>Ga0105240_10014238_pt1 | contig 10866 bp, 6 predicted proteins | sample KBSC54metaG_FD_80426 | JGI IMG/M metagenome (GOLD analysis project Ga0105240, IMG submission 80426) | Corn rhizosphere microbial communities from Kellogg Biological Station, Michigan, USA - KBS C5-4 metaG | ecosystem: Host-associated > Plants > Roots > Rhizosphere > Soil | place: Michigan, USA...
GGCTTCATCGTCAGGCAGCGCGCGATCGCGATCCGCTGCCGCTGGCCGCCGGAAAATTCGTGCGGATATTTGTAGAACGAAACTTCCGGCAAATCCACTTTCGACAGCAGCTCGAACGCCATCTCGGTGCGCTCCTGCTCGTTGGCGCCGATACCGTGGATCCGCATCGGCTCGGTGACGATGTGGCCGACAGTGAAGCGCGGATTGAGCGACGCGTACGGATTCTGGAAGATGATCTGGATCCGCCGCTTGTAATCCATGAACTGCTTCGCAGTCAGCGACAGGATGTCGGTGCCTTCGAACAAGGCGCGGCCGGCGGTCGCTTCGTGCAGCCGCATCAGCGTGAGGCCGACGGTCGTCTTGCCCGATCCCGATTCGCCGACCAGGCCGAGCGTCTTGCCCTTCGCCAGCTTGAACGACACGTTGTTGACCGCCTTGAACTCGCGCTTGCCGAAGAAGCCCTCGCGCGAATAGAAGCTCTTCGATAGCCCTTCGACATCCAGGATGATCGGCTCGGCGCCGGAGAGGCCGCGCGTGCGCTCCGGCGCGTCGGCATAGGACACCGGATGGCCGCTCATGAAGTCGTCGATCACCGGCAATCGCTTCGCGCGGCGCTTCAGCTGCGGCCGGCATTGCAGCAGCGCCTGCGTGTAGGCGTCCTTCGGCGATTCGAAGATCTGCGCAGCCGGTCCCTGCTCGCGGATCTCGCCGTTGCGCATCACGACCACGTAGTCGGCGATTTCGCCGACGACGGCGAGGTCGTGCGTGATGAACAGCACCGACATCTGGCGCTTGCGCTGCAGCTCGCTGATCAGGTCGAGGATCTGCTTCTGGATCGTGACGTCGAGCGCGGTGGTCGGCTCGTCGGCGATCAGCAGCTTCGGCTCGCAGGCGATCGCCATCGCGATCATCACGCGCTGCTGCTGGCCCCCCGACATCTGGAACGGATACTTGTCGATGCTCTTCTCGGGCTCCGGGATGCCCACTTCGCGCAAGAGGTCGATGCTGCGCTTCCTTGCCTCGCCGTGCGACATGTTCATGTGCAGCCGCAGCGTCTCATTCAACTGGAAGCCGACGCTGAACACCGGGTTGAGCGAGCTCATCGGCTCCTGGAAGATCATCGAGATCTCCTTGCCGCGCAGGTCGCGCAACTCTCGCTGCGACAGGTCGAGCAGGTTGCGCCCGCCGTAGATGACCTCGCTGCCCGGCAGCACCGACGAATTCTCCTTCGGCAGCAGGCCGAGGAGCGACAGCGACGTCACCGACTTGCCGCTTCCCGATTCGCCGACCAGCGCGACGGTGCTGTTGACCGGAATGTCGAAGCTGATGCCCTTGACGGCTTCGAATGTCGTGTGCCGGTCGATCCGGAAATTGACCCGCAGGTTGCGGACGGATACCAGTGGCGCCGCCATCATTTCAGCTTCGGGTCGAGCGCATCGCGCAGCGCATCGGTGAACAGGCTGAACGCGGTGACGAGGATCGCCATCGCCGTTCCCGCCGCGGCCAGTTGCCACCACTTGCCGAGGATCATCTCGCTCTGCGCCTCGTTCAGCATGCTGCCCCAGGACACGACGTCGACCGGGACGCCGAAGCCGAGGAACGACAGGATCACCTCCGACTTGATGAACGCGACGACCAGGATCGACAGCTGCACGAGCACCACGTGGCTGACATTCGGAAAGATGTGGACGAACATCCGGCGCGAGTTCGATGCGCCGATCGCGTCGGCTGCGCGCACATATTCGCGCTCCTTGTGCTTCAGGTATTCGCCGCGGATCAGCCGGAAGGTCCCGGTCCAGCCGGTGAGGCCGAGGATCAGGATGATAGTCATCATGCCCTTCTTGTTGAGCACTGCGGCGATCGCCAGGATCAGCAGCAGGTACGGGATCGAAGTGAAGATGTTGTAGAACCAGTTGAGGAAGTCGTCGATCCACTTGCCGTAGAAACCTGCAAGCGCGCCCAGCAGCGTGCCGATCAGGACGGCGACGAATGCCGACGCGAGACCCACCAGGATCGACGTCTCGGAGCCCTTGATCACTTTCTTCAGCACGTCGCGGCCCCACTTGTCGGCGCCGAAGGGCAGCGTGTCGAGGCGCGCGGTGACCTGCGCCGGACCGGCCTTCGCCGCCTCGCTGCGCACCTCCTTCAGCACGTCGGCGAGCGGATCGACGACGCTCGATTCGTCGGCCTTCGCTTCGGCCCCGGCGCTCGCTGCAGCGACGCCGGGATCATCCTGCGGCTTGACTTCGGGCGTGCCCGGCGGCGGCGCCGTCGCCACGTCGTCCTTGAACCATGTCGGGGGCGCGTAGTTGATGCCGATTTCCTTCGACCAGTCGCCGGCGATCAGCCCGAGGCCAGAGGCCACTACCATGACGAAGAACGCGATCACGATCGCCAGCGAGAACATCCCGACGCCATCGGCGCGCAGGCGCCTCCATGCGAGCGCCCAGAGGCCGGGAGAGACTTCGTGGTCGCGTCGCGGCGCCATCGTCATCGCACTCATGTCGTGCTCTCCTGCTGCAGCGGGTCGCGTTGCATATCGATTCGTTCGCCCGAGTCGTTCACTTCAGCTGGACCCGGGGATCGACTGCCTTGTACATCAGGTCGGCCAGCAGATTGACGATCATCGTCGCGACGGCTACGTAGATCGTGATCGCCTTGACGACGGGGAAGTCGCTGCGCTCGACGGCGAGAATCACTTCGCGCCCGATGCCCGGGATCGAGAAGAAGCGCTCGATCAGGAAGGCGCCGATGAGCAGGCCCGGCAGTCCCGCCATCACGTGCGTGATGATCGGGATCGACGCGTTGCGCAGCACGTGCGTCCACATTATCTTGTTGTCGGAGAGGCCTTTCGCCCGAGCGGTGCGCACGTAGTCCTGGTTGATCTCGTCGAGGATGAATGTGCGGTACAGCCGCAGGTTCGGCGCGATGCTGACGACCAGTCCGATCAGGATCGGCAGCGCCGCATAGGTGAACAGGTTTTCGCGGAAGCTGTTGCCCCAGCCCTGGACCGGGAACCAGCCGAGCTTGTAGGCGAGCCAGTACTGGAAGACGATGATGTAGACGAGGATGCTGACCGACATCCCCGCGGTGCAGACAATCATCACCGCCCGGTCGGTGAGCGACCCCCGCACATACGCGACCGCCAGCGCGAACGCGATCGCAAGCAGCGTCTCGATGATCAAGAGCGGCACCAGCACCATCAATGACGGGCCCAGACGCGTTTCGAGAATGCTGGAGATGCGCTCGTTGGTGCTCCAGCTGGCGCCGAAATCGCCGGTGACCACCTGCTTGACGAAGATGCCGAGCTGCGTCGTGTACGGCTGGTCGACGCCGAGCTGTTTCCTGATGTTGTCGATCTGCTCCTGGTTCGAGATCTTCCCGGCCAGCACGTAGGCGGGATCGCCGCCGACCATGTTGAAGATCACGAAGACCAGCAGGATCACGCCCAGCAGTGTCGGGATCATCTGCCAGACTCGACGGATGATGTAGGCCATCATTTGCGTTCCTCCTTCTCCAGCCTAGGGAAGCTCTGCAGAACCATATGCGGCCACATATAGTTCTGCAGAGCTTCCCTAGTTCGACTTGCGCGTGCCGGTGATCTCGGCGATGAATGCCGCGCTGCTGGGCTTGCGCCCCAGGAAATCCTCGACCATCCGTTCGGCGGGCCGGTCTCCTCCATGGGCGAGCACCCGGTCGCGGAACCGCCGCCCGACCGCGGGGTTCATTATGTTTTTCCCGAAGACCGACAGCATATCCAATGCGAGCACTTCCGACCACATGTATCCGTAATAGCCGGCTGCGTAGCCGCGGATGATGTGCTCGAAGCTCGACGGAAAGATCGTGCCCGGCGTATGGCCGAGGACTGTCTCGCCTTCCAGCCGGTCCCACGTCGCCTGCGGATCGACCGGCGTTTCGCCGTACAGCGTCAGGTCGTACTCGGCCAGCAGGTGCTGGCCCTCGTAGAGCAGGCCCCTGCCGACTTTTCGCGAGTCCTCGAGGCGGCGCACCAGGTCGTCGTCGACCGGCTTGCAACCGTTGCAGAACTGCGAGATCAGCGACAGCGACTCGCGCCGGCGCGCCCACTCCTCGTACATCTGCGACGGCGCCTCGACGAAATCCCACTCGACGTTCGAACCGCTTTCCGCGACATAGGGCGTCTTCGAAAACATATGGTGCAGCGCGTGGCCGAACTCGTGCACCAGCGTCTCGAGCTCGCCGGGATCGAGGCCCCTGCGATCGAGGTTGGCGACCAGCGCGGCGATCGGCGTGCGTCCGAGCGCCGTGCTCGACGAGATGACGCCGTAGTTCGCCGCGTGGCTGAATTTTCCTTCGCGCGGGAACAGGTCCATGTACAGCGTCGCGATGAATCGCCCGGTCGGCTTGTCGTAGACGTCGTACGTCTTCACCTCGGGATGCCAGCTTGCAATCGACACCGGCCGGAACTCGATGCCGTAGAGCACGCTGGAAATGTGCATTACCCATGCGATCGACGCGTCGGTCGGAAAATATGCGCGGAGCGCCTCGCGGTCGATGTTGTAGCGCGAGCGGCGCAACTTCTCGCCGTAGTACCCGCCGTCCCAGTTTTCGATCGTGACTTCGGCTGCGGGCTTGCCGAGCATCTGCGCCTTCAGCGCGCGCAGCTCGCCGACATCCTTGCGCGCGACGTCGTGGACCTTCGCCTTGACACCGTCGAGGAACGTCTGCACCGCCTGCGGCGTCTCGGCCATCTTCCGGCGCAGGCTGAACTGCGCATAGCTCTTCATCCCGAAGAGCGCTGCCATCTCGCGGCGCAGGTCGACGGCCTGGCCGAGCAGCTCCATGTTCCGCGGCGTGCCGCGATTCGTGAACGCGATGTAGAACCGGTGGCGCGCCTCTTCGTCGTCGGCGTTGGCCATGAACGGCGTGTATTCCGGATATTCGAAGCCGAGGACGTAGTTGCCCTGGTCATCGCGCTTCGCCTTGTCGAGATACGCCTGCGGCAGGCCCTTCATCTCCTCGGGCTTGAAGGTCAGCTTCGTCTTGTTGTCGCGGACGTTGCGCTCGAACTCCTGCCGGATGTCCTCGAGCTTCTGGATGATGTCCTTCAGTCGCGCGCGCCTGGCTTGTGGAAGTGCGACGCCGGTATCCTCGAAGCCCTCGAGCAGGTCCTTGCGGAACTTGCGGTCGGGGCCGGCCGTGACCTTCACCGCCTTGACCCGCTCGTACAGCTTTCCGCTCTGCAAGAGGTCGGTGTCGAAGTCGTTGTACTTCGACAGGCAGGCTTCGGCCGCATCGCGAATCGCCTTGTCCGGCGAGACATTGGACAGCAGATAGATCATGCCCTCGATGTCCTCGACGTCGGCCTGGATCCGGTTGAGCGGCAGGAACACGGTCTTCACTCCTGACGACCTCAGCGGCAGCGACTCGAGTTCCGCGACACCTTTCTTCGCGCGCTCGAGTCTCGCGTCGCAGACGGTCGGCACTTCTGCGGCGCTGTAGAGCGGCAGCACGGGATGGTGCGCCTGCGCAGCGACCGCAGCCGCGGCCGTCACGCAGGCGATCGCGAGCGCTGCGCGGATCGAGGCAAAGCGTCGTATGCCGGCGCCTGGCGCGGTGGCGATTGCTGCCCGCTCGAACATACTCGGTCCCTTCCAGTTGGGCGTGCCGGCGCAGGTAGGCGCCGGCTGCCGTTCACGACGATTGCCGGGGGCGGATTGCGCGCGCCGGCGACGAAAGCGCGGGCTACTTGGAGCTTTTCTCCATGTCGACATAGATCCAGTCGGCGTGCAGCACCGGGTGCTTCCTGTAGCCGATCACCTGCGGCTGCAGCAGCGTGTTGCGATACCGGCTGTCATTGATGACCCACGGCGTGTCGCGCTCCATGACCTTGGTCATTTCGCGATAGATCTTGTTGCGCTCGGCGCCGTCCGGCAGTTGCCGCGACTTCTCGTAGAGCCTGTCGAAGTCGGCCGACTTGTAGCACGCGGCGTTGCTCTGCATCGAGTTCGGCCCATAGAGGAGCTGCATGAAATTGTCGCCGTCAGGATAGTCGCCGATCCACGAAGCGGTGCGCGCCATCAGCCGGCACTGCTTCTCGGCCTTCAGCAGTTCGGGAAACTTGTCGATGTGCACGTCGACACGAATGCCGATCGCGCTCATCGACTTCGTCATCAGCTCGGCGAACAGCCGTCCGCGCTCGTCGGGCGTCGTCGAATAACGGATCGTCAGCGGCTCACCCGAGGGCTGGTTGCGATAACCGTCGGCGCCGCGCTTGTAGCCGACGCGATCGAGCAGCGTGTTCGCGCCGGCCGGGTCGTACCTGATGTTGCTCTTCCAGGACGCATCGTAGCCGGTGACGCCGGGCGGAATCGGGTACTCGGCCCTGACCGACTGGTTCTTGCGGATGATCCGGATCTGGTCGTCGACGTTGTACGCCATTCCGATCGCGCGGCGCAGCGCAATCCGCTCCTTCGAGAATCCGCCGACCGGGTTCGGCTGGTCGCCGATCTTGTCCTGCGTGTTCATGTACAGGTACGTGATCTCGGCATCGACGATCCGGTCGAGCCGGACGCCGCGACTGGCGAATTCCGGGCGCAGCTTGTTGTCGTCGGTCAGGAAGCGTGGCGACACGTCCCACAACTGGTATTCGATATCGGTCTCGCCCTTCTCGAAAGCGAGCATCCGCGCCTGCGTCTCCTCGACGATGCTGATCTCGATGTTGCCGATCGCCGGGATCGTCTTCCCCTTCATCGCGGCGACGATGTCCTTGTCGCGCGGATCGGAGCCGGCCTTGAAATCCCATATCTCCTTGCGGAAGTCCGGATTCGCTTTCAACAGGATCTTCGAGGAGCGCACATATTTGTCCAGCATGTACGGGCCGGTGCCGACCGGATGGAAATTGGAATCGTCGCCGTATTTCTCGATGACTTCGCGCGCGACCGCTCCGGTTTCGGCGAAGGCGAGAATCTGGCCGAATGCAAAATCGGGATCCTTGAGCCTGATCCGCAGCGTATGCGAATCGGGCATCTCGAATCCGGGGATCGCCTTGTCGTAGTCGAACCTGCCGGACTTCTTCGCCGCGTCGCCCAGCGCGTCGAGCCCGAGGACCTTGCCCTCGAAGAAGAACGCGTACGGCGAATGATTCTTCGGATCGAGAAAGCGCTTGATCGAATACGCGAAGTCGGCCGCGACCAGTTCGCGGCGCCTGCCCTGGAACACCGGGTCGGGCTGGAACACGATCCCTTTCTTGATATGGAACGTCCACGTGCGGCCGCCATCGGTGACCTCCGGCAGCGCAGCGGCAGCGCGCGGCGCGAGCTTCGACGGCCGCGCCAGGTAGTCGTAGGTCAAGAGCGTGTCGTAGATCGCCTCGACCACCGTCCCTGAATAGTAGTCATGGATCAGCACCGGATCGAATCCCGTTTCGGCGACCTGGAACGTGATCCGCAGCGTCTTCGCCGGATCGGCAGCCGGCGCCGCCAGCGGAAGTGCGGCAAGCATCGCCGCCAGCAGCCAACGGCTGACTCGATTCATCCGGATACCCCTCGAATTTTGAAAAGCGCGGAATATATCAAATAACGAACTTCCCCCCCGAGCGTCGCTGCGCGCCGTTCCCCCAGGGGGCCCGCGCCTTGGGGGCGGCCCGGCGGCGCGGATTCGCCCCGAGCGGAACTCATTGCGTCGCATTCCGCGCGATATCCAGGTATTTCAGCTCGTACAGGAATACCGGGTGCTTCTTGTAGCCCTTCACTTCTGGGCGGATGATCTGGTTGCGGATACGGTGGACGCCAAGCCGCCATGCCGCGTCGACTTCCATCTGGTGCGCCATCTGGTCGTAGAGACGATTGCGCTCCGGCGAGTCAGGCAGCTTCTTGGCGGCTTCGAAGAGCTTGTCGAAGGCAGCGCTCTGGTAGCAGCCGTTGTTGCTCTGGCCGGTGTTCGGGCCGTACAGGAGCTGCAGGAAATTCTCGCCGTCGGGATAATCGGCGATCCACGCCTGTCCCCACATCATCAGCTGGCAGGCTTTTGCCGCACGATTGTTGTCGGAAAACTTCTGCGGCTTGAATTCGATCCGGATGCCGATCCGGTCCATCGACTTCTTCCACAACTCGTTGAAGTCGCGGTCGATCGCGTTGGTCTCGGTCGCCATCTGCAACAACAGCGGCTTCCCGTCGGGCAGGTTGCGCATTCCGTCCGGTCCGCGCCTGTAACCGAACTGGTCGAGCAGACGGTTGGCGAGCGGCACGTCGAACCGGGTCAGCGGCTGGTACTTCGGGTTGTAGCCGACGACGCCGGGCGGGATCGGCGTCGTCGCCGCGACCGCCTGCCCGCGCCGCACGACGGCGATCTCCTCGTCGTTGTTGAACGCCATCGCGATCGCGCGCCGCAGTGCGGTCTTTTCCTTCGAGAAGCCGCCGATCACCGGGTCCCTGAAGTTGAACGCGGTGTAGGTCAGGTCGGGATCGATCACGCGTTGCAGCCGGAATCCCTGCTTCACGAGGTCCGGCGCGAGCGCGTTGTTGACGAGCGCCTTCGGCGTGTATTCCTGCGGGATGTTCACGTAGTCGAGCTGGCCGTCCTGGAAGGCGAGCCAGCGGGCCTGCCCCTCCTCCATCACGCTGATGTCGATGGTGCCGATCATCGGCATCTTCTTGCCTTTCATCTCGGCGACCAGATTCCTGTCGTATGGATCGGTACCCGGCCGGAAATCCCAGGTCGTGTCGCGATAGCCGGGATTGGCTTCGAGGATGATCTTCGAGGCGCGCACCCACTTCTTCAGCACGTACGGTCCGGTGCCGACCGGATGCGCATTCGAGTCGTCATACGCGTCTACCACTTCGCGCGCCTGCGCGCTGGTCGCCACCATTGCCATCAGATAGCCGAAGTTGTAGTCGGTGTCGGTCAGCCTGATCCGCAGGGTGTGATCGTCGATGATCTCGAGCCCGGGGACCTTCGCGCTGTAGTCGAACACGCCGGTCTTCTTCGCTTCGGCCGCCACCGCGTCGAGGCCGACGATCTTCTTGTCGACGATGAACTGCCAAGGCGAGCGAACCTTCGGGTCCATCATCCGTTTGAGCGTATAGGCATAGTCGGCGACGGTCAGCTCGCGCTTCTTCCCCTTGAACGCCGGGTCCGCCTGGAAGGTGATGCCTTTCTTGAGCTTGAACAGCCAGACCTTCCCCTGTTCGGACACCTGCGGCATCGATTCGGCAGTGAGCGGGACGAGCTTCGCCGGGCGCGCCAGATAGTCGTACGTAAGCAGCGGCTCGTAGATCTGCTCGGTGACGCCGTTGGAGTAGACGTCGGAAACGCGGACCGGATCGAAACCGGTTTCGCCAGTGTTGAACGAAATGCGCAGAACCTTGCTCATGTCGGCCGACTGCACGCCTATTGCGCTCAACGCCGCGATGATGCCAAAGCATCGGGCTGCAAACCGATTCATTCCATCTCCAGCTTCGCGAAGGTCGGATTCTACCCTTGGAGCAGGCGGCTCGACTTTCGTTCGTGCAGGGCGGCGAGCGGCGGTGAACATCGGCCTGCAGCGCGCGGTCGAGATGCTTTACAACGACGGCAAGAAACTGAGCATCAAGGAACTGCGCGAGATCGCAGCGCTGTGGTCACCATGGCGATCGGTAGCGACCTGGTATCTCTGGCGGAGCCTCGAGCCGGTGCCCGTCCAATACTGATCGACGAATTCAGGCAGCGCTGCTTCGCTGCTCCAGCACGCCGTTATGCAGCCGCAGCACGCGGTCGGTGCGCGCCGCGAGCTCGAGATCGTGGGTGACGATGACGAGACTCGCGGCGAACGACTTGTTCAGGTCGAGCAGCATGTCGAACACCTGCACCGCGGTCACCTGGTCGAGATTGCCGGTGGGCTCGTCGGCCAGCACGCATGCGGGCTGCGTGACGAGCGCGCGGGCGAACGCGACGCGCTGGCGCTCGCCGCCGGAGAGTTCGGCGGGCAGGTGCTGCGCGCGCGCTGCGAGCCCCACCTTCGCCAGAATCGCGTCGGCTGCCGGCCGCGCCTCGGCGCGCGACATCCGGCGAATGAAGAGCGGCATCGCAACGTTGTCGACCGCCGTGAATTCCTGCAGCAGGTGATGGAACTGGTAGATGAAGCCGAGCGACGCGTTGCGCAGATCGCCGCGCTCGCGCTCGCTCAGCGCGGACAGGCGCCTCCCCGCCAGGTCGACCGTGCCCGCCGTGGGCTGGTCGAGGCCGCCCAGCAGGTGCAGCAGCGTGCTCTTGCCGGATCCCGACGCGCCGATGATCGCGACGCTCTCGCCGCGATGCACTTCGAGGTCGATGCCCATCAGCACCGGCACGTTGAGCGGCCCGCTGATATAGGTCTTCTTCAGCCCGGCGCAGGAGAGGACGATGTCGCCGGCCATCATTCGTACCGCAACGCCTCGGCGGGCTGCACGCGCGATGCGCGCCAGCTCGGATAGATCGTCGCGACCAGCGCCAGCACGAACGAGACGATCGTGATCATCGTCACGTCGGCCGCGTGGATCTGCGATGGCAGCTCGCTGATCAGGTAGACGTTCTTGTCCCAGAGCTTCGTGCCCAGGATGCTTTCGAGCGCCGGGACGACGACATCGAGATTCGCCGCGATCAGCATCCCGCCGACGACACCCAGCAAGGTCCCGATCACGCCGATCATCACGCCCTGCACCATGAAGATCTTCATGATCGACGACGGCGGCGCGCCGAGCGTCCGCAGTATCGCGATGTCGGCCTGCTTGTCGGTGACCACCATCACCAGAGTCGACACGATGTTGAACGCGGCGACGGCGACGATCAGCGTCAGGATGATGAACATCATCTTCTTCTCCAGCGCGACGGCGCGGAAGAAGTTCGCGTTCATCATCGTCCAGTCCCGCA
>Ga0105240_10014239_pt1 | contig 10865 bp, 8 predicted proteins | sample KBSC54metaG_FD_80426 | JGI IMG/M metagenome (GOLD analysis project Ga0105240, IMG submission 80426) | Corn rhizosphere microbial communities from Kellogg Biological Station, Michigan, USA - KBS C5-4 metaG | ecosystem: Host-associated > Plants > Roots > Rhizosphere > Soil | place: Michigan, USA...
AATCCGGCCGAGCACCTGATCCGCTCACTCGGCGATTGGACGTTGCGCTTTCTTTGCCTCACGCTTGCCGTGACGCCGTTGCGCGTGAGCACCGGCATGCCGGCGCTGGCGCGCTTTCGCCGAATGCTGGGCCTCTTCGTTTATTGCTACGCAGTGCTTCACCTCTTGAGCTACAGCGGTTTCGACATGGAGTTCAATCTGGCCGATATCGCCAAGGACATTGCCAAGCGGCCGTTCATCCTGGTGGGATTCTCGGGCCTTGTGTTGCTGACGCCGCTGGCCGCTACCTCATTCAATCGCGCGGTCAAGGCGCTCGGGGCAAGGCGCTGGCAGCGATTGCACCAACTCATTTACGCGGTGGCGGGGCTCGCGATCCTGCACTTCTTCTGGATGCGCGCGGCCAAGCATAACTTCGCCGAAGTCGCGGTCTATGCGTCGATCATCGGGGCGCTGCTTGCCTGGCGCGTGGTCCGGTTCTCGCAGCAGCGGCGCGTCCGGCCGAGCGCAGCGGCGGGCCGGCGCATGCAGGCTTAGCGAGCTAGAGCAGCCGCTCGAGCCGCATCTGGTCGGCTGCGGTCTCGCGCTCGCGGATCAGGTGCGCCTGCGAGCCATCGACCAGCACTTCGGCCGCACGTCCGCGCGCGTTGTAGTTGCTCGCCATGCTCATGCAATAAGCGCCCGCGGACATCACCGCGACCCATTCACCGGGCTGGACCCCCAACGCGCGATCGTGCCCGATCCAGTCGCCGCTTTCGCAGACCGGCCCCACGACATCGTAGGTGCCCGATCCGCCAGCAGAGACCTGCTTGAGCGGCGCGATCGCATGGAAGGCCTGGTACATGGCGGGTCGCGGCAGGTCATTCATCGCCGCGTCGATCACGCAGAAATTCTTTTGTTCGCCGGGCTTGAGGTACAACACTTCGCTCAGGCACGCGCCCGCGTTGCCCACGAGCGATCGGCCGGGTTCGATCATCAATAGCCGGTCGCCGAAGCCGCGCGCATCCACCTTCGCGAGCAACGTTCGCCATAGGGCATCGGCCGGCGGCGGCAATGTGCCGTCGTAATCGATGCCCAGGCCGCCACCGAAGTCGATGTGGTGCAGGGGGATGCCTGCCGCCTCGACTGCGGTCACCAGATCCAGTACCCGGTCCATCGCGTCCAGGTAGGGTGCCTCTTCGGTGATCTGCGAGCCGATATGGCAGTCGATGCCGACGACCTTCAGCCCGGGGAGGGCCGCCGCCCGCTGATAGGCGCCAAGTGCGCGCTGGTGCGCGATGCCGAACTTGTTGCCTTTCAACCCGGTCGAGATGTATGGATGCGTTTTCGGATCGACGTCGGGGTTGACTCGAATGCTGACCGGTGCGCTCTTGTTCTGTGCCACGGCGACTTCGCTCAGCACTTCCAGCTCGGCCTCGCTTTCCACGTTGAAGCACGCGATGCCAATCTCCAGCGCCCGGCGAATTTCGGCGCGCGTCTTGCCGACACCCGAGAAGATGACGTCGGCGCCTCTTGCGCCAGCCGCAAGCGCACGTTCGAGCTCGCCGCCCGAAACGATGTCGAAGCCGCAGCCGGCCTGCGCAAACACCTGCAGTACGGCGAGCGATGAGTTCGCCTTCATCGCATAGAAGACTCGCGCTGTGCGCCCGGCAAAGCCGCGTTGGTAGGCGCCCAGCGCCGCCAGCATCGCAGCCTTGGAGTACACGAATAACGGGGTGCCATGCTTGCCCGCCACTTCGCCCAGGCGCACGTCTTCGCAATACAGCTCGCCGCCGCGATAGGCAAAATGGGGATGTCCCGGCAGCACAGGATTCGTCATTGCCGGGGAGCCGGCGTGGCCGTGCCCGAAGGAACCGGCGCTGAAGCGGCACGGGCGGGATTCAGGGTCTGTGGCAAAGTCGCTCGGCCGGCGGCAGCCTCTCCGGTCGGCAGGAACAGCGGTCCCTTTTGGCCGCAGGCCGCCAGCAACGCAACCGCGCTGAATGCAAGGACAAAGCGTGGGCGGAGTGTGCCAACTAGAATTTGAAAGACACGGAACATGGGGAAATTGTAATGACCGACCCCGAATTCATGGATAGCGCGGAAGCGGCGCTCTCACGCATCGAAGCTTGCTGCGACGCGATCAACGACCAAACCGACGCCGATATCGACAACCAGCGGGTCGGCGGAATGATCACACTCACGTTTGCCAACGGCAGCCAGATCATCGTCAACCTGCAAAAACCGCTGCATGAGATCTGGATGGCGGCCAAGGCGGGCGGCTTCCATTACAAGTTCGACGGTGCACGCTGGCAAGACACCAAGGGCCATGGTGAGTTCTTCGCCAATCTATCCCGCTATGCCAGCGAACAGGCCGGCCAGCGCCTGGATTTCTCGTCCTGAGTGCCCGGCGCGAGCCAATCAATTGCGGAACAAGTCCAGGATGCTGCGGCGCTCGTCGGTCGAGCGGGAGGGGGCCGGGAATGGCAGTCCATCCGAATTCATCAGGCTTTTGTCCACGGGCGGGCGATTGAGCGGCGGGGCGCCTGAGCTATCCGGCGTGCCGTCAAGAGACGTTCCGCCAAGGTTGCTCACCCCTCCGCCCCGCGCATATTCCTCGTAGTACCACTCGCCGCCGACATTGACCACACCTTCGGGCGCGGAGGGCTCCATCACCGGCACGCCCTTGAGCGCGCTTTCCATGAAGTTGATCCACACCGGCAGGCTCAGGCTGCTGCCCGTTTCGCGATCGCCGAGCGAGCGCGGATTGTCGTAGCCCATCCAGACAATCGCGACCAGCGTCGGCTGGAAGCCGTTGAACCAGGTGTCGAGCTGGTCGTTCGTGGTGCCGGTCTTGCCGTACAGGTCGGTGCGTTTGAGTTCGCGTTGAGCGCGCGCGGCCGTGCCGGAGCGCGCCACTTCCTGCAACAGCCGCTCCATGATGAATGCGTTGCGCGCATCGATGGCGCGCACCGACTCATTGGGCAGCGGCGGTTGGCTTTCCACCAGCGCCTTGCCCCGCTGGTCGGCGATCTTGGTGATCAGCCAGGGATTGACGCGATAACCTCCGTTGGCGAACACCGCGTAGCCGGTGGCCATCTGCATCGGCGTGACCGATCCCGCGCCCAATGCCATGGTCAAGTAGGCCGGATGCTTGTCGGCGTCAAAGCCGAATCGAGTGATCCAGTCCTGCGCGTTCTGCGTGCCGACGGCCTGCAGGATGCGGATCGAGACCATGTTCTTCGACTTGGCCAACGCAGTGTGCAAAGGCATCGGCCCCTCGAACTTGCCGTCGTAGTTCTTGGGCGCCCATGGTTGGCCCCCGGTGACGCCGGCGTCGAAGAACAGCGGAGCGTCATTGATGACGGTGGACGGCGTGAACCCTTTTTCCAGCGCAGCCGAATAGATGAATGGCTTGAAGCCCGATCCGGGCTGGCGCCACGCTTGCGTGACGTGGTTGAACTTGTTCTTGTTGAAGTCGAAGCCGCCCACCAGCGCGTGGATCGCGCCGTCGCGCGGGTCGAGCGCGACGAAAGCGCCTTCCACTTCGGGCAGTTGCGTGATCTCCCAGGTGTTCTTCGGCGTCTTGGCGACTCGGATGACCGCGCCGCGCCGGATCTTGATCTTCGGCGGCGCCTTGTCGGACAGCCCCGATTGCGCGGGCCGCAGGCCTTCGCCCACGATTTCCACCCGCTCGTTGTTCAAGCGCATCGCCACGATCTTCTTCGGGTTGGCCTCCAGCACGACCGCCGACATCACGTCGCCGTTATCGGGGTGGTCGGCCAAGGCGTCGTCGATCGCGTCGTCCGCATCCGTATCGCTGCTGGGGAGTTCCACGAACTCTTCGGGGCCGCGGTAGATCTGGCGCCGCTCGTAATCCATGATGCCCTTGCGCAGCGCCTTGTATGCCGTGTCCTGCTGCGCGGCATTGATGGTCGTGAAGACATTCAGCCCGCGCGTGTAGGCCTCTTCGCCATACTGCGCATACACCAGCTGGCGCACGGTTTCGGCGATGTATTCGGCATGCACGCCGGTCTTGTCGTTGCCGCTGCGCACCTTCAATTCTTCCTTCTTGGCGGCTTCGGCCTGCTCCGCCGTGATGAAGCCGTTCTCCTGCATCCGCTGGATGATGTAGAGCTGGCGCGAACGAGCCCGGGTGGGGTTGCTGATCGGGTTGTAGGCCGACGGCGCCTTGGGCAGTCCGGCCAGCATGGCGGCTTCGGCGATCGTCAGATCTCGCATGGGCTTGCCGAAATAAGCGTCGGCCGCGGCCGCGAAGCCATACGCGCGGTTGCCCAGGAAGATCTGGTTCATGTAGATCTCCAGGATCTGGTCCTTGGAGAGCAGATGCTCCAGCTTGAAGGTGAGCAGGATCTCGTAGAGCTTGCGAGTGAATGTTTTTTCGGATGAGAGATAGACGTTGCGCGCCACCTGCATGGTGATGGTCGAGGCGCCTTGGCTCTTGATCCGGCCCAGGTTGGCCAGCCCCGCGCGCAGCAGGCCGCGATAGTCGACACCGCCGTGCGAATAGAAGCGGGAGTCTTCGATGGCGAGCACCGCGTCCTTCATGACCTGGGGAATCTGGTCGATCGGGGTGAGGTTGCGCCGCTCTTCGCCGAATTCGCCGATCAGAACGCCTTCCGCCGAATACACGCGCAGCGGCAGCTTGGGCCGGTAATCGACCAGGTCGGAAATGTCGGGCAGGTTCGGGTAAGCGACTGCCAAGGCGACGCCGACGATGATGACGATGGAGGCCAGCCCCGCGAAGGCCAGCCCGAAGAACCAGAAAGCGGCGTGCAAAAGGTGGTGCTGCCACCCGCGCCGCTGCGGGCCACGGGACCGCGGCGACGGTTCCGGCGCCTCGCCGGAAGAGGGTTCAGAAGGCATAAAAGTCCAGGTGCGTCCCAGGCGCAATTATAGAAAAAGGTGCCTGCATGCCCGACGACAACAAGGCTGATGGAAGAGCTTGCCGTGCCGGGCAGCCGCGCGGTGAGCTCACCAGTATGGCAGGTTCACTGTCGTCGGGTTTTGGCAACGCTTGCTCTGCCTAAAACGGAAAAATCCTTTGTGTGACAAGGATGTTACTGCTAGCATTGAAGTGAAATCTTAAGTTTGTTACGCCTGGAAATGCGGCGTTTCAGGAGACTGAATTGGCTTCTTTGGCATCGTTGTTCAGCCGCCAGCCGGGCCCATTGCTGGGCTTGGACATCAGCTCATCCAGCGTCAAGCTGGTTGAGCTGGGCCGCTCCAAGGACGGCAGCCTCGTGCTCGAGCGTTGCGCGATCGAGCCCCTGGAGCGCGGCTGGGTCACCGACGGCAACATCGAGAAGTTCGATGAGGTGGCCGACGCCATGCGGCGCGTCATCAAGAAGAGCGGCACTCGCACCCGCAACGTGGCGATGGCGCTGCCGCCGTCGGCCGTGATCACGAAGAAGATCATGCTGCCCGCCGGCCTTTCCGAATCCGAGCTCGAAGTGCAGGTGGAAGCCGAGGCCAATCAATACATCCCTTTCTCCCTCGATGAGGTCAGCCTGGACTTCTGCGTCATCGGTCCGAGCGCGACCTCGGCCGGCGACGTCGAGGTGCTGATTGCCGCATCCCGCAGGGAAAAGGTCCAGGATCGGCAGGGCTTGGCGGAGGCTGCCGGGCTCAAGCCCATGATCATGGACGTCGAGTCCTATGCGTCACGCCTGGCCGCCGCGCGGCTGATCCAGGCGCTGCCCAATCAAGGCGAAGAAACGATGGTCGCCCTGTTCGAGGTGGGAGCGTTCACCACCAGCATGCAGGTGATCAAGGGCGAAGAGGTGCTGTACGACCGAGACCAGGCGTTCGGCGGCGCGCAGCTCACGCAGCTCATCGTGCGGCAGTACGGTTTTTCGCCCGAAGAGGCCGAGACCAAAAAGCGCAACGGGGACCTGCCGGAAGACTATGAGTCCGGCGTGCTCAAGCCCTTTGTCGAAAGCATGGCCCAGGAGGTTGCTCGCGCCCTGCAGTTTTTCTTCACCAGCACGCCGCACAACCGGGTGGACTACGTGATGCTGGCCGGCGGATCGGCGGCGCTACCCGGGCTCACCGACGCGGTCACGATGCAGACTTCGTTCCCCTGCAACCTGGCCAACCCATTCGAGGGCATGCACGTGGGCGACGGTGTGCGCGAAAAGAAGATGCGCCGTGAGGCTCCTTCCTATCTCACGTCGTGTGGGCTGGCGATGCGGAGATTCATTCAGTGATCCTGATCAACCTGCTGCCCCATCGCGAGGCCGCGCGCAAGCGCAAGCGCGAAGCATTCTTTGCCGCCCTGGCAGGGTCGGCGGTCGCCGGCGGCATCATCGCCGGCGCGGTCTACCTCTGGTACGCGGCGCAGATTTCCAACCAGCAGGGCAAGAACCTCGTTCTGCAAACCGAAAACAAGAAACTGGACGCGCAGATCAAGGACATTGCCAACCTGCAGACCGAAATCGCCGCGTTGCGCGCGCGGCAACAGGCGGTCGAAGACCTCCAGGCCGACCGCAACATGCCGGTGCACCTGCTTAACGAACTGGTGATCCAGTTGCCTGACGGCGTCTTCCTCACCAGCGTGAGGCAGGAGAACCAACTGGTCTTCGTGACAGGAACGGCGCAGTCGAACGAGCGCGTATCGGAGTTGCTGCGCAACCTGGCCTACAAGAGTCCTTGGCTGACCAAGCCGGAGCTCGTCGAGATCACGGCCGGCTCGGTTGCCTTGACACCGCGGGACCAGCGACGAGTTGCGAACTTCACCATGCGAGTGCGGCTGTTGCGCGCCAGTGAGCTGCAAAAAGCGGCGGCCACGGCGAGCGCTGCATCCGCGGCGAGCGCCGCAGCCGCGGCCTCGTCACCTATCGTGCGCGCTTCCGCGCCAGCCAAGACCTGAGCCATGGCTACCAATACTGAAAAGAGCAAGCTTGACCTTGCGGCGTTCCAGCAGAAACTGGCGTCGCAATTTCGAGGACTCAATCCCAACGATCCTCCATCCTGGCCCATCCTGCCGCAGGCGCTGCTCTTTTTGTTCGTGATCGTCGCCATTGTGGTCGCCTTGTGGTTCGCCTGGCTTAGCAGTTCGGATGCCGAGCTTGAGGCGGAGCAGAAAAAGGAAATTTCCCTTCGTGAGGACTACAAGAAGAAGCTGGCTCAAGCGGTCAATCTCGAAGCATTGCGCAAGCAGCGCGAGCAAGTCCAGCAGTACGTCACACAACTGGAAAAGCAGCTGCCCAGCAAGGCCGAGATGGATGCGCTGCTGTCCGACATCAATCAGGCGGGCTTGGGCCGCAGCCTGAACTTCGACCTGTTTCGGCCGGGCAGCGTAGCGGTCAGGGATTACTACGCGGAACTGCCGATCACGCTTCGTGTCACCGGCAAATTCCACGACATCGGCTCGTTCGCCTCCGACATCGCGAATCTGTCGCGCATCGTGACGTTGAATAATCTCAAGGTGTCCCCCGGCGCCCGTGACATCCTGGCTTTGGAGGCCACGGCCAAGACGTTCCGCTACCTGGACAACGACGAAGTCGCTGCGCAACGCAAGCCCGCCCCGGGAGCGAAGAAATGAGCCGCAAAACGCCCATTGCGATCGCGTGCGCGGCCGCGCTGCTGGCGGCTTGCGGCTCGTCCGACCAGGACGATCTTCAGGCCTGGATGGCGCAGCAGCGCACGATCACCAAACCTCACGTCCAGCCCATCCCCGAGCCCAAGAAGTTCGCGCCGCAGGCCTACACGCAAGAAGGCTCGACGGATCCGTTCAGCAGCCAGAAGCTGACCCAGGCGCTCAAGAGCGAATCCGCGCAATCGACGTCGAATGCCGGATTGGTGGCGCCGGAACTCTCGCGCCGCAAAGAGCCGCTGGAGAGCTATCCGCTGGACAGCATGCAGATGGTGGGCAGCTTGATCAAAGAAGGCCTGCCGGTCGCATTGCTGCGGGTGGACAACCTGATCTACCAGGTCCGGCCCGGCAATTACCTGGGCCAGAACTACGGAAAGATTCTGAAGGTGGGAGAAACCGACGTGGTGCTGCGCGAAATCGTGCAGGACGCGGCCGGCGAATGGATCGAGCGCACAGCCACATTGCAATTGCAAGAGAGGTCGAAATGAACAACAACCGGATCACTTTGCGCGGGGCGTGGGGTCTGGCCGTCGGCTTGATCGCGGCGGGCTGGTGTCTCTCCGCGGCGGCGCAGACCGCCGTTGAAGCCGTCACCACCTCCATGCAGGGCGGTGCAGAGGTCGTGCGGGTCGATTTCTCGCAACCCCTCACGGCCATTCCCGCAGGCTTCGCGATCCAGGCGCCCGCGCGGCTGGTGCTCGACATCCCGGGGGCACACAACGCCATGGGACGCGCCACGCAAGAAATCAACCAGGGCAATATCCGCTCGGTCAACGTCGTTCAGTCCGGCGACCGCGCCCGGCTGGTGCTCAACCTGAAGGCGCCGGCTGCCTATCGTGCTCAATTGCAGGGCAAGTCGTTGTATCTCGTGTTCGAGACGGCCACCGCGGCCGGGCCGGCGACCTCGCAACCGGTGTTTGCGGAAAGCCAGAACGTCGAAACCCAACCGATCAAGGACCTGGACTTCCGCCGCGGCACCGACAGTTCCGGGCGCGTGATCGTGGCGTTGCCCAATAACCAGGTCGGGGTGGATATCCGCCAGCAAGGACAGAACCTGGTGGTTGAATTCCTGAAATCCAGCTTGCCGGAAGGGCTGCGGCGCCGGCTGGACGTTTCCGATTTCGGCACTCCCGTGCAATCGGTCACCACCACGCAGGTGGGCGACCGCGTGCGCATGCTCATCGAGCCCAAGGGCGCGTGGGAGCACAGCGCCTACCAAAGCGACAACCAGTTCGTGGTCGAAGTTCGCGCAGTCAAGACCGATCCGTCGAAGCTGACGCAGGGCACCGGCTTCGCGGGCGAGAAGCTGTCGCTGAATTTCCAGAACATCGAAGTGCGCTCGCTGCTGCAGGTGATCGCGGACTTCACCAATTTCAACATCGTTACTTCGGACTCGGTCACGGGCTCGGTGACCCTGCGCCTGAAGGACGTGCCGTGGGACCAGGCGCTGGACATCGTGCTGCAGGCCAAGGGCCTGGGCATGCGCAAGACCGGCAACGTCATCTGGATCGCGCCCAAGGATGAGATCGCTTCGAAGGAAAAGCTCGACCTGGAATCGCGCGCCACGATCCAGACGCTCGAGCCCGTTCGCACGCAATCGTTCCAGCTCAATTACACGAAGGCGGTGGATATCGCGGCCCAACTCACCACCGGCACGGGTGCGGCGCGCATGCTCAGCACTCGCGGCAGCGTGATTGCCGAGCCGCGCACGAACCAGGTGTTCGTGACCGACATTCCTTCCAAGCTCACCGAAGTGCAGGGCTTTATCGAGAAGCTGGATATCTCGACACCGCAGGTGCTCATCGAAGCGCGAATCGTCGAAGCTTCAGATACCTTCGGCAAGTCTCTGGGCGTGCGCCTGGGTGGCACTGATTTGCGCGGAGTGCGAGGCGGCGACGCAGGCTATTCGGTGGGTTCCAACAATCGAGTTGCCTTTGGTGGAAGCTACAACGCGGTGACGTCCACCACCGGTGAAAGCGTGAACACGCTAGACACCACCAACACCAATTTCGTGAACCTGCCCGCTGCGGGACAGGGCGGCTTCGCGCCTTCCACCTTCGCGCTTTCACTGTTCAGCGCCGCCGCCAATCGCTTCCTGAACCTGGAGCTTTCCGCCTTGGAGGCGGACGGCAAGGGCAGGCTGGTGTCGAGCCCGCGCATCGTCACTGCTCATAACAAGAAGGCATTGATCGAACAGGGCACGGAGTTTCCGTACCAGCAGGCGTCGTCCAGCGGTGCGACCTCGGTCGCTTTCCGCAAGGCCTCGCTCAAGCTCGAGGTGACTCCTTCCATCACGCCGGAAGGCAACATCATTCTGACACTGGACATCACGAAAGACAGCCGCGGTGAGACCACCGCGGCCGGCATCGCGATCAACACCAAACACATCCAGACTGAAGTGCTGGTCGAGAACGGCGGCACGGTCGTGATCGGCGGCATCTTCGAGCTGACGGAATCCGAGAACGAGGCCAAGGTACCCCTGCTGGGCGACTTGCCGGCCGTGGGCAACCTGTTCAAGACAAAGACACGCAGTTCCAACAAGCAGGAAATGCTGGTGTTCATCACGCCAAAAATGATCGCGGAACGCGCCGCGGCACGCTAACCCAGTAAACCCACTAACACCCACGAGTCCCACCATGCGTTTTCTGTCCTATCTGGTGACATTGCTGTTCGCTTCCCTCATGGCCGCTTGCGGCGGCGGGGGTGGGTCTCCGGGCACCATCACGGGGCCCGAAGCGCTGGCCGTCAACGCCCCCGCGGGGCTGATACAGCTGGTCGGAACCGCGCAGACGTTCGCGGTCACGGGGGGCAAGGCTCCGTTCCAGGCGCTGAGCAATAACGAGCTCGTTGCTGTCGCGGGCGTCACGGGGGGCACGTTGACAATTGGAACGGTCGGAGTTGGCAGCGCAGTCGTCACCGTGCGCGACGCGTTCGGTGCGACGGTGAACGTGTCGCTGACCAGCGCGGTCTCGCAACCGTTGTCCACCACCGCGGGCTCGGACATCACGCTTGAGATCGGCGCGACGCAAGGCTTCAGGATCGTGGGCGGCGCCGGAGACTATTCAGCGACCAGCGGCAATCCGAACATCGCCTTCGCATTTGCATCGGGTAGTAATTTGACGATCATGGGCGTGAGGCCTGGAACCACGAGCGTGCTGGTGCGCGATGGCGTGGGTTCCACTGTGACCATTGGCGTAACTGTGACTACTGTGGGGAACGTCGCACTGTTCGCCACGGCGCCTTCACCCCTGAATGTGCCTATCAACACGAC
>Ga0105240_10014240_pt1 | contig 10865 bp, 6 predicted proteins | sample KBSC54metaG_FD_80426 | JGI IMG/M metagenome (GOLD analysis project Ga0105240, IMG submission 80426) | Corn rhizosphere microbial communities from Kellogg Biological Station, Michigan, USA - KBS C5-4 metaG | ecosystem: Host-associated > Plants > Roots > Rhizosphere > Soil | place: Michigan, USA...
ATCTGACGATGACGAAAAATGAGGACGGCCGCTATTCCTATACCATCGAAGTCCGCGTGCAGGTCTTCACCGCCGATGGAAAGACGCCCATTTTCACGCAGGAGAAAACCGTCTCCAGCACACTAGATAAAAACCGTTTCGACGAAATCCACGACCGGCCACTCGGCTACGAAGGTCTTCTTCCTCTCACGCCGGGCAAATATCGTCTGGATTTTTTGTTTACTGATTGGGCCAAGAAGACGGGCTTTCATGCCACGCGCGATGTGACGATCCCCGCCGTTGCCGCGCAGACGTTCGCAGTTCCGGCAATTCTGCCTTTCTCCGCCGTCAACCCTGTCGATCGCTCGAAAGAAGATACGGTTCCATTTGAAATGGCCGGATTGCGATTCACTCCGCTTGAAATGAGTCCCGTTCTTCTAAATCCCGATCAGACCCTCAACGTCGCCTATCAATTGTGGTCGTCTCCGCAGGACCCATCTAAGATCAGCGGCCAAAAAATCGACGTTCAATACGGTGTAGGCCAGCCCGCCATAGCCGGCACTGCGACGGTTATCAACGACACGATCGATATGGGGCAGTTCAGCCCTTCCGGCTCGCTCGTCGACGGCAAGAAAATCCCGCTGGTCGATAAGCCGTCCGGTAGTTACCTTCTCACTCTTTCGCTGGCCCGGCCGGGTAGCACGGAAAAGGCGCACGCTTCATTGTCGTTTGAAATCTCCGGCGCAACCTCGTCACCCTCCCCATGGGATGTGGATGAGCCCGATATCGACATCGATTTAGCAAAAGGCGTTCTGGACGAGCAGCGCGCCCTCTGCTTCCTTGCGCAAAATGACAGCACGCAAGCGCGGCTCTGGTTTCGTTCGGCCCTGGCCAAGGATCATGAGAACGACGTAGCTCGTTCCCATTTGGTCGAAGAATATTACGGCTTGAACGCGTTTGCTGCGGTCGTCAGTCTCTACAACGACGCTGGCATCACAGACCACACGGATGCAATCACAATTTCCGAGATTGCCGAGAGCTTTCTAAAAGTGGGCAATCCAACCAAGGCCGCATCCCTTCTTCAGGACGCGATTCGCTCCGCGCCCACGAATGGCGCACTCTATCTCGCATTGGCCGATTGTTATCAGCACCTGGGTAAGACTCAAGAAGCCCTGCAAAACACGCAAAAAGGCAAGTCCCTGCTCGCCGCCTCTCCTCAATGACGCTTTTTCGATTCTGCCGTTGCTTCGTAGCGAGCACCCTCCTGCCCTGAGCACGCGAAGGGTGACCGCGAATTTTGCGCGCGCTTCTCGGTGGGCGCGTTTTTACGTTTGGCCTCGTTCTTTCTCGACTTACCCAAGACACTCCATTTTTCCATAGGGAAATATTCCAAAAAATGTGTGCTTACCTATGTACTCAAAAGCGGACAGCTCACCCCAAATAATTTAACTTGCTGTAAAATAAGCGCTTATGGTAAAGAAAGGGCAGCTTTTTTTTGGCAGCACCCGTGCTTCTATTTGTGTGGCTTCTAACGTCCATTTGTTTTTTGAATACTCCTTCCCGGGGATGTGCGTTTTTCCAGCGGATTTTTCGTGGCGTGTAACCAATTGGGGGCGGAAATGACGAAGAAACTCTTTGTTGGACCGGTCATATTGGCACTCTGCTTTTTGTGTTCAGCCGTTGCGTTTGGTCAATCGCGTGACACCACCAGAGGTAATTTGGGCGGCACCGTACTCGATACATCTCAGGCCGCCATCCCGGATGCAACCGTCACTGCCACCGGTCCACTCGGCAGCGAAACGCAGACGTCGAAGGCCGACGGAACCTTTCTGTTTAACGCCCTTGTCCCCGGCGTCTATTCGGTGAAAGCGGAGAAGACCGGCTTTCAGACGGTCACGCTGACCGGCATCGAAGTCCTCATCAACAACACTGCCAGCATCAATATCCAGATGCCTGTCGGCGCCGTCACCACCAGCATTGAAGTCACCGGTGCCACCACAAATGTCGATGTCACTTCATCGTCAATCAACTCGACATTGACCTCTGATTTTATGAATGCCATCCCCGTTCAGCGCAACGTTTCCTCCGTGATGCTACTGGCTCCCGGTGTTGTCTCGGGCCTGCGCAGCGGTGGTGGTGAGACGGGCACTGCCGTAGGCAGCTCTTCCACGGATGCAAATCCGTCGATTTCTGGTGCGAGTGGCTTGGAGAACCTTTACGTCGCGGATGGCGTTCTTCTCAACGATCCTTCGTTCGGCGGTTTGGGCGGCTTCTCAGTCAATTACGGTGCCCTCGGCGTCGGCATCACTCCTGCATTCGTTCAGCAGGAAGAAATTAAAACTGCCGGCTTTGAGCCCCAATACGGCCACGCAACGGGCGGAGTTGTCCAGATTGTTACGAAATCAGGAAGTAATCAGATGCACGGAACCATTGGCGGTTATTTCGAGGGTCCCGGCATGCAATCCGTTTTCGCAAACAAAGACGATTTTCACCCGACCAACCTAATCGGTCGCCATCTGAGTAACGGCGAGTACGAGGGCGATTTCGAGTTGGGCGGCTACATTCCAGGCTTTAAGAACCACCTATTTTATTTCGGCGCGTTTGATCCCACGTTTTTCAATGATTATGAAGCGCCGGCTGTCGGGTCCGGTCTCTATACTCTATACAAGGGCAAGGTAAACCGCCGCACGAACACGTACGCCTACGCAGCCAAACTCACGTGGCAGGTGAACGGCTCGATGAGCGTCGAATCCTCGGTATTCGGCGACCCCTCGCACACGAATCACGCGCCATTTTCGACCTTGAATGCGGACAATACTTCAGTGAACTCAAAGTGGGATTTCGGTACTCGCAATTGGGATACGCGCGCTTACGGTGCGATCAGTCCGACGTGGACTGCTGATTTTGCGTACACCTATTCTTGGAACCACTTCATCGAAACGCCTGCCGATACGTCGATTTCTCCGATAATCGATCAGACGCAAACGGGCGGAGATGGATTTGATGTGAACGGGAACGACTTGACCGCAGATACTTCGGCGCAGCGCGGTGAATTCACCGCGCAGTTCTTGGGTACCGGCAATATCATCAACTACACATCGCATGCTCAGAGTCTCACGTTCGATACGACGAAGGTTTACCGCTTCGCCGGTCAGCACTCCTTCTCCGTCGGCTATTTCTGGCAATACCCGGTCTACGACAATGTCACCAAATACGGGTTCAAGACCTATACGATCCCTGGAACGAACGCTACGGGCGGCACGAACGCAGGGACCACTGCCGGAGCTGGCAAGACCTCGGACGGTCAACTCGAGCTCCAATTGGCACCGGGAACATGCACACTCTGTCCTTTGATGAACGTCCCGGGCTTTTCAGTGCCCGTTCGCGTAACGTTATATCAAGTCCGCGGCCGGTTTGATGGCGGCATATCTCACAGCACCGGTAAATACCATGCTGCGTATGCCAATGATTCGTGGCAAATGGGCTCCCATGCCACTCTCAACTTGGGGCTGCGGTGGGAACAGCAACGTCTCACAGGCAACGCCTCCAAAGCATTTTTTAACGACCAGTGGTCGCCCCGCATCGGTTTCATCGTGAGCCCGAATCCCGATTCGAAGGTTTACGTCGATTTCGATCGCCTCGCTTTCATCTTGCCTCTCGATATGGCTGTCCGCGAGCTCAGCAGCGAAGACGATAACGAGAATGAATACTGGGCTCCTGCGGCAGATTCCTCCAACATGGTTACGTTTGACAAATACGGCACTGTGAACTTCATCCCGGACGCCGCTCATTTGCTGAATAGGGCGTCGGGTGGAATCAACAAAGGCGCAAGTCTCTCCGTGCAGGATAATGGCGAACCGTTCACGCCCGGCATCCGCATGGAATACAACGACGAGTTTGTCGTCGGTGCCGAACACAAGTTCGCTGGCGGTTTCTTCGGTAGCGTCCGCTATGTCGATCGCCGTATGAAGCGCGTCGTAGAAGATGAAGTCGGTCAATCCGTCGAACAGCTCACTGCAGTAGCCTTTAACGGTGGCTCGTATTCCTACGTAATCGGTAACCCAGGCGCAAATCAATCGATCTTCGTCACACCAAACGAGAAGACGTTTAGTGCCGTCGATCAAACGACCCCGGTGCCCATCGGCCTGTGCCCGGACGCAGATCCGACTACAGCTCCGACAATAGATCGCTTTGACTGTGCATTGCAGAGCGCCACAAACAATCCCTCGGCAGGGAACACGAGCAATCTTGAAGCAACAGGATACCCTTCTGCCTGCATCGACTCTGCCAATCATCCCACGCCCTTCAATGCTCCGAATATGCAAGACACGTTCGGCAATACGATCGGCAGTGCCTGCTTTCCAGCGGTTAATGGCAAGCTGAATACGGACCCCGGCGCACTGTTCGGCGGCGAATACTTCCCCAATGGCTGCCAGTACTGTCACCCCGGTCTGTATCCAAATGTTGCGCGCAACTACCAGGCCGTCGAATTCGTGCTGAACAAGAGCTTCCGCAATAATTGGCTCCTCCAATCGAATTTCCGCATCGGTCGTTTGGTAGGCAACTACGAAGGCGCCTTCCGCAACGACAACGATCAGAGCGATCCCGGCATCAGCTCTCTTTTCGATTTGACGAACGGAGATCTTGGTTTGCTGGGTCAGCAACTCGGAATCGGGCCTCTGAACACGGATCGCAGATACGTGCTCAACATCCTGCCGAGCTACACCATTTCACAGGGCTTTGCCAAGAATCTGGAACTCGGCACGGCTGTCTCGGTCATGTCCGGCGTGCCGCTCACCACGCTTGCTGCGCAGGAGATCTATGGGAACGCGGGTGAAGTACCGTTGCACGGCCGCGGCGATTTGGGTCGTTCACCGGTCACTGGGACCGTTGGCGCTCACCTGATGTACCCCATCAAATTCGGTGAAACTAAGCAGCTCAAGCTTGGATTTGATGCGTTTAACATCGCGAATACCAAGCGCTTTATCCGCAGTTCGCAGGACGTGGATTTGAGCTTCCAGGTGCCGAACCAGGATTTCTTCAACCACGTTCCACTTTCGTTTGTGCCGCCGTTCAGCGCCAGGTTCTCGGTTCTGTTCACCTTCTAAGGGACTGGCGTAACTAGTATCGAGAGGGCTTACGAGCAATCGTGAGCCCTCTTTTTTTGCATCTCCGGTTTCACGTAGCGACCGGCTTTTTTTCCAGCGGGTCATCGCTCAGCTGGCTCGCATGATCGCGCAGCCCCGCAACTGAAGACCAATATCGGGTGCTTCTGGATTTGGTTTGCACCCTTGTTGAGTTGCTGTTCAGCAGCGGCAAAACCAGTTCAACGCAAACCGCATCACACTACCGCATATTGAGTCGACTGCTTTTGGCCTTTTTCATGCTGTAATGGAAGCAAGCCCAGTCAAATTTCAGGAACTTACCGAGAACTCTGAGGAGGATTTCGTGCTCGTTCGTCGTTCCATTCCGGTTCTTGCAGTGATCATGCTAGCTTTCGTTTTCGCCGCTCCCGCTGGTGCCCAGAGTATCACCGACAAAATCGAAGTGTTCGGCGGCTACTCCTTCATGCACTACAAAACGTCGCCCACATTCAACACCAACGGTTGGGAACTCTCAGGCGAATACAAAGTTCGCTCCTGGCTCGGCGGCTTCGCGGACGTTGACGGTCACTACGGCACTGTGCAGGGCGTCCACTCCACGGTCCATGACTACCTGTTCGGCCCGCAAGTCTCATTTCCCGCTCCCGTATCTCCGTTCGCTCGCGTCTTTGTCGGAGACGGCACCTTCAACGGCGGCGGCGTGTCGGACAGCTCCCTCGCTTACGGCCTGGGCTTCGGCATCGATGCGCATGTGGTGCCGCAGGTCTCGTGGCGCATCGTCCAGTTCGATGTGGTCCACACCCATCTCTTCAACCAGTCCGAGAGCAACACTCGTGTCGGCACGGGTATCGTCATCCATTTTTAGGGTAGTTCTAGAACTATCCCGCCACGCGTTTTTTTAAGGCGGCAAGCGCGCCATCTGGAGGTAATTTAGGCGATTTTATGGCGCCAATTTGGCCTTTTTGCGTCATCCGGGTTGTCGCAGATGCTGCAAGAAATGCCACACGAATCTTGCAGCATCTGCCTCCCGAGATGACCGCTCGTCTCGGCTATTGCAGAACGAAGTTCACTGTTATCAATGTTTGGACTTCGACGGGCTCGCCGTTCAGCAATGTTGGTTTGTAGCGCCATTGCCGTACGGCATCAAGCGCCGCGCCCATCAGCAGCGGCGGTCCGCTCACCACATGCACACTCTGAATCGTTCCATCTGCTGCAATCACGGCACTTAGCACCACGGCGCCTGATACGCGCGCAACGCGAGCGATGGGTGGATACCTCGGCTCCACTCGATTGATCAGCAGTGCCTCCATCACACCGCTGCCGACTTTCAGCGGCCCGCGCCTCACCTCGGGCGGCGGAGGCGGCAGGGCCGGCCTCGGCGCCACGCCGAACAAATCAGGAGGTTTGTAATTTTCTCCGAAGTCCAGAATAACGCCTTGGCCGATAGGTTGGGAGTTGGACGTTGGATGATCGACAGTAGCGGTTGGGCGGCTCGTATCGTTCGGAATATAGGCGGGTTGCGTGACGGTTCGCGCGTGCGTGATCGGCTGATCGCGCACAATCGCCGGAGGACGATATGCCGGCACTGGTACAACTGACAGTAGTTTCGGAAGCATAGCTGGCGTAAGGATCGGGACAACGATCAGCACGATTAGAATGGCGAGTTGCACGGCCACCGAAATCGCAAAACCGAAGCCGCGCAATCTGCGCTCGCCGCGAAGCGACTCGGCGTCGCTATCGACGATGCAGTCTGCAAACGAGCCAAGAGAGTCCATACACACACCTCCTGTAAGCGATTGAGCTGAATGGAATTCCGCCGCCCGCCCGCGTCCGAGCGGAACGGCGGGCTTTCAGAAGTTCGAACTCTGCAAGCATAGACACCGCGCCACGCGAACGGTGCCTAGGTTTCTCGCGTAGAGAGCTGTCTTTAAGTTGTGCTACAGCAACGGAATCTGGGAACTCAAACGCGGACGGGATCGAAATTTGGTTGTGGTGCGTCTAAAAACCAGTGAGGGCGCCCATTTTATCGGCGCGTTTGAGGGTTTCGTCATGAATAAGCCGTCATTGGAAACAATTGGAGTTCGTTATACGGGATGGGCCGCGCTGGACCGCGATCCGCTGGACGACAATGTGGAGTATACGTGTCCCGAATGCGGCACGCACGGCGCGAAAGCCGCGCGCCGGCCGCGTTCGGAGTATCACTTCACGGACGGTTTTGTGCAGGATGTACGTGGAGAATCAGCAGTTTGCAGGCGATGCAAGCGGCCGCTCCACATTTCGCCAATTGTCCTGCTGCACAATCGCGGCGAAGAGCAGCGCTTCAACGCCGTCTTCATGGCCGACCGCGAAGTTTCGCGCAACTAGGCCGCTGGCGGCGCCAAGAATGGCGCGTCTTCGTCCATTCTCCGACGCAGATGCTGCACATTATTTGCAGCATCTGCGACAGCCGGTATGACGCAAAAAGGCCAAATTGGCACCGTAAAATTGCCTAAAATGCCAGCTTTGGCGCATTTGGCGCCTTAAATTGCGTTATTTTTCTAACGGGCAGACCACGTGTCCTCGAGCGCCAGATGGTTGGCTTCGAGGTCGGCCCGAACCAGTTTGAATGCTTCGTCGACCGTGTCAGCGAAGTGCAGCATCTTGTATTCGGATTCGCTGATGGTGCCAGAGCGGATCATGTGACGCCAGTTGAGCACCTTGTCCCAGTACTTCCTTCCATAAATCAGGATGAGATGTTTTGACGACAGTTTACCCGTCTGCAGCAACGTGAGCATCTCCCAGAGTTCGTCCATCGTGCCAAAGCCACCCGGAAAAACGATAAGGGCTTTAGCCATCTGCGCGAACCACAGCTTGCGCATAAAGAAATAATGAAAATTGAAATTTAATTCAGGAGTGATGTAAGGATTGGGCTGCTGCTCGTGAGGAAGCTGGATACTGAGGCCGACCGACGTTCCGCCGGCTTCTGCTGCGCCGCGGTTGGCGGCTTCCATAATTCCGGGGCCGCCGCCGGAGCAAATGACAAAGCGCTTAGGCGTATTTCCGAGCGTCATGGCCCACGCTGTGATTTTGTGGGAGAGAGCGCGAGCCTCTTCGTAGTATTTCGACATCGCGAGATCGCCACGCGCGGCCTGACGTTTGAGGCGCCACTCGCCTGTTCGCCGGCCTTTGGCGGCGCGCTCGATCCGATGCAATTCCGTGAGCGCCGAGTCGCGCGAGCGGATGCGGGCGGAGCCGAACATCACGATCGTGTCACCGATCACTTCATGGCGAAGCCGATAAAGAGGATCCAGATACTCGGCGAGAATGCGGATGGGCCGCGCGCCGAGGCTCTCCATAAATTCCTGATCCTGATAGGCAAGACTCGCCATCGGCAAATGGCCGGAACGTCGCATTCGTCATCTCCTCGAAAAGATAGGCCACTCATTCTACAACTTCACCGGACAATTCAGAGCCGATTTGCCTGACGACCACACAGCAATGCGAAAGATAGACTTCATGACGCGGAAACAAGCCGAGCTACACAACTTTGTGGGGGAATATACATCCTTCCTCGCATGACAAAGAGAGAGTCGTTCCCTACAGTTAGTTTTCATGCTGGGTGTCCGCTTATTTCTCCTCACGCGTGAGAGTCCGAAAGAGAAGCTGGCCCTCTTGAACGGGAAGTCTGTTTTCTTCGTTTACGCGGCCCGCCGCGGCGCCGCCTTCTTATGAATGTCTTCCAGAAGTTCTTATCGCTTTTTGGCGGCGGTGCTATGGTGGCCGTCATTGCGCACGGATTGGTGGGCTGTTCGCTCGTTTGGGACAAAGTTCTCCTCAAAAATCCAGGGACCAAGAATCTGGTCAGCTATGTTTTTTGGCTTGGCGCGATCAGCATCTTTGGAGTGGTGCTTGTTTTCTTCGGGTACCAGTCGCTTCCTCTGTGGATTGGGGCGATTGCGTTCGCGGCCGGCGCACTGGACCTTGTTGCGAGCTACTTCTATTACGCTGCTTTGAAGCGTGGCGAGGCGTCGGACACGCTCGCCATCATGGGCGGCTTCTCTCCCGTCGCCACGGCGTTGTTCGCATTGCTGCTGCTGAAGAACGAAATGAGCAACACGCAACTGATGGGCTTCGCTCTTATGACGCTCGGCGGCTTTGTGATGTTCTTTTCCGAGAAATTGCCCCTGAAGAAAATTCTTCCCCCCGTGCTGCTCGCGTCGGCGATTTTTGGTCTCGTTAACGTGCTCGAGAAGCTCGTCTACAATCACACGAATTTCGTCACGGGTTATGTCTGGTTCACGATCGGTACCTTTATCGGAGCGATGGCGCTGCTGGTGAGGCCCTCCTGGCGCGCGCAGATCTTTACGGAATCGCACCAAAGCACGCCGCGCAATCGTTTTTGGTACTTCGTGAACCGGTTTACAGCCGGGCTCGGCTCTTTCCTCATCTTTTATGCGATCAGCCTCACGCACCCGGCAATCGTGAATGCAATTTCCGGCGTTCGCTATGTGGTCATTTTTATCGGCGCGTATATGCTCACGAAACTAAGGCCAACGTGGCTTAAAGAGGATTTCAGCGGCTGGCAACTCGCCACGAAGACACTTGGCACCTGCCTGGTGATCGCAGGCGTGGTCGTGGTTGGTCTCGCCGGGGGAAAAACCGCCGCTTCCGCTGCTTTGCCAACGGACATAACGCCGCGAGTGTCCTCCGCGCGGATCTCCGTTCTGGCAAACACGACACAAAACACTGAGGGATCCGCTCTCTTAGTGGCCGCGGACGCGTAAAATGGCGTCTAACCCTCTTGCCTGATCATTTCAGCGGGCGAATAGCCCAAAAGGGAGACGACCCATGCCCCAATCACGCGTGCATACGACTGAAACACACCACCAAGGCGGCTCTTCTAACTGGCGGCGCATCCTTGCGCTCCTGGTGCTAGGACTAGCCATTGCCGGCGTCTCCGCGGCGCAAACGCAGCCCGCTACTACGACTCAAAAGGATCAAACCGATCTTTCGATTACGGTTTACAACTCGAATCTCGCTCTTGTGCGCGACGTCCGCAAAATCAACTTACGCACCGGTACCTTCCCGCTACATTTCGAGGACGTGGCCGCCTCGATCAATCCGGCAACAGTTCATTTGCGCTCCATCACCGATCCCAGCAAGCTCAATGTGCTCGAACAAAACTACGAGTACGATCTTCTCGACCCCCAAAAGCTGCTGCAAAAGTACGTCGGGCGCGAAGTGACGCTCGTCCGCGCCGAGACGGAATCCAATTCAACGAAGTACACCGAAACAAGGGCGCTGCTGCTCTCGGACAATAACGGTCCGGTGTGGAAGATTGGGAACGAAATTGTCACAGGCATGGCATCTGATTCGTATCGCTTTCCGGATCTGCCGGACAATCTTTACAGCCGTCCCACGCTGATCTGGACGCTCGACAATACCGGCGCGCCAACGCAAACCATCGAAGCCTCGTACCTGACGACAAATATTCAGTGGAAAGCGGATTACGTTCTGACCGTAACCCGCGACGAGAAGACCGCCGATCTCGATGGTTGGGTTACGCTAACGAACAACAGCGGCGCTTCCTACGACAATGCGACGCTACAGCTCGTTGCCGGCCAGATTAATCAAGTGACCCCGCAGCGTGCGTACATGGAACTGGACAAGGCCGTGAATGCCGCAGTTGCTGCGCCACCAATGACGCAAGAGAATTTCTCCGAATACCATCTGTACACCGTGACGCGCCGGACTTCGATCAATAATAACGAGTCCAAGCAGATCAGCCTTCTCAACGGCTCGAAC
>Ga0105240_10014242_pt1 | contig 10864 bp, 5 predicted proteins | sample KBSC54metaG_FD_80426 | JGI IMG/M metagenome (GOLD analysis project Ga0105240, IMG submission 80426) | Corn rhizosphere microbial communities from Kellogg Biological Station, Michigan, USA - KBS C5-4 metaG | ecosystem: Host-associated > Plants > Roots > Rhizosphere > Soil | place: Michigan, USA...
AGGAGGAACCTTGATTGCGAACGCCTCCACCGGCAAAGCTACGGTCTAAAAAGTCGGAGGGTATTTCTTCGATGAAACGACTGGGTTCATTTTGTACCAGTGTGCCAAAACGATAGCGTGTGTTGGCATAGGTGATCCACAACCGCTCTTTGGCACGGGTGATGACGACATAGAATAATCTTCTTTCTTCTTCCAGCTCTTCGCGGGTGTTGATGGCCATGGCATTGGGGAAAAGCATTTCTTCCAGGCCGGCGGCAAATACACAGGAGAACTCAAGCCCCTTGGCGGCATGGATGGTCATCAGCTTCACTGTGTCGGCATTGGGATCTTTTTCATCCGCATCGGTCAGCAGTGTGATCTGTTGCAGATAATTGCCCAGTCCCTTGGTCTCTTCTTCCAGGACTCCGTCTTCATCCGGCCGCTCGGTGAACTCCTTGATAGAGTTCAGCAATTCCTGGATGTTCTCGTATCTCGCCAGGCCTTCGGTGGTCTTGTCATTAAAAAGCTCTTTTACCAGGTTTGTCTGTTTGCCCACATGTGTCGCCACCTCATATGCATTCTTTGTGGCCAGCATGCTGGCGAAGCTGCGGATCATCACTACAAAATTCTCTACTGCCTCCAGCGTACCGGCTTTGAAGCCAAATTCGCTGGCTCTTTCCAGCACTTCCCACAACGTAATATTCCGTTCGTTGGCATTCAGCACGGCCCTGTCGATGGAGGTCTTGCCGATGCCACGGGTGGGATAGTTGATGATGCGTTTGAGCGACTCTTCATCACGGGGGTTGACGATGATACGCAGGTAGGCGATCATGTCCTTGATCTCCTTGCGCTGATAGAAGCTCACGCCTCCATACATGGTGTATGGGATGCCCATCCGCCGTAGGCTTTCTTCAAATGCCCGGCTTTGTGCATTAGTGCGGTATAGTATGGCAAAATCCCGATTGTTAAAATGATTTCTTAGCTTCTGCTCCTGGATGGTGTCGGCAACATACTTACCCTCCTCGTTATCGGTCATCATCCGCACGAGGCGTATTTTTTCCCCGGTGGAGTTATCGGTCCAAAGGTTTTTGGGTATCTGCCCCTTGTTGTTCTTTATCACCTCGTTGGCTGCATTGAGGATGCTCTGGGTGCTGCGGTAATTTTGTTCCAGCTTAACGACCTTGACGTCGTCATAATCCTTTTGGAACTGTAGTATATTTTCGATGGTGGCGCCTCTGAAGCTATAGATGCTCTGCGCATCGTCTCCCACTACACAAACATTTTCGTGGGCGGCGCCCAGGAGCTTTATGATCTCATACTGGGCTGGATTGGTATCCTGGTACTCGTCGATGAGTATGTATTTGAACTTATGCTGAAATTTATGCAGGCTTTCGGGATGGTTCTTCAAAAGTTCGTACATCTTGATAAGCAGGTCGTCGAAATCCATCGCTCCATTCTTGAAGCAGCGGGCGGCATAGGCTGCGTAGATCTGACCGATGGCGGGCCGGTTGGCCCGCATATCTTCTTGTTGGATGTGGTAGTCGTTGGCGTATTCGGTGGGTCCTACCAGGCTGTTCTTTGCCTGGGAGATGCGGTTGTACACTACATTGGGCTTGTAATGCTTGTCATCCAGGTTGAGCTCGTTGACGACAGTCTTTACGACACTTTTGGCGTCGTCGGTGTCATATATCGTAAAATTGTTGGGATAGCCGATACGGTGCGCCTCTCCGCGAAGGATCCGGGCAAATACGCTGTGAAAAGTACCTATATAGAGACTGCGGGCGCTGGTGTTCCCGAGGATCTTTTCAATCCTCTCCTTCATTTCCTTTGCCGCCTTGTTAGTAAAGGTGAGCGCCAGTATATTAAATGCGTCCACGCCTTGCGCCAGCAGATGCGCGATGCGGGTAGTGAGGACCTTTGTTTTACCGCTGCCGGCCCCTGCTACGATCATAATAGGGCCATCTTTATGTAAAACCGCCTCTTTCTGCTGGTCATTAAGTCCGCTGGTATAGTCGCTCATGCGGCGAAGTTAAAGAAATTATTCGCCTTTTCGGGGGTCGGTATGGGGGGTGGAGGGAATCCTTTTTGCAAGTCTCTGAGTGATGGTTCACAGGTTCTGGCATGAGATGTTAAAAGATATCCGTAGCTCTTGATACTGAGGCCAAGTTTAATTAATTTGGGCCGACGTCCGCGTTAAAAACGCCGGCGCCAAGCCTATGCTATCCGAACCGCTGCCTTACCACTTGAAGATCCGGGACTATTTTAAAGGGCAATCCGGGATCTGGTCTTTTTTTTCTGCCACCCGGAAGAAAGAGGAGCAGCTGTCTTCCTTTAAGTCCGACCTGCTAAAAAATACCTACCAGTTCCAGCCGGGCAGCGACCCTATCTTATATGAAAAAATTAATATCATTCGGGTAAGGCTGGGTCTTGGTCATCTACCGGTGTCTGTCTATCAGGCGGCTCATTCTTCCGAGCTGAATGCAAGCATCGTTTGTCTTCCGGGTGAGGCGCATATGGTATTTAGCGGAGCCATCCTGCAGTTGCTGGATGAGCAGGAGCTCTCGGCCCTTATCGCCCATGAGCTGGCGCATATAAAATTCTACTCCCTTTTGGAGGGTGATCTTGAGATAACGGACAGGATCATCACGGCGCTTGCCAATAGTCCGGACAGCAGCGCCTCCCATTATGAGACAGCCCGTTTGTTCCGCTTGTATAAGGAGATATTCTGTGACAGGGAAGCCTATGAGGTCCTTGGAGAGAAGGGGCCTGTCATTACCATGTTATTAAAACTGGCGACGGGACTTTCGGTGGTGCATGCGGAGAGCTATATCCGGCAGGCGGAAGAGATCTTCTCAGGCGACAGCGCCGTGCAGTCGTCATCCCTCACCCATCCGGAGAATTTTATCCGTACAAGGGCCTTGCATCTATGGCATGAACAACGGGGTGGGGACTCTTCCGGGATGGAGGAGACCGGCGGGGACGAGGCAAGGACAGACGGAGCCGACAGGCGGCAGGATAAACAACAGGTGGAAGGAACTATTGCCCAAATGATCGAGGGTATTATGGAGCTGGACCGCCTGGATGTGCTCGCGCAGGCCGCCTTGTCCGGGATGACCCGGGAGCTGTTGACTGGGTACCTGCGTCCGGAATGGTTTCGGACGCCGGTGGTTTTGGCGCTGGCGCACCAATATTTTGCGGATCTGGAGGTGGGCAAGGACACCGGACAGAGGGCGGGCAAGGACACCCGGCAGCTATCAGGCCAGGCGGGTGAGGGCGAAGTGGGCCAGTCGAGGGAGAACGGGGCGACCTTTTCGGAGAGGCTCAAAACCTTTTTGGCCGGCGCCGGTGCGCACCACAGTATACGGGAATATTTCGCCTATGTGTTGTTGGATCTTGCCCTGGCCGATCCGGACCTGGAAGACGTGCCATTGGGTCATGCGCTGTCTCTGGCGGAGACCCTTGGTCTTACGGCGGTACTGGAGCCTATCGTAAAAAAGGAAATGACATACAGCGATAAACAATGGGAGCGTGTGAAGCTGAACATCCCGCGACAATCATAGAACGGGCGGGGCCCGACATTATTAATTATGCCCACTGACAGAATATATTTTAAACAATTCCTCCGTACCGCCTGGGACAACGGGGAGTATACCACGGATGATGTGATAGCCTTTGTATTGCCGCTGTTCCAGGAAGTAAGCAGTCTCCATGAATCAGGCCAGGTAGCTCCTTTTGGCAAAGAAGAGGCCTTGTTCCTGACGGACCACGCGCTTGATATCGATGAACGGCTGGCGCATGCACCTGTTCTCCATCTCAGCCGTGTATTGGCTTTGTTCCCGGAGGTGCAGTCCCGGAACTTCGATGTCGTCGGCAAGATAAAGCTGAGCGCGGATGCAGAAGATGGCGGCCTTAGCCGGGATGATCTCCAGGTGCACCTGGATTTTCGGCAACCTCTGACCTACCCTGCCTATATCCCCGGATACCAGTCTTTCGAGCAAATACTAGGTCATCATGATCCCTTAACGGATATCTTTTGTTTGGGTTTGATCCTGGGTAGCATCGCCCTGGGTCTGGATCTGTACGAGCCTGACGACCTGGAGAATTTTGCTTCTGTCCGAAGCAATCCGTCATCCTATAACGAGCGGCTGCATCCCACCATCGCAAGGCTTATCACGGAAATGACGGAGCTGGACAGAGGCCGTCGTGCGCAGGACCTGTATGATGTGATCCACCGGCTGCAGCATTACAGGGATTATGATCCCGAAAAGACCTCGGATCTCAGCCAGGTGAAGGGGTGGTTGGGCAGAGAGCTGACCGAGCGGGATGCCTTTATACTGAATAAGCTTCGGAACAGACTTTTCGATACCAGCCGGCGCAACAGGCTCCTGTATTACAAACCCAATATGCGGTTCGTAAATCTTACGGTCAGCAGTGTGCCCGTAGTGCTGCACTATCAGAGCATCCGTCCTGAACATCTTTTTATATGGAATGAAGAGCTGGCGGAAAAGCTGCGGGGGATGAAGGAGATCGTGCTGAATAAATACCTGAGATTTGACGATCATGCTTATCTGCCTTCGTCCCTGGACAGGGTGCGGGTGGAGTCACAGCGTGCCATACAGGAATACGGGTTCAATCAACTGAAGCTGGTGATCGTTTTTCTCAACTGGCACAATCTGAAAGAAGATCCACAGGAAAGAATACAGAGTCCGTTGCTCCTGTTGCCTGTGCAGCTGAAAAAGAATAAGAAATTGAAGGAAGATCATTATGTGATCAAGACCCTGGATAATGCGGCAGAAGTAAATCCTGTTCTGGCGAGTCAATTGAGAGAACTGTATGGCATCCGGCTGCCCGACCTTGTCGACCTGGATGAAATAAGCCCGGAGCAATTTTACCAGCAGGTGAAGTCGCAGATCGACGAGGCCAACCAGGGTATTGTATTGGGTTATATCGGCAGGCCTCGTATCCGTCTGATCCATGGCGAGGCCCGTCAGACGGTGAATAACTATCGCAAACGACTCCGCCGGCAGCCCGGTCTCAGCAGCTATCATCATATCCCGTATAGCTATAAGCCGGAGCATTATCAGCCTTTGGGGTTGGAGATATTTCGCAGCCGGATAAAGGGCGATCCGGGGTTGCTGGAATTCCTGACCGACGGCTCGTCCAGATTGCCCTCTGGCAAAAAGGAGGACCGGGAACCTTTGGCTGATCAGGATGAAGATGGGGGCCAACCTGCCGGCAGCAGAATGGAGACCCCGGCCGATACCGCGCCTGTCCGCGAATCGGAGCTATACAAGCTGGCAGAAAGCGAGAACAATCCCTATAGCTGGGATTTTGACGTCTGTCATATGGTGCTGGGCAATTTCAATTACAAAAAAATGAGCCTGGTACGTGATTATAATGTTGTCATCGACCAGCAATTGCAGCACCCTGTGTTTGATGCGTTGTTCAGCCAGCAGCCCCGCGCGCTTAAAGAGCATCCGTTCAACCTGAACAGACCCGACGACTGGCATCATGTCATACAGGCGGATCCTACCCAGACAAAGGCCATCTTACAAAGCCGGGCAGGTTACAGCTATATTATACAGGGCCCTCCGGGTACGGGCAAGAGTCAGACCATCACCAATCTGATCGCGGATTTTGTGGCGAGGGGGAAGAGCATCCTCTTTGTGTGTGAGAAACGGGCAGCGCTGGACGTGGTTTATCACCGCCTGAAACAAAACGGACTGGACGAGCTCTGCTGCTATATCCACGACAGTCAGGGTGATAAGCGGGAATTCATCCGCAACCTGCGTTCCACCTATGAGGAGTTTACTACCGGCCGAATGGATCTTGCCGCCCTGCGAGCGCGGCGGACAGCCCTGATAGAGAAAATGAACAGGCAGGTAGATATCCTTCGGGAGTTTCACCTTACGAGTCTCAGCGGTGAAAAAGAGATAGGCATTGTAGTTAGAGGATTGATCGAACGCATTATTGAACTGCGGCAGGAGCTGGTGACACTTTCGACGCTGGAAGAAGAAGCGTTGCCTGCCTATGCGTTGTGGCAGGGCGCCGGAGGGGTTATTGCCCAGCTGACGGAGACATTGGAAGAGGCAGGCGGGGATGCTATTTTTGCCAGTCATCCTTTCAGCCGGCTGCACGAACGTATTTTCCTTTCCGAGCAGCCGCATCGAACACTGGATACATCACTGAGGCAGGCCCTGGAGATACTGGATACCATCGACCAGCGGCTGGCGGGTATACCGATGGTTCGTGAACAGGCGGCTGGTGCCGCAAAGCTGAAGAGCATGGTGCAATTTGCCGTGCTGTTGTATCCGTTGGTGCTAACGGATAATTTCCGACTGGCCGATCCGGCTGGTGAGGAGGCGAGGGAGTTTATCGGCCGTTGGGCTGACTATAAGGAGAAGGTCGATATTTACCAGGCGGCGCTGGCAAAGAATATTCATTGGAAAGAGAAATTAGGGGAGCAGGATGTAGACCAGGCGTTGATGCTGGCGACCCGGCAGGAGAAGGCTTTCCTGAGCTTCCTGAATAGCGGCTGGCGGCGATTGAAAAAGAGATTGCAGGACAGTCATGAGTTTTCCCAATATTCTGTCCGGCCGAGCTATCGGAGCATCCTTGAAAATCTAAAAGACGAATATGAGAAGGCGCGGGCGGTGGAGCAGGCCAAAAGACGATTGCAATCAGACTATCGTCTGGACAATCCGGATACGGCCTGGCTTGGCATCGGAATTCTCCATCAAAAAAAGGATGACCCGGCCCTCGTGTACCTGCTTCGTCATCCGGAGGCCGCACGAATGGTGACGGGTTTGCAATCCCTGCATCAACCGCTGATCGACCTGGAGAGCCGTTTGAAGGATTGTCTGCATAACCCCGATGCTACCCTGACGCTGGAAGGGCTGCGTGATGAGCTGCAGAATATCCGACTGAACGCGGACGGGCTTCGGGAAATGTTGCCGGCGCTCCGGAGCTTCACCAGTCTGCCGGATGTGGTGAAAGAAGCCTTGCGTCAGTTCGAGCTGACCCCTGTGCAGATAGAGGCTGTGGTCGCCCGAAAAACGCTCCACCATGTGTATGAGTCCAACCGGGATTTCGCCCGGATCGATCGCGTGGCGTTGGACAAGGTGGTGCAGCAGCTGGGTGAATCCTATACGGCCTTGCAACAGGTAAATGCCGACCTGATACGCGCCTTTATCCGCCAACGATTCCTGCAGCAGATCGATCTCTCGAACATGGCGTCCAGCCAGCTGAATGAGGAACAGAAAAAATTCAAGAAGTCCTATAACGATGGCAGAAAGATCCTGGAGAATGAGTTTGGAAAAAGCATGCGTTACAAGAGCATCCGGGAACTGTCGTCTAGAGAAAGCGGGCTGGTGTTGAAGGATATCAAACCTATCTGGCTGATGAGTCCCTATAGTGTGAGCGACAGTCTGCCGCTTGACAGCGACCATTTCGACGTGGTGATCTTTGATGAGGCCAGCCAGATCACGCTGGAAGAGGGTGTACCGGCTTTGTACAGGAGCCGGCAGACTATTATCGTGGGAGATGAGAAGCAGATGCCACCTACCGACTTCTTCAGTGCGAAGTCGGAAGACCCGGATGACCTGGAAGGTCTGGATGAGGAAGATGACGAATGGCTTAGCGACGATGTGGACAGTCTTCTGGCGCAGGGCGCCCGCAAGCTGGATAGCACCTTGCTCAGCTGGCACTACCGTAGTCATTACGAAACGCTGATCAGCTTTAGCAACCATGCGTTTTATGAAGGCAGGCTGCTTACCATCCCTGACAAGACGATCCATACCAACGCGCGGGCGCCTATTTTGGTCAGCAATATACGCGAGGTGGCGGGTCAGATCGACTATTTGTTCGATCGCAGCATCAGCTACCACTTATTGGAGGGCAGTGTTTATGAAAAGCGAAGCAATCGGGGTGAGGCCATGTATATTGCCTGTCTGGTGCGGGAATTATTGAACAGGGACGTAAAGGAAAGTGTCGGTATCGTTGCCTTCAGTCAGGAGCAGCAGCATATGATCGAGCAGGCGCTTGATGAATTGGGGGAAGAAGATCCCGCCTTTATGGCGAAGCTGGAGGAGGCGTACAATCGAACCGAGAACGATCAGTTCACGGGTCTCATCGTGAAGAACCTGGAAAATATACAGGGGGACGAGCGGGATATTATCATCATGAGCGTATGTTATGGCCCGGATGCAAAAGGGAAAATGCTGATGAATTTCGGGCCTATCAATAAGAAGGGTGGTGAAAAAAGGCTGAACGTGCTTTTTAGCCGGGCCAGAACGCATATGGCGGTGATCAGCAGTATCCGGCATTCCACCATCACCAATGAATACAACGAAGGGGCCAACTATTTAAAAAGATTCCTGCAATATGCGGAGATGATCAGCCAGGGTCAGATGGCGGGTGCAAGGACCATCCTGGACAGCATGGTGCTGCGGCGGGCGGAAGGCGTTGCTGCCGTGCGGCCAAGCCGGGTGAGGGACCAGATCAAACAGCAGCTACATGCAATGGGTTATGTCGTGGATGAGCAGATCGGGCAGTCGGATTTCAAATGTTCGCTGGCTATAAAGGCCCGGCCGGACGATGAAGCTTACGTGCTGGGTATTTTGCTGGATGATGAAAAACATTATCTGAACGAGAATCTTATCGAACAATATTACCAGCGTCCGGCGATACTGGAGCGGTTTGGCTGGAAGGTCCTGCCGGTGTATTCCCGGGACTGGCTGCATCAGCCGCAGAAGATAATGGATATGATCCGTAAATTGCTGGAAGAGCCCGCGGCGTCGGGCGGTGGCGGCGTCCAGGAAGCAGCTGTCCCCGTGGTAGAAAAACCTGTAGATCTCCGGCAGGATGAGGCGGGTGGTGTTCCGGTGAGCCCATATGATCATCTGCCTTTCCACCGGCTGCTCCATAAAGAGAATGGTAATGAAAAGTTCTGGGAGGTTGCGACGGATGGCAATAAGCTGATCGTCCGCTGGGGCAGATCGGGTACCCGGGGTCAGATACAGCTAAAGAGCTTTCCAGACGGGGATGCCGCCAAAAAAGAAATGGAGAAGCTGATACGGGAGAAACTGAATAAAGGCTATGTGGCTTAGGATCCTCTTTGCGAACCACCGGTGAGGCGGGTGTTTTTAACAACTCCTTTAGAATTTGCCTTGCCTTTGCCAGCGGGAAACCCGGGGATATTGCTTTTTGGGCCGGAGAGGGCTTTGCCGTCTTTTTTCTTCTTATTATTGGGGATCAGTGCCATATGATTGGATTATCGTTTTAATAATGGGTTTCGACCTAGTGATTGGCCTTCGGCCGACGAACCGGTGGTCCGTCTTCGAAGATACTGAATTAACGTAAAAAGCAAGGAGGATTACATGTCCAGGGAACTTTATTTTGATATCAGCTCGGAGCAAAGTGGCGGAAGTCTGTACCGGGTAAAAGGGCTGTCGGGTGTAAATTTTTATTACAATCACAGCACTTATGATGATAAAAAAGATGAGCTGAAGGTCTTTGAGACCATCTACCCGGACTTTGCGGCCTTTTGGAAAGAGTTGATAAAGGACCCTAAATGGTATTATCTCCATCCTTTATTTGTTCATCCTGAACTACGGGAATTCATACGCGAGCAGCTGAAAGGGGTGAATTGGAGTGTGCATCCGAATAAGAAGTGGCAGGAGAGTCATCAGCGTCAGTGGAAAAAGGTGCTGACGGACCCGGGGAACTATTATACGGGACCTGGTGGGGCGGGGCCGGGTCAAGCTTCGTAAAACTCTTCCCCGTATACGTCGATAAGGGGCTGTCCCATGCGTTGCAGGTATTCATTGCATTGCTGGAGGAGACGGGGCGATGTATTGGACGCATAGAAGTCTCCCCTGTACCAATAGCTGAACAAAGGCTGCAGAGGTAGCTGATCTTCGCGCTGGCCTTGCATGATCATCCAGTGCAGACGAGCGATCTCGTTGTCCGGCAGATGATTGAATACCCCGCTGCTCAGCAGCTCCCGGGTGAGATCGACCAATGTGTTTGTCATTCCTTCTGTGTTTGGTTCCATGTAAGTTCTTGCAATTATATTACCAACCTGTGAACTTTCCGTTAAGCCTGTATGTCGCCGGGCAATTGTGCATTTCCTGTGAACTTCCTACCTTCGGCGGGCGCTGATGTCCGGGCTGTACGTATAAACCATTGGACCATGCAAAAGTTCAAAGCTGTCTCTATCTTTCTTTTTTCTTTGTGGGTCTTTTCTGCCGCCGCGCAGGAAGTTAACCCCAATACTTCGGGGCCGGGCTGGGTTTCTCTTTTTAATGACAGTCTGACCAATGCTATTTTCCCTGCAGGGGTATGGACGGTGCAGGATGGGGTGCTGACGGCGTCGAAGGATGAGGCCATCTGGAGCGAGAAAGCCTATGACAATTTTGTGCTGGACCTGGACTTCAAAAATGCGCCGGGGACAAACAGCGGGGTGGTGGTCCATGCCAGCAATATCGAAGATTGGATACCCCATTCTGTGGAGATACAGATCGCGGACGACTGGTCGGAAGAGTGGTCCAAGGTGGCCCCCAGCTGGCAGTGCGCCGCCATATTCGGTCACCAGCCGGCTACCAAACATATTGTAAAAAAGCCGGGGGAGTGGAATCATTATACCATCACCTGCAAGGGTCGGATGATCTGGGTCGCCCTCAATGGGCAATTGGTAAATACCTGCGACATGAGCCGATATACTTCCGCAAAAGATAATATCGACGGCACGAAGGCTCCGGAGTGGCTGAGCAATCCCATGGCTACGCTGCCGCTGCATGGACATATAGGTCTGCAGGGCAAACATGCAGGTGCGCCTATCTATTTCCGTAATATCAAGGTTAAAGAATTGAAGTAACGGGGGTCA
>Ga0105240_10014244_pt1 | contig 10863 bp, 10 predicted proteins | sample KBSC54metaG_FD_80426 | JGI IMG/M metagenome (GOLD analysis project Ga0105240, IMG submission 80426) | Corn rhizosphere microbial communities from Kellogg Biological Station, Michigan, USA - KBS C5-4 metaG | ecosystem: Host-associated > Plants > Roots > Rhizosphere > Soil | place: Michigan, USA...
CTACGCCACAGTCCTCGAAGGCAAGCCGCCGCTCATCGTGGTAATGACCGCGATTCAGGATCCCGGCAACGTCGGCACAATCGTCCGCTCGTCAGAAGCCTTTGCCGCGACGGGCGCGATCGCCACAAAGGGCACGGCCGATCCGTGGTCGCCTAAGGCGTTGCGCGCCTCCGCCGGTTCGGCCCTGCGCCTCCCGCTGCTCCGCGGACTAGCCGTCTCCGTCGTGCTCGCTCAGCTGCGCATTTCGGGCGCGAAGATCGTCGCCGCCAGCGCCAAACAGCCGGGCCCAAGTGATGCAGATTTGTTAAGCGAATGCCTCGCCGGGCCCGCCGCGATTTTCGTTGGCAGCGAAGGCGCGGGCTTGCCTGCGGAGGTCGAGCACGCGGCCGATGCGCGGATCGCTATCCCAATGAGCGAACAAGTCGAATCGCTCAACGCAGGCGTCGCAGCATCGATCGTCCTCTATGAAACGGCGAAGCTGCGCGGCCAATAGAAAAAAAATATTGCGATTCTCTGCCCTGATTCGCTTCCCGATTCGTTACAATAAAACTTCACACCATGAGCGTAATCGACGAAGTTCTCGCAGCGAACCAGATTTATGCGCACACACATGAGTTGAGGGAGTTGACGCCGCGGCCTCAGCGTAGGCTCGCGGTCCTCACGTGCATGGACACGCGTCTCTCGATCCGCACTCTCGGCCTCAAAACCGGAGACGCTCATATCATCCGCAACGCCGGCGGCATCGTCACGGATGATGCTTTGCGCTCGCTGCTCGTCTCCCATTATTTCCTCGGCACCGAAGAGTTCATGGTAATCAATCACACGGATTGCGGCCTGACGAAGACCAACGAGGACGATATGCGCGCCCGGATTCAGGCTCATACGGGAACCGCCGCCGTTGCACCTGCGCACTTCTTTGCGTTTCAAGACCTCGATCGCAACGTGCGTGAACAGATTCAAAAACTCCGGACCCATCCGTGGGTGCCAAAAAGCATCGGCGTTCGCGGATTCGTCTACGACGTGACGACCGGCCTGCTCCGCGAAATTCAGGCGCAACAAGCCCCATAAGCCTATAAGCTGCGGCCTATCCGATTTTGACCGCTCTTGCTACACTTCCAGCAACAGCCGGCATCCAATTCCTATGGGCCTTTTTCGCGCTATCGAGCCTGAGACCGAACCACTCGCCGGACGTCCGCTCGCCGACCGGATGCGTCCACAGACGCTCGATGAATTCCTCGGCCAGGAGGATTTGCTCGCGCCCGGAAAACCGCTTCGCACGCAAATAGAACGCGACGAACTCGGTTCCCTGCTGCTCTGGGGACCTCCCGGCTGCGGCAAAACCACTCTCGCGCGAATCATCGCCAAACGTACGCGCTCCGAATTTATCCCTTTCAGCGCCGTGCTCTCCGGCATCAAGGAAATCAAGGAAGTAATGGCGCAGGCCGAGCGCCTCCGCGGCCATGGCCGGCGCACGATCGTCTTCGTCGATGAAATCCATCGCTTCAGTCGTGCGCAGCAGGACGCCTTCCTGCCACATGTGGAAGCCGGAAACATCCTGCTGATCGGCGCCACCACCGAAAACCCCTCTTTCGAGGTGATCGCGCCGCTGCTTTCGCGCATGAAGGTCTACGTACTGCATGCCCTGTCTGCTCCGCAGATTGAGGGCCTTCTGCGACGCGCTCTCGCCGATTCCGTTCGCGGTCTCGGCGCTGAAAAAATCGAAGCCTCCGACAAAATCCTCGAACGCATCGCCGTATTGGCCAATGGCGACGCTCGCTCGGCGCTGAATACCCTCGAGGCGCTCGTCCTCGGTACGCCTCCGGAAGCCGATGGCCGCAAGATCCTCTCCGAAGCGCGCCTCGAAGACGTACTCCAGAAAAAACTGCTCCCTTACGATAAATCCGGCGAGGAACATTACAATCTGATTTCGGCGCTGCACAAATCGGTTCGCAACTCCGATCCGGATGCGGCGCTTTATTGGCTTGCGCGCATGATCGAATCCGGCGAAGACCCGCTCTATCTCGCGCGGCGCATGGTTCGCATGGCTAGCGAGGATATTGGCCTCGCCGAACCTGGTGCTTTGGCCGTGACGATTGCCGCGCGCGACGCATTTGAATTTCTCGGCCCGCCCGAGGGACACCTCGCTCTGGCGCAGGCTGCGGTATATTTATCGCTCGCGCCGAAATCCAACGCTCTTTATACGGGCTATGGCGCCGTCCAGGAAGATTTGCAGCGAACCATCGCGGAGCCGGTACCACTGCATCTAAGAAATGCTGTCACCGGATTGATGGGAAATCTGGGTTACGGCAAGGGATATCAATACGCGCACGACGCTGAGGAAAAAGTAACGGATATGACTTGCTTGCCGGAGAGCCTGGCCGATCGCACGTACTATCATCCGACGGATCAGGGATTCGAGAACCGCATTCGCCAGCGCATGGAAGAAATTCGCCGCATTCAAAAGAAAGATCGCAAGACATGACACATCGCCGCACGATTCGCCTTCCGCGATTTGCGCGCAGCGAATTCATCAACGGGCCTTGTGTATTTATCGCGCTCCTTGCCCTGGTTCTTCTGCTTGGCGTTCGCGCCATCGCCCAAGATGCGCCGCCCATACGTACCGCTGACGCCGACTGCTCCCAATTTGCCATCGCTCCCGATAACACCATCGCCTACTCCGTCCCGCACATGAAGCATTTCGAAAAAATGACGCTCGAGCGCGACGAGCTCTGGCTCATGTCTCCAAACGGCAAATTTAAAGAAATCATTGATCCCGACAAGTTCATGCCCGTGCCGCCCCCGGCAACGTACATCGTCCAGTCGATTTCCTGGTCCCCGGACAGTCGGCGCCTTTCGCTCGCCATGCTTTCGAAGACGTTTCCCTATCAACCGAAAGTGAAAGGCAAAAAGCGCGGCCAGCTCGACGACGATGACATCGACAACACCTACGATGACAACAGCTCGCCCGTCGCATCCGCTGCCGGTGGAAACGTGATCGCTCTCCTCGATAGCGACGGTCAAGAAATCAAAGTCGCGGGATCGAAAACCCGCTTCATCCAGGGCGCGCTTTCGGGCACGTGGCTCGCCGACGGGAAAACGTTCGTCTACGAAAACGGCTCAGGGCAAATCGTTCGCCTCACACCCGACGATGGAAAATCCTCGACGCTATATGATGAAAAGCGCTTCGAAGCAATCGGCTGGGACGCAGCGCGTAACCGTGCTTTTGCCGTCGGCGAAGGCATCACCGGGCAACTCACGCTGTTCCAACTCGGCCTACTCAACGAAACTGTTACTGAAGTCACGCGCATCGATAAATTCAAAGACAGTACGGCGCTCATTGTTTCCGCTACTGGCGACGCCGTCGGTTTCTTTTCCGACGGCGACACGATCGAGACCATAAAACTCGCGAATCCCTCCAGGCCGATTCGCGTCAGGACCGGACCCGGCCACTTCGAATTCGATCATGACAATCGCCGCATTCTCATCAAGCGGGGTCTGCCCAAAGAATCCAACGATCTCGTCTGGGTTCGTCTCGACGATGGAAACTTTTCGCCGATTCTGCACGACTTGATCTACCATGATTTCCACATCGCGCCGGACGGCAAATCGCTTGGTGTGATCAATGTGGGGCGGGGTGTATTGAAGGTCTATGCCCTCGAGCAGTAGCCCTCGCAATACCAAACGCAATGAAATTACAAATCTTCGAAGATAAGGGTGCAATGAGCAGTGCCGCTGCCGCGCACGCCGCGCGTGCGTTGCGCAAGTCGATTGCTGAACGCGGCCGCGCGCGCATCATCGCCGCAACAGGAGCGTCACAACTGGATTTCCTCGATGCGCTGACAAAATCGGCAGGCATCGAGTGGCAGCTCGTTGAAATGTTTCATCTTGACGAATACATCGGCCTGCCCGCCACCCATCCGGCCAGCTTTCGCAAATATCTGCTCGATAATTTCGTCACGAAGGCCGGAATCACGCGCCACCACTTTCTCGATGGCGATAAGGATCCTAAGGAGGTAAATGAGCGCGTCGGCAAGGAATTGACAGCCGCGCCGATCGACGTCGCGTTCGTCGGTATCGGAGAGAACGCGCACTTGGCATTTAATGATCCGCCTGCCGACTTTAAGACGGAGCGGCCGTATCTCATCGTCGATCTCGACGAAGCGTGCCGCCGCCAGCAAGTGGGTGAAGGGTGGTTCGCGGAAATCTCGGAAGTGCCCCGGCAGGCAATTTCAATGTCTGTCCGGCAAATTCTGAAATCGAACGAAATTATCGCCATCGTGCCCGATGCGCGCAAAGCCGAAGCAGTGCAACGATCTCTGGAAGGCGAAATCAAGCCGGAGACGCCCGCGTCAATCCTGCGAAGTCATCCAGCAACAACTCTCTACCTCGACAAAGCGTCCGCGGGCCTGCTCAACCCACAGACGATCCGTACATACCAGACATCGTAAACCGTCGCGGGCCCACCACTTACTACTTACCACTCACTATTTACGGCTTTATTGCGGCAGCCGAAATCTCTTGATGTGCTCCTTCAAAATGCAAGTGTTCATGATCACGAACATTCCTGCGCGCCGCGCCTTTTCAGCCGCTTCGGGATGGACCACACGCTCTTGCATCCACACGCCGCGTGCACCGATCCGAATCGCAGCGTCCACGATTGCCGGAACCGCTTCCGATTTGCGGAAAATATCGACGATATCGACCCGCTCAGGAATATCTTCCAGCCGCGCATAGGATTTTTCGCCTAGCACTTCGGTCTCGGCGGGATTCACCGGGATGATGCGATAGCCCGCCGATTGCATGTAACGCGATACTCCGTGGCTCGGTCGCTGCGGCTTGCTGGAAAGTCCCACGACGGCGATCGTACGGCTCGTCCGCAGAATTTCCGAGACTGCGTCCACCGACGCGTCGTTCTGCCCCGAACGCCCGTTCGGCTCCGACCCTTCAAGAAATGCGCTCATTATCTTCCTTTCGCCTGCCCCATTTGGGCGCGCGATACTTTCTTTGCGAGCACGCCGGCTTCCATAACTGGACGCACGTGGCCCGCGGTCCCGTCTGCGGAGTATGTGGTTTAGCTTGGCCTCTGAGATTGCCCCGGGACGCAAATCATACCGCAAAATGCACAAAAAATTCCCCCAAAGTCGCCCGGAAACTTCTGCTCCAAGCGTATGTCTCAAAACGAAACAGCCTATTTCTTTTTTTTCTGCAATTTCTGCGAATGCCTTCGTCTCGGCTGTGATGATGCCGGCCGAGGCACCGATTTGCCCTCAAGCACGCGGTTAAGTCCGTTGATCTCGGCCTGGGTCAGCTCTCGATATTCTCCCGCTGGCACAGATCCCAACTCAACGTTTCCGATGCCCACTCGCCGCAATTTTTCGACCGGATTGCCCATCTGCATCAATCTATCCCGCAATGCATCCCGATGGCGCTCCGTCAGCGTCACCTCATACCATGGCGAATCCTTGCCTCTCAGCCGTGCAATCCGCGCTCTCGTCACTCGCGTGAGATTTTCAATCTCCGCAAACGTGAGCAGCGCCTTCAACTTGATGTGCCACACTTGCCGCAAGTCGTGCGTCCGCAAGATGCGATTCGTCAGATCGCCATCATTCGTCAGCAGAATCAGCCCTGCCGCGTGATATTCCATGCGCCCGGCCGGGAAGACGCGCGCCCCCACTCCGTGCAGTAGCTCGCGCAGTGACTGTCGGCCCTCAGGATCGCTCAGCGTCGCGACGACATCCGGCGGCTTGTTCAGCGCCAGATAAATGCGTTCCGGCTCGCTTCGAATCAACTTTCCCGCCACCTTAATGTGGTCGCGCGAAACATCCGCCTTCGTGCCGAGTTCCGTCACCATTCGGCCATTCACGGTGACAAGACCGGACGCCATCATCTCTTCCGCGCGCCGACGTGAAGCGATTCCCGCTCGCGCAATGATTTTCTGTAACCGCTCTTCCATAGATCTATTCCAACCTCAGGGCTTCGGTACCGCTGTGAAACTCGGCGCGCCCGGCTTCTGCAATTCTTGCACCGTCGCGAGAATTACGCGCCCCACCGCGGCGAGGCTTGCGGCACTCACCTTATCGAGCGTGTCCTGCGGCGTGTGCCAATACTGATACCCGTCAAGATCAATGATATCGACGGCGGGCACACCGCGCTTCAAGAATGGCCCATGATCGTCTTCCACCGTGGTCGCCTGCTGCACAAAAATATTCCCGTAGCCGAGACGCGCCGCCGTCTTCCAGACCATATCCGTCAATGCGTGTGTCGAGCTGTTCTCCCGCTCGATGCGCAGATTATATTGCCCGACCATATCCGCCAAAATCACCGCGCGAACGCGCTTTAAATCATCCGCCACGGCCATACGGGCAGCAAGCTCGCGGCTGCCATAGACGCTGTCCGCGTCAGTCCACTGCGCCACGCCGTTTTGCACCAACTGCGCCTCTTCGCCGTCGAGAAACGCGATCCACACCGCATTCCTCTGCGGCTCTTCGCCGCATAGCTCACGCGCCAGCTCGAGCATCAGCCCGGAGGACGAGCCGCCATCCTCCGCTCCGACAAAATTGTCGAGCCGCAGTGTGTCATAGTGCGTGAGCAGCAGGATAATTCCCTGCCCCGTGCCCGGAATTTTCGCGACGATATTTTTCATCGCGACGTTTCCGATCGGCGTCTGCGCGTTGAACGAATCCTCATCAACGGCGCAGCCAAAACCCGAAAGCTGCGAATGGATGTACTCTTGGCTGCTGCGGATCGCATCTGACCCCGGCGGCCGCGGCCCGAAGCCCACCAGCTTCGCGACCTGTTCGTAAGCGCGCGCACCGTCAAACCCGCCCGTCTTCGAAGCCGGCGGCGCCTTCGCAGCTTCCGCCGTAATCTGTGCTGCGGATTCTTGCGCCGGTGCCGTGCTCGTCCCGCTCGCAGCAGCCGAATTCGATGCCGCGCTATGGCAACCGCAAATCAGCACCGCCATCGTTGCGACAGCCGACAAACTAGTCCTTAAACGAAGATTGGTCACACTGACTCTTCTCGCATACATCGACGAAAAAGACAAAATCGCACGGGAAAACGCGAAACCCACGGGCAGGCAGCCCGAAGGAATTCAGTGCACGGAACGCGGCTCGTCCTCGCTGCCGCCGTGGCTAAGATCTTCACCCTCCGCGACGCGCCGCAATCCCAGCCAAAGCATAATGACGCCAAACGCGAGCAGCACGAGCCCCCAGTCCAAATTCACATTAATCCCGAGCGTCTGCGCGTAGATGGCCTTCGTGCCGAACAATCCAAATCCCGTCAGCAGCAGGCCGAGCAACGTAAACATCGCGCCCAGCGGCACTCGAATATCAAGTCCCATCGTGCGTTTCTCCTTCCGCTAAGCCTGCGCCCGCGAAAACTCTATTATTTGAAAATCAAGTTCAAGATGATCAGCAGCGCAATTACGATCACTCCAAGAAACGCCGGCCGCTCGTACCACCGGCCGCTCTCTCGAATTCGCTCCGTCAAAGAATACACAAGCCCTTTCAACTGACTGTCTTCACGCGGCGCGGTGAACATACTCACCAGAATTGTGATCACAAAACAAGCGCTCCACGCAAAAATGGCCGTCCAGAAATTCTGCGCCATGTCGCTGGGATATTGATGCAGCACCGTGATCCATCCGCCCTTGATTCCCGGCGCATCTCCTATCGGCAGCGTCAATCCATGATGAACAGCAGCTGCGGTCGTCCCCAGCAGCAATCCCGTAAACGCGCCGTGCCCCGTCGTCCGCTTCCAAAACATTCCCAGCAAAAACGTAGCAAAAAGCGGTGCATTCACAAAAGCGAATACGAGCTGCAGAAAATCCATGATGTTGTTGAATTGCGCCGCCATATAGGCGGCCGCAATCGAAATCGCAATGCCGAAAACCGTCGCAAATCGCCCCATCCATAATAAGTGCTCGTCACTGGCTCTTCGATTCAGATACGCATGATAAATATCGTAGGTCCACACCGTATTGAACGCCGTCACATTTCCCGCCATGCCGGACATGAAACTCGCCAACAGGGCCGTGAGTCCCAACCCAAGCAGCCCAGCAGGAAAATAGTGCGCGAGCATTTCCGGAATCGCGAGATCGTAATCCAGCACCGGCTTCCCCTGCAGGTCGTAAATCGGCTTGCCGCTGATCTCGTCCACTTTCACCGGGATCAATCCTTGCCCGGCGGGCTGTGCCTGCACGGAGATTCCGCCCGTCTCCATCACCGCCGCCGAACGCTGCGTAGGCAAACCGATCGCAATCAGCCCCGGCAAAATCACGAGAAATGGAAAAATCATCTTCGGAAACGCCGCGATCAGTGGAGTCCTGCGGGCCGCGTTCATCGACTTCGCGGCCATCGCGCGCTGGATCACCAGAAAGTCCGTGCACCAATAGCCGAACGACAGCACGAATCCCAATCCCATCACCAGCCCGAACCATTCCACTCCGAGCGGATTCGCATGTGAATTCGTCATTCCCTGCCAGGAGTGAACGTATGCGGAGGGCAGCTTCGCTTTAAGGCCATCCCATCCCCCCACGTTCTTGAGTCCGAGATAAACGAGCGGAAAAAATCCCGCCACAATCAGGAAAAATTGCAGCACTTCGTTATAGATCGCGCTCGTCAGCCCGCCGAAAAGGATGTAGCCGAGCACGATTAACGCGGAAATCAAAATGCTCGCGTGAAATATCGCCGAGGGCGGGAGGTGCATCGCTTGAAACGGCACATCCAGAAAGTGCAGCGTCTGAATCAGCTTCGCCATCGCGTACATCGAAATACCCGACGAAAAAACCGTCATCACCGCAAAGCTGATCGCATTCAGGCCGCGCGTCTTTTCATCGAACCGCATGCGCAAATATTCCGGCACGGACCGCGCACGCGAGCCGTAATAAAACGGCAGCATGAAAATTCCGACGAAGACCATCGCCGGAATCGCGCCGATCCAATAAAAGTGGCTCGTCGCGATTCCATATTTCGCGCCGGAAGCGCCCATCCCGATCACTTCCTGTGCGCCCAGGTTCGCCGAAAGGAAAGCCAGTCCGCAGATCCACGCCGGAATCGACCGCCCCGCGAGGAAATAGTCCGTGCTCGTCTTCATGTACCGCTTGAGAGCCGCTCCGATTCCGAGTACGAACCCGAAATAGAGCAGCATAATGGTCCAATCGACCCAGCTAAGGTGCATTCATCCCCCTCGCATGCCAGACAGTCGTCCCGGGATGCCCGTTTATATCACAAGTCCCGCGCCCGATATCGTTAATGTAAGCGCTTACACACAGACCCTTAACCGCGTGCTCTTTTTGCTCCAAAAGCTCAATTTCAAAATTGAGTCTCCGTGATATGATCCCGCACGCATTCTGCGCTAAATCCGCGTTCGTTGGAAACGCTTCCGCCAAGGAGAGACAGTCATGAAACATGCCAAAAGCGTACTGCTGGGCGCTGCGATCTTTTCCCTCTGCTGCGCCGTCATCTTCGCGCAGGGCGCGCCTAATCCATTTCTTGGCCGCTGGGATTTCAATATTCCCACAGCGAATGGTGGTAATAGTGCCGCATGGCTCGCCGTCTATAACGACCACGGTCCTAATGAAGTCTGGTACCAGCCGACCGGCGGTAACGTCATCCTCGTCCACGATTTCAAGATCGATGGATCGCACATCTCCGTGACAGTTGCGCCCGCCCCAGCAAACGGCAACCGCCCTGCCACAGTGTGGGAACTCGACGTCTCAGGCGACAAGCTTACCGGCTCCCAGGTCCGCGGCGACCAAAAGATGCCTCTCACTGGCACGCGCGCGCCCGCAATCAACCGTCCTGCCCCGAAGGCATGGAGCAAACCCGAACCTCTTTTCAATGGCAAGGATCTCACTGGCTGGGAACCGTTCGGCGATGTCGCCCATAACAATTGGGTCGTGAAAAACGGTATTCTCGTAAACACCGCCCACGGCGCAAACATAAAGACCACCCGCACGTTCAACGACTTCAAAGTCCATTTCGAAGTGAACTGTCCAGACGGCGGCAACAGCGGTTTTTACCTTCGCGGTCGCTATGAAATGCAGATCGATTACGAAGCCGATCCTCCCGAACGCAGCATCGGCGCCATCTACGGACGCATCGCTCCGGTGCCCACGCCTGCTCGCACCCCGGGCCAGTGGGAAAGCTTTGACCTCACATTAGTCGGCCGCACCGTGAGCGAGTGGCGCAATGGCGTCCAGGAGATCAATCAACGGGAGATCGAAGGCATCACCGGCGGTGCGATCGACGCCAACGAAGGCGAGCCTGGGCCCTTCTACATCCAGGGCGACCACACCGGCGGTCTTCAGTTCCGCAACATCACCGTTTCGGTCCCTAAGTAGCGGATAGGGGTAATCGAAAACGCCCGAACGATCCATATCGAAGACTGCTTATTTCTTGGTCTCGGGATATTCAGAGTGTCCGAATCTGTATCGAAGCGCCGGATTGCGCCGCTCGCCAAAGTTCAAAAAATTATGCCGCAGCGCGTAGTAGCCGAAAAGCACTCCGGGCAGCAGGCTCACTACAATCAGCGCCACGCTCAACGCCTCAATCTGAGGCGTTTGAAAACGCCGATAAATTTGCGTCGCCAATAGCAGAGCCATTGCCGCCGACGAAACGCCGATCATCCATTTGAAAAATCGCCGGTCGGCGTCCGCCAGCTTCGGCCTCAAGCTCAAAATGCCAAAATCGATGGCCAGGCTCAGCAGTATCGCCACGAAAACAAACGTCGCCTCCGGCGTCCACGGGAAAAAACGCACCAAGCGCGGCGTAATCTGATCGAGTGGCCCAAATCGCGGTCCGAACCGCACACCGATCCGCGTCGGCGGCCTCCTCGCCAAAAACAGCACCATAAACGACA
>Ga0105240_10014245_pt1 | contig 10862 bp, 7 predicted proteins | sample KBSC54metaG_FD_80426 | JGI IMG/M metagenome (GOLD analysis project Ga0105240, IMG submission 80426) | Corn rhizosphere microbial communities from Kellogg Biological Station, Michigan, USA - KBS C5-4 metaG | ecosystem: Host-associated > Plants > Roots > Rhizosphere > Soil | place: Michigan, USA...
ATGGCGTTCGCGTTGAAACTGCGGAAGGTCAGCCGTACGCAGACGCAAGAACGCGTTCAGCGCGCGGCCGCCATCCTGGGCATTCAAACCCTGCTGGATCGCAAGCCGCGCGCGCTGTCGGGCGGGCAGCGGCAGCGTGTCGCGATCGGCCGCGCGATCGTGCGAAAGCCGAAGCTGTTCCTGTTCGACGAGCCGCTGTCCAACCTCGATGCCGAACTGCGCGCCGAGATGCGCGTCGAGATCGCGACGCTGCACCAGCGGCTGGGCGCGACGATGGTCTACGTCACGCACGACCAGGTCGAGGCGATGACGCTGGCCGATCGCATCGTCGTGCTGCGGGCCGGGCGCATCGAGCAGGTCGGCACGCCGGCCGAGCTGTACGACAGCCCGGTGAATACCTTCGTCGCGGGTTTCATCGGCTCGCCGCGCATGAACTTCCTGTCGGCGCGAGTGGCCGCGGTCGAGGACCGGCGGGTGCGGCTCGCGCATCCCGCGCTCGAAGGCGTGGCGCTTGCGCTGCGCAATGGCGCGATCGTGCAGCCGGGCGCGGAGGTCACTCTGGGTCTGCGGCCCGAACACCTGACGCTGGACGCAGCCGGCGCGCCGGTGAGCTTGTCGGTCACCTCGGAGTACGCCGAGAACCTGGGCGGCAGCTCGCAGCTGTATGCACGCACCGCCGACGGCACACGCGTGATCGTGCAGGCCGCGGGCCGCCACGCGACGACGCGCGGCGATGCGCTGCGCCTGGGCGCGCGCGCCGAACACGCGTACCTGTTCGATGCGCAGGGCAGGGCGCTGTGAGCGTCGCGGCCAGACGCATCCTCGTGACCGGTGCCGGCAAGGGCATCGGGCGCGAGACGGTGGTCGTGCTGCACGCACGCGGCGCGAAGCCCGTTGCGCTGAGCCGCGATCCGCACGATCTCGAATCGCTTGCGGCCGAGACCGGCTGCGAGACGATCGCGGTCGATCTGGGCGACGCGAGCGCCGCGTGCGCCGCCGTCGAGCGTGCGCTGCCGCTCGACGGGCTGGTCAACTGCGCCGGCATCGTCAGGCTCGCGAGCTTCCTCGACACGTCGCTGGCCGACTTCGAGCAGACGATGGCGGTCAACACGCGCGCGCCGATGATCGCCGCGCAGATCGTGGTGCGCGACTGGCTCGCGCGCGGCACGGGCGGCGCGATCGTGAACGTGTCCAGCGTGGCCTCGAAGCTCGGCTTCGCGCGCCACACCGCGTACTGCGCATCGAAGGCGGCGCTCGACGCGATGACCCGCGTGATGGCGGTCGAACTCGGCGGCCGCGGCATCCGTGTCAACAGCGTCAACCCGACGGTCACGCTGACGCCCATGGGCCGCCAGGCCTGGGGCGACCCGGCGCGTGCGCAACCGATGCTCGAGCGGCTGCCGCTCGGCCGCTTCGCCGAGGCCCGCGAGGTGGCGGCGGTGATCGCGTTCCTGCTCAGCGACGAAGCCGCGATGGTGCATGGCGCATGCATCGATGTCGATGGCGGGTTCCAGGCTGGATGAAGTGATGAGCGTGAACCTGGAGTAGCCTCGCACGATGTATCTCGGCATCGATCTCGGCACCTCGGAAGTCAAGGCATTGCTCGTCGACGACGAGCAGGCGGTGGTCGCGAGCCATGGCGTCAAGCTGGCGATCTCGCGGCCGGCGCCGCAGCATTCCGAACAACATCCGGACGACTGGGTGCAGGCACTCGACGCGGCCGTCGCCGCGCTGAAGGCCGCTGCGCCGGCGGCGCTCGCCGAGGTGCGCGCAATCGCGGTCTCGGGCCAGATGCACGGCGCCGTGCTGCTCGACGCCGAGCACCGCGTGCTGCGCCCGGCAATCCTGTGGAACGACACGCGCTCGCATGCCGAATGCGCCGAGCTCGAGGCCGCCGTGCCGCAGGCGCGCGCGATCGGCGGCAACCTGATGATGCCCGGCTTCACCGCACCCAAGCTCGCCTGGCTGCGCAAGCACGAGCCGGACGTGCATGCGCGCGTCGCGACCGTGATGCTGCCGAAGGACTATCTCGTGCTGCACTTGACCGGCACGCTCTCGACCGAGATGTCGGACGCCGCCGGCACGCTGTGGCTGGACGTCGCGCAGCGCGACTGGTCCGACCGCCTGCTCGCGGCCACCGGCCTCGTGCGCACGCAGATGCCGCCGCTGCACGAAGGCTCCGAGCCGGTCGGCAGCTTGCGTGAGGCGCTGCGTGCGCGCTGGGGTCTGCGGCGCGCGGCCATCGTCGCCGCCGGTGCGGCCGACAACGCCGCGTCGGGTGTCGGGGTCGGCGCGGTCGAGGCGGGCCAGGGTTTCGTGTCGCTCGGCAGCTCGGGCGTGATCTTCGTCGCCAACGACCGCTTCGCGCCGAATCCGGCGCAGGCGGTGCACGCGTTCTGCCACGCGCTGCCGCAACGCTGGCTGCAGATGACGGTGACGCTCTCGGCGACGACCAGCCTGAGCTGGCTCACCCACAACGTGCTCGGCCGCACCAGCGAGGCCGAGGTGGCGCGAAGCGCCGAGAGTGCAGACCCGGCGCAGGCGCCGATCTTCCTGCCGTACCTGAACGGCGAGCGCACGCCGCACAACGACGCCGCGGCACAAGGCATGTTCTTCGGGCTCACGACGCGCACCGACGCCGCGGCGCTCGCCTATGCAGTGCTCGAAGGCGTGGCCTTCTCGCTCGCCGACGGGCATGCCGCGCTCGAGGCGGCCGGCACCCGGCTGAGCGAAGCGACCCTGGTCGGCGGCGGCGGCCGCAGCCGTTTCTGGGCCGGGCTGGTGTCCGCCGCTTGCGGCTTCGCGCTCGTGCGGCCCCAGGCCGGCGACCTGGGCGGCGCGTTCGGCGCGGCGCGCCTCGCGCGGCTGGCCGCGACCGGCGAGCCGGTGGCCGATGTGTGTCGGCCGCTCGCGGCTGCCGAGCGCATCGATCCCGATGCAGCGCTGGCGGCGCGGCTCGCACCTCGGCTTGCGCGCTACCGCCGGCTCTATCGAAACAACAGGAACGACTTCGGCTGACGCTCGCCTGAGGCTGCGCCGGCGCGCAGCGGCTCAGGCCCCGGCGCTCCTCGCCAGCTCGTCAGAAAGGAACTGCTTCGCTCGCTTGTGCTGCCCGTTCGTCGATGACCGGGTCCATCAGGCAGTCGTGGCGGACGCCTGTTCGTCGCGGCGCGCCTGCAACCCGTCGATGACGATGCCGAGTTCGCGCGCCGCGGCTTCCAGCAGCTCGTCGATCGGCGCCTCGGCAGCCCGTTCCCTGCAGGCCTGCTCGAGCGATGCGGCGGTCGTCTGAACCGCGTGCGCGCCGATCGTCGCGGCCAGGCTCTTGAGGTCGTGCGCCAGGCGGGCAGCAGCGTTGGGGTTGCCTGACGCGTTCGCTGCGCGGAATTGGGCGGCGAAGTCCCGCTCGGCGTCGAGGAACATGTCGAGCAGGCGGCGGTAGAGCGCGTCGTCGCCTTTTGTGTGGTGTCGCCCGGTTGTCGTGTCGATCCCGGGAAACGTTCCGGTCATCACCGCTGAACCGGTGCCGGCGACCGCCGCCGGAGCCGCCGGGCGGACCGCGCCGGGAAGCGGGTGCACCCAGCGCGCCAGCGTGGCGAAGAGTTCGTCGACGTTGATCGGTTTGGCAACATGGTCGTTCATCCCGACGGCGAGTGCCTTCTCCCGGTCGCCGACCATCGCGTTCGCGGTCATCGCGATCACCGGCAGACTGGCAAACTCCGCCTGCTGACGAAGCGCATGCGTGGTGGCGTAACCGTCCATGACGGGCATCTGGCAGTCCATCAGAACGCCGTCGAATCGATTGTCGGCCAGCAGCTCGAGGGCTTCCTTGCCGTTGCCGGCAACCGTGACGATGACGCCTGCGTTGCCCAGCAGATCGACCGCGAGTTCCTGGTTCAGGGCGTTGTCCTCGACGAGCAGCAGATGTGCTCCGTTGACGTGCATCTGATGCCGAAGCAGCGACTCCTCGCGTTGCGTGACGCGCGAGTCGACGCTCTTCAGCCGGCCGAGCGCGACGCTGCATGCGTCGAGCAGAGCGGACGGGCTGACCGGCTTGGTGAGCACGGCCTGCACCTTCACGTCGGTCGCGGCGAGGTGCTGCATGGCAGCGTCCCGATTGAAGGCCGTGACCATCAGCAGCGTCGACGGCGGGTGGACATGCGCGCAGCTCACCAGCCGGCCAGCGCACTCCACGCCGTCCATCGAAGGCATCTTCCAGTCGAGCAGGACCAGCCCGTAGGGATGGTCGCTGGCGTCAGCCTCGGCCACCATGCGGACGGCCTGTTCGCCGTCGGCGGTCTGCTCTGCGTGCAGGCCGAGCGAGCGCGCCATGGCGACCAGGATTTCCCGGGCACCGGCGTTGTCGTCCACCACCAGAACGCGCGTTCCGCGCAGCTCGTACGGGCCAGGCGCAGCGGACTCGACCGATGCGGCGGCCAGACCCAGTGTCACGGTGAAGAAGAACTCGCTGCCATGCCCCGGGGAACTCTCGACCCCGATCTGCCCGTCCATCATGCCCACGAGGTGATGGCTGATCGCCAGCCCGAGCCCGGTGCCGCCGTAGCGTCGACTGGTCGACGCGTCGGCTTGCGAGAACGGCTGGAAGAGACGCTGCTGCTGCTCAGGCGTCAGGCCGGGGCCGGTATCGCGGACCGCGAACCGCAGCTGCACCGTGGCGGCGTCCTTCTCGACCACCCGGACGCTCAGCACGACCTCGCCACTGTCGGTGAACTTGACGGCGTTGTTGCCGAGGTTCACCAGTACCTGGCCCAGGCGCAGCGGATCACCCACCAGGCCACGAGGCAGGTCCGCCGGCTCGTCGAACAGCAGCTCGAGGCCCTTCTCCTCGGCCTTGACCCCGACCAGATTGGAGAAGTGCTCCATCATGTCGCCGAGTTCGAACGGCACGCTTTCCAGGTTCAGCTTGCCGGCCTCGATCTTCGAGAAATCGAGAATGTCGTTGAGGATCCCGAGCAGCGATTCGGCAGAGCGGTGCACCTTGTGCATGTAGTTCTGCTGTCGTGCATTGAGCCCTGTTCCCAGCGCCAGCCGCGACATTCCGAGGATCGCGTTCATCGGTGTGCGGATCTCGTGGCTCATGTTGGCCAGGAAATCGCTCTTGGCCCGGGTGGCCGCCTCGGCCAGCTCCTGCGCATGCTTGAGTTCCGTGATGTCGATCGAGATGCCGCCGATCGCGTACGTCTGGCCTTGCGCGTCGAGGAGCGGAAACTTGTGGACCAGGAACGTGCGCAGGCCGTCCGCGGTGGGCGCCACGAGTTCCTGGCGGAGCACGCTGCGCTCGCGTATCACCCGCTGATCCTGGTCGCTGACCGCGGCTGCCGTCGCGGCATCGGTCACGTCGCGGTCCAGCCGGCCGACCAGGGATTCGCCGGGATGGCCGAGCAGTTCGGCAAGACGCGGCGAATGGCTGAGGTAGCGGCCCTGCAGGTCCTTGACGAAAACCAGCGCGGGCGAGTGCTCGACGATCGCCTGCAGGGCGTTTCGCGTTCGAACCAGCTGTTGGCGATCGGCGAGGAAGGTCTCGACGCAGCGGGCCATCTCGGCGATCTCGTCGCCCCCCTCGACGGGCACATTCGGCGGGGTCGCCGAGACCTGGTTGTCACGCAGATACCGACTCACCTGGTCAAGGCGTGCCAGGACCTTTCGCCCGAGCAGGACGCCGCCGATGAGCCACCCGAGCACGAGGCTGGTCGCGGCCAGGCTCAGCACCCAGATCTCGTGGCGGCGCGTCGTTTCGTCGAGCCGCTCCATCGCTGTCCGGTAGCTCTGCGAGAAGTGCTCCGACTGCTCGCGGGCCGAGGCCACGACAGCGATCGCCTGCTGTCTCAATTCGGTCTGGGCGCGGCGCGTTGCATCGTTTTCGACTTCCAATCCCGTTTCGCCCAGGCTGCGCTGCAGGCTCGCGCTGCGCAACTGGGCAATGAGGTTGGCCGTGTTGCGCAGCAGCTGGCTCGCCTGGTGCAGATCGAGCACCGAGATGTCGTCGCTGACGGCCAGTCGCACCGTGAGCTGGTCCATCGTCTCGAGCCGCAGCAGCATCTGCGCGTAGGTCTCCTGCAACGAGTCCGCCGTTGCGTCGGTGAGCAGGCTCGAGGTCAGGAACTGGATCTGCATCGCATGCTGGACCAGGTCCTGGGCATCTTGCATGCGCGTCAGGCGCTCGCCGGCCAGCTGACGAGTCGCCGAGCTGGATGCCCGCAGGCTGTACGCGGCAGTCACCGCACCCGCCAGGATGAGCAGCTCGAGGGCCAGCAGAACGATGGTGATCTGCGCTCGCAGCGAGCGCGGCACGAGCGTGCGCAAATCAGAACCTCCTCGCCGACTCGCAAGCGACTCGGTCGGCGGCCTCAAGGACGGCAGGCGCGATCTTGCGCCCTTTTTGTTTCCGCTGGGAACCGCCGTACAACCAACCATTGCTGTCTTGGAGGCGTTCCGCGCCGCCATCCCGGCTGGATTCCTCATGGCGGTCGGAATGATTAACGGAACGTCCGCTTTTGGCCGGGACAGCTAATTCGCAGCAGCGCTGGGAAGCCGTCCCTGGCCGGACGAGGCCAAGCCGGGCCACCACGTCGTAAATCGGCTCCCTGGCCCGGTAGTGAGCTCCCCGTCCCGGCCACAACCGGTGCCTCGCGGGTGTCGAATTTGCAGTAATCCGCCCAGCCTCGACCCGCGCCTAGACTGATCGACATCGACCTGAGCAAAGACATCGATCCGAGCAAGGAACGATGCGGGAGAAGTGATTCGCTTCCTCGAGCTCAGCTGAACAGGCCGACTGCGCGATAAGTATCGATGATGTCGTCGAAAACCGCGATGTCCTTGCGGCCTCGCGCGATCAGTTGAGCTCCTTCGATGGCGGCGAATATCGCCACTGCGCGCTGCTGCAGCGTGTCCTTCGGCTCGCCAGGACGACGCGCTGCCAGCAGCGCTATCAGCCACTCGGTGTTGACGCGTGCGAAGCGGTCCACCTCGCGGCGCGCCTGCGGCGGCAGGTCGTCGTACTCGGCGGTCATGATCCCGCAGAGGCACATGCGGTTGTCGTTGGCCAGCGCGACGCGGAAGGCACCGGCATAGGCGGTGACCAGCGCGTCATGGCTCTGGCCACTGGCTGAGAGGTCGGCCAGGAAGGCCTCGGCCTCGTCGGCGTAGCGGCTGGCCAGCGCCGCGGCCAGGTCGCCTTTGGTCGGAAAGTGGTAGTGGACGCTGGCGCTCTTGATGCCAACCTCCTTGGCCAGTTCCCGGAAGCTCAGCGCGTTGTAGCCGTGCGCCTGCACCGCCAACCGGCCCGCTTGCAGGATGGCCTCGCGGGTATCCCGCGTGTCTTGCGTCCCGTCCTTTGTCGTCATGTCGCCAGTGCCTATTCTATCTATCGATAGATTAGTTTGACACAGATGGCGATTCGCCTCTACATTCGCAACGTCTATCTATCGGTAGATATACAACACGAACCAGGAGTTTTCATGAAGATTTACGACCGCCCCGGCTTTCCCAACCCCGCCCGCATCCGCATCGTCTTGGCCGCCAAAGGTCTGGAATCGCGGGTCGAGTTCATTCCCGTCGACCTGATCGCGGCAGAGCACAAGCAGCCGGCCTTTCTCGCCAAGAACCCGGCCGGCGTGGTGCCGGTCCTGGAGCTGGACGACGGCACGCTGATCGGCGAATCGACTGCCATCACCGAGTACCTCGACAACCTCGACGGCCGCCCTCTCCTGACCGGCAGCACGCCGCGCGAGAAGGCGCTCATCCACATGATGCAGCGCCGTGCCGAGGCCTTCGTGCTGGATCCGGTCGGCCTGTACTTCCATCACGCCACCCCCGGCCTGGGCCCGGCACTTCGGGCCTTCAAGAGTCCGGAATGGGAAGGCCGCGAGAGCATGGGCCGGCGCGAGGGCGCCAAGGTGCTCGAGGGCTACCGTTACTTCGAGAGCGTGCTCAGCCACCAGGACTTCCTGGCGGGCGACCACTTCTCGATGGCGGACATCACCCTCTTTGCCGGACTGATGTTCGCGGACGCGGCCGGCCTGCCCGTGCCGGAAGACCACGGCGCCCTGCGCGCCTGGCGCCAGCGCGTGGCAGCCCAGCCCAGCGTGCAGCAGCGCAGCGGCCAGGACTTCCTGCGCGAAGACCTGACCCGCATGGGCTTCTGACCGTCACCCCCTCCTTCCTCGTACCCGGATCCACCATGAAACCCATCCCTTCCTCTTCCTTGCTCAAGCGCCTGATCGCACTGATGGCCGTCGGCTGCCTCCACCTGTCCGCGCCGGCTGCGGCGCCGGCCGAGCCGGCCCGTGCGGCAGTGACGACGGCGGCCGCCCTCTCCGCCGCGACTTCGCTGCTGGCGCATGCGCCGACCCGCTACATCGTTGTGCACGGCGCACGCCTGGCCTATCGACGCTTCGGGCCGGCAACCGGCACGCCGCTGGTGCTGTTCCAGCACTTCGTCGGCACCATGGACAGCTGGGATCCGGCCGTCACCGACGGCCTGGCCCGCAATCGTGAAGTCATCGTGTTCGACAACGCCGGCGTAGCCGCGTCGGGCGGCGAGGTGCCCAACACCGTGCAAGGCATGGCCGCCTACGGCGCCGGCCTGATCGAGGCACTGGAGCTGCCGCGGGCCGACCTGCTGGGCTTCTCGCTGGGCAGCCTGATTGCTCAGCAGCTCGCGCTGGACCGGCCCGACCTCGTGCGCAAGGTGATCCTGGTCGGCAGCGGCCCGCGCGGCGGCGAGGGCATGGCCAGCCTCACGCCGGAGTTCCAGGCGATGCTGGCCAAGCCCCGCGCCCGTCCGGACGACCTGCTGCTCGACGTGTTCTTCACTCCAAGCGCCGACAGCCAGACTGCCGGCCGCGCCTTCGTGCAACGGCTGCACTGGCGCAAGGAGGACCGCGATGGCGTCATCAGCGAGCAGGTCGCACCCGCGCAGGTGGCAGCCTTTGCCGAATGGGGCGCGCCGTCGGCACGCGGCAAGGAAGACCTGCGCCGCCTGACCCAACCGGTGATGGTGGTCAGCGGCAGCGACGATCTCGTGCACTACACCGTCAACGCGTATGCGCTCCAGCGTGGCCTGCCGCGGGCCCAGCTGATCATCTATCCGGACTCGGCGCACGGTGCGATTTACCAGTACCCGGAGACCTTCGTGCGCCACGCCGCCCTGTTCCTGGACGGTCCCGCGCGATGAGCGCCAAGGCCGCGCATGCCGAACGCAGCGCAACGCGGCGCGGCCCTGTCCGTAATTCACGAGGCGATCATGGGTCCCCGCGGTGGGAGCGGAAAACCCCTCGCCGGGCGACCAGCATCTCAGGCATCACTTTCAGTGCGACCCGCAAGTCCTTATTTTTCAACATCTTTTCGTGCGGAATCTCACGTTTCAATCCGCGCCTAAGTCTTTGATTCCATTGAAATTTTTTACAGATTTCATTGACCGGGGGGTTCGCGATCCGCTAAAGTGGCACAAAGTGCACTTTTGTGGGTATTTGTGGCGAACACCGTGTTTCAAGGGCCTGCGGCCCTGACGCTGGACGGCAAGGGGCGGCTCGCGATGCCGGCGCGCCACCGCGAGCTGCTGGCGGCCATGGGTTCGAACCAGTTGACGATCACGAAGCACCCGGAAGGCTCGTTGATGATCTTTCCGCGGCCGGCCTGGGAAGGCTTTCGTGACCGTGTCGCCGCGCTGCCGATGGAGGCGAGCGGCTGGAAGCGCGTATTCCTCGGCAATGCGATGGACGTCGAGATCGACGCGCAGTCGCGCTTCCTGGTTCCGCCCGAGCTGCGTGCGTCGGCCGGCCTGGTGCGCGAGGTGATGCTGCTCGGCATGGGCAGCCACTTCGAGCTGTGGGACGCGCAGCGCCACGCCGACCACGAAGCGAAGGTGATGCAATCGGACATGCCCGACTCGTTGAAGAGCTTCAGTTTCTGACGACGGTCCCTGATCCCTTTCCCCCGCCTCCGCCTCAGATGAGCGCCACCCCCTTTCAGCACACGACGGTCCTGCTGACCGAAGCGATCGACTCGCTCGTGCACACGCCCGATGGCGTGTACGTCGACGGCACGTTCGGCCGCGGCGGGCATTCGCGCGCGCTGCTCGCGAGGCTGTCGCCGAAAGGAAGGTTGGTGGCCATCGACCGGGATGTCCAGGCGATCGAGGCGGCCACTTCCGGTGAAACGCGGGTCTCGGACCCGCGTTTTTCCATCCATCACACGAGCTTCGCGCAGCTGCGCGACACGCTGGCCGAACAAGGCATCACCCGCATCGACGGGCTGCTGCTCGACCTCGGCGTCTCGTCGCCGCAGATCGACGACCCCGAGCGCGGCTTCAGCTTCCGTTTCGACGGTCCGCTGGACATGCGCATGGACACCACCCGCGGCGAAAGCGCGGCCGAGTTTCTAGCCCGCGCCGACGAGCGCCACATCACGGAGGTGATTCGCGACTATGGGGAAGAACGGTTTGCTCTACAGATTGCAAAGGCGCTTGTTGCTCGGCGCGAAGGCGGGAACCCTGTTCGAACCACCGGGGAGCTTTCCAAGCTCGTGGCTGGTGCGGTCAAGACCCGCGAAGCGGGCCAGGACCCTGCAACGCGCACATTTCAAGCTCTTCGGATTTTTGTCAACGCCGAGCTTGAGGAGCTCGAACAAGGGCTGAAGTCGGCGCTCGGCCTGCTCGCCCCGGGCGGTCGGCTCGTCGTCATCAGCTTTCATTCGCTGGAAGACCGCATCGTGAAGACCTTCATCGCCCGCGAAAGCAAGAGCGAGGTCGACCGGCGCGCGCCCTTCGCCGAGCCCAAGCCGATGCGGCTGGTCTCGCTCGGGCGAGTCAAGCCCGGCGAGACGGAGGTTCGCGCGAATCC
>Ga0105240_10014246_pt1 | contig 10862 bp, 10 predicted proteins | sample KBSC54metaG_FD_80426 | JGI IMG/M metagenome (GOLD analysis project Ga0105240, IMG submission 80426) | Corn rhizosphere microbial communities from Kellogg Biological Station, Michigan, USA - KBS C5-4 metaG | ecosystem: Host-associated > Plants > Roots > Rhizosphere > Soil | place: Michigan, USA...
CGCCTGGTCGCCGTGGTCGGCATTGCGACGTGGCTGCTGCTGGCCGGCTTGAGCGGCGTCGACTATGCGACCCGGTCCAGGCAGCCCGCCGCGTCCCAGTTGCCTCGGCAGCTTCCGTCATTGGCTCCCGAGCAGGAACCGCGATGACGTCTATGACCCTGAAATGAATTGACATGAACCCGATCGCGGGCAAGTCCGTCCGGCTAACGCCGCGTCCCGAACACCTGTGTCCAGTAGATGGTGTGCTCGCTGCGCTCGTTGATGGCATAGGCCGCGCCCATCTCGGCGAATTCCGGGGTCATGATGTTTTCGCAATGCCCCGGACTGGCCAGCCAGGCGGCCATCACTTCCTGCGGCGAGCCCTGCCCTGCGGCGATGTTCTCGCCGATGCGGCGCCAGATGTAGCCCTCGCGCCTGGCGCGCGCATCGACGCGGCTGCCGTCGGGCGCGCGATGATCGAAGTAATTGCGGGTGGCCATATCGCGGCTGTGAACGAATGCGGCCAACCCGAGCTCGCCGGCCCAACGCAGGGGCGGCGCCGCGGCGAAGCGGCGGCCGCCGCAGGTCCTCGGCTGGGCCCGCGCGCTGTTCGTCAGGCGCAGCACTTCCTCGCCCACCTGCCGCCACTCGCCGAGATGGGCGGACAGCACGGGCCGGGCGAGCGCGACCCGCCAGGTGCTGCCCTCGCGCGAGACGCCGATGTTGCTGAACTGCGCATCGAGCAAGGGCGCGCAATGACTGCGTTTCATCAGGTCCATCACCGCGCCCGCATCGCGCGGTCCGGATACCGTGATCGAAAACGCACGAGCCGCCGGATACCCACGCGCCTTCAAGGCGTCTTGCAGGAGCCGGCCGGATTGCGTCTGCACATTTTTCAGGTGGGCGTCGGGTGCGAGCGCAGGAGCGGGGACGGTGCGCTTGCCTTCGCACTGCTGCGGCGCGCTGCGATATGCGTTGATGAGGGCGACCAGTTCATCGGCACCTTGCGCCAAGGCGATCGCCGGGTTCAGCGCGGCCGCGCAGAAAACGAGCAGGCCAATGCGCATGCAGCTCACGCCCGTGGTTTTCGCGGGCCGCGGCGCGGCGGCACGGCCCGTTGCGCGGCCTGCAGCGCCAGCAGGCCCGGCGAGCACGGCCTGCGATGCAGCAGGTCGCCCTCACGCTCGAGGTCCCACAGGCCCATCAGTGCCCATTGGTCGCGCGCGTGCCATTCGGGCATGCCCAGGATCGGATAGAGGCAGATGCCGTGCAGCGGCACGCCTTGCGCGATCAGCTGCCCGCTCATGGCCGACAACTCGCCGATCCACGGCGCCCGTGCGTCGCCCAGCGCGCTGGTCTCGGTGATCACGATGTCGTGGCCGTAACGGCGCCACGCATCACGCACCAGTTGCGACAGCGGAACGCGCCGCGGGTCGTGGTCGCCCAGCGGCACGCCTTCGCTGCCGAGTTCCCATTGATTGGTCCAGTAGTAATTGATGCCGACAATATCCAGGTGACCCGGTGAGCCGCCCAGCTGCGGCATCTTGCGGCCGCCGACGATGTCCCAGAACTCGAACACCCATTCTTCGTTGAACTGGCGCGCATGCTCGAGCGCCTGCGCGTCGGCGCCGCTGGGCGCAACCACCCGGCAGATCGGATCGACGTTGACGATGCGCGCATCGGGCAGTTCCTCGCGAATGGCGGCGATGCCTTCGATGGCGGCATGCGCGAGGGCCACTTTCAGCTCGAACCCTCGGCCGCGCGCGTGCGGCGCGAACCGTCCGACCTCGCCACCGGCCCAGGCAAAGAACGAAGGTTCATTGACGGGCGTGAAGTAGTGCGTGCCGTCGCCGTAACGCGCGACGAAGCGTGCCGCCGCGCGGCAGTACGCGGCGAAGCGCGGCACGAAAGTGGCGCGGTCGAACGGATCGAGGTCCTCGGGGTAGCCGTAGTGGAACAGGTCCCAGATCACGTCGAAGCCATGCCGCACCGCGGCTTGCGCGAACGGCGCGGCGCAGGCGAAATCGAATTCACCGCCGCGATCCACCAGAGGCCAGCGAATGGCCTCGCGCACCGCGTGGATGCCGGCCTGCGCTAGCAATGCGTAGTCGGCATCGGCGTGAAGATCGTGCCCGGTCGCGGCGATCTGGTCGATCCACTCCCCGTGCATGTTGCGGCCGGTGGCGCATTCGAAACCCGCGAGATAGAAGCTGCGGAACATCGTTCTCCTTTTCACATTCGCGGCGCGAGCGGTCCCACCGCATCGGCGCCGCCGAGTGCCAGTTCACGATAGCGCGCGACCAGTTCAGTGGGCACCCGATCCAGTCCCTGCGCCGATGGCCGAAGATCCCACAGGCCCATTTGCTTCAGGTAATCGTGCGGCGCCTTGCGGCCTTCGCGATAGGCCCACGTGACCAGCGCGAACATCGGCCACCACGTATAGCCTACCAGGGGCACGCCGCGTGCCCGCGTGCGTGCCGTGGCCGCCACCGAGTCCTCCAGCCAGGCACGGCGCTTGCGCACCGAGCCTTCGGATGCGGTCTCGCTGATGACGAGCGGACGCTGGTAGCGCCGCCAATACAGGTCGGCCAGGCGATCGATGATGTCCGCACTCGCGTAGCGCATCCGCATTCGCAGGCTCCCGCCCGCGCGCACCAGCCGCTTCTCGGAGAACAGCGGGTACAGATTGATCCCGACCACATCGAGCTCGACCGCACGCGCCTGGAACCACTCCAGTTCCGATACCGCCGCGCCTTGCGCCAACAACCACGCGTGCAGCGGATGACCCGGCCCGATGCGGCCGGTCACAAGGTCCAGCGCGAGGAACACCAGCTCCTGGCGCCGCGCCGCCTCCATTCGCAGGTCGGGCGAAGCGGCCGTGTAGAGATCCGTCGCGTCGACGTGCACGTGCACGATCTCCGGATCGACCGCGCGCAAAGCCTGCGCAGTTTGCACGATGCCGCGGCACACGCCCAGCATCACGCGCACGAAGCCGCTCCAGCCGCGGTTGAACGGAGGCCACCAGCCCAGCTTGCCGCAGTACCAGGCCGTGACGCGCGGCTCGTTCAGGGGCGTGTAGCTGTGGATGCGGCCGCGAAAGCGCTCAGCGACGCGCGCCGCGTACTCGGCCATCAAGGATGCGAAGTCGGGTGCCAGCCAGGCGTGTTCGATCCAGCGCGGCACGCCGTAATGCACCAGATCCACCACCGGCTGGATGCCCAATTCCAGCAGCCGTTCGAGCGGTTCGTCGGCCCACTCGAACTGCCACACCCCCGGGGCCGGATTGACGCGATGCCACGGAATTCCGTAGCGCACGCAAGAGACCCCCGCCTGCGCGAACAACGCCAAGTCTTCGCGCCAGCGTTCGTAGTGCTGCGTCAATTCATATTCGTCGAGCGTGCGGCCGGTCTTTGGCGACGCCGCCGTGATGAACGTGTCCTCGATGCCCAGCAGCCACTGGAACGATGAAGGCGCGACCAGGCGATCGAGGGTGCTGCGTTGGATGTGCACCGTGCGGCTCCGCGTCAAGCAATGCCGTTGACTGCGGCAAGCCTTTGCGGCGTCCACGTCGGCCCGGGGGAGCGCGGGCCTGCCGGCGTGAAGCGAAGTTCGTCGATGCACAGGCGCCGGGCGGTGGCGCCCGCGTCCCACGCGTGATAGACGAGGTAGTGCGTCTTCTCGTCGGGCCCGAGCGTGACTGAGCAATGCCCGGGCCCGAGCACGTGGCCGGGCACGCTGGCCAGGACCCGCGGTCCCCGGTCATTCGCGTCATCCGCGTAAGGCCCCATGACGGATCGCGCCGCGACGTAATCGACTCCATACGACGGCGTCTGCCAGCAACCACCGCTGTACAGGCAGTAGTAGCTGCCGTCGTGCAAGACGACGAACGGCCCTTCCAGCGTGTGCCAGTCGTACACGCCACCGTACATGCGGCGATGGGCTGCGAAGCGCTGCCAGTCCCAACGGGCGCGCGCGACGGTGCGCGCCGCGCCGGGCGCCAGCCGCGTCATCGTTTGCAGCGCCTGAACCACCAGCGCCGTGCCCGCGCGCGCTACGCGATCGCCCTCGTCGCGCACCTCCAGGAAGTCACGCGCATGGAACAGATACCAGCGCCCGTCGCAATCGCGAAACGGATGCGGGTCGATCGCGAACGGCACTTCGCGAGGATCGGTCAGCTGCGCGCAGTCCGCATACGGGCCGAGCGGAGCGTCGCTGCCGGCCACTCGCAATTGATGATCGCTGTCGCCATGCCCCACCGAGTAGTACAACCACCAGCGGCCCTCGTCGTGCGCGATCTCCGGTGCCCAGAAGGTATCGCCCAGCGCGGGATCGGGCCGCACCAGCGCCTGCCCCGCTGGCTGCCAGGCCACGAGGTTGTTGGAGCGCAGCAGGGGAAAGATCGTCGGCCGCGCGGAAGTGCTCGCGGCGCCCGCGGCTTCGGCCGGCCCGGTGCCTATCGCGTAGTACTCGCCTTGGTGGCGCCAGACAAAGGGATCGGCGAAGTAACCGGCGTGGACCGGGTTGGTGTACTCACGGTTGGGCATCCAGTGGCGGCGGCGCTGCCGGCTTCAGTGATGGAACCGGTGACGGTGCACGCAAAGCGCATCGGCGTCTGTCAGACGCAAGCCATAGCTGCACTGCTGCGCTGGACATCCGCGGGCGCGCCGTCCAGCTCTTCGCAACGCACCAGGAAGCCGCTGCCCAATTCACTGGCCGAGCTTGCGCCCAGCAGGCCCATGGCATCGTGCATCTCCTTGCGCAGGATCTCCAGCGCGCGCGTGGCCCCCTCGGCCCCGGCCGCGCAGACGCCGTACAGAGGCGCCCGTCCCACCATCACCGCGTCCGCGCCGAGCGCGATGGCCTTGATGATGTCGGTGCCGCGGCGAATGCCTCCCGACAGATGCAGCGCGATGCGATCGCCGGCGATCCGGCGCGCTTGCGGCAACAGGTCCAGCGGTGAAATCGTCCAGTCGAGCTGGCGGCCGCCATGGCTGCTCAGCACGATGGCGTCCGCGCCGGCATCGATCGAGCGGCGCACATCGTCCGGATGCAGGATGCCTTTGATGATGAGCGGCTTGCGCCAGCGCTGCCGGATGCGCCCGACCGTGGCCCAGGACAGCGAGGTCGGCTGGTGCTCCCGGATCCAGAACGCGCTCTCGAAAAAGCTGCGATGCTCGCGCGGGATGAAATCGATGACGTTCCTGAACGCGGGCATCCCGTGCGCAAGCAGCGTGTTCGCAAGCCAGCGCGGATGCAGCGCCGCGTTCATCATCGTCGCGATCGTGGGGCGCGTCTTGGTGGCCTGGGTGCGGGTGGACCACTCGCGATTGCCGAAGATCTGCGCATTGGTGGTGAGCACCAGCGCTTCACAGCCCGCTGCATCGGCGCGCCGCAGCAACTCCTGCCAGACCTCGTCGCCACCGAACACATAAAGCTGCCACCAGTGCCGCAGATGGCCCACCGCGGCGACTTCTTCCATCGTGTCATTGGACATCGTGCTCTGCACGAAGGGCACGCCCCAATGCGCCGCGGCTTGCGCGAGCAGCGTGTCGGCGTGGTGCCAGAACAATCCATTCAGGCCGGTGGGCGCGACGACCACCGGCATCGACGCGGGCGCGCCCAGAATCCGGGTGTTGGTGCTGCGGCCCGACACATCGACCAGCTGGCGCGGCGTGAAGCGCCAGCCCGCGTAAGCGGTGCGCTCACGCCGCAAGGTCTCTTCTTCCTCCGCGCCGCCCTCCAGGTACTCCAGCACGAAACGCGGCAGCCGGCGGTGGGCCATCGCGCGCAGGTCCGCGATGGTGACCGCGCGCGCCGGGTTGCTGCCGCTGTAATAACGCCGGCAAGGCGAACCCCGCAATTGCGCGACCGAGGCTGCGCGGTCGGGGTCGGCCACGGCCGTGCAATCAGGCCCGCGCGAGCTGGACGCCCGAGCGCGGCAAGCGCATCGAGCCGTCGCGCTGCACCTCGACCGGCTGGCCGTCTTCCAGGCGGTATTCCGCGAGGCCCGTGGGCTCCCAGTGCTCGCGCCCGTCGCTGAGGGACTCGTCGCGCACCAGGTGCTCGTAGCCGCGAACCTTGTAGGTCTCGCCGTCCGATCCGCGGGCGGTGAATGATTCGAGAAGATGCAATCTTCGTTCCATGCAACACTCCTGTTCAAGCGATTGTCTCGCCCGTGCCGCGCCGCGTGTGCCCTGCCGGGCCAGCCGCAAGCCGCATTTGTGCAAATTTACAAATTGCATTCGGCTGCAGCATACTGAGACGGATGACACTCGCTCAACCGCCGAGCTTCGACAGCGCAAACGCGGCGAAAATCCCGCGACGGTGACCAGCCCGGCCGCGTCATGCGTCTCCGCAAATGCCTCGGGAACGAACGCACGGGGTCCAGCCTAGAATCAAATCACGATGCAGCTCAGCCCCGGCATCTTCAAGGCTTATGACATTCGCGGGGTGGTGCCCGCCACCATCAACGCAGAAGTCGCGAATGCGCTTGGGCGTGCGTTCGGCGCCATGGCACGTCGCGAGGGCGAGAGCACGGTGGCCGTGGGCCGCGACGGGCGGCTGAGCGGCCCTGCGCTGGTCGACGCGCTGGTGGGTGGGCTCGTCGTCAGCGGCGTCGACGTCATCGACATCGGCATGGTGGCAACGCCGATGCTCTACTTCGCGGCCACGACCCTCACGCGCAGCGGCGTGCAGGTCACCGCCAGCCACAACCCCAAGGACGACAACGGTTTCAAGCTGGTGCTGGGCGGACGCAGCGTGTTCGGCGACGAGATCCAGCACCTGCGCCGCACGATGCAGGAGGCCGCATGGGAGCCCGCCGGCTCGCCAGGCCAGGTGCGCGGCGCCGACATCTTTCCCGCTTATCGCGATCGCATCGCGTCGGGAATCCGGCTGGCGCGGCCGCTGCAGATCGTCGTCGATTGCGGCAACGGCGTCACCGGCGCATCGACGCCGGAGATCTACCGCGCGCTCGGCTGTGAAGTGATCGAGCTGCATGCGGATGTCGACGGCCGGTTTCCCAATCACCATCCGGACCCCAGCAAGCCCGGGAACCTGCGCGAGCTGATCGCCGCCGTGAAGCAATGCGGCGCCGATCTCGGCCTGGCGTTCGACGGCGACGGCGACCGGCTGGGCGTCGTCACGCGCGGGGGCAACATCATCTATCCCGACCGGCAGCTGATGCTGTTCGCGCGAGACGTGCTATCGCGCGTTCCGGGCGCGCCCATCGTGTATGACGTCAAGTCCACGCAGCGGCTCGCACCGGTGATCGAGGCCGCCGGGGGCAGGCCGATGATGCACAAAAGCGGCTATGCGCTGTTGAAGGAGAAGATGAAGCAGGTGGGCGCGCCGCTGGCCGGCGAGATGAGCGGCCACGTGTTCTTCCAGGAGCGCTGGTACGGCTTCGACGACGCCACTTACGCGGGCTGCCGCCTGCTGGAGATCCTGTCGCGGCACGCCGACCCGAGCGCGGTACTGGACGCGCTGCCCACGAGCTTTTCCACGCCCGAACTGCATGTCGCCTGCGGCGAAGGCGAAGCCCACCGGATCGCGGACGAACTGGCGAGCAAGGCGAAGTTCCCCGGCGCGCAGGTGTGCACCATCGACGGCTTGCGCGTCGACTGGCCGGATGGTTTCGGGCTGGTGCGCGCATCGAACACCACGCCGGTGTTGACGCTGCGTTTCGAGGGCCACAGCCCCGAGGCGCTGCGGCGCATCCAGGACGAAATGCTTGCGCTGCTGCGCAGCGTGAAGGCCGACGCAGCCATTTCAGCCTGAGTGCGCAGGGCAACGCCATCGAGCTGGATCAGCGCCAGCGCTTCCAGAATCGCATCAACAGAAAACCTCCCGCCAGGCCGCCGAGGTGCGCGAAGTGCGCGATGCCTTCCGCCGTCCCGGTGACGCCCAGGATCAATTCCAGCGCGCCGTACAGCGCGACGAAGACCGGCGCGCGCATCGGGATCGGCGGAAACAGCGGCATGATCATGCGGCGCGGGAACAGCATCGCGAACGCCAGCAGCAATCCGAACACCGCGCCCGACGCGCCCACGGTGGGGTACGACGCTCCGGTCACGGCGGTCACGATCAACTGTGCCACCGCCGCCGACAACGCACAGACCATGTAATAGGTCAGGTAGCGGCGCGATCCCCACACACGCTCCAGGTCGCTGCCGAACATGTACACGCCCAGCATGTTGAACAGCAGGTGCGTCATGCCGCCGTGCACGAAGGCGTAGGTGAGCACCTGCCATGGCATGAACAGCGGCCCGAGCGGCCACAGCGCCAGCGACGAGATGAACGACGAGCCCAGCGCCGACTCGGCGAAGAACACCACCACGTTGATGACGATGAGCGCTTGGGTGACCGGCGGCAAGGAAAACACGGCGCGGAAGGTGGACGGTGGAAGGTGGACGGTGAGTCGGAACCGATTATTGTCGTTCAGGGCGCACCCGTTCTCGCATTCATTGACGCATCACCGCCCGCGACGGCGCGCTCAGGGCACAGCCGCAGCACTTGGGTCGGCCGATCCACGGCTCCCCAGCGGTACTTGTAGGCCTCGGCGCCGCGCAGGAAATCGAACGCCGTGGCGCGCTCCGACACTGCGTGGTCGATCGCGTACGCCACCAGCAGCGTGCCGGGACTCAAGGCGCGCAAGCGCGGATCGAAGCCGCCGAGGTAGTCATAGCAACAACGATCAGCAGCCTGCGCCGGGTCGGCCAGGCAGAACAGCACGGCGATGAACTCGCCGGCGTGCAGCAGCGCGTGCATGCGTAACAGTCCCGCAGCCTGCAGCGCCGGCACCGCTTCCCGGTGCCACGCCAGCACCGAGGTATCGCTCAACACGCCGGTGCGGCCCCGCTCCGACCAGCGGCTCGCGTGCAGCCGCACCAGCGCATCGAGGAAAGCCGCAACGGTCTGGGCATCCGCGGTGGCGTAGTCGATCCGGCCGGCGCGTTCGGCGCGCCTGCGGCAATAGCGCACGTTGCGCGCCATGGCGCTGGGGACCGCCGAAGCTGCGCCCGTCGACACATCGCACAACGCGAGCACCGGGCTGGGCTCTCCCGGCGTGAATTCATGGCGCCATCCCGATGGCGGCTCGAACGCGAGCAGCGCGGCGTCGCGGCGCAGTTGTGGAAACTCGAACTTGTCCCACTCACGGGCATGCTCCGCGAGCCACCAGCCCAGGCAGCGCAGCGCGCTGGCTTCCCAGCCGGGGCGTACCAGCACGTCCAGGTAATCGCTGGTTGCTATCCCGATCGGGAACAGGGTACGGCGTCCGCTGCTCGCGTCGCTCCACACATACAGCGGCGCAAGCGCGACCAGCTCACCCGTGTGCGCGCAACGCATCGCCAGCGTGGCGAGCTTGCCCCGCCCGACGTGCTTCCACCATGGCAACAACCACTGGGGCGATTGGAACGGCGTCGCGCGCGGCGACTGGCCGAATAAGCGCTCCCATTCCAGCCGCAATGCTTCGAGGCCGGCCAGCGTGGTGACGGTTTCACGCGCGACCGGAGAGCTGCTGGTAAGCATCGAAGTACCTGGCGATCATCCGCTCGGCCGAAAAACGCTCGCGAGCCACCTGGCGGCAGTGCTCGCGATCGATGGCGCCGCAGGCCTCGACGGCATCGGCCATTTCCGCCGTGTCGCGCACCAGGAAACCGGTGACGCCATGCTCCACGATGCCAGGCACCGCGCCGGTCGGAAACGCCACCACGGGCGTGCCGCAGGCCAGCGATTCCATCGCGACCAGCGAGCTCGTTTCCGGCGCCAGGCTCGGCAGCAGCAGGCAGCGCGCCGCGGACAGCAGCCGGCGCTTGCGGAGAAACGGCACGACCCCGATGTACCGGCGCTGGCGGTCCAGCCGCGGCGCGACCTGCTCGCGGAAATAGCGCTCGTGGGCTTCGTATGGAAACACCTTGCCGCCGAGCAGCACCGCGATGCCGGCGCGCCGCCCGGCGTCCAGCGCGACGTGCACGTTCTTCTCCGGGCAGATCCGGCCCAGCGTCATCGCGAACCGGCGCCGACGGCAGCGGCACTGCAGCGCGTGCACCGGCACGCCATTTTCGATGTCCGGCAGCAGGCGCGCGCCCGGCGGGCACTCGCGCCGCTGCCGGGGTGAAACACAGTGCAGGTACACGCCGGGGCGAGGCTCGAATGCATCGCACCCATACCACGAGGGCGGCAGGTGCAAGGTCGCGAGCACCGGCACCGGCTCGGGCAGCGGCAAGTAATGGTGGAAGTCGATGCCGTGCATATGCACCACATCCACGGCGTGCGAACGCAGCGCGCTCACGATATTGCGGCGGTGCTCGGCCCACGCCGCGTGCCGCTCCTGGGGCGTGATAGGCCCGAACGCGGTTGCCGTCGGTATGAGCGTGCCGCGCGTCTCGGAGGCCGCGTTCGCGACGACGACCGAACGATGCCCCGTGGCAACCAAAGCGGCGTCGATCTGGCTGAGGATCTGCTCGGCCCCGCCGACCGCGTCCGGGCTGACCGGTGAGAACGGATAGGCGACGCTCAGCACCGTGAGGCTCACAAGGGGCCCTCCAGAGCGAGTTCAGCCATCGCCTGCGCGGCGAGCGCGCAAAAGCGCTCGCCGTCCATGCCCCAGGGCTGGCACTCATAGAACAGCTTGCCCTGGTGCGGCGGCCGCAGGAAATCGTAATCGGGCGACGGCCGGAAACACTCCACATCCACCGGGAAATAGGCCAGCGTGCGCCGCTGCGTCGCATGGCAATCGAACAGCGCTCGTTTGCGCTGCCGCGCGTCGCGATCGAGCGTCACGACGACGGCATGGCGGTCCGCTTCGCGCGCGGGAAGAAACGCGCCGGCGCGAATCCCTTGCGCTCCCATGTGGTAGGACGCCATCTCCAGCAACTCCA
>Ga0105240_10014247_pt1 | contig 10862 bp, 14 predicted proteins | sample KBSC54metaG_FD_80426 | JGI IMG/M metagenome (GOLD analysis project Ga0105240, IMG submission 80426) | Corn rhizosphere microbial communities from Kellogg Biological Station, Michigan, USA - KBS C5-4 metaG | ecosystem: Host-associated > Plants > Roots > Rhizosphere > Soil | place: Michigan, USA...
GGCAGCCGGGTCAAACGTTTCTTTCATCGGGCCGATCTTCCGCCGTCCACATGCTTGTCTGACGTGCGTGCCAGTGAAGCGCGCGGACTGAGCCCCAAAATGGTCGCGGAGTTGGGGACTTGTGAGTGGGTGCGCCATGGACATCAGTTGATCATCATGGGCCCCAGCGGGACAGGGAAGACTTACATTGCCAGCGCATTGAGTGCGCAAGCCCGGTTGAAAGGATTTCAGGTGGAGTATCACCGCGTGGCTGAGCTTTGGGACACGTTGGACGAGCTCAAACGGAAGGACCGCAAAAAGTTCATCACGCGATTGACCAAGGTGCCGCTCTTGGTCCTGGATGATTTCGCTGCGCAAAAGGTCTCCGCGAAGCAAGGCTACGACCTGTTGAAGGTATTGGATGCCCGCAACCGACATGAGCGGTCCACGATGGTGGCAGCCCCTAACCACCGCCACGACTGGGAAGACTATTTTGAAGATCCCACGACCGCGGATGCCATCTGCGTGCGCCTGGATCGGAAGGCCCAAGTGATCGAGCTGAAACGGACCACGCCGCCTTAAAGGTGCTGATGATGAAGTCGTCCTAGAAACGCGCCGCCATGGCGCGTTTCTTTTTGGCTGAGCTTTTTTGCTCCGAAAATGGATCGCCTGACCGGTCGGACTTGAACAGACTGGTCACGAAGGTTCGGTCTCGAATATCCACGATATCCCTCAAATCAAGCGCTTCGGGGCGGCCACCGAGACAAGCAGGATGGTCAGTGGGTTCAAGCGGATGGCTGGTCCGCGGGAGAGACGACACATATTTATAGGGTAGAGATCGAGCGGTAGGTGGCCAGACGGGTTTCCAGTCGCTTCAATGAGATAGCGAGAGGGTGGCCAGTCTGTTCAAGTCAGGGTGGCCAGCTGGATCGGTAAACGCAACCTGCATCGGCTGGCTGGCCACGGCGACCAGACTTAAACACGCTGGCCGTGAGTGGAACCATTCGACCATAAGGTGTCGTTGATCACCATCTGTCGTGAACGCAGATCATAAAACCCTGCCAGCCTGTGACGTGCGTTCCTTTCTGAACCCGTCAGCCAGTCATCAGCCTGGCAACAATCGAAAACTGACCTGGTAGCGATAAAACTTGATGTTGGGAACAGCAGCTAACGCCCAGCGAAGTTTTTGGTCATTTTCCAAAGCGATGATGGCACCCTCGACAACCTGGTCGGGTTCAGCAATCTGTTCCTTGACATAGCCCATGTAACGCAAGATTTGTCCGACTACTACATCGCTGGCGCGCCCACGTTTCAGTTCCACCACCAACAGACGCTTGCGATCGCGGCTTACTGCAAGAATATCTATGGGCCCTGCGTCTGTGGCGTATTGTTGCCCGACGGGTTCACCGTCTTCCTCGAAGATGGCGAAGTCACGTGCCAGTTCGGTTTGTGCCCAGTTGGCGACAAGGAAGGCTTCCAGGTGCTTTTCCATCGCAAAAGCAACAGGGTCCTCAATCGTGGGGTCAGATGCGACGATGACTGGCGGTGCCTGCTGTCCGATGAGCTTCCGGACTTCCTCAGCGTGACCACTCAGGTCACACACGGTCCCGATGGAGCCAGAGGAGTTTTGCAATGCTTCGCTCATAGATGCGCGGGGGATCAATTGCCCCAGCCAGCGAACCTTGCGTCGGTGCGGGAGCACTCCATCTGGCGCATAGTAGTAGTGGCCGGTGACTTCACCCACTTGATAGTTGCCGTTGCCGTCTGGGCACAGCAGGGTGTCGCCTACCTCAATACCTTTGCAGACGGTCCACAGTGCGCCGCAGGCCAAGCCTGCGCCGATTTTTGTTTTGTCTGGGTGGCTTGCCAGAAAGATTGGAATGAACTTCGTATTGAAGTCACGCCATTGCGCGGGAAGATCCGCCGTTAAATCCTGCTCGATGCCGAAGTCGGCACCAATGAAGCCACCCGCAAAACACTCGGCCGCGTGCAAGCTTCTGCGGCCCAACATGACCCGATAAATGCCACCCATGTGATGCCTTCTCGCTCCCTGATCGTTCCCGGAAGATACCACCATGCTCATTGGCGAGGATTGAGCCACTCAATCGGGTGGCAACATTGGGTCGGGACATGGCCAAGCAAGGCTGCAAAGAAAAAGGCCACCTCCGTAGAGGTGGCCCCCGGTTGAACGGTGCATCGGCATTGATTGCCTGACTTCCCGCATCACCCAAGCCTGATGTGGAGCGCAGCGGTCACATGTTCAACATCGCCGTCAATCGTGCATGCCATTCCTTGGCCAGTTCGTGTTTGTTCCAGTGGCCCATGCTGATCTTGTGCGTGGGGTGATCCACGCTGCGCGTCGTGATCACCAAGTGGTTGCTGTTGTGCCAGATGTGTCCGTATTTGTTGGGCTGATCTACCCATTGATGGTCCCACGTGCGGATGTCCGCCCGGTCCAGAAGCCATTCTTTGCCCTTGGTGTCGCGGAACCATATTTGGCCCGTGGTGGCATTGATGGCGATATTCTTTGCGCGGTGTGTGGCATGGAAGCGCTGCCCGTTGACTTGCAACGTGATCGGCCCGGCGTTCTCGGTCTTGGGGCGGGGTTTAAAAACTGGGAAGAGCCGAGGCAGCAGGAGCCAAATCGAGAACATGCAGCCGGGCACGAGCAGTCCAGGCGGCAGGAAGCGAAGTCCCAACACAAAAAACAGAAGCCAACCGGCCATGAAACCGGCCACGACGGCCAAGGCGACGCGAGCTATCTGGATCAGGACGCCCATGGTCAGCTTCCCGCTTTCTGTTCCAGCACCACCTGGCCCTGCGGGTCGAGCACCTGAACTTTGGTGATCTGGATCCATAGGGTCTGCGTGATGCCGCGGACTTTCTCGCTGCCCTGGACATAGGCCCAAACCTTCACCCGGGGGGTCCATTCCGCGGACATCCGAGCCTGGATCGCGTTGGCCTGGGTTTCGTCCGGCATGTGTAACCATTCGAAAACGGCGGCATTCGTGGGGGCGACATCAATCATGTTCACCCCGGCGATTTGCCCGTGTGACACGCCGGCCTGCGGGTTCATCAGGGCCGAAGCGAAGCCAAAAGCGTGATGGGCGAAGTCGTAAGGGGCCACGCTGCCGCTCGTGTCCACCCACACGACGTAGCGATGATCACGGGCTGCTCCCATCTCCGCGGTGAGTTGCGGAAGCAGCTGGGCTTCTTTGTCGCGCTTCTGGAAGGCATCGGCGCCCATGAGGCTGGGTTCAATGGCCCAGAGCATCAGGTCGGTCGGTTTGTCGCCGGAGAGGGCGTCATACATCACCCAGACCTGACGCGCCTGAGTGATCGGGACGTAAGCGCTGTCCGGCGTGCTGAGATCCGCCGTGGGCAGGGCCGACAAAGACGAGGTGGCACTGGCCGTTCCATCGGGGGCTTTCGAGCACGCAGCGAGGACGAGAACGAGGAGCAGGAGGGAGATGCGCTTCATGCCGGTTCCCCTCACTGGTTGGACTGGGTGTTTTCAGCGCGCAGGTATTTTCCGTTGCGGTCGAAATAGAGGTAGGTGTCCTTGTCGCTCGTGTTCGCCTTCACGGGGGCAAAGGGCACGTAGTCGCCCACGGAATTTTTGCTGACGATGTATTGGTAATGAAATCGCGTGGTGCCATCGCTCTCTGTTTCACGCTCTTGCGGCTGACCGAGGGCGGCAATGACTTGATCCGGTGTGGTTTGATGCGGCACAAACTGAGCGACCCTGCCTTGGTCGTAGTCCTTGCCGATGGTGGTTGCACATCCGGCGATCAGCAGCATGACCAAGATGGCGACGGCGAGTTGCAGACTGTTCTTCATGTTGAACCCCTGTCCTGAGTGAGTGAGGTGGGCGGTCGCCCGCCTCGGTCAACCGCATTGATCGAGGCGGAGCGAGAATACCGTCAAATAGTGAAACATTGGGTAAATGAAAACACAAAGCCGGTGTATTGAAGGTTGGGTTATAGGTTGGGAGCCCGACTGGCTTTGGAGTGCGGGCGATGGCAAGGGCACGGGAGCCGGAAGAGCGGGCTCCAAAATCCCTCTACCGGCCGGAAAATCAAACGTTTCTGGCGACGCTGCGGGCATTGCGGAAGCGCCAAAAACTCACCCAGGTCGAACTGGCCGAACGGCTGGGGCGCTCCCAGAACTACGTGACCTCGGCGGAGCGAGGTGTCATCCGCCTGGATGGGTTGCAGCTGCGCGATTGGTGCCAGGCCTGCGGCACGGACCTGATTGCATGGGCCACGGAGGTTGAAAAAGTCCTGGGCGGTGGACGTAAGCCCATCAGGCGCAAGCCGACAGGATAGGGCCTGCCCTACGGGCGGGCCGACGCCGAGCGCCGGGCGTCACCGGCACCCGACATCAGCCATCATGGGGAAGCCAGCTCATTCATCCACAGGGGGAAGCCATGAGGTTCCGCGAGACTGGTTCTCGCATCACTGGCGTCAGTGTCCCGTTGTTTGGCATCCAGTGGACACCGCCTGAGGCGGACCGGGCGATTGCCAGACGGGTGCTGACCTTTTTGGAAGAATGGCCATGTCCCTGAAAAGGACTAGGGCGACCCCATGTGGAGTTTGGTTGGAAGAGAAGCGTTAGGGTCTACGGCGGCGTGGTAACTCTTTTGTCTCTGCTCCGGTTTCTGTATTTGGAGCAAAACGGCCGGTAGTCTTGGGGCGTCTTTGCACCGGATCGTCGTAACCCTTCAAACCAGGCATGGAGCGATACGTTCTGATCAACTGGGTTGCTTGTCTAGCTGGGCCGATGAGCGGTCGAAGGTAAGCGTCCAAACACCCTGATGAGGGGTCTTCAAGGTCGCGCCCTAACGCATCAAGGTAGGCAGACTTGTCGCTGAGTTCCCAGGCAATACTTATCCCTGCACGCCTGCAAAGTTCTCCGTGTGTGAGCAGAATGGTCCGGCCATTGCCATCGAGGAACGGATGCGCCCACGCCATCAAACTTAGAACAGCACCGGGCTGGGCCTTCATCTGGTCGGCCTCATTGCCCATGTTCAATGCTGTTTGCATAGCACGCCGGATCTCAACGCTTTGCTCGAAATGGATGCTGCCCCGATGGGGGTGGGGGGACACCCTGAGCTGAAAGCGATCTTGGCCAGCCCATGGATAAAAATCGATGAAAAGCGTTCGATGAACTTTCAGGACGTCTTCATACGTGATCGGCGGCCCCGCATGAGCGAGGAGTGCGACAGCGTCCTCGACGTGGAGAAGAAACGAGGCGTGCTCGTATGCCTTCACGCGAGCAGCTCGTTTTGCCGCGAGGACATTTCGAAGATAGCCACGCTTGGCATAGTCTCCGAACGGGTTATAGGGCACCTAGATCGTTCCTGTGTGAATCCATCAAGCGGAACACTTCAACCCCACTGATCACCTTCGCCCGGCCCAGTGCGACCAGGAGACGGTCTGTGGAATCCATATGGATGTCATCCCCCGATAGTTGGGTAACAACCTCCGCATAGTCGTCCAGCGGCGTCCGCTCATCGGTAATGCCATGCCGGACAGCCAGTGCTTCAACAAGCCGACGTGTCGTGCCTATTTGAATTTCAGCAGAGAGGATGGGGCTGTTCCTGCGCATGCGCATCACCAGGGAAAATGGCCATGACCTCAACTTAGGCGGTCCCAAGCACTTGTCAACGGATCAGTCATGACCTCTTGGCCTGTTCCACGGGGTTCAGTGGTGGGTGCTCCCGGTGCGTTGTTTCTGAGAGGGCTAAGCCTTCTCTACGGCACCGGCCGCCTGGCTGAGCGCACGCTGGGCCGCATCACCTTTTCGCTCGCTGTAACGGCTCACCAGGTAATCACTGCGCCCGCGCACCATTAGGGTGAACTTTGCGAGCTCCTCCATGACGTCCACCACGCGGTCATAGAACGCGGAAGGCTTCATGCGGCCGTGTTCGTCGAACTCCTGCCAGGCCTTAGCCACGGATGACTGGTTCGGGATGGTTACCATGCGCATCCATCGGCCGAGCACCCGCAGGGCGTTCACCACGTTGAAGGATTGCGACCCGCCGCAGACTTGCATGACGGCCAGAGTGCGGCCCTGGGTGGGGCGCACGCTCCCATCTTCCAGGGGCAGCCAATCAATCTGATTTTTGAAGACGCCGGTGATCGTGCCGTGGCGCTCGGGGCTCACCCACACCTGACCTTCTGACCAGGCGGACCACTCCCGCAGCCGCTGCACCTCGGGATGTGTGGCCGGCACGCTGTCGAGCAACGGCAGCTGGTGGGGATCGAACACCCGGGTTTCGGCGCCCAGGTGGCGCAGGATCCGTTCGGCTTCCAGGGCGAGCTTCCGGGAGAAGGATTGGGGGCGCAGGGAGCCGTAGAGGATCAGGATGCGGGGTGGGTGATCGTTGGCGGCACAAGTCAGCCGGGCGAGGTCGGGGGCCGGCAGGAGGTCAAGATCAAGGTGGGGAAGATCCGGGTTCATGGGCTTGCTCAAGGTCGAATGCTTCGACTATTCTAGTTTTATGGAAACGACCGACGCAATCGCCACCTTGACCGCGCTGGGCCACGCCAAGCGCCTGGCCATCTTCCGTCTGCTGGTGGTCGCCGGGCCTGCAGGCCGTATGGCCGGGGACATCGGTGACGAGCTGGGCTTGCCCGGTGCCACCTTGTCTTTTCACCTGAAAGAGCTGGTGCACGCCGGCCTGATCACGGCAGAACCCCAGGGGCGGTTCGTCTGCTACCGGGCGGCCTTCGAGGCCATGAATGGCCTGATTGCCTACCTGACCCACAACTGTTGCGCGGGCAGCCCGCAAGCCGAATGCGCCCCGGTGGCCATGGCGTGCTCACCCGGCGATGCCTGCTGTTGATCACCTGAGGATTGCCCGTGACCCACCGCGTTCTGTTCGTTTGCACGGGCAACTCTGCCCGCAGTGTCTTGGCTGAGGCCACCTTGCGCGCCTGGGCTGGCGCAAGGTTCGAGGCGTTCAGCGCCGGCAGCCAGCCCACGGGTCGGATCAATCCCTATGCGTTGGAGACCCTCGCCGCCGCGGGCATGTCGACGGCCGGCCTGCGCAGCAAGTCGTGGGACGAGTTTTCGGGGGACGGGGCGCAGCCCATTGACCTGGTGGTGACCGTTTGCGACAGCGCCGCGTCGGAGCCGTGCCCGGTGTTCTTCGGCGACTTTGTGCGCACCCATTGGGGGCTGCCGGATCCGGCAGGCGTGGAAGGGAACGACGCTGAAAAACGGGCGGCCTTCGCGCAGGCGCATGCCACCATCCAGGCGCGCCTCATGGCCTTCCTTACCTTGTCGCCGGAAACGTGGGCGGATCGAGATGCTTTAAAGAAAGCGCTGGACCGGATTGGTTTCATCCAATCCGAAGATGCGGCTCATGGCTGAGGTGGCGGCGACACGCCCAGCCATCGGGTTCTTTGAGCGCTATCTGACCTTGTGGGTGGCCGCGTGCATCGTGCTGGGCACCGCGCTGGGGCGTTGGTCGCCGGGACCGTTTGCGGCGCTGGGCGCCATGGAAGTGGCGAAGGTCAATCTGCCGATCGCGGTGCTGATCTGGCTGATGATCGTGCCGATGCTGTTGCGGATTGACCTGGGCGCCATGCGCCAGGTGGGGCGCCACTGGAAGGGCATCGGCGTCACGCTCTTCATCAACTGGGCCGTGAAACCTTTTTCGATGGCGGTGCTGGCCTGGCTCTTCCTGCGCCACGTCTTTGCCGCGCATCTGCCAGGGGCGCAGGTGGACAGTTACGTGGCGGGTCTGATCTTGTTGGCCGCCGCGCCATGCACGGCCATGGTGTTCGTGTGGAGCAACCTGTGCCAGGGCGAACCAAACTTCACGCTCAGCCAAGTGGCCATCAATGACGGCATCATGGTGGTGGCCTTCGCCCCCTTGGTGGCGCTGCTGCTGGGCGTGTCGGCCATCACCGTGCCCTGGGCCACCTTGGTCCTTTCAGTGGCGCTCTACATCGTGGTGCCAGTCATCGGTGCCACGGTGTTGCGGCGGGTGATCCTGGCGCGGGGTGGGGAGGTGGCTTTGGCTAAATGGCTGCATCGCCTGGGCCCCGTGTCACTGGGGGCGTTGCTGATCACTTTGACGCTGCTGTTTGGCTTCCAGGGCAAACAGATCCTGGCTCAACCGCTGATCATCGCCATGCTCACGGTGCCGATCGTGGTGCAGGTCTACTTCACCTCAGGGCTCGCTTACCTGTTGAACCGTTGGTTGGGTGTCGAGCATTGCGTGGCGGGTCCATCGGCCCTGATCGGTGCCAGTAACTTTTTCGAGTTGGCGGTGGCGGCCGCCGTCAGTTTGTTCGGGTTGAACTCGGGCGCCGCACTGGCCACTGTGGTGGGGGTGCTGGTCGAGGTGCCTGTGATGCTCTCTGTGGTGCGCATCGTGAACCGCTCAAAGGGCTGGTATGAGCGTGGTGCACCCGAAAGATTGTTTGATCAGGTGGAAGAGCAATAGTTTTCCCTAAAACTTGATCAATGCAGGAGCGCTGAGGCATCCCATTGCTACCCAGGACTTGTGGTGGCTAAGAGTTACGCAGATGTCATTCTTGAATGGATACGTTTCATGACCAGCGGACTTGCGGAAGAACACGGTTCGCCTGAGGTGCGATGACGTCTCCACGCAAGGATTGCCGATGACTGCCGGAAAAAATCTGTTTCCATCCTTCATGGTTGCCATCGTGGCCTTCGGGATATTGGCCGTGCTTCTTGCCACAGCACCTCAGAATGCATTGGGATTTTGGCCTGGCATCATGGTCGGCATGATCGCATGCACGGCTTGGCGCACGTTCCGAACGCAACCGTCCTTCATCCAGGCGAAGCGCCGCGCGCGGGTTGCGAGCGTGTTTTTGTTGGCGGGTCTCGCTTTGGCGCTCAGTCACCAACGGGACATTCCGACTGCTGCGCCTTTCGGTATCTTGGTGGCGCTCGCTGTCTCACTGGCCTGGGACCGAATGCGCCTCGCCTGACCTGATGGTGTCCCTTGCCGCTTCCATTCCTATCCAGTTGACCACTCGGTCATTTGTTCGGAAGCTTTTTTGTCTGACGCGAAACACGTGCTTCCACGGCCGCACGTCGTTGTTGCACGCGATCCAGCTTGGGAAAGAAAGCGCCGACTGAGCGTGGCACATACGGCGTGGGTGGCGGCAGCTCGTGTTTAATGGCGTTGACCGTCTCAAAGCGCTCAAAGAGGGTCGGCGGGTCGATGTAGAACTCCGACAGGATCGAGCCCTTGGTGCTGTGTCCTGTGATCCGCGCAATGCGGCCTTCCGACATTCCTGCTCGCTCAGCGAAGGTTGCAAAGGTGTGCCGGAAACAATGAAACACGAGCTTGTCGTCGTTGACGCCGCACAGCGGCATATAAGTGCGGTTCCACCAGTCGCCCACCTTGTCGCCGGCGGACTTGCCCAGGCCCGGAAAAAGCGGCCCTGTGGCTTGGTTTTGAGCCTTGGTGATATCGGCGACATACGCGAGAAACCCCGCATCGAGTAGCACGGGGTGGAGCGGAACAAAGCGTTTCGTCTTTGGGTTTTTCAAATGTTGCCCAGCAAATCGTGTGGCGACATGAAAGCCCCAGACATGCTGCACTTGTTCAATATCGGCCGTGTTGAGCTGGGCCAGCTCATTGACGCGGGCGCCGCTATACAACGCGAGCAGCGGGATCCACCAGCGCGACGGCGTGCGGCAATGTTGGTCACGGCGTTCCGGATCGAACAAGGCTTGTAGTTCGCTGGGAAGGAAGGCACGCCGGCTGCGTTCGTCTTCTTGGGCACGCGTCATCACGTGCACGTCAGACGCAGGGTTGTCGGGTAAGTGCCGGCGCTTGACGCACCAGTTGAGAAACACCCTCAGTCGGTCCAAATGCTTTTCTTGGGTGCGCTCGGCGATCGTTGGCGGGTGAAGCCGACGAGAAAGGGCGAGCACCGCAGGCACATCCAGATCTTTGTATTCGGTTTTCTTATTGGCATTCACCGGCCAATCGGCGATCGCCGCCAAGAACGTGTCGATGTCATCGGGGCCAACGGTGGCGATCGGTTTGTCGCCGATGGCGCCCAGAAACAATCGCAACGTGTGGGTGGTGTCCAACACGTTGGCCGTGGCTCGCAGCTTTTGTTTGAACTGAGCGAGGAACACTGAGATGCGTTCGGACAAAAGAGGTGAGGGCTCGGTCGACGCTGTGGCTGGCGGTGCGGTTGGTATGGCTGGCAACGTTGTGGGGTGATGGTGTGCGTCCATTGCCCGAAGCATTTCCAGCGCCATAGCGTGATCGGCGGGCCCTAAGGCCTGAATGCGACGGGTGCCATCCGGTGTGATTTCGATGGAGTAGTTCACCACCTCAGGAATGACAAATCCCCATGGATCAAACCGCATTTCCGGGGTCTTCAAGACGAATGGTTTTGGCGGTGTCGGCATGTTGGCTCTAAGAGCAGCGCACTGATGAGACAGAGCGTATCCGAGATGCGCGGCGGCCAATCGGGCATGGTCTCCACTCACATTGCCCAGGGCCCGAACAATGAAACGCGACCCCAGTGCGGTGCGTGCATGCACGGGCACCAAGAAGCGGACATACCAGCCCGATGATCGGCGGAAGAGGAGCGGCTTTGGCATGAAACGATACCCAAAACGATACCTGTGGGAAGGCGTTTCGGAGATCGTTGAGTGCCTAAAAAGCATCGGCCGATCAGTGGTTTAAGCTGATCGGCCGACAGGTTTTGGTGGAGGTGGCGGGAGTCGAACCCGCGTCCGAAGGCGTTTGACGCCCGGTACTACATGCTTAGCTCACCGTTGGATCTCGTCCCGCGACAGCACAGTGTGCGAAGCGCATCGAAGGACCAGCCTGCTTGATTTAACCCTTACCGACAGGCGGCAGCTTCGGGCGA
>Ga0105240_10014249_pt1 | contig 10861 bp, 10 predicted proteins | sample KBSC54metaG_FD_80426 | JGI IMG/M metagenome (GOLD analysis project Ga0105240, IMG submission 80426) | Corn rhizosphere microbial communities from Kellogg Biological Station, Michigan, USA - KBS C5-4 metaG | ecosystem: Host-associated > Plants > Roots > Rhizosphere > Soil | place: Michigan, USA...
CCGATCACCAATCCAATCAATTACTTGGGCCGCACTCTTGTCTGGGATGTCCTGGTGCGCCACTTGCTCTAGCCACAGCGTCGAAGGATCCGTCCCGTCCCCACAGGCCTGCTTAATATACAGGGCGGTAGTATTAGGGAGGACGACTTGGTCGGCCTTACTCTCCACAATCATAAGGGGATGGCCGAGTCCCAACTGGGGCGCCGATTGCGCCTGCGCCATGGCTCGCCACGCCGGGACATCAACGGGATTCTTGGCGAAAAATGTTTGCCCCAGTACCGTGCGCGCCAGTCCTTCGATCGTCGCCGGCAAAATGCACTGGTCGGCAATCGTCGGGTACGTCCTGAGCCCGAGTGGCGTCAAAATGTCGGCGGGATGCAGCGCTGGGTTGGCCGCTGGCCAGGAGGTCCCCACCAACGGCCCAATCACCCAGTCGGCTATGGTGCCGTATTGCTCATTGAGCAAGGGGACCAGCTCGGCTGCCGGCGCCGAAGCCACCGTGCCCGCCAGTCGCAACTCCGGAGCGTAACTAGCTGCCTGATTGGCCGTAAATAGCGCTGAGTTACCACCTTGCGAGTGTCCCCATACCGCCACATCGGCACTCGCGCCGGTCAGCTGGCGGGCCGCCCGAATGCTGTTGAGCACATCGCGGGCCTCATCGCCCCCAACCAGATAGCCTTGGTCACCTGGCGTGCCAAAACCGGCGTAGTCGGTGGCTGTCACGACCCAGCCTTTTTGCATCATGGCCGCGAGGCCCGGCATGGTGCCGGGTGGGTTACTCGTTCGTGAAGGCGCACACTGATCGCCCAACCCCAGCGTGCCGTGTGCCCACGCCACCACCGGCTTCCCCGCTGCCAGCTGATTCGGAATATACACTATGCCAGAAGAAAACGTATAGCTGCCATCGCCTCGCTGCGTCCGGTACAACATCCGCACACCATGGCCTCCCGGCACGCTCGACTCCAGCAGCTCATGCCGCACGACCTCCCCCGGTGTGCCAGTGGTGCGCAAGCCGGACGTCACATAAAATGGCGCCAGGTGGGCTTGCAGTCGGTCGGACCGAATTTTAATAACCGCCCCGAGCACAATTACAATCCCAATCAGAGCCACTAGCCCCAGCAGGCCGAAACGAATCCAACGATGCCGCCCTAAAAACGATCGGTGGGCAGGTTGCTTACGAGCGCCTTTCATAATTGCAGTCTAGCATGCAACCCATAAAGCTGTGCTTGCGCTATTTTTTACGACCACTCCTGGCGCTCATCACCACAACGGCCACAATAATTATGGCAGCCAAAGCATAAATCCCCACCAGCTTCAATCCGTTTGCCAGAATGCTACTCGCACCAACCGCAGCCCCGCCCGCCGAACCCTCTGTATTCACCGGCACCTTATAGTTGAGGTTGAACGCGTGAAAATCTGATCCCGGCTTAGGTTGGCCCGCAATATTGACGGTATAGGTACCGAGCTGGGGGAAAATCACCGGTACGGTAGTCACATTTTTGTCGGCGTCTTTACCCGTAAAAATGGCTTGCTTGAGTATCGTTTTACCATTGCCCGTCACCGTCACCGCGCAATTGCAGCGTGAGCCCAAAAACTGATTGGTGTCATCAAAAACCGAGAAGTCTAGCTGGGTCGGATTGTGCGTCGGCGGGTTGTCATCCGGGTCGGTGTGCAGCAACACCCGAATCGGCCCATCCGAGGCATAGGTATGAGCCAGGCTGACGGCAGGCAGCCACAATAGTCCCACCAGTAACCCCCACACTACATATCCAGGTTTCTTCAGGACTGCCTTACTTCGCCATGGCTAGGTTTTCTTCTACCCACTCGACCATTTGGGTAGGGTTGAGCGAGGATTTGAGCATAAAAGCATCAGCGCCTAAGGCGTAGGCGGGTTTTACATCGGTATCGACGTTTGAAAATACCAGAATTTTGGGGCGTCTCGCTGCTGGCATTTCTCGCAGAACATCCAGTCCCGACATCTTGGGCATCAACAAATCAAGCAAGATAATATCAACTGTATCCTCTTTGAGTATCGCCATGGCTTCGCTGCCATTGGTCGCCGAAAGCACTCTATGTCCTCGCTTCGTTAAGGCGTAGGTATACGCCTTGTTAAGGCTCTCAACATCTTCAACCACTAAGACTTTGGCCATAGCTTGCCTCTGATAATCTTGTCCGCTTATGCTCTTTAGGTATTTTAACAGAAAAGCTACTACCCTTTCCCGGGGTTGAGGTAACACTGACGCTCCCACCATGTAGGTCGGCCATTCGTTTTACCAGATACAATCCGAGTCCCGTACCTTCGGTGTCGAGGGTATTAGTCGCACGCATAAACTTGCCGAAGATAGTGGCCTGCTCGGCCTTCGGAATCCCGACACCCGAATCCTTAACTTCAATGACGATATCCGAGCCACTCGATTTGAGTACCAATGTGATATTCCCGCCTGCTGGTGTATATTTGCTGGCGTTGCTTAAAAGGTTGTCCAGTACGACATGTATTTTTTCGGCATCTACCCGGGCAATCAGGTGGCGGGGTGTCGTAAGTTTTAGCCGTTGACGACGTTCGTCAAAAACCGACTGCAGATTTTGCGCCACCTCCGTGGCTAACGCCACCAGGTCTGTCGGTGTCAGAACGATGTGGCTCTGCCCCGAATCGGCTTGGATGGTGGTTAGCATCTGGTCGGTTATGGTGAGCAAGCGTTGGTTATTGCGATATATTTCACGTACAAACTCCTGCTGGCGCGGATTTAAGGCGGCGCCCTCATAATTTTCCTTCAAAAAGGTAGCGTATGCCTGAACGGCGGTGGCGGGGGTGCGAAGCTGGTGGGAGGCCAATGCCACGAATTCGGTTTTGGCTTGATCAACCTGGATAATAATCTTGGCCACCGATCGAGCAATCCAAATCGCCATTGTCCCCAAGATGACGGTCAGTAACATGGTCACCATCAACAATGCGTTTTGGATGGAGCGTGACCCGGCCCCGAGTACTGCCGAGAAGTCGTCCTCTACCATCGTCAACCTGGAGTCAGCCGAGTAGGCTTGCCGGGTCAGGGCTACCAGCTTAGCATTTCTGTTACTTACCTGAGCCGGATCGGTAGTATCAATAGGACTCGTAATAACACTGTGCATGGTTTGGCCCACGCTAACCAGCCCTGCTATGTCGGCGTCTCCTTGCGTCCAGTCATGGATCGCAGTATTCATATAACTAACCCAATGAAAATCGCGATACAAAAAAATCAGATTATCGACATCAGCCGGACTATTGCCACCTTGAATAAAGCCCTGCCGTGCGACTTCATAGTTCGGAGCCGGTTTTGCCAGCTCCAGTCGAGCCTGCTTATCGCCTTCGTTAACTTTCAGAAATGTTTGAAACTTTTGGTAGTCAGCCTCATCGCCTGAATTGGCATAGGTTACCAAACTCAGCGCGGCATCTTTTTGGGCTTTGGACCACAAGCCCTCGCCCCCAACGTAGGCCCGAATGCTCGACATGACCTTCAAGCCAAACCAAAAATTCACCACGCCGAAGAGCAGAACGAGCAGGATAACGGCAATAATCACATTAAATTTATTTTGGACCGTGTGTTCCCGCAGCCAGTTCATGGCTACCAATTATATACCGGGCGGGAAATGGTAGGTAGTTACAAACCTCTAGGCGCTGTTGTATGCCTAGAGGGACTTTACTTCACTACTACCGTTCCAATCGCACCGGTCGGGGCTAAAGCGTCATGATAGGTATATGAGCCGGGGGTATCAAAAACAAAACTATAGCTATCGTTAGGGTTTAAGGCGTTGACCGAGCTAAAATGGATTGAACCTAAAGAAGCAATTTGATGGGGTTTAGAGTCGGTGTTTACCCACACTACCGCTTGGCCTTTTTTAACCGAAATGGTGGCCGGACTAAAGCCCATTCCACTGATGCTCACTGCAGCCGGAGGAATAGCGGCCGGTGCAGTGGCAATGGTTGCCCGAGAGCTGGGCTTAATAGCCAAGTAGGCGACGGCGACAACCGCCATGACAACAAGCAAGATACTGATACCGACAACTAAGGCCTTGGTAGCGAGCGGTGTAGAATGCTCCGACCCAGTAGGTGGGGTCGGTCCGGATTGGTTAGGTTGGGTGGGGTCGGTCATGTTGTTCTCCAAGTTTGTCATTACAGCTTAATGTTCTCAGTTGCCAAACCAGCCGGGAATGCCCAGCTATAGGATTGGGACTTATAGCCACTAGCGCTGTAGTAATAGTTATGTTTGGTATTTGCAGAAATGCCAGTTAGGACATACTGGCCAAGGGAGTTGGTGTAGGATGAGGCCGCCCCCGTCTTGGTGCCACGAATGCCAGTATGGACATAGGCTCCAACAATGGGCTGCCCGTTTGCAGCGCTGCTCACCACTCCGATGACGGTAACGGCTGTGGGCTGGGCTGGCGTGCTGGCTGTGACGACATTACTCAAAGCGGAATGATTGCCCTCAGCATCAATGGCATCCACGGTATAGAGATAGGTAGAAGAGGCGTTTAGCCCACTGTCGCCATAAGAAGTTGAGGTAACGATAGCAATCGGCGTGGTAGAGCCGTTACGAAAGATGCGATAGCCGGTGACGCCGACATTGTCGGTTGAGGCTGTCCAGCTCAAGTTGATTTGGGAGCTGGAAACGGCAACGGCGGCGAGGCTAGTCGGAGCTGATGGCGGGATTGTGTCGGAAGTCTGGAGTAAAGTAGTTACGAGGATGATGTTTGAGGAGCTGGCAATGTTGCCAGCTGCATCGTAGGCCCGAACGCCATAGGAATAGGCGGTGTTGGGAGTCAATCCTGAGTTAGTCAAGGTTAAAGTAGACGCGCCTACATTCCCTACTGCAACCCAATTGCTCCAGTTGCCGTCTCCTCGCCAAATCCGATAGCCGGCAACGCCAACATTGTCAGTCGAGGCACTCCACGCAAGCGAGACGCTATTGGTTCCAATAGCGGTTGCGTGAAGATTAGTTGCAGCCGTTGGCGGAGTGGTGTCGGAGCTGGAAGAAGTGGCAACGCTGATCGGCGAAGAAGCGTTAGAACCGTTGGCGGCATTGTCATAGGCGCTTACAGCATAGTAGTAAGTGGTGGAAGCCGAGAGGCCCGTATCGGCATAGGCAGTCGTTGGGGGCGACGCGATTAACGAAAGGTTAGTGGCCGTGGTACCCCTATAGAGATGGTAGCCAGCGAGCCCGGATCCGCCGGAGTCGGTGGCTGCATTCCAGGTGATAGAAGTTGAATTGGGGCCAGTAGCCGTGCCGGCGAGCCCGGTGGGAACGCTGGGCGGGATAGTGTCGGCTGCAGCCGGTGTCGTGACAGAGACAACACTGCTTTTTGGACTCTGATTGCCAGCGACATCAATAGCTGTGACAGTATATGAGTAAGTGGTGGAGGCCGAGACTGCCGCATCGGCGTACGAAGTAGTTGGCGCCGTAACGGATGCCAGAGGGGTCGAGCCGCCATTGCGATAGATTTTATAGCTAATCACGCCCACATTGTCGGTACTGGCGGCCCAGGAGAGGTTGACTTTAGCGCTGGTAGGAGCCGAAGCCGTCAAACCCGTTGGCGTGGAGGGGGGCTGGGTATCTGGGTTATTGACGGTGACGGTGACACTGGTTGCCGTCGCGCCATTTCCGGAAGTGTCGATGGCAATAGCCGATAATGTATGGGAGCCGTTAGCTATCTTAGTAGTATCCCAAGCATAGCTGTAGGGACTCGTGGTATCGGGAGCACCTAAGTTGGCGCCATCGAGCTTGAATTGGACATTGCCGACGGCGACATTATCACTGGCGTTAGCACTAATCGTAGTCGTACCGGAAACTGTCGCGCCGTTAGTAGGAGCACTGATGGATACGGTAGGAAGCGTGGTATCGGGAGCAGGGGTGCAGTTACCGCCGGTACCGGCAGGGACGCAGCTCGGGTCGCCCAACAGGAGTACTCGGTCAACGCCGACACCTGGCTCCCGGCCGGTCATAACCACCTGGTGAGAGCCAGCAGTCAGCGTCATACTCGTTCTCGCCGTTGTACTGCCATCCTGATAGTTCACCCAAGTCCAGGAACCAGCTGCGATGCTTGAGTTATCGCCAACATTGATCGCGCAGCCCCCATCCACTTGTACGTAATATGAGTTGTTGGTCGTATCTGGTGCCAGCACGCGGCTCCAAAGGTAGTAGGTGCCGGCAGTTGGCACGCTTATCGTTTGGGTAGAAGTCCCCTGAGCGGGGTCGGGAGTGGCGCCACAGGCCCGAGCCGGTGCGCTAGGCAATAAACCCGCAAATAGTAACGCCGGACCTAGGAGAGCAATGGTGGCTGCCACGGCAGTTAGTCGTCGGGAAAGCCTAATCCTCTCTTTGTTCCGAATGAACATCATTTGACTGTGGTCCCTGGAGCTGGGCCCCCATTAACTATATCCTTGCCTGCATGCGCTCCATCCTGATAAACGGCAGCTGAGCGAACATTGAAGGTGCGCGACCCGGACGTGAAACCATTTGAGCCATAATTAGTGTTAAGCCGAAGTGCGTACTGAAGGACAAGCCCCATGTTGGGAGTATTAATCGTGCCCCCGGGTGGTCCCATTATCCCGTTTGCCGGAATGCTACCTCCGGATTGCAGCACACCGTCAATGAAGAAACTAAAGGTGTTATTTGGATAGATAACGGTAGTGTAGCGGTGGAGCGCCAAAGATGGATCATTACTCGCGTTCGGCCAGAATTGTTTGTACCCCTCTATTACAGTCGGTGTGTGATAGAGCCAGGCGATACCAGTAGTGGTAGTCGTATAGCCTGAAGTGGGTTTGTCGTTCCATCCCCATGACTCGAAGAAATCAAACTCATCCGTCCAGGGCGGGTCAAATGACCACCAACCAACGTCCTCTTCTCCCGTATTCGGGGGAAACTTGCCAACAATTTCAAAAGCCCATGTCTCGCCTTGAGCCGGCTTCCAGGCGAATTGCTTGTACCCGCTGGCTCCATTCGTAGCTTGTTGCCTAATCGTCCCGCAAACGTAGTTTTTGCCCGTAGCCACTCCAGGAGTATATGTGCAGGTTAGCTTCAGACCCTGAGAATCCACGGCTACTTTACTACAATTATAGACTTCTAATTCATTAGAGTTATCCCCGGGGGCATTAACGCATGGGTCGGTACTACTTCCGCCTGGCCTATTGGGAAACCAAGTATTGTCCTGTCCGGAACCCGTACCGATGGGCGCATTAAACGCATCCGCATAAGCCGTTGACCATCCTCCACTAGGTATGGCTGGTCCGGTCGGTGCCGAGTTGACTGTTGTCCCCGAGCCTGACGCGGCCCCAAACTGCACGTATTTACCATCACTGGCCGCGCTATCCGCTTTCACCACCGCAGGGCTCGTAAGGGTGCCTTTATCGGCGTTAATGCTAACAAAGTCGGCGGGGCTGGCGGCAAATAAAAGTATGCCTCCAGCTAATAGAAGGAGACCGATGATGACGAGGCTATACTGGCGCAGCGTAAACTTACGCAGAGGCCAAATAACACTGCGCCCGACCACAGATTTTGATTCTGCAGAAGATATATGTAACCGTTTCAGTGGTTTCAAGTTGGCCTTCTTTTTATAATGCTTATGCTCTAACCTAAAGTAATTGCTTTGAAAAGTCAAACTTCAGGCAGATTGATAAAGAGCAGTTGCTTAAAACAGCTTGCTATATACAAATTTTCCAACGGTAATCTCTAAGACAATGCCTCCAAACCCAGCCAGCAGTCCAAGGATAATGACCAGCAGGCTTTCGGTGATGAGTCCGAGCGAAAGCATCACCGCCCCCAATGCCGGTAATGTATCTATCCCGCTAAAAGGTGGAGCGACCAAAGCTGCTAATATAAATAGCAGAAGCACAACTCCAATAAAACGTTTGAACCATTGCGACGATAATGTGGTTGAGCGAAAGCCTAATTTACTCTCGAGCTGATTGATTTTTGTTACTGTTTCGTTCAGACGTTTAAGGGTCTGAGCGCTAAAGGTGATTTTCTTCAAGCGTTGGGGCAACCACAGGGACTTAGAGTTGCGTATTATCTGTAGCGCCATCAGCACTGAGATTACTTCGAATACATGGGTGAGTCCGCCGGTTGGCAACGGGGTCGCTGGTAGCAACATTAAAAGAAAAATTACCACTGCGTGCCCATGATCTGGGAAAGCCTGAATGAACTCCCCTACTGTCTTGGGCTGGCCCGCCTTTACCCATTTCTCCAGTGTTTCATTAATCACTGATACTGACGCCACAGTGGTTCTCCCTATGGTCAATCATACCAAAACGGCGTGGTCCCTGGGCTTGGTCGCCGCAACCACTAGGCACCAGCTGGTGCCTAGTGAGACTAACTATCCTTCCTTAAATGTCGATAAGGTTGCAGTGTCGTACCAGTGATCGTACTCATCGGTAAGCTCCTCGCCTTTGGCGATCGGTTTGAGCGTTTTCAACCTAAAAGTATCGTCAACTTCCACGAACTCACAGTTCGGGCGCCGCGAGTAGTTAACGAACCCGCCCAGTGGCGTCCGCATGTAGCCATCGAGAAATCGGCTATCCGCCACATGGCTAACGCCCAAATCGCGGCCGGCCGGAATTGCCTGGGCAGCAAACAGCCCCAAACCATGAAGCTTTGATTTCTTGATCGTTAAGCAATCAGGAAGCGCTCGGTACCCTTGGTGTCCCATAGCCTAATCATAGCAAACGGTCCCAGAGGCATCTTTAAGTATAAGTCCATGGCTCCGGGTCGCGATAGGGGTAAGAACTATTCTACGACAGCAGCCATCTACCCAATTCTATTTTGCTGCCAGTAATTCTATGTCCGATGCTATGTCAACTAAGAGGACTGCGACCGTGTAATCATAAACTGGACGGCTTCATTAACGTTGATAGTTCTGACACTGATCTCGGGGTGGCTATTCTTAAACACTCGAAATATCTCATCTGCAAATGCCTGGCCAATGGTGGGAACATTTTCGAAATCAAGTATGACGCTCCGAAATTTATCGAGGCCGGTCAAAACCCGTCTTGCCTGCGACCTGGATACATATATAGTCCCCATCGTGTAGAGCTTCACCTTAATTTCTGTTTTATCAAAGGCAGGCTCTTCAGGGTTTGACTGATATTTTGCGAATATATCTGCTAGATGCCGCTTCGACTTCGTTGATATTTCAAATGTTACTCGAGTTCCTTTTTTCTCCTTACTCGTTTCTTCAACAAAGATATCTTTTATTTCATTATCTATGCGCAAGCGTCTACCAAAGCTGTCGAGAACGAAAACATCGGCAGCTTTTGAGGTAAAGAAAATCCCTTCACCTGAATGAGCCTGCGGCGCTGTGGTTGTTTTACCCTTTAACAAGTCTTGGATTGCTTCGATTTCCGAGTTCAGACCTCTTTGCTGCATAACATTTCGAAATACGCCGATACCGAAGTCATCTACAATAAACTTCAGTCTTTCGCCCTCTTCCACAACCTCAATAACAGCTTCTCCGGACTTGGAGTGATCAATAGCGTTATTGAGCATTTCCGAGAAGGCGTAGTTGAATATACTTTGGACATTTTCAGGGATTTTGTTTAATAGCGTGCTTACCCGCATGATGTCGTCTAAGACTTCATGCTCTTTCAGCCCCTTAAGCTTTACCCTTCTCCTTAGCCTGTGTCCTAAATAGTCTCGATACTCTGGTAAGGCGTAGGTTGACCATCGCCCCGAGCCTTCTCGAAGGAGTGTCTCAGACCTTACCATATCGCTAATGACACGGCTGATATACTGACGTGAATACGAGGGAACTTCCTTTGCAACATCCGAGGCTTTAAACACTTTTCTCGTCTGAGCAACTTTTATAATTTCATCTTGAATTGACATAACAATCTCATACTACACTATGTCGCTTCCTATGTCAACTATTAAAATACTATGTCGCTTCCTATGTCGTCATCATAACTGCTTTGCCTGATTCTGTAATCCTGTCTTTAGTTCCAAATAATGACTTATGTCATCACCCTCACTAGCATCATAGAAATCTTGTTGGGTCATTTTCCCGATGTCGTCATAGGTATTAACTACGACTCTCTTGTTATCGAATATCATGAAGTCGCCGCTTGGTAGGTCAAGGTCAGCAACCTTTGTCTTGGGGACTAAAAAGACCTGCTCGCCACAGTCGGGGATGTTTCTCGCTTTATAGATCATGATTTCCCATTCTAGGTAAGGCGAATGAGGTTCTTCAACCACATGATAACGCAGCAGCTTCACGCCCTGCTTGACCTTCGTCTGACACCTCTTTACCCAGGGGCTATCGTCGCCTGCTTTGACGAGCTTGACGAACAGTTCTTTACTCTTCTCCGTGTCGCCTGCCTTCCAAGTCTGAAGCGATTCGCCGTCGTCTTCACCGGTGTAGTCTTGTAGAATCTCCACCTTGAACCATTCTTGGGTCATTTCGTTCCACCATTGATCCCAGGGTGAAATTTCGCCTCGTTGATAGGTTTTCACTTGTAACCCAATGCCTTGCTAACTTCCTGAAATATCTTTTCATGGCCGCCAGTCTCCGGATGCAAACCATCATACTGAAGGTCTTTCTTCTCAATGAGGCCAAAGACATCAACGAAGGTTAGTTGATGGGAGGCAGCTACCTTTTTAGTAGCTTCAACATACGGCTTGATTCCAGCGTTCGTAAAACTACTCTCCTGCTCGTCGTCCACATTAGTGGGACTTACAATTACTATCTGCTTAGCCTTTCCTTTAACCTTCGCCACCAAGTCACTATAGCTCTTCTCGAATTCGTTGAGCATTGTTCCGTCCGGATGGGAGTCGTGGGGACTGTCATTTATCCCTACTGCAAAGATGATTATCTCCGGCTCTCTTGCGGCATACTCAGC
>Ga0105240_10014250_pt1 | contig 10861 bp, 8 predicted proteins | sample KBSC54metaG_FD_80426 | JGI IMG/M metagenome (GOLD analysis project Ga0105240, IMG submission 80426) | Corn rhizosphere microbial communities from Kellogg Biological Station, Michigan, USA - KBS C5-4 metaG | ecosystem: Host-associated > Plants > Roots > Rhizosphere > Soil | place: Michigan, USA...
ACGCCCAATTCTTAAATTCGGAACTCAGAACCGCCCCAGATTGCGCTGGAAGACGCGGCCATCGGGAACGCGGCGGGAAGATTAAGGTTTTCATTTCCACCCTTGTTTGAATTCCTCGGCCGCTGCTTTTAATCCGGCCACTAACTCATCGCTCAGCTTTTTCTCCTGAGTGATCTTGGTCAATAGCTCGGCTTTGCGCGTCGTCAGGAACTCGGCCAGCTTGTTTTGAAACTCCTTGACCCGTTCGACGGCGACGTCGTCCACATAACTGTTTTGGACGACCCACAGAACAGCGATCTGGACCTCGACCGCGACGGGGTTGTACTGGGCCTGCTTAAAGACCTCCATGATTCGTTTCCCTCGACTGATCAACGCCTGCGTCTTGGCATCCAGGTCCGATCCGAACTGGGCAAACGCCGCCAATTCCCGGAATTGCGCGAGTTCTCCCTTGAGCTTTCCGGCGACTTGCTTCATGGCCTTGATTTGCGCCGCGGAACCCACGCGCGAGACGGAAACGCCGACGTTAATCGCCGGGCGCACGCCCTGATAGAACAAGTCAGTCTCGAGGAAGATCTGGCCATCGGTGATGGAGATGACGTTGGTGGGTATGTACGCGGAGACGTCGCCGGCCTGGGTTTCAATGATGGGCAGGGCCGTGAGTGAACCGTTGCCGTATTTTTCACTGACGCGCGCCGCCCGTTCGAGCAAGCGGCTGTGCAGGTAGAAGACGTCGCCAGGATAGGCCTCGCGGCCGGACGGCCGTTTCAAGACCAGCGAGACCTCGCGGTAGGCCGTCGCGTGTTTGGATAAATCGTCATAGACAATCAATGCGTCCATGCCGTTGTCCATGAACCACTCGCCCATGGCGGCCCCGGCAAAAGGCGCCATGTATTGGTTGGAAGCCGAATCGCACGCTGGGGATGAGAGAACGATGGTGTAGGGCATCGCGCCGGCCTCTTCCAGCACCGCGATGGTTCGCGCCACGCTCGATTGCTTCTGGCCAATCGCCACGTAGATGGAATACAGAGGGCGGTATTCTTTATCGCCTGCGGCCTCGGCGGCCTGGTTCAACCGGGCCTGGTTGATGATCGTGTCAATACAGATGGTCGTCTTGCCGGTGGACCGGTCCCCGATGATCAGCTCGCGCTGACCGCGCCCGATCGGGATCATCGCATCGATTGGCATAATGCCCGTCTGCACGGCCTGGCTGACGGGCTGGCGCCGGATGATGCCGGGCGCGATTTTTTCCACCGGGTAAGCAGCCTCGCTTTTGATCGGGCCTTTCCCATCAATCGGCTCTCCCAGCATGTTGACGACGCGCCCGAGCAACCCCTTGCCGACTGGAACCTGGAGCAGCTTGCCCGTCGCCCGGACTTCATCTCCTTCGTTCACCTTCGTGAAATCGCCCAGGATAATGGCGCCGACTTCCGTTTGCTCGAGGTTCAACGCCAGGCCGGTGATCCCGTTCCCAAAGTCCAGCATTTCGTTGAGCTTCGCCCGGGCCAGACCCTCAATTTTGGCAACCCCATCACCGACCTCGCGAACGGTACCTACGTTCTGCTTGGTGGTAGCGGTCTGGACGCCCGAGATTTGAGCTTCAATTTCCTGCAACAGGGTAGCCATAGATATTCACATCCATTGATTTACCGATCGTTTCAAAAGCTTTGTTCCAAAGCAGCCAAACGCGCGCGCACGCTGCCGTCGTAGACATCACTGCCGACTTGAATGCGCATTCCCCCAATGAGCGCCGGATTGGCAACGAAGGAAGTGGTCAGCCCCTGCCCATAGGCCTGGGTTAACCCGGCCTGCACGCTCGCCTGCAAATCAGGGGCTATCTCCACGGCGCTCTCCACTTTGGCCGTGTGCCGCGCGGCGTCGATTTTCAGCAGCCGCAAAAAATGAGAAAGCGTCGCCAGATACCCACGAGGCTTGCGGGCCACCATCATCTCCACGGCTTGGCGGACGCGGCCCTCTTCCAACAATCCATTTACCAGGCAACACCCCAACAATTGTTTAGCTTCGCGCCTGGCTTGCCTGGTCGTTTTCATTGCAATTGGGTTCAGCGGCCGGTCAGGCGGCGACTTGCTTTGCGGTTTCCTCCGCCAAACGACGCTGATCTTCCGACGTCAGAATTTTGCTCGTGACTGCGGCCGTCGTCTGCACCACCAGCCGACCAACCTCTCGTTTGAGCTCGGCGAGCATGCGGAGGTGGTCTTGGTTCGCTGCCTCGCGGGCCTTAATGACGATTTGCTCTGCGGCGGCGATTGCTTTCTGAGTCTCCTGGTCCTGGACTCGAGCCGCTGCCGCGCGGGCCTCCTCGATCAGCCTGGTCGCCTGGCCGTTGGCCTGCGTCAACACTTCCTGCCGCTGCGCCTCGGTCCGAGCCAACTCCGCCTTGATCTTCTCGGCATTAGCCAGGCCAGTCGCGATTTCTTCCTGCCGCGCTGCCAGCATCGCGAGGACCCGTTTGTAGGCGAACAGGTACAGCAGAGCGCAGACGATGCAAAAGCTGATGATCTGGGCGATCAAGTGCGGCCAGTCCACGCCAAAAGTCCGGGCGATGTCCTGCACCGGCCCGCCACTCGCCGCCTCCGCTAGCAAAATAAGACCATTCATAATCGCAGCTTGTGTGAGTTGGAGGCCGGAGCAAACGCCCCCCGCGCTCGGTTCGTTATTTCACTTCACCAGGAAGAGGGCGTAGAAGACGATCGCTTCGGCGAAGGCGATCGCCAAAATCGATTGGACCAGGATCTTCGTGGCGGCGCCGGGATTGCGTCCCACCGCTTCCGAGGCCTTCATGCCGATGAACCCCACACCCATGGCCGCTCCCAGCGCCGCCAAACCGACGTGCAGGTTCCCGCTCAATTCCGCTAACATTGGTAGTACTGTCATATGGTTTCCTTTCTCGCTCGCCGGCTCCCGCGATTGAACACGGTCAAGCAGACGAAATTCATAAATTATTCGTGGGCGCCGGCCGGGCCGGCTTCCTCGTGCTGGCAAATCAGCAGTGTGAACACCGCTGTCAAAAGCATGAATACCAGCGCCTGCACCAACCCGACCAACAGTTCAAGGAAGTAAAAGGGGATGGGCAGCAACCAGCCAAACCCGGGCACGAGTGTGGCCATGGTTTCCAACATATTCTCTCCAGCGAAAATATTCCCGTAGAGGCGGAAGCTGAGCGACACGGGCCGGAACAAAATCGAGATCATCTCCAGGCAGCCGGCGGCGAAGAACACGACGATCATCAGCACCTTCAAAAAACCGGCGCTCTCGCCTTTGGGAGCGAAGAGCTCCTTCGCAAACCCGACCGGGCCGACTTCGCGGAAAGCCCACATGACCCAGCAGCCCATGAACACCAACGCCATGGCGAGCGTCAGGTTTAGGTCGGCGTTGGCCCCGCGGAACACGGGCTCGTGAACCTTGAAACCGGCCATGCCCTGCTCTCCCCAGCCGACGGTGCCGACGCCGGGGATAAGGCCCACCCAGTTGGAGGCGAGAATAAATATGAAGATGGTGGCAAAAAACCAGAACGTCCGCTTCACCAAATGCCGGCCGATAACACCTTCCAAAAACCCATACAGGCTCTCGACTAGCCATTCCAAGAAGTTCTGCGACCCAGTGGGAACGCGCTTCATCTCGCGAGTCGCGACCTGCACAAAAAGAATCAACCCCGCGGCAACCACCCAGGTCACGATCATGGAGTTGGTAATCGGCAGACGGCCCAGTTTGTTCAGCACCGGCACTGCCGCCTGGGGTAGTCCGTGTTCCTTTTTCGTAGTATTCGAGTCTACCGTCGAGACGGTTTTCTCCACCGCCTGCCGCGCCTGGCCCGGCAAAGCCACGTCAGCCCCTTGCGCCGTCCAGTTCATCAGGACTGGGCACAGGCCAGCTAACAGCAACAAGGCTAACGCAAGGCTGGCTACTGTTTTCATTGAGAATCCCACCTCTTTCGAGAGAACGCTCCTGAGCTTAGTGGCTAATCTGTTTTTACAATTCATTGCCACGTGGATTTGGTCTCGCAAATTGTCCCACACCGGTGAGCGGACCAGCGCCATTGATGTCTCAGGTTCAATAGGCGAGGCCGCATCGGGGCCAACCTCCCCACCGCGAGGGCGATTAACAAGTCAGTCTGCGTTGTTGCGGTTGTGTTCACTTGCGGCCTGATGTTGGTAGGGTTATAGACCGGCCGGATTAGACGCAGCTACTGTCAAAACTTACAGGCAGCTAGCGCTACACCGTAGGTTACCGAGGGCAGAACCAGGCTGTCGCACTCCGTAACGGCGGATATTTCGGAAGGCGTGGCGGCGTCGCAGCAGGAACGGATCAGGCGTCGCTGACGCGACGGGGGGCGGTAGGTCAGCTCGATCCGTGGACTCGAAGTCCACGGCTACCAGCTTATCATCGCTACGCGATGGGGAACCGGTTGATTGCCGCTACGTCCGCTAAACACCGTGTCTGTGACGGTTCGTTACACCTTAGGGCCTGGCCCACGCGCTGCCGATCTGGATATAAACAGCCGTGTCGTCCGGACCGCGGGCGACGTCCAGCCCCATATGAAGCCCGTAGGCGCGAGCTAGTTCATAACGGAATCCTGCGCCGCCGGTAACGATGGTTTTTGCGCTATCGAAGTGCTCAAAATGGTTCCAAGCCGCTCCTCCACCAACAAAGCCGACCAGGCTGAACCGTTTCCAGAACTGCCACCTGAGCTCTGTCTCGATCTGCGCGACTTCCTCCCCCTGGTAGCGGAGCGTGGCCGCGCCGCGCAAACTGATGAACGGCCGCAGGTAGAACGGTTCGTTGCCGAAGCTGGCCGCGCCTTCCGCGCGCACGCCAAGGAAGAGCGTCGGGCTAAGAGGAATAAACTGCATCGCGAGCAAACCGGCGCGCTGGAAATTCTGATCGGCGCCGAAGGCCGGGCTGAAGAATCCAGCCGAGGCCTCAAGGTACGTCCCGCGGTTCGGGGTAAAGAAGTTGTCGCGCGTATCGAAATTGAGCGACGGGGTGAAGCCACCCACGATCGACTCGTGCCGGAAAGCGGGTTGCCCGGGCGTGCCCGGTGGTTTATCGAAACTGACCTCCGTTGAAGCGAGGGCGTAATTGAGTCCGGCCCAGAGCCGAGTGTCGCCGAAGCGATACTTGGCTCGTGCGGTTCCGCCTTTGGGCTGAAGATTGTAGCGCTGTGGATTGTTGGCCAGTGCCGGGTCGTTACCGACGCCGAAGTAGTCCAGGTTTACGGAGGCGTAAACGAAGCCCACGAGGGTTTGGAGGTGCTGATCGAGCCAATAACGCATATCTCCAGCAACTGCGCCCCAGGAACCGTTCTCCGTGCCAAAACCGCCGGCAACCGTAATGTTGGGCCGCCCCAGTCCATTCTCCGCCTGGGGCAGAGGCTTGCTCAAGAACATAAGCCCTACGCCTCCGCCGTAACCCACGGCGGGCTCCGTGATGATCAGTGGTATGGGGATGAAGCCATACTTCTCCTCGAGGACGCTGCTAGCGTCGAACCATCCGTCGTCCGAGGAGCGAAACTTGGAGACCGCGTTCGTCCCTGCAGGCTCGCTGGTATTGTTCGTCTGCGCGTGGGCGGCAGGCACCCACAGGCCCAGGAGGTAAATCACGACGGCCAAGGCCCATAACGCAACGGCATGCGCCGGCTGGGAACGATTGCTCTTCGTCGCCATGCCGCCAGCCTCTTGGGAGCAAGCACTGGGACGTTTCCTACCTTCAGGCGCCATCACCCCTGCCCTCATGGCTTCTTCCTCCGTGAGATAACTTTGCCTTTTGCAGCAACCCATCCTCTTGCAGTATTTCGCGCAGCGCCACAATGTTCGTTTAGGAAACACATTAGCCCGTAACTGTGCCTTCTGAAGCCAGCGCAGTGTCACAGACTGACATTGGATCCGCAATGCCTATTGGCCTAACCCCGGGTTTGTGCCGCGCGTATACGATCAGGTTGCCTGGCCATCAGGGGCGTGTGGTCGAGCGGACCTGCGAAGTTGAGAGTCGGCCAGCTTCAGCCGCTGGGACTGGGCGGGAAAGGTTCGTCAGGCCGACGGTGATGGATTGCGTTTCACGCGGCGTTCGATGACCAGGTACAAAGTCGGGAGGACGACCAGGGTTAACAGCGTGGCGGAGACGAGGCCGCCGATGATGACAATCGCCAGGGGCCGCTGTGTTTCTGACCCGATGCCATGTGACAGCGCCATCGGCAGAAGACCGAGCATGGCCAGGGAGGCGGTCATCATCACCGTGCGCAACCGAGTGCTGGCGCCTTTCAAGACGGCCTCATAGGGATCGAGACCTTCGTCCTGGAGTTGGTTGAAATAACTGACCATGACGACGCCGTTGAGGACGGCCTGGCCAAACAAGGCGATGAAGCCGATGGCCGCCGACACGCTTAGCGGGATGCCAGTCAGCAGGAGGGCGAAGATGCCGCCGATTAGCCCCAGGGGAACGTTGACCAGGATCAGCAACGCGTTCTTCACGGACTTGAAGGCGTCGAAGAGCAACACAAAAATTAAGAAAGTGCTCACCGGCACAATAATCGCGAGGCGTTTCATCGCGCGCTGCTGGTTTTCGAATTCTCCACTCCAGGTCAGCAGATATCCCTGGGGCAAAGAGACGGTGGCGGCGCGCTTCTGCATATCGGCGACCACGCTGCCCATGTCGCGACCTTTGATAAAGATGCTGATCGCGGACAGACGCGTCCCGTTCTCCCGGCTGATGTTCATGCTTCCGCCTGACTCTTTGAAGTCGGCGACCTGCTCAAGCGGGATATGCAAACCATCCGGTGTATCCACCAGGATCTTCTTGAGGCGGGCGAGGCCACGCTCAGGTTCCGGCAGCCGCACCACGATACTGAAGTGCTTCTCACCCTCCCATAACTCCGTGGCCGCTTTGCCGGCGAGCCCGATTTCGATGACGTCCTCGATATCCCCGATATTCAGGCCGTAGCGCGCGGCGCGTTCGCGGTCGATTTCAATCACCGCCTGCGGCACCTCCCCGGCGCGATCGATCGCCGCGGTTTCAACCCCCGGAACGTACGCTACCGCCTTCAGTAGCTCGGCGGCTTTCTGGCGCAGGCGAGCCGAATCATCGCCGAAAACCTTTAGCACGACCTGGCCATCAATTTGCGAAATGCTCTCCAGCACATTATCACGGATGGGTTGCGAAAAGCTGGTCGCCACCCCGGGCAGAGCGTCCAGCCGGTGAGACATCTCTTCGATGATTTGTTCTTTGGTTCGTCCCCGCCCCCACTCTGAGGAGGGTTTTAGATCCACAAAAATCTCGGCCATGTTGATCGGTTTTGGATCCGTGCCGTCCTCTGGCCGGCCCGCTTTAGAAATGACCGAGCGCACCTCGGGAGTTTGGCTCAGCAACTCCCGCATCTTACGGCAGTATGCGCGGGCCTGCTCGACAGAAATTCCCGGCGGCAAGTTGGCATTCACCCAGATCGTGCCCTCGTTAAGCTCCGGCAGGAACTCCGTGCCGAGTTTGGGAGCCACCGCCATGCTGACCGCAAATCCCGCTAACGCGGCTAGAATCACGATGGTCGGATGGTTCAGCGCCCAGCGGAGGGTTCCCACATACGGCCGTTTCAGAAACCGAACGACGGCGTTCTCTTCATGCGGGATTTTCCCGCGCAGCAGGAAGAAACAGAGCAGCGGCACCAGGGTGAGAGAAAAAATCAGCGAGCCCACCAGGGCGCTGGTCACCGTCCAGGCCATCGGTGCGAAGATGCGTCCTTCATGGCGCTGCAGCGTAAAAATAGGTATATGCGCCGCGATGATGATCAGCATCGAGAAGAAGGTCGGCCGCCCAACTTCAACGGTTGCATATTCAATCGCCGCGCGAAATGCGTTCTTATTTTCGGTTTGTTTAAGCTCGCCCAACCGCCGGAAGACGTTCTCCACCACGATGACTGCACCATCCACAATGATGCCAAAATCCATGGCGCCTAACGAAAGCAGGTTTGCTGGAATGCCTCGCCAGGAAAGTCCAATAAAGGTGGCCATCAGTGAGAGCGGAATAATGAACGCCACGATGGCAGCCGCCCGCAGGTTGCCCAGGAATACCAGGAGCACCAAGGTCACGAGGATGGCACCCTCGGCGAGATTCTTGAATACAGTGTGCAGGGTCGTATCGATCAGCCAGGTACGATCGTAGTAGGGGACCACCTTGACGCCTTTGGGAAGAATCGAATTGTTGAGCAGGGCAATCCGCGCCTTGAGCGCAGCGAGCACCTCCGAAGGGTTTTCGCCCTTTCGCATGACCACGACCCCACATACCACGTCGTCCTTGTCGTCCTGGCCGGTGATCCCTTCGACCGGGATATTGCTGACATTGACCTCGGCGATGTCCTTGACGAGCACCGGTGTGCCGTTATGGGCAGTTATGACGATTGTTTTTATCTCCTGGGGGGAATGCAGCAGACCCACCCCGCGAATGAGGTACTGCTGGGAGCCCTGCGTCACCTTGCTACCGCCAACGTTGGCGTTGCCGCGGCCCAGGGCGGTGTAGAGCTGTTGGAGCGAAATTCCGTAATACCGCATGCGCGCGAGGTTGGGGTTCACCTCGTACGTCTTGACCACGCCGCCGTAGGGCACAACGTCGGCCAGGCCGGGAACGGAACGCAGATTGCGTTCGATCACCCAATCCTCGAGAGTGCGCAACTCGCGAGTACTGACCCCGTCGCCCTTGACGATATAACGATAGATTTCGCCGATGGCGGTGGACAACGGGGCAAGCTGGGGCTGGACACCCTGGGGCAGGTCGGCGGTGGCCAATCGTTCCAGGGCCTGTTGGCGGGCCTGCAGATCGGTCGTGTGATCATCGAAGGTGAGCATGATAAACGACAGACCGAATTGCGTATGGGAGAACATGCGCACCATGTGCGGCAAACCGTTCAGCACCGTTTCGATCGGCATGGTCACCTGCTTCTCGACCTCCTCCGGGGCGCGTCCGGGGTAAAGGGTGATCACGTTGACCTGAATGTCAGAGACGTCCGGGAAAGCTTCGATCGGAAGGTTATGAAAGGCGGCCCAGCCTCCCCCGATGAACAGGAGCACCATCAGCACCACGAACAACGGCTGGTGCAGGGCGAAGCTAACAACGCGCTTAATCATGAGTAAAACTCGGGGGCGACGAGCCGGTGGCGGGGCAGCTCAGCTCTCATTTTAGCGTTTGCTCCAACAGCACGCAGCCGTCCGTCACAACCCGCTGCCCGGCCTCAATCCCGGCCACGACCAGGATTTGTCCGTCTTGCTCCGAACCGGTTTTGATTTCCCGGCGCACAAACTCCCCGGGTTGCCGCTCAACAAAGACGTAGTGCTTTTCACCCCTTAAAAAAACCGCTTTGGTCGGCACGCTCACCCCCGCGACTTCATCCCCGGGAAGTCGAACACTGACGAACATCTCAGCCTTGAGCAACCGGCGGCTATTATCCACGGTGCCGCGGACCTTGATGGTGCGGGAGGCGGGGTCGATGAATTCCGAGACAGTGTCGACACGGCCGGTGAAGACCTGGTCGGGGAAAGCCCGGCTGGTGAAGGTGAAATCGCACCCCCGACGCAGATGTGGCAAATCCACTTCCGTTGCATCGATCTGGAGCCAGAGCCGGGACGGATCGGTGATGACGAATAATGGCGCGGTAAATTGCGGCATGTTGGCCAGCATTTGGTCCGGCCGGACCTCCTGGCCGGGCGTGACGTTTCTCTCGACGACCAAGCCCGTGAGGGGACTGGGAAGGAGGAAAGCCGCTCCTCCAGTTCCGGGGCTTGCGCCGTAGATGGCCAACCGCGCGCGCGCGCGGTCCCGTTCGGCCTGCGCGGCTGAAAAGTCCGCTTCGGCGGATTCGAAATCCTTGCGCGGCGCCGCGCCGTGCTCAAAGAGATCGCGCAGTCGCTCCCGGTTCTGATCGGCGCGACGGAAATCACTCTCGGCTTTCCGGGCGTCCGCCTCGGCTTGACCGAAGTCTGCGGACTGGATTTCCGCCAGCGGGTTTCCTTCGGAGACAGTTTGGTTCACTTCGACCAACAGCTTGCGGACGATGCCTGCGAACGGGCTGAACACGCGCACGGTTGTGTTTTCGTCCCAAACCAGGCGCCCCGTCAGGCTGACCTCAGAGGGTCGCCGGGCGCCGACTGGTTCCACCGTTAAAGCGGAGAGTTGGGGCGAGTTGGTGGCCAAGCTCACGGTGTCCTGAGAAATTCTGGGTTCGGTGGTTTCCACGGTTTTACTCCCCGAGCCGCAGCCCGGCAAAACGGCAAGGACTATGCCCAGAATACCTGTGCCGAAGATCAGCTTGTGGATTATGTGCGGTTTCATTTCTTGAGATCCGAAGGTTGAATGGAGCTGGTCGCAGCTCTTAACGCCGCCAGAGCACTCGCGGTGTCGCTGGCCGCCTGGATGGCCGCCAGGCGCACCTCGTTGTCGTCGCGTTCGGCGACTAGCATGTCCAGCAACGAGGCGCCTCCTTTTTGGTAAGCGTACGCCTTGGTCTTTCGGACCTCAGCGGATTTTGGCCGAATGTCCTCACGGTAACGCTGCCAGCGGTGGCTGGCATCTTCATAGGCCAGGAGCGCCGTGGCAATGTCCGCGGCGGCTTGAGCTGCGCTTTTCTCGAACGCCAGCCGGGCCTGTTCGAGCGCTGCCTGCGCCGCCATGATATTGCCGCGGTTCCGATTCCACAGCGGCAGTGGGAAGCTGAGGCCGACTCCGAGAGTGTTCGGGTTATCCGGCGGCACATGCTCGTACTGGGCGAGCACGGTGGGATCCGGAATGCGATTGGCCCGCTGCACTCGAAGGTCGGCTTCGGCTTTCCGCCAGGCGGCCTCCGCGGCAACGACGTCCGGACGCCCTA
>Ga0105240_10014252_pt1 | contig 10860 bp, 8 predicted proteins | sample KBSC54metaG_FD_80426 | JGI IMG/M metagenome (GOLD analysis project Ga0105240, IMG submission 80426) | Corn rhizosphere microbial communities from Kellogg Biological Station, Michigan, USA - KBS C5-4 metaG | ecosystem: Host-associated > Plants > Roots > Rhizosphere > Soil | place: Michigan, USA...
CCAGAACGCGCTGCCGGTCGTCAGCGGCGCGGCGTTCGGGAAGTAGACCGGGAACCCGGATTGTTTCACCGTCTGCGCGTTCAGGTTCCACCCGCCTGCAACTCCGTTCACCCAGCGGTTCATGTTGTTCCCGAACCGCTTACCCCGCCCAAACGGCAACTCGTAGCTCACCACCAGCGCGAATTTGTGCGGCAGGCTCCATTGGTTCAGGCGCTTTTCCAGCGGCGTATTCGTGAGGTCCGTCAGGTTCACGTCCTGGGCGTTCAGAGGCGCCACTTTTTCCAGCGTTTTCGAATAGGTATAGGAGACCTGCATGGAAAGGCCCTGCGCGAAGCGGCGTGTCGCTTTGGCCTCCAGAGCATCGTAGCGCTGCCAGCCGATCGGGACATTGGTCATCGTAACCTGGCTGAACTGCGGATACGCGTACAGCAACTGCTGCAGCGGCACCGTGGAGCCATTAAACGAAGAGTTCGGCAGCAGCCCGGCAAAAGGGTTCGTCACCGCTTGCGTGAAATACGCGGCGCGCTGGCTGAGCGGCATGCTGGTGAGGATGTTCCGCGGGATGAAGTTGAGGTTCAGGTTTTCGGGCAGCCGGTTCGTCGTATTCCCCACGTAAGAAACGTCCACCAGCCACCCTCCCCGGAATTCGTGCTGCAGTCCGAACGAATATTGCTGCGAGTAGGCCAGCGGGCGGTCCCGGTATTGTGCGTTGACGCTCTGCCCAAGATTCGTCGCGAGTCCCTCGCTGTTGCCGATCGGTTTCAGCAAACCCGTCGGATAAAGAGAGAGCGGATAGGGATCGCTCAGGGATATGGCCGGCGTGATCCCGCCATCGATGGAAGCAATCAGTCCCGTGGTCTGGCTGTACCCGGTCGCCGGGCCGTTCGCGCTCTGGCCGAGGTACATCAACCCATAGCCTCCCCGCATCACCCATTTCGGCAGGAAGGACCAGGCCATCCCCACGCGAGGCTGGAAGTTGTTGTAGAACGAGTCGAACGCTTCCGACGGCAATCCGCCGGTCGAAGCATATTCCAGTCCGCCCGTCAGCCGCGAGCAGGCGGGACAGTTGGCCGCTCCCGCCGCGGCAGCCACCTGGGACGCCAACGGGCTCAGGGCGCCGACCCCGAACCCGGCTACCATCCGGTTGTAGCGCTCTTTGCGAGGCGATTCGTAATCCCAGCGCAGCCCAAGGTTGATCGTCAGTGTCGGCTTGATTTTGAAATCGTCCTGGAAGTATGCCGCGTAATACCAGTTGTGATACGCGGTGTCAATGTTGTTCGCCACGGACCCGCTCGTCGGATAGCCAAGTAGAAAAGAAGCGAACTCGTTACCTGATGCGTTGTCGCCCTGCAGCGGATCTGCCTGTGTCCAGGAGTTGTCGAAATTGTAGACGCCGTCCGCCGTCCCCGGCTGAATCGAATTGTCGTTGTACCGCCGCAGTTCGAACCCGTACTTGAAGATGTGCTTTCCTTTTACCCAGGTCATCCCGGGCGTAAGGCTCCAGTTATCACTCGCCACGTAGCTCTTGTAATGGTCTGAGCCCAGCTGGTTGTAATTATTGAAACCAAACTCGGGAAATTGTAACGTCGTGAACTGGCTCACCAGCGAAGCGGGGAACCCGAGCGCTGTGGGGTCAAAATTCTTGCCCAGGTCGTTCCCGCTGAAGCTCTCCCATCGCGAGAGGCCGCCACGCAGGTCGAAGACCATCGTGGGGCTGATCGTATAAGTCCAATCGAACCCGAAGTTGCGAGCCACACGCGTCGCCGGGAACTGATTGCTGGGATCGGCGGCGTTGTTGCCCCATAAAAGACCTTCCCGGTCCTCCCAGGGCATCTGACCATACCGGAACGACAGGTTACTCTTGTCGCTGATGTGGTAGTCGAGCTTCCCAAGCCACTCGTCGTAAGTGTTGTGAGCGGATTGCGGCTTGAAGTAATTATTGAAATGTGATTCGTCGCCCGCCGAAGTCGGGGCTGGATAAAACGCCGCTGCCGCCGCGGCTACGGGGTTAATGCGGCTCTTCGGGATTGCGTTCCCGGGGAACGGCGTCCGCACATAATTCCCGCCCGGGCCGAGTTTCGTTGTGAGTGGATCATAAATTGTCACCTGCTGGCCTTGATCGTTCAGGAATCCTTGGAAGTTGCCTTGGACTTCATCAACGGTCGGCACCGTGGTCGCCGTGCTTCCCGAGGAACTCTCACGCAGTGATTCGAGCGAAACCATGAAGAACAGCCGGTTACGCCCATCGAAAAGCTTCGGGAGGAAAACCGGACCCGCCACTTCGAAGCCGTACGTATTGTTCAGAAATCTCTGCCGCGGATCGCCTTCCTTGTTTGCCACCCAATCGTTGGCGTTCAATACGTCGTTTTTGAAAAATTCGAATAGCTGGCCATGCAACTCATTCGTGCCTGACTTGAGGTTTATGCTCGTCACGCCGCCGCCCACGCGCCCATACGCGGCATCGTACTGGTTGCTCTGCAGGGTAAATTCCTGGGTCGCTGCCAGCGCCGGAACAAAATTTACGGCCGCTCCGGATTGTGTGTTGGCTACGCCGTCGATGAGCGTTTCATTCTGGCCATTCACGCCGCCGCTGATGGAAACACCATCCACGTTTCCCTGCGCATAGAGTTCCATTGAGCCCCAATAATTGCTGGTTTTCACTACGCCCGGCAGCGTGTACTGAAGCTGGTAGAGGTTGCGCCCGTCCGTTGGGATGTTTTCCACGGCCCGGTTCTGCACCAGCGTGTTCACGTTCGCGTTCTCCGTCTGCAGTTGGCTCGTCTGGCCGGTCACCGTTACGCTCTCGGCAACGGCGCCCACCTCCAGGGAAAAATTCAGCCCAAGATGGTCGTTCGTGCTGAGCTTGATGTCCTCGCGCACCACCTTTTTGAAGCCTGCCTTTTCGATAGTCAGGGTGTAGGATCCCTGTAACAAATCCTGGATTAAATAGCGCCCCGAGGAATTCGATTCCGTCCCGGTGGTGACGTTGCGCTCGATGCTGGTGATGCTCACCGTGGCTCCGTCAACCGGAGCTCCGCTCGGATCGGTGATTTCGCCTGTGATGGAGGCGCGAAACTCCTGGCCGGATGCGCCTCCCGCCAGGCACAGGACTAGACACAAAGAAAAATAAAGTCGGCTCATATAAGTCCCCTTGGCCAGTTAGTATTCCTGAAATTGCAGACGCGCTGCCCGCAAATATAGCATGTCGCCGCGAAATATCAAGAGCCTTTCGCCGGTGGACAGGGCTCGGGACGGGTCATTCCCCCTTGCTGTTCTATAAAATAAAGGAATGATTCAATCTGCGGCGGCTACGCCAATCCGATGATGCGACTTTTTCTCTCAAGATCGTACATCGGACTTATCCTCCCGCTCTTTTCCGGATGCGTGCTCGTTAGCGCGCAAGGCAATTATGAAATTCAGGTTTACGGCTCGGATACGGTCGCGGCCGGCCATACGATGGTAGAGCTGCATAGCAACTTCACCGTCACCGGCTCCACCACCACTACCGACGGCACCTTACCCACCCAGCATCAGTTACATGAGACGGTGGAAATCACGCAGGGCTGGAACAATTGGTTTGAAACCGGGTTCTACATCTTCACCAGCGCCGGGCCGAACCAGGGCTACAAGTGGGTGGGAGACCATATCCGTCCGAGGGTCCGCGTGCCGGAAAGTTGGAAGTGGCCGGTAGGCGTAAGCCTTTCCATGGAGTTCGGCTACCAGCGGCCGGTCTTCTCGCCCGACACCTGGACCTGGGAGATTCGTCCCATCGTGGACAAGCAACTCGGCCCCTGGTATCTGGCCTTTAATCCGGCGCTGGAGAGATCCTGGCACGGTCCGGGGGTTTCTCAGGGCTTCTCGTTCTCGCCGAATTTCAAAGCCGCCTATTCCGTCACCAGGAAGCTCCAGGCCGGCTTGGAGTACTACGGCGACACGGGCGACATCACCGGCTTTGATCCGCTCTACAAACAGCAGCAACAGTTTGTCCCCTCCATCGATTACGATTTCGGGCCGGACTGGGAATTTAATTTCGGCGTCGGAGTCGGGGCGACGCGCAGCACGGATCACCTGCTCATCAAGATGATCCTGGGCCGGCGTTTCAATTTCACGACGCCCCGGCTGCTCCGCAAGCACTAGCCGCGCGAGCGTCAGTGTCTGGCTTCGGGGTGTTCCGAGATGCTCAGAATATTTCCGTCCGGATCCCGGAACCACGCCACTCGCGCTCCGGTCGGTGTCGTCCAGATGCCCAGCTCATCCTGCTTCATTTGTTCGTAACGCTCGAAGTGCACGCCCGCTTGTTGCAGATCTCTGACCGCGGCGGCAATATCTGGAACCTCCCAACCAAGCACGGTGCCCACGCCCGCCGGCACTTGTTTTCCCATACCCAGCCGCAGCATGATGCCGTGCGCGTCGAACACGAGGGCGAATGGAGGTTCCTCGCTCACCAGCCGCAGCCCGAGGGTGTCCCGGTAAAATTCCTTCGCCCGCGCGATGTCAACGATGGTGACGAACGCAATGATGTTGTACTTGCCCAGTCCGCCGTTCTGCGCCATATGCCTATCATGTGCGATTTTCTTGTGCCGCGGAAATTAACCCAGCCGCCGGGGTGCCGAAATTCGTAACATTGTTGGCGTGACTCTTCGCTGGATTCCTTTGCTCTTTGTCGCCGCCGCGATTCTTCCAGGCCAGACCCACGCCACTCTGACGGCGAACCAGATCATAGAACGCATCCGCGCCCACGTCGGCGTTCCCTGGCAAAAAAAGACCGTGGACACCTTCAAAGCGGGTGATCCGCAAACGCCCGTCACCGGGGTCGCGGTTACGATGATGGCAACCTACGATGTGCTGGTGCGCGCGGCCGCGCACCAGCAGAATCTGATCATCACTCATGAGCCGACCTTCTACAGTCATCTCGATCAGACCGGACAACTGGAAAAAGAGGGCGATCCGGTGTGGGCGGATAAGGAGCGCTTCATTAAGGAGCACAATCTCGTAGTCTGGCGATTCCACGACCACTGGCACATGCGGCGCCCTGACGGCATCATGACGGGCGTTGTTGGCGCGCTCCAATGGCAAGCCTTCCAGAACTCGTCCGAACCCGGCATGTTCGTCATACCCGAAACCACGCTGTCCAACCTCGCGGAGCAGATGAAACAGCGCCTTGGAATCAACGTGGTCCGGGTCGTCGGCGATCCGGATATGAAGGTGACGCGAGTTGGGCTCGCACCCGGCGCCGCCGGTCCCGACTTTCACCGCAAAATGCTCCGGCGCGAAAACCTGGAGGTTTTGGCTATCGGAGAGGTCCCCGAGTGGGAAACCATTGAATACGTCGCGGACGCTTCCTCCGAAGGAAAGAAGAAAGCGCTGATCCTGCTGGGACACATCCCCAGCGAACAGGCTGGCATGGACTACTGCGCCGGGTGGATGCGAACCTTCATCACGGAAGTTCCGGTGGAATTTGTTCCCACGCGAGAACCCTACTGGCTTGTGAAATGAGAAACCTGAGTCGCCGGGGCATCCTCGGCATGGTTCCCGCATCTCTGGCCTTGCCCGGAATTTTAAAGGGAGCGGAGATTCCGCTGCACCTCGAATCACTGCGGCGCGCGCCCGGTTTCGCGGTTCTGGTGGGTGGCGCTGACGCCGATCCAGGGCAAATTGTCTTGGATCGCGTGTGGACCGGAGAACTGTGCCGCTCTTCGCTCACGAATCGTGGGTCTGCGCCGGTGGCGATCAAGGAAATCGCGCTCTTCCGGCTGGATACCGCCATCCCGCCGCCAACGGAGATCTACGGCGAAGGCTTCCAGATGCTCAGCCAGACGGGTGGAACGTGGAGTTCTCCAACGGATATTGGTGGCTACAACGACCGCAAGCACTACCGTATCCCGGAGCCCGCCGGCGCCCGAGCCGTCTATTCTCTGCTCACTCTTTTGGGCGCCCGCAAGACGTCGCTTCTCGCTTTCACGTCCAGCCGCCGGTTCGCCGGCAAGTTCTACCTGCGGCCGTCGGGACTGGAGGTGCTGCTCGAAACCGAAGGGCTCACGCTCGCCCCCGGCGAATCCTGGGAACTGGAGGAATTTCTGTTCACCTCCGGGGCTGCGCGCGAACCGTTGCTACAGTCGCTCGCCGCGCACCTCAATCGCAATCACCCGCGGCTCGCATTCCCCAGCCCTCCGCAAGGCTGGTGCTCCTGGTATTGCTTCGGTCCGTCGGTTACCGCGCGCCAGGTCCTGGACAATCTCGATTTCATTGCCCGGAACATTCCGGCGCTGAAGTACGTTCAAATCGACGATGGTTACCAGCCGGCCATGGGCGACTGGCTGGAAACCGGAGCCGCCTTTGGAGGCGGCATCCGGGACGTGCTCCGCGAGATTCGCAAGCGGGGGTTCGAGCCGGCCATTTGGGTTGCGCCGTTCATCGCCGAAGCGCATTCTCATCTTTTTCACGAGCATCCGGATTGGTTCATCCACGGCGCAGACGGCGCGCCCCTGCCTTCCGATCGCGTTACTTTCGGCGGCTGGCGGCATGGGCCCTGGTACGCTCTCGACGGCACTCACCCGGAGGTGCAGCGGCATCTCGAGGATCTTTTCCGCGTCATGCGCGAGGACTGGGGCTGCACTTACTTCAAGCTGGACGCGAACTTCTGGGGTGCGATGCACGGGGGGCGCTTTCGGAATGCCAGGGCCACGCGCATTGAGGCTTATCGCCGGGGCATGCAGGCCGTTCTAAGGGGAACGAAAGATGCCTTCGTGCTTGGCTGCAATCATCCTGTTTGGGCATCGTTGGGTCTCATCCACGGAGCGCGCAGTTCCGGCGACATCAGCCGCAGTTGGGATGCGTTTTCGAGCGTCGCGCGCGAGAATCTCCATCGCGCCTGGCAAAACGGGAGGTTGTGGTGGAACGATCCCGATGCCGTTGTCCTGATGGGCAGCCTTCCCGAGGAGGAGTTCCGCTTCCATGCCACGGCAACCTTCGCCACCGGCGGCATGGTGCTTTCCGGGGATGACCTGACAAAGATCAGTCCGGAGCGGCTCGCTATGCTGCGCCGCCTCGTTCCTCCGACCGGAGTGCCCGCTGTCTTCGAGGATTCGAATTTCCGCGCCGGAACGCTGAAGCTGCCAGGAAAAACATTCCTGATCGCGCTGAACTGGGATAACGTGGAGCGCTCCGTCTCCTTCCACTTGCCGGAGCAACGGAGTGTCCGCGAATTCTGGACCGGCCAGGACTTAGGCAAGCGCCAGGGCGCCCTGACCCAAGCCCTCCCGCCCCACTCCGGCCGCCTCTATCTCTGCACCTAATTCGGGGACAGGCTACGAAACCCCCAAATAGCCCCGACGCTCCCGGTCCCGGTCGCTTCCCGATGCATTTTGGTAAGCCAGACTACGTCCACCGTCGGTGACGGACCGGGCCCATCGCGCGAAAGTCGGAATTTAGGAGTTTCGTAGCCTGTCCCCGAAACTCCCGAAACTCGTCATCTCTTTCCATTCATTACGGACCTGGTGCAGGTCGGAATGGCAGATTCCGCAGAATAGGATCTCGATCTCCACGTCGTGCCCGGTTGGATCCCGGCGCTGCACCGTCGTGGGGGCGAGCGGCGCAGTCGCGCTGCCCGCCGAATAAGCTTTCGCGTTGTACATAAACTTAAGCCTTGTTTTCGAAGTGTTCGGCACCGCGCCCGGCAGCCGGCGTCCCTTAGCGGTTAATCAGTCGCTGAGCGCCCTCACTGTACCGGGCTCCCTGAACGGTGATCCCGGCAGTGGCGCTCTCAATTTCGCGGAGGTCGTCGTCGCTGAGTTCGACAGCGGCCGCCGCGATATTCTCTTTGAGCTGGTGTAGCTTCGTGGTCCCGGGAATGGGCACCATCCAGGGTTTTTGAGCAAGAACCCAGGCGAGAGCGATCTGAGCGGTGGTTGCCTTTCTGGCCTGGGCGATTGTCTCCAGGACAGCTACAACCGCCCGGTTCGCCTTCCGGGCCTCCGGAGCAAAACGCGGAACCGTGTTGCGGAAGTCGGAGCTGTCAAAGGCGGTGTTCTCGTCGATCTTTCCTGTAAGGAAGCCTTTGCCCAGGGGACTGAATGGAACAAAGCCGATGCCAAGCTCTTCGAGCGCCGGTATGATGTGGGCTTCCGGTTCTCTCCACCAAAGAGAGTACTCGCTCTGAAGCGCCGCAACCGGTTGCACGGCGTGGGCGCGCCGGATCGTTTGCACTCCCGCTTCGGAGAGGCCAAAGTGTTTGACCTTGCCTGCCTGGATCAGGTCCTTTACGGCTCCCGCGACGTCTTCAATCGGCACAGCCGGGTCAACGCGATGCTGGTAGAAAAGATCGATGGCATCGATGCTGAGCCGCTTCAACGAACTCTCGGCCACCTGCTTGATGTGCTCCGGGCTGCTGTCCAGTCCGGCCTGTTTGCCCGTGTTCGCATCCAGCTTGAATCCGAACTTCGTGGCGATCACCACCTGATCCCGGAACGGGGCGAGAGCTTCCCCAACCAGTTCTTCGTTTACGAACGGCCCGTATACTTCGGCGGTGTCGAAGAAGGTTACACCGAGTTCCACCGCTGCCCGAATCACCGGAATCATCTCCTGCTTGTCTTTGGCCGGACCGTAGCCGAAGCTCATTCCCATGCAGCCCAGCCCGATCTCCGATACTTCCAGGCCGCTCTTTCCAAGTTTGCGTTTCTGCATATTTCTCCTTCTGAAACGTTCTCCTGTCTCCAGGTTAGAGTCGGGGACGGCCAAGACGGTATCCCGATTCTTCCGAGTTATTGCCTATTTCTCTTGGTTTCTGATGTTGCGGTCACAGGCAGGGTTATCCTGTGATCAGCAGAGATGGAGTTTTGCTGTGAAGAATCCTACGGTTTCCGCTCATCCGTCCACCGCCTTGGCAAATGACCTGCGCACCGGCCTGGCTCGAAAGATTGCCGGGTTCGTTGGCTCGTCAGAGAACCAGGCAACACAAATTCCCGGGCTGACGCTCCACCGCCGCACAACGCCCACCGCCCCGTGCTCGATGACCTACCAACCCGGCGTCGTCGTGATCGCACAGGGGCGAAAGCGTGTGGAATTAGGCAGGAAGATCTTCACCTACGATGCCTCCCGATTTCTCCTTACCTCGGTAGATCTGCCGGTTGTCAGCCGCGTGATTGAGGCGAGCGAGGAGGCGCCCTGCCTGGCCTTGTCGCTCAAACTCGAAATGCCGATGGTTCGCGAGCTTCTCAGCCGGGACGAAATTCATCTGGCTGAGGCGCCCTTCGACAGTCCCGGCATGGCCACCGGCGAGACTACGGTGGAATTTCTGGGCGCCTGCTGCCGTCTGGTAGACCTGCTGGGCAACCCGCAGGACATCCCTTTTCTCGGAGAACTGATTCAACGTGAGATTGTCTACCGGATTCTACGCGGCGCGGTGGGAGCGCGTCTTCGTGCGATCGCAACACTGGGCGAGCAAAGCCACCGGACGGCGAAAGCCATCGCCTGGATCGGAGCAAACTACGCCAAGCCGCTCCGGGTGGAAGCTCTTGCGGATCTCGCGGGAATGGGTGTGTCCACGCTGCATCACCATTTTCGGATGCTAACGGCGATGAGCCCTCTTCAGTATCAGAAACAGCTTCGGTTGCAGGCGGCGCGCGCCCGCATGCTCATGGACGGCCTCGACGCCGCCAGCGCGGCTTTTGAAGTTGGGTATGAGAGCCCGAGCCAGTTCAACCGCGAATACAGCCGGTTCTTCGGCCAGCCACCGATGCGCGATATCCGGACTCTTCGCGCGCCCGGAGCTCCGCCGATAGAGCCCGAGATGGCCTTTAACGGTGGGAGTCGCTCCTCACCTTAAGTCCGCCGCCGACTTCGCGCCGATGCCTTGCAGCCAAGCCACCAGTGGCTCGGCGCCTCTGGTGCTGGCCGCGTCCAAGGGCGTAAGTCCGTCATGGCCGGTCCAGTTGAAGTCGGCGCCGTGCGCTAGGAGATATTCGGCGGCCAACTGCTGACCGCCGAAGCACGCGCACCAGAACGCGTTCGTGATCTCGGGCAACGGCGGCGGCTCTGCTGCAAAATAGGGCCGGACGCGGTCCATCATCCCAAGCGCCGCCGCTTGCCACATCGTGGTTGCGGCGCCCCGCTCCACCAGGCGGCGCGCGGCCTCCCATTGTCCGAAGGCAACGGCATCGGCGAGAGGCGTGCCGCCTCCGATGACCGCCCCTGGCGCTTCGATATCGGCCCCGTGCTCCAATAGCGTGTCAAGTACATCCACGTCGTTACAGCTTGCGGCCCAGTGTAGGGGGGTCTCGGAATGCTCGCCGAGGAACGGCGTGTTGACGCCTGCGCCGGCGGCAATGAGTACCGTGACGGTAGCGGAATTGTTGGGGAAATGGCCCGGCCAGTCGGTAGCCACATGCAGGAGTGTACGTTGGCCATCAACCCTCGTGTTCGAGAGTCCCGGATAATCCTGCAATAGCCGCTGCAACGAATCTGTGTCACCGCTGCGAATAGCCTGCACGGCTGAAGTAGCGGCAGCGTTGTCCGCGGGAAGAGATGCGCCCATATCTCGATGATTATGCCCCACTCCGCCCTAATTCGGGGACAGGCTACGAAACTCCCAAATAGGGCGAATCGCAAGAAATCGAAAGTCACTTTACTGCGGACTACGCTGGAATAGATGGAGAGCGGTATTGATCCATTGAATATCAACTAAGACCGCAGGAATTTAGGGGGTTTCGTAGCCTGTCCCCGAATTAGGGTCAGAATGACCACAGCAGGCTGGTATACCCTGTGTGCGCCCGATAGTTGTCCACCGCATAGAATTGCTCATGGTAGCCGTAGTATTCGTACCCGGCGTTCCACCGCACATTCTTCGTGAGCTTTAATGAAAAC
>Ga0105240_10014253_pt1 | contig 10859 bp, 12 predicted proteins | sample KBSC54metaG_FD_80426 | JGI IMG/M metagenome (GOLD analysis project Ga0105240, IMG submission 80426) | Corn rhizosphere microbial communities from Kellogg Biological Station, Michigan, USA - KBS C5-4 metaG | ecosystem: Host-associated > Plants > Roots > Rhizosphere > Soil | place: Michigan, USA...
CTGGTAGCCTCGCGGGAACATGTTTCAGCCTGACCTGCCGCTGGCCCGGTAGGGCCGGATGCAACTCCCCATTGAGCTTCGCCTTGCGATAGAACGCGAGGCCTCCGTTTTTTCTCCGGCTGCGCTGGCCGCATCCGCCGCGGCCTTGTCTTCGGCGTATCGCAAGGGCAAGGGACGGCCCAATATCTCCGGCGCGGAAAGCGTCGCCTACGCGCTGGTGCGAATGCCTGCCACCTATGCGTGCATCCGCTCCGTTCTCTCGGACCTGGCTCCCTGTGAATCCCTGCTGGATCTTGGGGCGGGTCCTGGTACCACCGGCTGGGCGGCAGCCGCATCCTGGGAGAGTCTGAGAACAATCACGCTCGTCGAGCGCGAACACGCCCTGGGCGCGCTGGGCCGGCGCCTGGCGGCGGAGTCCGAAACGGAAGCGCTGCGCCACGCGCGTTGGATTTCGGAGGACATTACGGCGGTGTCTTCCTTTGAACCGCACGATGCCGTGGTCCTGAGTTACTCTCTCGGCGAGTTCGCCGGCGACGTGCGCCTTCGCATTGTGGAAACGGCCTGGCAGGCGGCGCGGAAGGCTCTGATCCTCATCGAACCGGGAACGACGCCCGGCTTCTCGCTGATTCGGGACATGCGAAGCCATTTGGTCGCGGGGGGAGCCCGCATTGCAGCGCCATGCCCGCACAACAACCCGTGCCCGATTCCCGAAGGCGACTGGTGTCATTTTGCAGCGCGCGTGGAAAGGACGGCTTTGCACCGGAAGCTCAAGGGCGGTGAAATGAGCTATGAAGATGAGAAATTCTCCTATGTGGCCGTCTACCGCGATGCGGCGGAGCCGGCGCGCGCCCGCATCATTCGCCGGCCTGTGAAGGAGCCGGGCCTGATCCAGTTGGTGCTTTGCGGCCAGGAGGGGATCGCCCCGGCCCGGATCCGCAAGCGCGATAGCATTCGCTGGCGCGCAGCCCGAAAGTCCGTTTGGGGCGACCGGTGGGATTTCTGATGAGATTTGACCTGGAATCCCGCAAGGCCGGGAATATAATAGCGGGGGCCGAAGTCAGTATCAGGGGGGCCCGGATCGCCGGTTCCCTCATCCGGGAGAACTGGACTGCTTGACGCCACAAGAGAAATTAGCCCGCTTCGAGCAGGAAATCTCCCCTCATCTCGGGTCCGCGTACAACCTGGCCCGGTGGCTGATGCGCAGCCAGGAGGATGCCGAGGATGCGGTCCAGGAAGCGTTCCTGCGGGCGTTTTCCGCTATGGGAAATCTCCGGGGACAGGATACGAAGCCATGGCTCCTCACAATCGTCCGCAATACCTGCTTCACCCGGCTAAAGAAGAACCGGAATGCGGCAGGCATGGTCGCGCTGGAGGAGGAATTGGAGCAGCTCAGCGATCCATCCCCGGATCCGGAGCGGACCCTTATCATTTCCAGCGATCGCGAACAGGTGAGAAAAGCCCTGGAAGAGTTGCCCCCCGATTTCCGGGAGGCCATCGTGCTTCGGGAGCTTGAGGGGCTCTCTTACAAGGAGATCGCCTCCGCCACCGGGATCCCGCTCGGCACCGTCATGTCCAGGCTGGCGCGGGGCCGCGATTGGCTGAAACGGATTCTCCTGAGTCCAGGAAAGGAACCGGCCTGAATGAACTGCGAAGACGCACGGATCTACCTCGCTGCCTATCTGGACGATGAACTCGACGTGCCGCACAACATCGAGATGCAGAAACATCTCGCGGGGTGCGCCGCGTGCCGGGAAGCGCGCGAAGAATACCTCGCGCTGCGCTCTTCTCTGGCCGGCTCTGGCCTTTACGCCGCTCCTTCGGCCGATTTTGCGCGGCGCGTAAAGACGGCGGTCCGTCGTGCCGCAAAGGAAGAGGCCCGCGCCGCGCGCTCCTTATGGTTTCCCTCCCTCCACTGGATCTCCGCGGCGGTCGCTCTCGTTCTGGGTGTAGGGATCGCAGCGTTCCTGGTGATCCGGAGCGAGCGCGCATCGCATCAGCAGTTCATCGCCAGCGCCGTCCTGGCTGGACACATCCGTTCCCTGCAGGGGGACCACCTGATCGACGTGCCGTCGTCGGACCGGCACACGGTCAAGCCTTGGTTTCAGGGGAAGCTGGATTTTTCCCCGCCCGTGCCGGATCTCTCGGCGAAAGGGTGGACGCTGACAGGTGGCAGGCTCGACTACATCGACGGCAGACCGGCCGCCGCGCTCGTCTATCGCCGCGGAAAGCACAACATCAATGCTTTCGTGTGGCCGGCTCCAAACTCCGAGGGGGACGCCATCCAGGCTGAGGAAGCCCAGGGCTACCACATCCTCCATTGGAACCGCGCCGGCATGGCGTATTGGATAATCTCCGACCTGAACTCCGCGGAACTTCTGCAACTCGCCCAGGCATTGCGGGAATAAGAATCGCCCCGGAAGAGTATTGCATTTTGGGAGCGGTATTCATCCCCAAAACACTCTGAGGGTAGATCCTTTGTCAAAACGAATTATTTACGATCACAACAACGACGGCATCGATCGTCGTGGATTTCTGGAATGTATGGCCTGGGCCGGCACGGGAGTGCTCTGGACAGTCAGCGGAGGCGTTCTGAAGTCGAACGCTTTCGGAGAAAATTTGACGGCTGCGCCGGGTGAGCTCCATTTTGTCCAGATCAGCGACAGTCATATTGGCTTCCAGAAACCGGCGAACCCCGATACATCGGCGACGCTCCAGGCCGCCATCGATAAAATCAACAATCTCCCGCAGGAGCCCGAGTTTCTAATTCACACCGGCGATCTCAGCCACACTTCCAAAGCCGCCGAGTTCGACACGCTGGATCAATTGCTGAAAGGGGCCAGGCCGAAGCAGGTGTTTTTTGTGCCCGGCGAGCACGACACCGCAACGGACGACGGGAGGCAGTACCTGGAGCGCTATGGGAAAGGAACCAAGGGGCGCGGCTGGTACAGCTTCAACCACAAAGACGTTCACTTCGTCGGCCTGTCCAACGTGGCCGCGCAGGAAGGCCTGGGGAAACTGGGCGGAGAGCAACTGGAGTGGCTGAAGGCGGATCTCAAAGCGCAGCCCTCCAGCCGCCCGGTGGTGGTTTTCGCTCACATTCCTCTCTGGTCGGTTTACCCCGATTGGGGATGGGGCACCGAAGATAGCGCGGAAGCGCTCGGCTATCTGAAGCGGTTCGGCTCCGTCACCGTCCTCAACGGGCACATCCACCAGGTCATGCAGAAGGTGGAAGGCAACGTGACTTTTCACACCGCCATGTCCACGGCGTTTCCACAACCAGCGCCGGGAGCGGCGAAAGGCCCGGGGCCGATGAAAGTGGCTGACGATCAACTGAAGAGCGTGTTGGGCATCACCGATGTTCGCTCCATCACCCGGCGGCACACTCTGGCCGTGGTGGATTCGACGCTCGCAGGAGAGTAAGATATGCCGCGATTGCACTACGTTTTCATGGCTTCCCTCGCGGCGCTCGGCGGGGTGGTGGGGATATCCCTTCTTTGCGGGTCCGCGCGTGCCCAGACCGGGGAGACGGCTGGCAAGGAACTCTTTGCCAGGCGTTGCGCGGGCTGTCATGCTCTGGACCGTGACAAAGAAGGCCCCCGCCTCGGAGGCGTCCATGGACGCGCCGCCGCATCCGTGCCGTCGTTCCAATACTCCGAGGCGCTGCAGAAATCCGGACTCACCTGGAGCGACGACACACTGGACCGCTGGCTGACCGACCCCGAACGTCTGGTGCCCGGAAACGACATGGGTTTTCGTCTGGAGCGGCTTGACGAGCGCAACGCGATCATTGCCTATCTGAAACAGGTTTCCGGCAAGTGAGGGCTCGCGGGGCGGAGTCTGTCCGCTCCCGCGGCCGGAAATCCGGCGGACCGGTTAGTGGCGGTCACAAGTGACTGCAATTCGATAACTCCATATTCTTCAGCCACTTTCAAGAATCGTCGCGAAGCGGCCTGCGCGGGCGGCACTACGCTCATCACAGCATGAGCAAGGTAATTCTCGCCTATAAGAACTTCGCCGCAAACCGCAATATCAGCCACATCGGACTGGGTGTTTCGGCGCTCAACAACGCGAAGGTGCTGCGCCGCCATGGCGTGCCCACCGAAGTCTGGCCGGTTGTTTCTCCGGCAGACTTGAGCGCCCGCCTGGCGCAAAGCGGCGCGACTCACGTGGTGATCTCCGCGCCCTGGATACCCACCTGTGAGCTACAGCGACTCACAAACCTGTATCCCGATATCCAGTTCGCCATGAACTGCCACTCCAACGTCGGCTTTCTCCAAGCCGATGCGAACGGCGTCAAACTGCTGCGCGAAGCAATGGAACTGGAGACGGGGAGTCTGAATTTTCACGTCTCTGGGAACAGCGGCAAATTCTGCCGCTGGGTAACCGCCTCATACGGCGTTCCGTGCGCTTATCTGCCGAACCTCTACTACCTGACCAGCGCAACCGCGCCGCAGAGGCCGCTGTGGCGCGCCGGCCTGCTCCGCATCGGGGCGTTCGGCGCGACCCGGCCTTTGAAAAATTTCATCCGCGGCCGGCGCCGCGTTAGAGATCTCGCGCGACCTGAAGGCGGACCTCGAACTCTGGGTGTCCGCGGGGCGCACCGAGGGGGGCGGCGATACGATTCTCCGGGCGGCTCGCGCCCTCTTCCACAATGTCCCGCATGTCCGGCTGGTGGAGAACGGATGGCAATCCTGGCCGCAGTTCCGCCAGACCGTTGCGAACATGCACCTGCTTCTGCAGCCCAGCTACACCGAGTCCTTCAACATGGTGACGGCGGACGGAGTCGCCGAGGGAGTCCCTTCCGTTGTCTCCAGTTCCATCGACTGGGCGCCCGCCTACTGGCAGTCCGAGAGCGACGACGTCTGGGAAATGGCGCGGGTTGGCCGGCAGTTGCTGGGCGATCCGCAAGCGCCGCGCGACGGAATGGAAGCTTTGATCGCCCACAACGAGGACGGCCTGGACGCATGGCTCCGCTATCTGAACGGGAAGGTGGGCTAGGAGAAGCACCATGGCGCTCACACCGTCCCGGAAATATGCTTGCAGGAAAGACCGTCCGGATCCGCGCGACCGCACGTTCACTGTTCCCAACTCTCCACTGGTCTTGCCCGCCCACGTCGACTTGCGCGATCTCTGCCCGCCGGTTTACGACCAGGGAAGCCTTGGAAGTTGCACGGCGAATGCCATCGCGGGGGCCATCGAGTTCGACCAGCAGAAGCAAAACATCACGCGTTTCACACCATCCCGCCTTTTTCTCTATTACAACGAGCGCGCCATGGAAGGGAGCGCGGGATCCGACAGCGGCGCCACGTTGCGCGACGGCATGCGCAGCGTCAACAAGGTGGGCATCTGCGCGGAAAACATGTGGCCGTATGACGAGGGCGCGGTTCTCCGTGTCCCTCCAGCCTCCTGCTATCAGGCCGCCCGCGCTCACCATTCGCTGTTCTACGCGCATGTGCCTCAAACGCTGGGCTATATGAAGTCGTGCCTGGCGGCTGGATTCCCGTTCGTCTTTGGCATTTCGGTCTACGAGAGTTTCGAAAGCGATGCCGTTGCCCGGTCCGGCTCCGTGCCGCTGCCGGCGTCCGGGGAGGGCCTGCTGGGCGGCCATGCGCTCCTGGCTGTCGGCTATGACGACGGCAGCGCGCGCTTTCTGGTCAGGAACTCCTGGGGTGCTGGCTGGGGGAAGCAGGGTTATTGCACGATGCCCTATGGTTATCTGGAGACTCCCGATCTGGCGAGCGACCTGTGGACGCTGCGCGTGATGAGTTCGTAAATCAGAGGATCAGCATGCAATCGCCATAGGAATAGAAGCGGTATCCGGCGGCCACGGCGTGGCGGTAGGCGCTCAGAACCAGTTCGGTGCCGGCAAGCGCGCACACCAGAACCAGCAAACTCGATTTCGGTAGATGAAAATTGGTGAGCATGGCATTGGTGGCCTGGAAGGAGAACCCGGGATAAATGAAGAGATCGGTTTCGCCGGTGCGCCCGCGATAAGCGCTTTCCACCGAACGCACAGAAGTGGTGCCGACGCAGATGCGCCGGCGCGCCGTGCGAATCTTTGCCTCGTCTCCGGCGCTGATGGAAAACGCCTCCTCGTGCAGCTTGGCCTTTTCCACTTCTTCGATACGCAGCGGCTGGAAAGTGCCCAGCCCGACGTGAAGCGTGACATAAGCAACCTCCGCGCCGTTCTTCCGGCAGGCTTCCACAATCTCCGGAGTGAAGTGAAGGCCGGCCGTGGGAGCGGCAACGGAGCCCGGATGCTTTGCGAAAACAGTTTGATAGCGGTCGCGGTCCTCCGGCCGGTCCGGGCGCTTGATGTAAGGCGGCAGCGGGACGTGGCCGATCGCGTGGAGAGCTTCAAAAATGTCGCCGGTGTAATCGAAGCGCAACGTTCGCTCGCCGAATTCGCCCCGGCCAAGAATTTGGGCTTCCAGGTCCCTGAAGCGGACGCGCTCCCCGGTGCGCAGCTTGCGTCCGGGATGCACCAGCGCGCTCCAGGTAAGGTGGTCGGGGGACAATGCGCGCAGCAAAAACACCTCCACCGCCCCCGTAAAGGGTGCGGCGCGCGTGCCGAGCAGCCGCGCCGGAAAGACCCTGGAATTATTGAATATCAGGCAGTCGCCTGGGTGGACAAAGTCGGGAAAATCACGAAACCAGCGGTCGTGCCAGCATCCTTGCGCGCGGTCGACAACCAGCATACGGGCACCGGCGCGGTCGGCGGCCGGTTCCTGCGCGATGCTGGTTTCCGGCAGATCAAAATCAAAATCGGAGAGACGCAAACTTTACAATAACAGTGTGGTCATTCTTGGCATCGAATCGTCCTGCGATGAAACGGCAGCGGCGGTAGTGGACGCTCGCGGGACGATTCTTTCGTCGGTGGTGGCTTCTCAATTGGATACGCACGGTAAGTATGGCGGAGTGGTGCCGGAATTGGCCTCACGGGAACATCTGAGGGCCATTGTGCCCGTGGTGCGGGATGCGATGAGCCAGGCTGGCTTCGTTTTTTCAAACCTGTCCGCGGTGGCGGTCACGGAAGGTCCTGGCCTGGTCGGATCGCTCCTGGTGGGAATCACTTACGCCAAAGCCCTCTGTCTGGCGTGGAAGCTGCCACTCATCGCCGTCAATCATGTAGAAGGTCACATCCATGCCGTGGTGCTGGAAGCCGGAGACCGGCTCGAATTCCCCACCCTTGCGCTTGTGGTGAGCGGGGGTCACACCCATCTCTACGAAGTCACCGGCGAGTTCCAATACCGCCTGCTTGGCAAGACCCGCGACGACGCGGCGGGCGAGGCGTACGACAAGGTGGCCAAACTCTTGGGCTACGGCTATCCGGGTGGCCCCGTAGTGGACCGGCTGGCGGCCTATGGCGACCCCGATGCCGTCCGGTTCACGGCGGCGAAGATGAAGGGCAATACCCTCGATTTCAGCTTCAGTGGGTTGAAAACCGCCGTCTTGCGCTGGGTGCAGCAGCGAAATATCGAAGAAGAAATCGCCGCGCGCCGCGCCCTGGTGAATCCCGGGCTGGAGGAACTTCGGTCCGCTACGCCGCAGCCGACGCTGGATCTGCTGGCCTCCTTTCAGAAGACCGTGGTCAGCGAATTGATGCGCCGGGCCGTGGTGTCCGCCGCGGATATCGGTGCGCGGTCGTTCATTATCTCGGGGGGAGTGGCCTGCAACGCGGGCCTGCGGCTGGCCGCCACCGAAGCAGCCACCGGCGTCCCCGTCTTTTTCCCGTCCCTGGGTCTGTCCACCGATAACGCCGCGATGATCGCCGCCGCCGCAATTCCAAAGCTGCGCCGGCGCGAATTCAGCGATCTCACGCTGCAGGCAAAAGCGAGTCTGGCGCTCGCGTAAAGTACCATCAAAGAGATGGCATCTCAATTCACACCAACTGAGGCGGCGAAGCCTCCGATTCCCGGAATCCAGAATCTGATTGCGGTTGGATCGGGGAAAGGCGGTGTCGGCAAAACCACGGTTTCGGTTAACCTGGCGATCGCGTTGTCGCGTCAAGGGAAAAAGGTCGGGCTGATGGATGCCGACGTCTACGGACCGAACGTGCCGCTGATGATGGGCGTCCGCACACAGCCGCACGCGATCGGCGAGCGCATTCAGCCCATCGAGCAGCATGGCATTCGCGTCATGTCCATGGGGTTTCTGAATCCGGGCGACAAGCCGCTGGTTTGGCGCGGTCCGATGCTGCACAGCGTGATCCAGCAGTTTCTCCGCAACGTCGATTGGGGAGAACTCGATTATCTGATCATCGACCTGCCTCCGGGCACGGGGGACGTGCAGATCACTCTGATTCAGACCGCGCCGCTCACCGGGGCCATTGTAGTCACCACGCCATCGGACGTTTCGCTGGAGGACGCGCGGAAAGCCGTCACGATGTTTGAACAGGTGCGGGTGCCGATCCTCGGGATCGTTGAGAACATGAGCTACCTCACCTGCCCGCACTGCAATGAGCGCATCGATGTCTTCAGCCACGGCGGCGGCAGGCGCACCGCGGAAGCGATGAAGGTCCATTTCCTCGGTGAGTTGCCGCTGGATCCAGCCGTGCGGATTGGCGGCGATTCGGGCTCTCCCGTCACGCTGGCGGCTTCCGACTCGCCGCGCGCTGGAGACTTCCTCGCTCTGGCGACGGAAGTTCAACAGTGTGCGCTGGCGGCCGCGGCGCGCAAAGGTCCGTCGATCAAGATCGAAGATTAATCGGCGCTCGACAGGCTCGCCGCCAGGAAGTCGTGGTTCATCTGCGCGATTACTTCCAACTTGATTTCCTTGGGGCAGACGGCTGCGCACTCGCCGATATTCGTGCAATTGCCGAACCCTTCGCGGTCGTATTGCGTCACCATGCGAAGGGCGCGCGTGTCGCGCTCCGGCTGGCCTTGCGGCAGCAGGCCCAGGTGGGCGATTTTAGCCCCGGTGAAGAGCGCCGCGGCAGCGTTGGGGCATGCCGCCACGCAGGCGCCGCAACCGATACAGGCGGCCGCATCCATCGCCCGGTCCGAATCCGCCTTAGGCACCAGAATCGCGTTCCCGTCCGGCGCGCTTCCCGAAGGAATGGAGACGTAGCCGCCCGCGGCAATAATGCGGTCGAACGCCCCGCGATCCACCACCAGATCCTTGATCACCGGAAACGCGGCCGCGCGCCAGGGTTCAAGAAAGAGTTCCTCGCCGTCCCGGAAATGGCGCAAGGTGAGCTGGCACACCGTGGTCGCGGGGAGAGGGCCGTGCGCGACTCCGTTAATCATGAAGCCACACGAGCCGCAAATGCCTTCGCGGCAATCGTGTTCGAACGCGACGGGCGCTTCGCCCTTCTGAATCAGTTCCTCGTTGAGAACGTCGAGCGCTTCCAGCATCGACATGTCCGCATTCAGGTTTCGAGCCTCATACCGGACCATCTTGCCCGGCGCGCCGCCGTTTTTTTGGCGCCAGATATGAAAAATGAGGTTCACTTGTAACTCCTCTGGCTGGGGTGGACGTACTCGAACGTGAGCGGCTCCTTGTGAAGCGAATGGGGCTTGCCTTCGCCCTCCCAGTTCCAGGCGGCGACGTAGGAAAACTGGTCGTCGTTCCGCTGCGCTTCTCCTTCCGGGGTCTCATATTCCTCCCGGAAGTGGCCGCCGCAGGATTCGTCGCGGTGCAACGCGTCGCGGCACATCAACTCCGCCAGTTCGAAGAAATCCGCAACACGGCCGGCCTTTTCCAGGGACTGATTGAGCTCTTCGCCCTCCCCTGCCACGCGCACATCTTTCCAGAAGGAATCGCGCAGTTGCCGGATTTCGCCGATTGCCTTCTCCAGCCCCGGGGCGGTGCGGGACATGCCGCAATATTCCCACGCCACTCTCCCCAGTTCACGGTGGAAGGAATCGACGGTTCGCTTTCCCTGGATACCCAGCAGCCTTTGCGTGAGCTGCTGCACGCCGGCTTCGGCGGCGCGAATCTCCGGGTGGGAAGGATCCAGCTTTTCGATCCTGGTCTTGGCGATGTAGTCGCCGATCGTATAGGGGAGCACGAAGTAGCCGTCGCAGAGCCCCTGCATCAGCGCGCTCGCGCCCAGGCGGTTTGCGCCATGGTCGGAAAAATTCGCCTCTCCGATGACGAACAGGCCTGGGATCGTGCTCATCAGGTAGTAATCCACCCACAAGCCGCCCATGGTGTAATGGATCGCCGGATAGATGCGCATCGGCACTTCATAAGGATTCTCATCCGTGATGCGCTGGTACATATCGAACAGATTCCCGTAGCGCTCTCGGATTACGTCGGCGCCCAGGCGGCGGATGGCGTCGCTAAAGTCGAGATAGACGCCGAGCCCTCCCGGCCCCACGCCGCGCCCTTCATCGCAGACGAATTTGGCGTTGCGGGAGGCGACATCGCGGGGCACCAGATTGCCGAAGCTCGGGTACTTGCGCTCCAGGTAATAATCCCGCTCTTCGGCGGGAATCTGGCGCGGCGGCCGCGTATCGCCCGCCTTTTGCGGAACCCAGATACGTCCGTCGTTGCGGAGGGACTCGCTCATCAGTGTCAGTTTCGACTGATAGTCGCCGGACACCGGAATGCATGTGGGGTGAATCTGTGTGTAGCACGGGTTCGCGAAGGCAGCTCCGCGCTTGTGCGCCCGCCAGATGGCGGTGCAGTTGGAACCCTTGGCGTTTGTGGAGAGGTAGTAGACGTTGCCGTAGCCGCCAGTGCCGAGCACCACAGCATCGCCGATATGGCAGTCGATCTTGCCGGTGACAAGGTTGCGGGTGATAATGCCGCGCGCCTTACCGTCCACCACCACAAGATCCAGCATCTCGGTACGCGGGTACATGGTTACCATGCCGGCGTCGATCTGGCGCTCCAGCGCCTGATAGGCGCCC
>Ga0105240_10014256_pt1 | contig 10858 bp, 11 predicted proteins | sample KBSC54metaG_FD_80426 | JGI IMG/M metagenome (GOLD analysis project Ga0105240, IMG submission 80426) | Corn rhizosphere microbial communities from Kellogg Biological Station, Michigan, USA - KBS C5-4 metaG | ecosystem: Host-associated > Plants > Roots > Rhizosphere > Soil | place: Michigan, USA...
CGTGGGCTCATTCGTTATCGCGGAGATCTGTCGGGCATGGCGATTGAAGCGTTGACGTCAGTCGATCTGGAAAACGCCGGCCTCATCAGTGTTGAGGAAAAGATGGTCCGGGACACGACGATTACAGTTCCCCGGGCGCTGCATAAGAAGCTGAAGAAGATCTCGACGGATCGCTCAACGTCCATGAACATCCTCGTGAACACCGCACTCGCACATTGGCTGGCCCAGAAGGGCGCATTGAAGCTTCGTTGAAAAACTCGTTATGAAGTCTTCGCATTCTCAGCGATGGGATCTTGTGGTCGGCGGGGCAGCGTCGCTGATTGCTGTCGCCGGCCTCCTGCTCAGCATTGTGGTCGGGAACACAACGTCAATTGGCTTCGGGTACCTTCATCCCGGAACCCAGAAATTCATGGTCGTGCTCGCCGGGATGTTCCTCATCCTTGTCGCGATCAAGGCCGGAATTCGTCATAGTGGAGTACGTCGTGGAGCTTGCGGCTTGAGTGTGGCGCGTCCAGCCAAGCGCCGCCAACCTGATTCGGGGAAGTGAACTCGATCAATGGGTGAGCTGTGCTCTTTGGCATCGACAACGTAACTGAAAGACCGCGACTGGCGCCCGGAAGGACTCGTTCTGTTCAAATTGAAGTCATGTTTAGTCCCAGGTAGTTGGCTGTGACCTGACCGGTGTGCCGCAATCGCGGCGTTCGTTAATCGGCTGCGCATTCTCCCGATCGACGGCGGTCAACAGGGTAGGATGAGAGAGGCTCCTCGAACAATCGATGGCGGAAGAAAAAGGCACGAAAGCGACCGATATTGTTGCGGCAGCAGAGCGGTTCTTCCTCGATCTAATCGGTACTGTCATTCCGGGTGCGCTACTGATCGTTGGCTGGATCACGCTGTTTGGCGCGCCCGCGCTGCCTAGCATGCCAACGGCGTCGTCTGGCGATTTTGCCCTGTGGATGACCTTGGCGATTGCCTACGTACTCGGTCATTTCGTGACGGGCGTCGGGACGTGGCTGCTTTCGGTTGCCGGTCGCTTTTTGCCTGCTGTCACGGCGGACAAGGTGTTCAGCAAAAAGATCGCGCTAACACCTGTATATAAATCGTTTGTGCAGCGGGCGACCGAGCGGTGGCCGCACCTTTCAGTGATTCCCGTTGACGAAGTGCATGAGTGGCGCAATGTTGCGATGAGTATTCTTACGCCCGAGGATAACCACACGGTGTACCGATTCATGTTCATCTCGCTGCTCAACCTCGGAACAGGAACAGTGATTGTGGTGCTGCTATTCGCGTGGCTTGTTGCAACCGTCGCAGTGCGATTCTCGTTCTTGCAGCCGTGGGGATCGTTTCTCGTTCCGCATCGTCGCCCCCTCGACTGGGGCGTGTTGGTGGTTAGTCTTGTTGCAGCATACTTCTTTTTCGAGCGTCGTGGCGCATTCTATCCGCGTGCCTTGCGCATCCCATTCAGCATGGCGGTTATCAAGCTCAACACAAGCACCGATAGTCCGGGATCTGTTATCGCGAATACATACCCACAAATGCATGGAACGGTGCCGAATACACAGGCGGTGCCTGGGCCGCCGAAACCGACCGTGTATCTGGCCGGAGGAATGCGGTCACACTGGCAAGATAAGGTAATAAACGCTCTGGGCAACAGTTGGACGGTGATCGATCCGAGAACGCATCACCTCGCAGATGAGAAAGCGTACACGCATTGGGATCTTAATGGGGTGCGTCAGAGCGACTGGGTGCTCGCTAATCTTGAAGTTACGAATCCTGGGGGGTACAACCTCGCCGTAGAGATAGGGTTTGCAGAAGCGCTCGGCAAGTACATCATTCTTGTAGATGAGAAAAGCGAGGCCGATGAGAAAGTGAAGCGCTACACCGGCATGCTGCGCGGCTGCGCCGATCTCACCCCCGCAACGCTAGATGAAGCAATCGCCTTTCTGCAGAAGCTTGTGGGCGGAAGCGCATAGTTTTGTAGCAACTTCGCTTCTGCATCGCGAGCAGCCGCGGCTGTAAGCCGACGTCATTCGGGCTTTGATGGTGCGCACGCATCGACCACATCCTGCAGTTGAGCGACTCCACGACACGTGAACATTATCAGTCGAGGTCCTCGCAGGTATCCTTCTTCGCAGTCAACGATGCTATAGCCGCCTTCGCGGAGAGTGTTCTTTACCTGACGGTTTAAGTGGCATCCGCCCGCGACTCTCTTCCAGATAGGAGTCAAGTGATTCTGCCATCGCTTCACCTGCGCGTCGGGAGCGCTGCCGTGCTCAATAAAAATAAGTCGGCCATTTGCTTTGAGAACGCGGCGAGTTTCGTCGAGGGCACGCCGAGGATCACGAACTGAGCACAAAGTCCAGGTGAGGACGACGGTATCAATGCTTTCATTCGGAAGTGGGATTGAGTTCTCGACGGGCTGGCCCATGAACTCGACTTCCAAAGGTAGTTCCGCAGCGCGTTTCCGCGCTATCTGCCGTAGTTGCGGCGAAGGGTCGAGGCCATAAACCCGTCGGACGCGATCCGTGTAAAACGGCAGATTTAGCCCCGAGCCGATTCCCACTTCCAACACGTCGCCAGTGGCCTTGGGAATCCATTCGGCTCGGAGTCGAGTGGCAGCAGGATTCTTCATGGCGAGATCGATGACGCGCGGCAGAATGTGTTTCGCGTAGAATCCCACGATCTCACTATTGTCAGCCAAGTTCACCCGATCAGCAGGGTCTGCCGGCAGAATCCAGAACGTTCGCCGCCACGACCGACTGTACGGAACGGTCCGCGAGGTTGATGATGATCGCGATGAGCGTGGTGTCCTGCTCTGGCCGGAACTCCAGAGAATGCTGACAAGCATGGCGGAGCGTGAGAAGAGCCTCCAGCGGATGCTGCGTTTGGAGACCACCATCGACCCATTCGTCATATGCGCTCTCGTCGCAGAGAACCAGATCGACTTCGTGAGAAGCCGTGAGACTGAACGATAATTTCTGGCCGCCGCTGATTTCGAACACGTAAGGCAACTCATCGCACGCGCTAACACTGATGACCTCGCAAATGCCGAACGCAACCTGCTGTTCAGCGGCCAACGACTCCGCAGAAACCCACAAATCAAACAAAAAGATGTCCGGTCTGGACGCCATTGCCTCCGCCTCCCTACTGAGCAGAACGCTTGGTGACCGCCAGAACTTACGGAACTTGAAATTCTCAGCATTCGGTCTATACTGGTCGTTTCGGGCTCTTCTGAGCGAAGGGTGCGTAGTCTACACCATGAAGTCGCGAAGCAAGATCCCGCTGGTAGGCTCAGACGGGCAGCCTCTTCCTGAACGAATCCAGCGTACTCTCAACGACCTCCTTCCTCGGTTCAATCGCTGGTTCCCATTGATGCAGGACGAAGCCGTAGTCACAGGACTGCTCGAACAAGCCGGCCAGCGGATCAAAGAACAAGAACGGAAGTCGGGGGCTGTCGAGCGCCTGCATGGTTTCGCGTGGATCGTCCTGCGCAACCTCGGCGCTTCAGAGTTGCGCCTGTCTCGCTCAAGGGTGCAGTTGACGTCCATCGGGTCCGAGGAAGGCGAGCTCTTGATGTCCCATATGAGTTCCGATCATCACGGCCCAACGGCGCTGGAGGAGCGCCTGGCCATTGACCAGGCCCTTGGACAAGTAACAGATCTGGAACGCCGAGTGGCGATTCTTAAAGCGTCGCAGTTCACGTCGGCCGAAATCGCGGCTGAGTTAGGTTCTACCGTCGCCGCCGTAGATCAGGCATACTTTCGTGTGAAGCATAAGCTGCGGAAACTGCTCGGGTCGCAGAGAGAATTCTGATGCCAGGCGGAGACCTATAATGGCAGGCATTCTTCCGGAGCGCGCTGCGAGTAAAGCGAGGAAAATCATATCGATGGGCAAGGAGGACAGCGAGCGCGACCAGGCCCACGTCGATCGGGAAGTCGATTGGTTCTTCAAGAATGCCAGTCCGAACCCGGATCGAGTGGGCTGCCCATCCGACGAGGCGCTCAGGGAACTCGCCGAGCGATCGCGGCCCATCAGCGATCCCGGATATGAGCATCTTTCCCATTGCTCACCGTGTTACCAACGATTTCGGCGATATCAGGGTGATCGCTCCGAGGATTCAAAGAATCCGTCGACGAGCAAGGTTCTCGCTGTCGCGGCTGGTATTGTGCTTGTCATTGCGGCCGTCACCACGTTTTGGTGGTTTGGACGTAACAACACCCACACGAGGGGAGGCACAACCGAAGTCGCAGTCGTGGATTTGCGTACTTTCCTTGTAACGCGAGGGTCTCCGACGCCGCCGCGACCTCCGATCAAGTTGTCGCGGTCCGACGTGCGTGCCGACATTCTGCTCCCGATCGGGTTTGAAGCCGGCCGATACGATTTACGCCTCGTAAACGGTTCACTCGCAACAGTTTTGTCCGCTCAGGCTAACGCAGCTCTGGAAAACCAAGTCGTAACAATCCACACACCCATGACGCTCTCGGACTTGCATGCTGGCCAGTACCAGCTAGCATTGAGAAGAGAGGGTGAGGACTGGCATTTTTTCCCGACAACTCTCGAATAGTTTTCTGTTTGCAGGCGTCTACTTCAGGAACCATCTTTTCGCCCCTGGGAGATCCCTCCGGTAGAATGAGCCGAGGAATCCGGCCCGTCGGCGGGAGCAGTATCGATGTCAACCCGACTGGCCAAAAGTATCGTAGTTGCGCTAATCGCCGGGATATTGGTTCTTGTGGCGGGCTTCGGCGTGGTACGTCGGCGCTCTGCTCCTCCCGTCCCCGATTCCGACACCCTCGATTATGTCAAGCACCTGGTGTGGCTCAATAATTGGGCCGATGCGGCGGAGCGTCTCGGGCGAATGGAGGCGCGGTCCGCGCGACGAGAAGACCAGCGTCTTCTGTTCCACAGTCAGGCTCAGAGGGCGGGTCGAGTCCGGCCGATTGGGCGACGTTGCGGAGCAACTGAGGGCGCTGCTGGCGACGCGGGAGGCGATTGCTGACCCGGAACTTCGGCTGTTGATCCTGTCCGCTCTCGGCGATGTTCTTTTCCAGTACAACCTGCAAGAAGCCGAATCGATTTGGATGCAGGCCAGTCGACTCGCTTCCGAACACCGCGACTCGATCTGGGAGGCGCGGGCTGATGGTGAACTCGGGACGATTGCATTTCTTAACGGAGACGTCGTACGCGCGCTGCGACTCGTGTCCAGCGCCGCATTGAAGGCCGAGGCCAATGGCGATACTGCATCGCGAATCCGGTACAGCACGGCCCTCGGAGAAGGTTTAGGCAAGTTCGGACGGAAGCCCGATGCGATGAAGTTCTTTGACCGTGCCCTCCGGTTGTATCAAGCAAATCCCGGTGCATACTTCCCGTTCACAGCGTTCGTTGGCAAAGCCCGCCTTCTCGCTGAAGCCGGGAAGACTTCCGAGGCGCAGCAGATGCTGGAGCGGGAACTGCTGAGCGCACGGCAGCGAGGATACCGAGTGCGTGAGGCGCGCGTCCTCACAGCGCTCGGCGATCTCTTCGAGGGGGTCGGCCGCTCTAACGATGCGTACGAGGAGCTAAAGCGGGCGGCGGACATAGCCGCAGCGGCCGGAATGTACCGAATCGAATCGGACGTGGCGACCAAACTGGCTGATGTCGCGCTGAGGGTTAACGGTCCGACCGGCGCTCTGCCTTACGCCAACCGGAGTGTCGATGCGGCTGAACGAGCGGGGGACACGTACTCACTACCGCAGAAACTCGCCGTCGTCGCAGAGGTTCAGACGGCCAGCGGCCATACTAAGGCAGCTGATTCTACCTACGCCAAGGCGAGCAAGCTCATCGATGAACTTGTCCAGACGGTTCCGTATTCCAAAGACAAGAGCACTCTGATCGGGGCGATGGGCCGGGTCTTCGTCGGGCACTTCGAGCTCTCCGTGCTGCAACTGAATGATCCGGCAAAGGCATTCCATGTGCTTGAAGCGGCACGCGCACGAGGGCTATTGGACGTAATCCGCAGTTCGCGGAAAGGAAATGTCCCACTCGGTTCGACGATCAACTCGACGCAACTCGTGGCGTTGCAGACGAGGCTTACCTCTGAGTCGAATCCCGCGACGAGGCGGGCCTTGCTGGACAAGCTGTGGGAAACGGAAGTTCGCTCATTCAAGTACCGAGCGCAGCAACCTGCAGACTTGCCCACGCCGGAACCTGTCCGGCTCCGAGATCTTCAGTCAATTCTGAAGCCAGAAGAAATTGTGCTTGAGTACGTTCTGGGTCAGGACCGGTCATTTGCGCTTGAGATTGGCCGACGGCACGTGAAGAGCTACACTTTGCCGTCACGACGCTTGATCGAAGGCACTGTTGAAGATTACGTTAGGACCGCCAAAGATCTCGGCGATGTAGGCCGACAGGCAAGGGAGTTGTACCAGATGCTCCTTGCTCCGATCTCGGGCGTCCAGTCGGCACGCCGGATCATCATCGTTCCAGATGGCGCGCTACATGGCCTCCCCTTCGATGCCTTGATTGACCCTTCGGGGGCACTTCTTGTCAGCCGAGTTGTTATCTCCTACGCTCCCTCGGCCTCGGTCAACTTCCTCTTATCGCGGGCTGTTCACGGCCAACACTGCAAACGAGGTAAGGAACTTCTCGCCATCGGTGGCATCAGCTACGGTGGCGACCAGGCCACGGACAAGTTGCGGATGGCCCTGAGAAGTGGAAGCGTGTTCGATGCGGACGCCCCTCAGACACTCGTAGCGTTGCCAGGCGCTTCGAAAGAGATCTCTGAGATAACGCCGTTGGCCGTAGACGGAGCGGACGCGCTGACGGGTGATCGCGCCACGGAGGCGGCGGTCAAAGCGGCGAACCTTGCCCAGTATCGCGCTATTCATTTCGCGGTTCACGCCAGCATCGATGAACAGTTTCCAGACCGGTCGGCTCTCCGTCTCGCAAAGAACTCGGGACCAGGGCAGGATGGCCTGCTGCAAGCTCGCGAAGTCCTGAGTCTGCCGCTGGATGCCCAGTTGGTCACTCTCTCGGCGTGTGATGCGGGGACCGGCAGAGTCGAAGGCCTGGCAGGCATGAATAGCCTAGTGCAGGCGTTTCTCATGGCCGGCGCTAGGACCGTAGTTGCCAGCACCTGGGCTGCAGAAGACAACGCGACTGCAGAGTTGATGCGGAACTTCTACCTGCATCTGAAGAACGGTGCCGATAAGGCCGAGGCGTTGACGCTCGCCAAACGAGACCTTTTAGCCAAATACGGATCGAACGCTCGGCCATTCCTTTGGGCTGGGTTCCGCCTCGTCGGCGATCCTCACGGAACCATTGAAGGAGATTGATAATGACCCAGATTGGGAAGCCCGAACGCCAAGAAATCCTCCAGAATGTCGCCCAGACCGTGGAGAAGCGGTTTTATGACCCCAAGTTTGACTCGGCGGGTTGGCGGGCCAAAGTTGAACAGCAAGGAAGACCGGCAGTAGATGCGCAAAGCGTCGAGGAGTTTGTTTCGGCTCTGGACCGCCTCGTCCGCTCGGTAGGAACCTCGGATTCCGGATTCTTCCACGAGAGCACGCAGAAGAAGGTGCCGAAAGGCATCTCGGCCCGTTTTCAATACTGCCAGCCGAATGAGTGCGCCCCGACCTTTACGCAGGCGTCCGAGGCGGGCGACGTGTTTTTATCGAAGCTCGCCGATGGCGTCGGCTGGCTGAAGGTCACGAAGTTTCCTGGCGCCGTCGGGGTCGATATCGCGAAGCAGATCGACGATGCGGTGGCCCAGTTGAGCGACTGCAACCGGCTCATAGTGGACCTTCGCGGTAACGCTGGCGGCGGGTTGGCATTCTTGCGTGTGATGAGCTATCTCACCCCGGATCGCCTGCCCGTTGGGTACAGCGTGACGCGGGCTCGGGCGCAGACCGGGTACACGAAGGAGAGCTTGGCCGTATTCGACGGAATCCCCGCAAAGAAGGCCGGTCTGCTCCTGTTGGCGCTCAAATTCGGATTCCGCGATGACTCGGTATCGATCTTCACCGAAGGGCTCGGGCCGAAGCCGTTTCATGGGCGAATCGCCATTGTCGTTGACGAGACGACAACGGGTGCCGGTGAGCGAATCGCCGCGTTCGCGAAGGAACGGGGCTTGGCTAGGATCGTTGGGACTCGCACTGCCGGTCGTTTGATCTGCTCAAGCACGTACAAAGTCGGATATGGCTATTTCGTCCGGGTGCCAGCGCGAGCCTGGTACACCTGGAGCGGCGAGATGCTGGAAGGCCGCGGTGTCACACCCGACGTGCAGACCTCCGCTGTGCAGGGCGCACAGGATGTCGCCATCGACGAAGCGATGGGGACACTGGTGCACGCCTAACCAGCGAGCTCGGCTTCACAATCCCATACTGCCGGCACATCCGCCTGAGGTGTGCCTCGCTGCGGCCGGGGTGGATTGTTTTTCTCCGCCCCTGTGGCGCGCGGTTTGAGATTTCCACAATTCCACAGGAATTCGAGGGCCGACTACAGGATCTTTACCTGGATATACAGGATATATAGAGAGCGCACGCAAGATCCCGACGAACCGCACGCAAAGGCCCGACAGAACGGCTCTATCGAGCACGTAAGGTCCCGTGGAAGTCTCCGTTTCCCACAGGCCTTTTCAACAGCGCACGTAAAGTCCCGTCCGTTTTTTGCGTTCGATAGATGAGGGGAATTTTCAGCGCTGGCCGCGCACGTAAAGTCCCGTTGGGGCGCTGCTCCGCAACAAGGCGCACGTAAAGTCCCGTCGCGGTTGGCCACTTTTCCGGAGGAATCCATGGAACTCGCAGTCATACGTGTCTTCGTAGTTGGAGCGCTCATCGTCGCCACGGCGTTTGGACAGTCCGCGGCGATTAACGGTCAGATTTCGGGTACGATCACCGACCCGAGTGGCGCACCAGTCGTCGCCGCCCATGTTGAGGTTGTGAATGCCGGGACAGGGTACCGTCAGGTGGCAACGACATCCTCATCGGGTCTGTTCCAAGTGCCGCTGCTGCCTCTGGGCGAGTACTCGGTAAAGATCGAAGCCGGCGGATTCACCCCCTACCGGCGCACTGGTGTTGTTTTGAATGCGGGCAGCGTCGCCACAATCGAGGTTGCCCTCCAAATTGCAGGTGTTGCGACGGAGGTCCTGGTCGAGTCAGGGGCACCTTTGATCGACGCTGGGCGGACCGACGTCGGAAGCACGCTTTCCTCGAATGCGGTAGACAACCTGCCGCGTATCGAGGAATCCCTACAATTTCATCCTGCAACAACCGAATGTCAGCGGCCACAGCAATACGGAGTTCGGCGTGCCTCGCAAGGTCAACGCCAACGGCTTCAACGGCAGGATCAACTATCAACTGGACGGCAGCAGTAATGTGCAAAGCGACCGCTCAGGCATTCGGCTGCTGCCGATTTCGCAGACCTGGGTCCAGGAAGTCCAGGCGGTAAGCAACGGCTTCGCGCCCGAGTTCGGCAACACTGTGGGGACTGTTTTCAACACGGTCACGCGATCTGGAACGAACGCCTTTCACGGCGAAGGCGGATACCTGTTCCGCCGCACTCCGATGAGCGCCAGACCGGCTCTGCTGCCGGAGAGCGCCCCGACGCCAGAGGTCAACGTGGACAGCTACTTCGGCAATGCCGGCGGGCGGATTATTCGTGATCGGCTTTTCTTCTTCGCGGGTGCGGAGCACGTAAAGCGGGACCTGCCGGCGCCCGTGACCGTTCCAGTCGAAACGCTGTCTCAGCTAGGATTGCCGGCGAGCTTCGGAAACGCCATTCCATTCAGCCAGGACGTTACGTTCTTCCTCGGCAAGTTGGACTGGCAGATTTCGGCCGCACATCGACTCTCAGTCCGGTACAACGGGCATCGGAACGATTCGCCCTACAACAGTTCGGTGATCGGCGGGCAGTACCTGGTCGACCGCACGTTCAACTTTGCCGACCGCTCTCACGCTGGGGCTGTACAACTCGTAAGCGTTCTTTCCGCAAACGCCGTTAACGAAGCCCGGTTGCAGATTCCGTTCCGAAGCCAGGCCCAGATCCGCTTCCAGGCGACTGGCACCGGCCCGTCGATCACGATCCCCGGCGTTGCGTACTTTGGGAACTCGCTAGACGTTGGCTATCGATTCGATGAGATGACGCCCGAGTTCACGGACAACTTCAGCTGGAACCGAGGCGCTCATGCGCTGAAGTTTGGAGGAAGCGTGCGCACGGCTCGGGACACCCAGGTTCAGCCGACGATAGCCAACTATACCTTCCCGAATGTGGCCGCCTACCTGGCGGCCAAGTCCGGCGCGAGTCCAAAGGCGTACCTCAACTTCATCCAGACGATTGGCGATCCGACGATGTCCTACAACTCCCTCTTCAGCGGTGCCTACGCTCAGGACACATGGAAGCCCCGCGCCAACGTGACCATCACGTACGGCCTGCGATACGACGTCTACAGCCCACCGAGCGCGAACGAGAATTCGCCCTTCGACTACTCGCGCCGCTTCCGAACGGACAAGAACAATCTGGCTCCGCGCCTCGGGGTCGCGATGGGGTCAGGGAAGACCGTTGTTCGGGCGAGCGGCGGGATCTTCTATGATCCGTTTCAGACGGACCTCTACCGGCGCGCCCTGCTGAACAACGGCAGTCCTCAGTATTTCGCCATCAGCCTACTCGCGCAGCAGCCGTTCGCGCCATCGTTTCCGAACGTGCTGCCTACCAGCATCAAGGGCCTGCCTGCGATCACCCAGGACATCGCGACCGTGAGTCCCGACTTCGCGACGCTGCACTCCGCCAATGCGAACGTCTCTGTCAGCCGAGAGCTATCGTCGGATCTGGCGGTGACCGCGACGTACCTCTTCACTCGCGGTAACCGCCTGCCGGTGTATCGCAA
>Ga0105240_10014257_pt1 | contig 10858 bp, 11 predicted proteins | sample KBSC54metaG_FD_80426 | JGI IMG/M metagenome (GOLD analysis project Ga0105240, IMG submission 80426) | Corn rhizosphere microbial communities from Kellogg Biological Station, Michigan, USA - KBS C5-4 metaG | ecosystem: Host-associated > Plants > Roots > Rhizosphere > Soil | place: Michigan, USA...
CGAACGAACGCGGCTGGGCGCGATGATCCGCGCCGGCGTCGACGACAGTCAGATGGCGCGTGCGGTCGGCATCCCCGTCTCGAACCTGTTCACGATCGTGTTCTGTCTGGGCGCGGGGATCGCGGGCGCCGGCGGCGTGCTGGGCGGGCCGATCCTTTCAGCCTATCCCGGGCTTGACGCCGATATGCTTCCGCTGGCGCTGATCGTCGTCATCTTGGGAGGCATTGGCAGCCTGCTGGGTGCGTTCATCGGCAGCTTCATCATCGGGTTCATCTATACGTTCGGCACGGCGCTGTTTCCGGAACTTGCCTACATCATCCTGTTCCTGCCGATGATCTTTGTGATCGCATTCCGGCCCCAGGGTTTGTTTGGGCGCGTCGGCGCATGAAATGGATTGCCACAGCCCTGCTAATCGTCTTGCTGCTCCTGCTGCCGTTCTTTGCGGGCGACTTTTACATCAACCTGGCGAGCCAGATCCTGATCGCCGCGATCTTCGCGCTCAGTCTCAATTTGCTGGTGGGGTATGGCGGCATGACCTCGCTCGGGCACGCCTCCTATCTCGGTGTCGCCGCCTATATTTCCGCGCTCCTGACGAGCCGATACGGATTGGGACATGGACCGGCCGCCCTGCTCTCGATCCTGGGCACCACCGCGATGGCAGCTTTTTTCGGCGTAATCGCGCTCCGCGCCACCGGCCTCGGCTTTCTCATGATCACGCTGGCGCTATCGCAGGTGTTGTGGGGTCTCGCCTATCGCATGTCCGGCGTCACCAACGGCGATAACGGAATAGCGGGATTGACCCGGCCTGCCCCGCTTGGCATCCAGCTCGACAGCGCCGCGTCGTTCTACTGGTTCGCGCTGGTCGTCGCACTGTTTGCCTTCCTGATGTTGGCGATTTTCGTATTGTCGTCATTTGGATCGTCATTGAAGGGCGTGCGCGATCAGCCGCGTCGGATGGCAGCACTCGGTTTCAATCCCTGGATGATTCGATGGCTCACGTTCGTCTACGCCGGCTTCTGGGGCGGCGTATCGGGATTGCTCTACGTCTACTACAACAAATATATTCATCCGACCTCGCTTTCGACCACCAGTTCGGCGGAGGCCTTGCTCGGCGTCATCGCCGGTGGTTCAGGGACGCTCAGCGGCCCGGCCGTCGGTGCCGCGCTGGTGCTGTTGCTGAAGAATTACGCCTCGGCCTATATCGAACGATGGAACATGCTGCTGGGTCTGGTGTTCCTGTTCATCGTTTTGGTGATGCCGACTGGAATTGTCCCCGGCCTGAGCAGGTTAATGGCGGAACTGCGCAGGGGACCGCGATGACCCCGGATTACGCGCTTGAGGTCGTCAACCTTACGAAGGCGTTCGGCGGACTTGTCGTCACGCAAGGCGTATCGCTCGCCATCCGGCCCGGCGAGCGCCGCCTGATCATCGGCCCCAATGGCGCGGGCAAGACCACGCTCTTTCACCAGATCAGCGGTGACCTCAGGCCCAATTCGGGGCAGATCCGGCTGTTCGGCACCGACATCACGCAACTCACGCCCTACAAGCGTGCGCATTTCGGGCTGTCACGAACCTACCAGATCATCACCCTGTTCACCGGCGATACGCTCCAGCACAATGTGACGCTTGGCCTGCTCGGCTTACGGTCCGCGCGCTGGCAGATGTGGCGGCCCTTATCGCATTACGGTGATCTCGCGATCGAAGCCCGCCGAACCCTGGATGCGGTCGGACTGCTGCATCTAGCAGACCATCCGGTGTCCGATATCGCATATGGCGAGAAACGCCGCGTTGAGCTCGCCATGGCGCTTGCCCAAAACCCTCGCGTACTGCTGCTCGACGAGCCGCTGGCGGGCCTTTCAAACACCGAACGATCCCAGATAAAATCGCTGATCGCGTCTATCCCGCGGGAGACCACCGTGATCATGATTGAACATGACATGGATACCGCGCTCGACCTTGCCGAGACGGTGACGCTGCTCAATTACGGCCGTGTCATCGTCGACGGCGACCGCGATACCGTGATCGCAGACGAGCGAACGCGCGAGGTGTATCTTGGCGCCTGATGCACTAAGTCTGACGAATGTGCACGTATTTTATGGCGAAAGCCATATCTTGCATGGCGTCAGCTTTTCGCTGCGACCGGGCGGGGTACTGGCGCTGCTCGGGCGCAACGGCGCCGGAAAGAGTACCTGCATTTCGACCATCATCGGCTTTCTGAAGCCTCGGGACGGCGAGATCAGGCTATTCGGCGAGGCGATCGAAGGGCTCAGTCCCGAACGCATCTCGCACCTCGGGGTCGGCCTTGTGCCGCAAGGGCGACGCATCTTTCCCTCGCTCACGGTTCGCGAAAATCTTGTTGTGGCGCAGCAGCGCGAGAACACGGCGGACAAACCGTGGAATGTCGATCGGATCTACACCATGTTCCCGCGGCTGCGCGAGCGTCACGGACAAATCGCGGGCACACTTTCCGGCGGCGAACTGCAGATGCTGGCGATCGGGCGGGCGCTGATGGGCAATCCGCGGGTGCTTCTGCTCGACGAGCCCTCCGAGGGTCTCGCCCCCCTGATCGTCGCCGAAGTGGGCCGCACGATCCGGCGCCTCAAGGAGGAAGGACAATCCATCGTTTTGGTCGAACAAAATCTTCAGCTCGCGCTGGATGTCGCGGATCAGGCGGTGATCCTCAATACCGGACGCTGCGTTTTCGTCGGTAACGCCGGCGACATTATGAAAAACGGCGAATTGATTGCGCAAAATCTCGGCGTTTTTCACGCTCACTAAACAAAAAAGATTCATTCACCAATTGAGGGCAGACAATGAAGATCGGGATATGCGGAACTGGGCGCATGGGATCGGCGATCGCGCAGCGGTTGATGTCGGTCGGGCATGAAGTCGGGGTCTGGAATCGCAATTCAGCGAAGACAAAACCCCTTGTTGACGCCGGTGCGAAATTGTTCGCGTCGCCCGCGGAACTCGTCCAAGGGCACGAGGTCACCATCGTGATGCTGCTGAATGATGCCGCAACCGAAGCCGTCTATCGCGCGCCGAACGGCATCTTGAAAGCCAATCTCGCCGGAATGCTTCTGATCGATATGAGTACGATCCGGCCCGACACCATGAAATCGAACGGCGCTGCGGCCATGCAGCAGGGCGCCGCGTTCGTTGAATGCCCGGTCGGTGGCACGGTCGGCCCCGCGAAGGAAGGCAAGCTGCTGGGCCTCGTCGGAGGCTCACAATCGGACGTCGCCCGGGCGATGCCGATCATGGAACAAATGTGCCGTCGCATCGAGCATGTCGGCGAGATCGGTGCGGGTTCGATGATGAAACTCGCGGTCAATTTGCCGCTGCTGGTGTATTGGCAGGCGCTCGGCGAAGCCTTGACGATCTGCAAACCGCTCAATCTTCCCGCCGATCGACTGATCGACATCCTGACCGACACCTCGGGTGCGCCGACCGCGATGAAGGGACGTGGCCCGGCTATCGCCAAGGTGCTGGGCGGAGCACCGCTCGGCGAAACCGCGTTCGGCCTCAACGCCGCAAAGAAGGATCTGGCCTGTGCGGTTCAATTCGGCGCGTCGCTTCATGCCGAACTTCCGGTCACGGCCAGCGCACTCGCCTGCTATGAGGAGGCTGAAGCGGCAGGCCTTGGCGATGCCGACGCCACGGCGATTTCGACCCGCTGGACCCAGCGCAAAGGCAAGGCGTAGTCACATCAACTACCGTCACGTTCCGATCCGTCAACTTCATCAAGCGAGAATTTCAATGATCGACCGCAAAAATCGCTACGGCCGCACCGCCGCACGTATCCACGATGCCGATGGCCTGGCCAGGCGCCCGCCATCCACTACGATCGACATCCACGCCCATATCGTGGTTCCGCAAGCTGCCAAGCTGGCGCAACCGCATATCGATATCAGCCGGATCCCGCTTGCGCATTTTGCGGATCCTGCAACCAAGGAGATCAATGCTCAGCAGGAGAAGGACGTCAGCGAGGTCATGACCACGATCGACCGCCGCCTGTTCGACCTGGACAAGATGGGTATCGATATCCAGGTTGTCGCCCCGGCGCCGGGCCAGTGCTACTATTCGATCGATGCCAAAATCGCCGAGTCTGCGCATCGTCTCGCCAATGACGGGGTGGTCGAATACTGCGCGCGCAAGCCGGACCGCTTTGTCGGGCTCGGCGTGGTGACACTTCAGGAGCCGGAGTTAGCGGTCCGCGAACTCGACTACATCATGAATACTCTGAAATTGAAGGGCGCGGAGATCCTGACCAATGTCGCCGGCCAGGAACTATCCGATCCAAAATTCCGTCCATTCTTTGCCCGGGCTGAGCAGCTTGGAGCGTTTATCATGATGCATCCGAACGGATTCACCCATGCCGACCGGCTGACTCATTTCTATTTCAACAACGTCCTCGGCAATCCGCTCGATACCACGATCGCGCTTCACAACCTGATTTTTTCGGGGACGCTGGCGCGGTTTCCCGATTTGAAGCTGATGGCGGTACATGGCGGCGGTTACTTGCCCGGCTACTCGGGACGGATTGATCACGCCTGGGGCGCGCGGCAGGATTGTCATGGCGAGTTGCCCTTGCCGCCGACTACCTATCTGCGGCAAGTCTATCTCGACACCGTGGTCTTCTCATATCATCAGCTCGCCTATCTGATTGATGTCTTCGGTCCCGACCACATCTTGATGGGCACTGACTACCCCTTCGACATGGCCGAATACAATCCGATCGGACATATCGCAGGGGTGCATGGTATGGACGAAACAACGCTGGCCCAGATCGCGGGCGGAAACGCCGCCAGGATGCTCGGCCTCGATGTCTAGACCATGGATCAGCGCAACCTGGTAGCGGTCTTGTAGCCGGGCTGCTCGAATGGATGCGATGTCGCGAAAGCAGGTATCTTGAAACAACGATCCGCCAGCGCAGCGACAATCGGAAACGCGCCGAGGTCGAGCTTGAGGTAATGTGCGCCGACGACCTGACCTGAAATGCAGATATCGGCGAGCCCCGGCTCGCCGCCCAGCGCAAACGGCGCCGGACTTCGCTGTGCCAGCAACCGCTCATAGGTCGCAAGGCCCTCGGTGGTCCAGTGCGTACCCCAGTCCTCGATCGCTTTGGCATCGGCGCCAAAGATCTGCGCGAGGTGATTGCGAACACGCGGCACCGTCAGAGGATGGACGTCGGCGATCGTCATCAGTGCCAGCGAGCGTGCATAGGCCCGCTCTTTCGCGTCCTCCGGCATCAGCCGGGGTTTGGGCTGGATATCGTCAAGATATTCCATAATGGCCAGCGACTGGAAGATCGAATGACCGTCGTGGATAAACGTGGGCACCACTCGTTCGGCGTTTATGGCCGCATAGCCGGACTTGAATTGTTCGCCAGAGAGAATGTCGATCGGGGTCTCCTCAAACGGCAACCCCTTGAGCTTTAAGGCTACCCGCACGCGGAACGACGCGATCGACCGCCAGAATCCGTAGACCTGTATACTCATTGGCTTCCTTTGCTTACCTGAAATCAGGCCTTAGCTTACTCCGCCATATTATGCTGCTGCCAGCGCAACAGATAGCCCTGTAATCGCCAGATCATGGCCGACAGCGCTACGCCCACCAGCATCAACACGATCACCGCGACCATCATTCCCGACGCTTCCCCTCGCGCCTCAGACTCGATGATCAGGCGGCCGATTCCCCTCTCCGCACCGATAAATTCCCCAACGATGACACCGATCAGCGCAAAAGAGATCGCTGGCGAAAGCGAAGCAAATACCCAGGCCATGGTCGAGGGGATGACTACCGTGCGGGTGATCTGCCATTCACTGGCGCCCAGCAGGCGGGCGACATTGACAAAGCCCTCGTCGATCGAGCGGGCGCCTTCGAAGGTATTGAAGAACACCAGGAATACAACAACGATCCACGACGTCACGACTTTCGAGGTGTCACCGATCCCGAACGCCAGCACAATGATCGGCGCCAATGCGATCCTCGGAATCGAGTTCACGGCGGTGATAAAGGGCTGAAAGATGGCGCTGAGCCGGTCCGAACGTCCGAGAATCAGCCCGACCACAAAGCCACTCGATACGCCGGCCACAAAGCCGAAGAACGTGTTCTTCAGCGTAATAGCAGTCGCGATCCAGAGATTGTTCTCGTTACGCGCAATGCACTTGGCGAAATCACCGTTGAACCAGCCGTTGAACACGCCTAGCTTGGACTTGAGACAACTCAGGATCAGAAAGTGCTGGAAAATCTCGGAAGGTTTAGAAACGAAATAAGGATCGAGCAGATCGGGTACCAGCCAGGGAACGCTGACATGCAGGTCGTATCCCCATTGCCAGATCGAAAGCATGGCGATGCAGATCAGCGCCTGCCAGGCTAAGGTACTGACCGGTCGGCGCGTTCTCATGAGCTGCGTCCCTTGACGAACTCTTCACCGAGCGAGTGCCAGATGTGCTGGAACAACTCGGCATAGCGCGGTGTCTCGCGCACCTTTACCGCATCGCGCGGCCGCGCAAAGTCCACCTGGAACATATCCTTGATCTGGCCTGGGCGTGCGGAGAACAGGATGATCCGATCGGCCAGCGTCAGGGCTTCGCCGAGGTCGTGCGTGACGAACAGGACCGTTTGCTGTTCGCGTTCCCAGATCCGCAGCAGAACATCGTGCATGTCGATCTTGGTATGGGTATCGAGTGCGCCGAACGGCTCATCCATCAGCAGTATCTGCGGCTCCACGACCAGTGTCCGCATCAAGGCGGCGCGCTGACGCATGCCACCTGACAAAGCGGAGGGATAGGCGTCCTCAAATCCTCTCAAACCGGCCTGGGCCACGCAGGCCGCAATACGCTCCTTTTGCTCGGCGGGCGAAACGCCGGCCAGTTGCAGGCCGTAGCCGATATTGGCCGCCACGGTGCGCCAGGGAAACAAGGTATCGCGTTGGAAGATATATCCGACCCCGGATGTCGCCTTGCCAGGAATCACCGGCGCGCCGTCGATCAGGATTTGGCCTGTGGAGGGCTTTATCAGTGTCGCGATCATGTTGAGGATCGTACTCTTGCCGGAACCCGATGGTCCCAGCAAGGCGACGAATTCGCCGCGACGGACCCTGAACGAAACATCGCGCACGGCCTCAATGGCGGTACCCGCCAACTGGAACGATTTACACAATCCCCGGACGTCGATCCGCTGAATATCCGGTTGCCGATGCAACGGGGTCGTAGACATGTCCTGCGTTATCAACCCGGATACGCCTTTCGCGCCGTCTCGACGAAACCTGGGCTCACGACATCGGCAATCGTGAGCGGCTTGATACCGGTCATTTCCCGGAACCAGACCTTCTCGCCGCGCGCCCAGCCAGCCGCATCGATGCTGGCGTCATAGTCGGTGACTTTTTGCAGCGCCGTGATTTCGAGGATGTTGGCGCTACGCGAGGTGCTTCCGACGTAGGGCTCGATTTTCTCATAGATCTCGTCCGGTGAATGCGCCTTGATCCACTGCGTGGCTCGCCAGATCGCGGTAACGAACGCCTGAATTTTCGGCGGGTCCTTGTCGATGGTCGACTGCACGGTGAAATGCGAGGTCACTGGAACTTTGCCGCCGATATACTTGTTCCAGATCGTCTCGTCCGTTCCATCGAACAGCAGCGCTCCCCAGCCCTGCTCCATCGATTCATTGAGCAGCGACAGCGAACTCACAAGCACATCGACCTGTTTGGTTTTTAGCGAACCCAGCATGGTGTCGACATTACCCGTTCCGATCCAGGTGACTTTGTCGTCCAGCCCCATCGTCTCCATGTAGTAGGAAGCCCATACATGATTGGTGCCTCCGAGCGACGATACCGAGACGATCGGCTTGCGCCCATCGGGCCTCTTCCAGGCCGTCAGCGCCTCCAGGGACGCGATGCCCTGATCCTTGAGATCCTTTCGGATGATAAACATTACCGAACTGGAGCGCGTATCGACCGGCATCAGGACCCGGCCATTGCGGCCGTGATTGCTCAGCTGCATCGGATGGGTGATATCGCCGATGCCAACATCTGCCTGCGAGGATGCGATGATCTCACGCGTCTTGACACCGCTGCCACCTTGAATCAGTTTGCAGTCAAGCCCCGCATCCTTGAAGAATCCGGCTCGATCAGCCACGAAGTGGGTCTGATACACCGGTACCGCGACCGGGTAGACTTCGACGCCGGACATGCCAGCGGCTCTTGCCTGGCCCGTCGCTAGTGCGGCCCCACTGCTAGCGATGATTGTCAGCACCGAACGCCTGGTGAATTGCCGGGTCCTCATGCGTCTTCCCTCTCCTTGCTGACGACTTGATCGAGGGCACTTAACACGGCGTCGCCCATTTGCTCGGTCGAAAGCTTCCTTGCGCCGGGTTCGGCAATATCGGCCGTTCTGGCTCCGGCGGCCAAGGCCACATTTACGGCTTGTTCGAGCAAATCCGCATCTTCCGGCCGGTTCAGCGTCAGCCGCAGCATCATGGCGACGCTGAGAATGGAGCCAAGCGGATTGGCGATACCCATGCCCGCAATATCGGGCGCACTGCCATGGACCGGTTCATAAAGCGCCTTGCGGCGACCGAACTCGTCGACGGGGCCAAGCGACGCCGACGGCAGCATGCCTAGCGAGCCCGACGCCATGGCGGCACAATCAGACAGAATGTCGCCGAAGATATTGCCGGTCACCATCACATCGAACTGCGAGGGCTGCCGCACGATCTGCATGGCTGCGTTATCGACATAGAGGTGGCTGAGCTCGACATCGGAAAATTCCGTTGCATGGAGGGCGATAACCTCCTCGCGCCACAACACGCTGGTCTCGAGCACGTTCGCCTTGTCCACCGAACAGACCCTGCCCTTGCGCGTCCGCGCCAGTTCGAAAGCCGCCCGCGCAACGCGGCGGACCTGGTTCGTGGTATATTGCTCGGTATTGAAACCGCGGCGCTGGCCGTCGGCGAGAATCTCTATACCGCGCGGCTCGCCAAAATAGATGCCGCTGGTAAGCTCGCGGATGATCACGAAGTCGACACCCCGGAGCACCCCGGCCTTGAGTGGAGCCGAATCGACCAAAGCCGGATTCGCTACGATCGGCCGAAGATTGGCATAAAGATCATACTTTCTGCGCAATGACAGCAGGCTCCCTGCCTTACGCGCCGCGGGCGGAACTTCTTTGGTCTCTGGACCACCGGTTGCACCCCAAAGAATTGCATGAGCTTCGTCCATCGTCTCGACGGTGTCCTGCGGTAACACCTTGCCGGTCGAAAGATAGGGGATGAGACCGTATTGCGCCTCGCGAAGCGTCATCGGGACATTTCGTTTGGTCGCGAACCAATTGAGAACGCGCTTCGACTGCGCGGTGACTTCGGGGCCGATGCCCTCGCCGCCGACCACCGCCACCTTGATCATGTTGGAGAGACTATTCATGCCGATTTCCTTGCGAAATGGATCCACGGCCGCGCTGCGCGGTCAGCCGCCTGAAAGGCCCGGATTTCGTCGTCGCGCCGCAACGTCGACGCGACTTCATCGAGACCTTCGAGCAGCCCTGTACGACGGCGCGGGTCGATCTCGAAGCGGTGCCGCTGTCCTGTTGGCGAGGTGATTGTCTGCTCCTCGAGGTCAACGCCGATACGCCCTGCGCCCTGGGTGAGTTCGACCTCCGCGGCGAGGCCATCGACAATGGCCTTGTCGACGACAATCGGAAGGATCCCGTTCTGAAAGCAGTTGGCAAAGAAGATATCTCCAAAGCCAGAACCGATGATGGCGCGGATACCCATTTCCTGCAGCGCCCACACCGCTCCTTCACGGGAAGAGCCGCAACCGAAATTCGGACCGGTAACGAGGATTTCCGCCTGCCGATAAGGCTCGCGGTTCAGAATGAATTCGGGATTCTCCGAACCGTCAGCCAGATAGCGCAGCGAACCGAATGCCCATTTGTCGAGAGAGCCACGGACAGAATTTCCGACCAAGCGTTCGATGCGAATGATGACGTCGGTGTCGATATTGCTGCGCATAATCGGCGCCGCGATCGCCGCAAGCTTGGTAAAGGGTTTCGGCATTTCAGCGCTCCATTGTCCGCACATCGGCAATCGTACCCGAGATCGCTGCCGCGGCGGCCGAGGCCGGGCTCGCCAGATGGGTGCGAGCGCGCGGCCCCTGCCGGCCGATGAAATTGCGATTGGAAGTCGAGACCGAGCGCTGGCCGGGAGCAACTGTTTCACCATTGGCCGCCAGGCACATCGAGCATCCCGGCTCGCGCCATTCGAAGCCTGCGTCGGTGAAAAGCTTATCGAGTCCTTCGGCAACCGCATCCCGTTTGACCGTCTCCGAGCCCGGCACGACCCAGGCGCGGACACCGGGCGCAACCTTGCGGCCGCGCGCAACCTCGGCCGCCGCGCGGAGATCGCTCAAGCGGCTGTTGGTGCACGAACCGATAAAGACCCAGTCAACGGGCGTGCCGGCGATCGGCGCTCCCGGCTTAAGCCCCATATAATCCAGCGCGGTTTCGACCGCGGCGCGACGCGCCGGATCAGCAATCGCCTTGGGATCGGGAACATGACCGTCGACGCCGATGACGTGTTCCGGACTGATGCCCCAAGTCACCTGCGGAATGACCGTCTCGACATCGATGACAACTTCCTTGTCGAACGCCGCATCGGCGTCGCTCGGAAGCTGTCGCCACGACGCCACGGCGCGCTCCCACATCTCGCCCTTCGGTGCGTAGGCTCGGCCGCGGATATAGTCATACGTCGTTTCATCCGGGGCGATCAGGCCTATCTTGGCACCGAGCTCGATCGAGAGATTACAGATGGTGAGCCGGCCCTCGACCGGCAAATCCCGGATCGCGCTTCCGGCATATTC
>Ga0105240_10014262_pt1 | contig 10855 bp, 10 predicted proteins | sample KBSC54metaG_FD_80426 | JGI IMG/M metagenome (GOLD analysis project Ga0105240, IMG submission 80426) | Corn rhizosphere microbial communities from Kellogg Biological Station, Michigan, USA - KBS C5-4 metaG | ecosystem: Host-associated > Plants > Roots > Rhizosphere > Soil | place: Michigan, USA...
TCTTGATCGTGATCGCTCCCATCGCCAAGGCGCAGGACGATGCCGATTCGGACATTGTTCCTGTCACTCTGGGAGACTTTACTCTCTCGGGCTCCTCCACGGCCGGTTTCCGCTTCACAAACGTAAAGGGCTACGCACCGCAGTACCGGCAGATGTTTGACCTGAATGGTGGCTTCCGCCTGCTCGACTTAAACGTAAATGGGGATGCTAAGGACGCCAAAAACCCGTTTGCGGACACCTTTTCGCTCAACATAAGCGGCTTGGGAGGCGATCCGTTCCCCACAGCCCAGTTCGCCATCTCCAAGAACAAGGTCTACGACTTCCGTGCCGAATGGCGGCAGGACTATTACTTTTGGAACCAAAATGACAACGTAGTTCTTCCAATTGCCTCCGTCGCTGCCGGTCAGTCAAAAGGGTTGACGAGCAATCATGACTGGTCAACTGTGCGCAAATTCGGGTCGGTGGACTTCACGCTGCACGCGACAAACAATCTGCGTTTCCGCTTCAACTATTACAGGCCATCGGATGAAGGGCCAACGTATACGACGCGGTCGCCCGATTTCTTCGATTCGCCAAGCTATTGGGGTAACTACGCACGCGGAAACGCATACTATCTGTTTTCGCCACTGAACGATTACACCAGCCGTTTTACGGGTGGCGTCGATTATTCTTACAAATCCTGGAGCTTCCACTACAACGCCGGATACCAGACATTCACGGAAAATATCAATCTCAATAACGTCGCATCGCCGCAATTAAGCATTGATCCGGCCGCGAGTTCGCTGACTGAACCGATTTTGAATTATTCCGGCTCGCAATTCCGTAAGTTGACAACGCCCATCAGCGAGTTTTCCTTCGTCGGAAAACCTCTGAGTAAACTCGAATGGCGCGGCGGCTACACCTATTATCGTTACCAAGGGCCTGCAACCTTCGTGCAAGAGTTCAACGGTATCGCACCAAATGCGACAAACGTCCTCGCGCCGTACAGCGTCAGCCAAAGCGCGAGTGCGATGGTCACTCAACCCAATAACATCCTCACGCAAGGTCTTACGTATCACGCGTGGCGTTGGTTTAGCTTGGCCGCGGACTACAAATATTCCCGTTTCACCAGCAACTCGACGGGAACCTTCCAGAGCTTGTTCAACGGTACGACTTCCAGCACAGGAACGACTAACGAACAGTGGCGAGATGGATTGAGCGATTTCACATTCTCGATGATCTTTGTACCGACGAGTACGTTGGTGATTAAACCCGGTATTCAGCTGCTGAAGTCAAATGTGGAAGCTTTCACAAACTTCGTAGTCGACCCAGAGCTCACGCAGACGATAAAAACTGTGTGCCCAAGCATAAGCTTCGGCTACGAACCTACGAAGCAATTCAGCATCCGAGGCGACTTCCAGACGACCAACAACGGTGCGTCTTACACGGCCATGATGCCGCACACTCAAGAGGCCGCGCGGTTCAACGTGCGCTATCACCCACTCGCCAATCTCACAGTGGAAGATGCCGTGAACATCTCCAATGCCAAGCTTCTTACAACTAGTTTTGTAGGAACCGGTCCCCAAGCCGCACTACAAAACAACCCGAATTTCAGAAATAACGTCCACGCGAACGCGATCACCGTTTCTTATTCAATGAGCGACCGTTTTTCGATATTCGCTGGCTTCAGCTATGACAGCTACTTCGCTCAGGGCAACGTTGTCTACGCACGCGGCACTGCGCCGATCACGGATTTTCTGCGGGATCAGGAAGTCAATCGCGTCTGGTCGGGCGGCATCGAAGGCAAACCGACGAAGCGCTTTGGGCTGAGGTTAAGTGGCAATTTCGATCGTTCAAACGGCGTTGGTGCGATCACAGGTCTTCCGCCGGCAACTACTCCGGCCACCTACAATGAACCCCCCGCGTATGGTCCGGTCACATGGCCGTTGGTGACAGGCACCGCTTATTACGACATTCCACGCGCGGGGCGGCTTGCCGTGGATTTGCAGCGTACGTATTACATCGAAGAAATCGTGACAGCCAACAATTACAGTGCTAATTTGCTCACCATCCGCTGGACAAAAGGGTTTTAGACCCGCTCAAAACTATTTCGAGACCATTCTCGGGAGGCTCGCAGAATGAATCAAGTTACGAAGTTGCTTGGGATCGCCGTCTTGCTGGCTGGTGCAGTTCTTGTAACCACATTGGTTTCGGGCACGCCGCAGCCATCTTTTGCCTCCCCGGCTCCCGCTCCTCAAAAGAGCGCGGAAGACGTTTATCTCGATAAGTGCGCGGTCTGCCACGCTAAGGACGGCTCCGGCAATACCGCCAAGGGTCGCAAGGTAAAGGCAAAGGATCTTCGCTCGGCGGAGGTCCAGAAGATGTCTGACAAAGAGTTGACTGACGCCATCGCGACCGGCAAAGGCAAGGACATGGACGGCTTCAAGGATGAGCTGGGCATGCCCATGGTGCAGGAACTTGAAAAGTACGTTCGAACAACGTTTGGCAAGCACTAGCTTAGGTCTGAGTCATTCTGACGCGCGTTGAACTCTCGGATGCACCGGGGACAGTCAGGAGGAATCTGCCTTGGAACTGAACAGCAACACTGCGGCGCTAATCCTGATATTCTTCACAGCAATCGTTGTCGTTCTTGGCCTGCTGATCGCCGTGCGCCCTGAATTGACGCGGGCACGCGGCGGCAAGATGCTGGCATTTGTGGCGCTGTGTATCCTACCGGTTCTCGCAGTTTGGGCTGGTGGGAACGAGCATCTCCAGCGGTCAACTTCAACTCAGTTCTGTCTCTCCTGCCATGTCATGGCCGATTATGGCAAAAGCCTTTATCTCGACGACAAGAGTTATATTCCAGCAGTGCATTTTCAGAACAGTCTGGTCCCGCGTGACCACGCATGCTTTACGTGCCACACGGATTACACGATGTTCGGTGACGTTCATGCAAAATGGCGCGGCTTGCATCACGTCTACGTGCAATATCTGGGGAAAATTCCTAAGCCTGAGAATATCAAGCTCTACACGCCGTTCAACAATCGCGAATGCCTGCATTGCCATTCAGGTATGCGAGCCTATGAGGAAGCTTCGTCTCATCGTAAGACGCCGCAGCAGCTAACGCAGATGGCGACAAATCAACTGTCCTGCATGTCAAGCGATTGTCACGATATCGTCCACGAAGTGGGGAACTGGGGCGACGCAACATTCTGGACGCCCAAGCAGGAGACGAAATGACTTTGCCACTTATCGAACACCGAATCCGTTGGTCAGGGCTTCTAATTGCCTGCGGGCTTGTAATTCAGATGATCACGCTCATATGGGTGCACCCGCTGGCGTTTATGGCGTTCCTCTTGCTAGGTTGCCCCTTGGTTGGGATAGGAATTTTGCTGTTCCTCTACTCAATTGTGACGCCGGAAGCCACTTACAGGGATTAGGAGTCTCCGTTGGTTTTTTTTTGCGGCCAACGCACGCCAACTGGTCTCGTCGCCGATTTCCTCATGCACTGACACACTCTTCGAGTGCCTCACGATCGGGAATGGTGAGCGTCGAGCCATTGAGTTCGATAAGCTGGCGGCGTTTGAAATCGCTCAACGTGCGCGTGACACTTTCACGGGTGGTGCCAACAAATTCGGCGATTTCCTCATGAGTTAGAGGCATCTTCGTGCGTTTATTGATCTTTACGTTGGACGTCGCTTGCGTCCAATCGAGCAAAAGCTTTGCGACTCTTTCAGTAACGGAGCTAGAAAGACCAAGCGTGCGAATCTGCTCGCAGGCAGTTTGATACTGCGCTCCAATTTGCGCAAGTACTGCGCGATATACATCGGGATGCTGCGCGAGAAAATGGAGAAAATCCTCGCGACGCATGAAAGTGACCTGGCACGGGCGCAGAACTTCCGCCGTGACTTCGTAGGGCACACCGGAAAGCGCAGACGTCAACCCCAGCACTTCGCCCGCCTTGGCGATTCTCATGATGAGCGTCTTGCCTTCGCTCGAGCTGATGGACAACTTTATTTGCCCGTCGCAAATAATGTAGATTCCGCGTGCCGCTTGCTTCTCCATGAATAGTACGGCGCCCTGGGGATAGCTCGAGGTGTACTTCACGGAGTCGAGGTCGTGGAGCGCCGAATTCGAAAGCTGGCAGAAAAAGCTATTTCCGCGCAGCTTGCAATTTACACACGTTTCGCTGGATCTCAGACCATACGGAGTCGGCATCTCATACTCCTTTCAAAGGTTCACTTGTTCTTGAGTTCTCATCGCCTGCTCGGCGAAATATTGGGTCAGTGGCGAACCTGCTTCAAACTTCGCACCAGTCGCATTGTGAATATCGGAAAGAACGGCTAATCCCGCTTCATCGATGTAAATCGCATCGCGTAGATCGACCGTTAAAGTGCGGCCTTGCAGTTTGGAAGCGATCTCTAACCACGTTTGGCGTAATTCGTTCACCATCGCGCCTGACAGTCTTCCTTCCAGTTGAAGCGTCATTGCATCAGGCGCGTCCTTGACTGTCATTCTTAACAAAGCTGAAGTTGAATTGCGCACGCCAATAGAAGGGCACTTAGTAGGCCAACCGTTCGCGGGATGGACGAAATAACTTATCTGCTGCAAACAAAGAGTTTAGAGTTCGTATTAAGCGGATCTGTGTGCACGCATGCCTGTCGCTGGCGATACGGAGTGGCGAAATATCGCCGAGCTGACGATATGGCGTCTAGCCGTTGGGTTCGCCCAGGTTCGGTGATCGGGCCTCATCTTCTTTAACTAGCCCTCGGAGGATCTTTGAGCCATGTCTCTTGTCGATACACGTAAATGGCATTGAGTATTGCGTCTGAAAAACGGGTTGATTATTCAGAGACATCACGAAGATCCGCAGGCAGGCGCTCAGGGTCGAAACCTTCTGGAGAAAATCCCCTATGTAGAGGTCTGGGAGATAGTCGTCCACAAGCAAAAAATCAAATGCAAAGTCTTCCAGTAAACTAAGCGCCTCGACGCCGCTCCATGTTGTCGCAATCTCATAACCGGCTTCCGTTAGATCTCGTCGGAGGCGGGACAAAAGATCTTCGTCGTTGTCTACTATGAGAACACGCGGTTTTGTTTGGCTGCTCATGCGTCCTCCGCAATAAGCCGTAATCAGGCAAAGCAGTCGCAAATTGGGCCAAGTTCCGTGCGAGATAAAGGGCGGGACTCATGCTACAAATTGCCCCGCCCCGGCGGAGTTACTTACACCCGAACGGTTAGCACGGGGCAATGTGCTTTAGACACGACCTCATGCGCGACCGAGATCGGGAGGTGTGTCGCCGCACCCGGAAAGCCACTCTGCTTACGCACACCCATCACGATCAATTGCGCTCGCCGCCGTGCGGCAACGTCCAATATCTTCTCGGCCGGTCGGCCGCGCTCCACGAGGACCTCCGGAACACACCACTTCTCTGCTTCGACTGGAATGAGTTTGCGAAGCTCCGCCTCGTCGGCCGCGGAGACATCATGCGGCTCGACGAATTCACCGGTTTTTGGCTCGGCGATGACGTGCAGTAGCGTGACGTACGCTTGGTGTTCTTGAGCAAGCGACAACGCATACGCGGTGGCCATCTTCGCTCCTTCACCGAAATCCGTCGGATACAGAATGCGACTGAACTGAGAAGGCGGCTCTTCGGTGCTGGAGATTGCGGGTCCAACCGTCAACACAGGGCACTCGGCGCTGCGGAAAATCTCTTCGGCCACGGAGCCGAGAAAGAATTGTTTCACGCCAGTTCGTCCGTGTGTTCCCACTACAATCAGGTCAATATTCTCTTTTTTAACAGTCGCAGTCACTTCCGGCCAGAGAAGTCCTTCCCTGATGATTATGTTCGGATTGAGAGTTTGGAATTCCGCCCGCAGCTCTTTCTTATACTCTTCACTTCGCAACCTGGTCGCTTCCTCCACACCGTACCAGCTCGCTACCGGTGCATTTGCATTGGTTGTTGGAAGAAATACATGCAAAACGTTCAGTCTGGCGCCATAAGTCTTTGCCAGAGCCGCAGCGTACTTCCCAGCCCTTTTCGCCGGCTCGGAAAAATCAGTTAAGAAGAGAATGCTCTTCAGTTGGATCCCATGCTGGATATCAAGGGTTTTCATTGGGCACCTCCGCCTACTGCAATATCGCGCTCGCGTGTCGCAAAAGCAGTGATACGAATCACTCAAGGATCATCTCGGCACTCTGACTGAGGCCCGATGCAAGTGTCGAAACGGTGCCTCAGGGGCTTCCAGTTGTTTTCCGATACCGAGATCGTGACGTAGGTCACATACGCGCACACGATTGAAGTGTTAAAAAAATCGCAAGAAGAATGAACCTGCGGTGGCAAGGATGCTCGCAAACGAGATCCGCTCGCCGGCCTCCCTCAAGGGAACGAACGAGCTAAGGCCAAGCAGCAGCCGTTCATCCTTCGAGAAGGCAGCAGGTTGGCACGAAGGGTATGCAGCGAAGCGCCCGAGTGTTTCGACGCACTGGCCGTTCTTGGCCAGAACCGCTTTGCGGCCGCCTGCTGCCTCCAACTCTTAGGCTCTTCTGAAGGTTGTGTCTAAGGTCAGGCAGAGAATTGTGGTACCTGGGGGGAACATGAAGGAGTCCGGCGTTCGCGTACTGATGTTGGGCGAGAGGACGATGGCACCATCCTCACTTTTGGTTCGTCTGCTGCGAAAGGGTTGTGATTGCTGGTTCGCTGGATCTGCTCATGATGGGATGAAACTATTCCAAGAACATAAATTTCAATTAATTCTAAACACCGGACGTATCCCGGAAGCGATCCATATGCTCCCTGCATTGGCTGGTTCCCATTGCACAGTTTTCTCAGCCTTTCCTGTGGAGCATGGTTATTGGTGGTTGCCCATCATGTATTTGGGAAGGGAATGCCTTGGTGCGCCGGCGATGCGAACGGCGGAGTTCCTGGACGCATTGGATCGAACAGTGGCACAAATCCGCGTTACGCAACTGACCGCTACTCCTCCTCCGAGCGGAACCCCGCGATTCATCCCTAGCATGGAGAGGCTGGCGTCGTAATAAGATGCGGTGTAGCAGTGCTTCCCTGCGAGGTGAACAACTACGTAACAGCGGGTCGCAGACAAACTCATCTAGCTAGAACTTGTCAGAGCCTTGAAAACGGGCTAACCGAAGGCCTTCATCTTGCCAATCTTTGTGCGGATGTTCCATCGCGACTCCGAGTAATAAGCCATTTTGCGAGGTCCAGATTACGTACCGAGGGTGCATCGGCACCTTCAATGAAAATTTGAATGCACGCCAGTTTCTGCCGGCCGCCCTAATGTTGTCTTCACCCATGTACTGAATCGGACCTTCAAGGACCGTTGGTGCCACGGGGTTTGTCCGGCTCGGTTGCACAATGCTGACCATGTCGACTTCAGTTGGCCGCGTCAGGCTGTGTTCGACCTGCCGTGTGATTCCAGATAACGAAAAGGGAGAGATCGGCCACAAAAGACCGTATGGATGTTTCATCGGTATGCGCAAGGAAATCAAATGCTCGGAATTTGAGCCGCCCGAGGAGCAGCTCAGCTCCAGTGCGAAAAAGTCGCAAGTTAAGGGGCCTGAATCCTGAACCCATTTTAATTTCGTGAATTCTTGAGCTCGCGTAATGGTAAAACCCCGCGAGAGGGTGACTATGAATCGATCTGAATTCGACTCATTTCGCGGTGATTCGAATTTCCTGACGCCTTCGACCTTATAGCCGCCGTTTCCGTTCCGCGATAAAGTCCAAGTTTCATTGAAATTATAGATCTGCTCCGGGAAAGGACCGACGGCACCGTCGTTAGATTGCTCGTAGATAACATACTCTCCTTCCGCAAGCTTTGCTTGCCCGGAATCCTTTTGTGTGGATGTCGCGCTTTCTACGAAAGGCTTATCTGCATGTGTGAGCGGCGCACGGAACAATAGAGATGAGATCATCGCTGCGGCCATAACTGCCAACAAAAGAGAAGACCTCGAAACAAGCCTCCGAAGCAAGAGCGTCTGTGTTGGCACCGTGTTCCTCAAGAATCGATTCGCTATTCTTCGGGTCGCTTGCACCCTTAGAAGAGAATTAGCGGCTTGATAATACCGTCTTCTTTTGTCTCCATCATGCGAAATGCTTTTTCGAGTTCGCTAAAGTGAAACCGATGCGTTGTAAGCGGCGTAGGATCGACGCGTCCGTTTTCGATGAGTCGCAGCAGGCGCTGCATGCGTTCCTTGCCGCCCGGGCATAGTCCGGTACGGATCGTCTTGTCGCCCATGCCAACGCCCCACGCTAAGCGCGGAATTTGCAGGTAGTCGCCCTGGCCGTGATAGCCCACATTGGAGATTGTGCCCCCAGGTCTGGTCACGCGAATGCACGCTTCTAGCGTCGGCTGCGCACCCAGCGCTTCGATCGCGGAGTCAACGCCTTGGCCATTTGTCATGTCCAATATACTTTGAACAGCATCTTGCTTCTTGAAGTCCACGATCACATCCGCTCCGAAGCGCTTCGCCAATTCCTGTCGCTTCGGTACCGACTCGACTGCAATGATGAGTCCGGCACCGAGCAAGCGGGCGCCCATAGTCGCCATTAGGCCAACTGGCCCCTGTGCAAAAATGGCGACGCTGCCTCCAAGAGGGATGTTTGCGTGTTCGGCTCCGATAAAGCCGGTGGACATCATGTCACAGGTGTAAACGGCACTATCATCCGGAACTGATTTCGGAATCGGCGCGAGATTGGCCTGGGCGTCGTTCACGTGGAAATATTCCGCGAAGACGCCATCTTTGATATTTGCGAACTTCCAACCTCCGAGCATCTCCGTGCATTGGGACGTGAAACCTCGTAAGCAGTTATCGCACTTATAGCACGGTGTGATGGCGTTGACGGCGACGCGATCACCCTCGCGCAGACCGTTCACATTCGAACCGAGTCTATAAACGATGCCGACTGCTTCGTGCCCGAGCGTCAGATCGTGGCGCTCGCCGATTGCCCCGTGGACGGTGTGGGAGTCAGACGTGCAGATGAGAGCCCGCGTGGTCTTAATGATTGCGCCATCTGGCCCGGGGTCTTGTGGCACAGGCTTTTCCATGAATCCTGCACTCCCGATTTGATGCATCACGAATGCCAACATCATCTGTTTTGCATTTGTAGTCCGTCGGATGTGCTCGCTTTCGAGGAAAACTTGTACTTTTTCAGCCATTTTAACCTCCATACATCAGCATCCGTCCCTTAAGCTTGAATTTTTAGCGTAGCGCCCGATATGTGTATGTGATTTGAATCACTCAGAGCGCGGGGGCGCTTACTCAGCTAGATTGTGCCTATTTGCGGCCACGGATTATGTGACGCGAATCACTTTCAGACCGCGCTTGCTTGCGTACGCTGTGGCTTGGAATACGGGATAACGCGTAATACGGAAAAGACCGATTTCGCTAGCACGGGTCACGCAGAAGCTGTCTGAAGGAGCGGAACATGATCACCGCCAAAGTTCAGTTGACGCAGCCCTGCAAATCAAAGCGGCGTCAGTTTGTTGCAACCACAGGCAGCAACCATCATCTTTTGCTCGATGATGCCGAAGGTGCAACCGCTCCGAAGCCGATCGAGCTTGTTGCCGTGGCGTTGGCTGGCTGCACGGCTTTCGATGTGATTACGGTCCTTCGCGAAAAGCATCACCAGCAAGTGACCGGATATGAGGTCCGCGTGGAAGCTGACCAGGCGAATCTGCCGCCACAAATATTCACGGCCGTAAGAATCCATCACGTAGTTACGGGAGCCGATATTGATCCTGCGGCTGTGGAGCACGCGATTCGATTATCAGAGGACAAATACTGTTCGGTTGGCGCCATGATAAAGCGTTCTGTTGCGCTCGATACGAGTTTCGAAATCGTAGAAGACAGCGGCAACGGGAGTGCGCACGAGCCCCTTCCGGCCGAAGTTGGAGGTTAGTCGATGTCGACATGCGAGAGGTCGATTCAATGAGAAAAATCGCTGTCGTTACCAGCGGAGGAGATGCGCCGGGAATTAATGCAGCGATCCGCGCCACCGTGCGAACGGCCATCGCGAAGGGTTGGGAGGTCTTTGGAGTGCGTCACGGGTATGCGGGGTTGGTTCGAGGCGATCTCGTGCCGCTCGGCCTTCGGGATGTCGGCGGAATCATTCAACACGGAGGCACGGTACTTGGCAGCAGGCGATTCCCGGAATTCAAATCCGACGATGTCCAGTTGGAAGCAATTCGAGTCCTTCGCGCGACGAATGTCGATGCGCTTGTCGTGATCGGAGGTGACGGCTCACAGGCTGGGGCATACGCTCTTTCACAAAAGGGATTCAACGTCGTAGGAATCGCCTCCACGATTGACAACGATCTTTGCGGCTCCGAAATGACGATCGGCGTCGACACAGCTCTCAACGTCGCTCTCGAAGCGATCGACCGCATCAAGGTGACGGCTTCTTCTCATGAACGTGCGTTCCTTGTCGAAGTCATGGGCCGAAATTGCGGATACCTCGCACTCATTTCAGGCATCGCGGGTGGGGCTGAGTGCGTCGTCCTTCCCGAAGTGCCGATTGATCCTGAAAGAGTAGCTTGCGAACTGCGCGAAGCGTACGAACGCGGTAAGTCGTATGCAATCGTTGTCGTTGCCGAAGGAGCCTGCTTCAACGGCGAAGCTCTGAGCTGCTATTTCAAGGAGCATCGCGAACGGCTCGGCTTTGAATTGCGGGTTGTGAAGTTGGGGCACGTACAACGTGGAGGAACACCGGGGGTCTTCGATCGCTTGTTAGCGACGCGAATGGGAGCTGCTGTGACGGAGTGCATCGCGCGCGGCCAGTTCGGCGTTTTGGTCGGCCTGGTCAGCGGCCAAATGGGCACAACGCCGCTCAGTGGCGTTGTAGCGAAGCGGAAGCCA
>Ga0105240_10014263_pt1 | contig 10855 bp, 11 predicted proteins | sample KBSC54metaG_FD_80426 | JGI IMG/M metagenome (GOLD analysis project Ga0105240, IMG submission 80426) | Corn rhizosphere microbial communities from Kellogg Biological Station, Michigan, USA - KBS C5-4 metaG | ecosystem: Host-associated > Plants > Roots > Rhizosphere > Soil | place: Michigan, USA...
ACCATCACGTTCTCGGACCACGTGCGCCCGTTCGTCATCAACCACGATGCCACCCGGGTCTACGCGAATCTGAATAATCTTCTCGGCTTTGAGATCGCCGATGTGAAGACCGGCGAGGTGATCAAGCGCATTGAAGCACCCGCTGAACTATGGAAGTCGAAGTGGGGAGATGTGAACCAGCATTTCTTCGGACACAGTTGTCCCAGCCACGGCATAGCGCTGACGCCCGATGAGGGCGAGATCTGGGTTGTCGACAATATCAACTACGGCGTGTTGGTCTACGACAACACCGGAGAGTGGCCCGTATTCAAGTCGAGCTTTCCGACCACCGCTTCGGCTGACTGGATCACGATGGGACTCGATGGACGGTACGCCCTGCTCTCTTCGGGAGACGTGGTCGAGGTGAAAAGTAAAAAGCTCGTCGCCCAGATGAAGGACGAATACGGCAAGCCCATGCACAGCGAGAAGTTTCTGGAGATGTCCTTCTCCAACGGACAGCTGGTGCGCACGGTTAGCCAGTTTGGTGAAGGTATTCCCAGTGCTGTGCAGTCGAGGCTCGCCGGGGGCCTATTGACCAATAAAAAGTGAACGCCGGACGTTGGTTATTTGTGCTGGTCGCCGCAGGCATCGCTTTCGGGCGCGCGTCCGCGATGGCGGCCGAGCCCAATCCGGATCTGAAGGCCGTGCAGTTGGTGTGCGGACGTTGCCATACCACCGCGGTGTTCATCGATAAACCCCGGTCATGGGAGCGTTGGAATGACGTCTTCGCGGACATGACAAGGCGCGGCGCCAACGGTACCGACGAACAATTGGAGCGGGTGACGAGATTCTTCCTGGAGAATCTCACTTTGGTAAACGTCAATACCTCAGCGGCCGAAGAACTGGCTGGGGTTCTCGGAGTTAGCGAGGAAGTGGCGCAAGCCGTGATCGCTCGTCGGCAACAACAACGTTTCTCCAATATCGACCAACTGCGCGCCATGCCGGGCATCAATTCTGACAAATTAAGAGAGCGAACGAGACGCATTCTCTTCTGAACGCTTAGCTGGTTACGCATTACCGGCCCGCCGCACCAGTCGCAATTTGGGGTCCCTCTTTACAACGCACGGAAGCGTTGAAAACTATTGTGTATCGCTTTTCCTGCGTATCGGCAGGCCATTTCGCCAGGTTCTGGCTCCTCAAAAGGGGTTCTTCCTCCATTCACGTATTTCCTGCGACCAACGTCCGGATCGTCGGACAGTCTGGTGAATTCGCCGCAGTAGTTGCAGGTGAGCGCGTTGATCTTCGAGAAGCCTGGAAACAGGTTCACGGCTCCACAGTGTAAGCAAATCCGCTGGCGACATCGAGCGTGAGCTCCATCTCGTCGAAAGTCTTTCGCAGCTCGACTGCAGGGACTCGCTGAATCACGGGGCGCACTCATTGCCAACGATGTCGGCCTGGGCAACGGTGATCGCGCCGTTCAGGCAGCCGCAGCATTCCGATCGCCGAAGTCCGAATGCGGCAGGAGCGTCGCCCGGATATTCTCATAACCGGAGCCTTCGCAAACCGGACAGTCGCAAGGTTCGGTCAGCCGCCGAACAATCCCCATAGCCGCAAGCGCAGCCAGATTCTGCGGGGCTGGGTGAGGTATTTCGCCATAGGTCATTCCAGTCGGTGCTTCTCGTTCATTCGAAACTGGGTGGAAACGAAGATACGGCGCCATCTGGCCAGAGCGTGCCAGCGTCGAGGCCTTGGGTGGAAGCGGTGGAGCAGGGAATGGATGTATGGCACGTTAGGGCTCTTCTCGGAGTATCGCGTCTCGTATCGATGTTCCGACGCTGCAGTCGCCCCACTCGATCAGGTCCCATAACTCTTGATGCGAAGTCTGCAGGAGCGCGTAGTGCAGGAAATCCGCACGCTACGTGCGATGGGGCGGGGACTGGAATCCCGTTCACGGTACGGCTAGTGAGGCACTCCCAACGGAAACAGGGAGCAACAGATAGGCCAGACCTACGGAACAATGGCGCCAGTCCTCGACCTACCGGGATCGAGGCGACGGAAATGATCAAGAAGGGGAGAGCGAGACGAGTGGCAAAAGGCGACACGGTAGCCCAGATGAAGTTCGTCGACAAGCTGTTCGGAATCGCTGCATAGAGAATCGTTAGCGACATGAGTTTTCGCGACGCAATCGTGTACCGCGGTATTTTTTCAACACCCGTCCCGAGGCTCATTGCCAGCGGCTACACTATTGCGATGAGGCTCTTTCTCCTCCTCCTTGCCCCGACGCTTGCGTGCGCCCAACCGTTCGCTGGAGTGCATGACAATTACTATTCGCTTGCTAGAGAAGTTCAAGTGGGCGAACGATTCGTCAAGCAGTTGGAAGCCGGTGGAGTTACGGCCACGCCTGAACCGCGTTTGGCTGCTATCGGCAACCAGCTGGCGACGCATAGCCAGGGATTCAAATACCGCTTCCTGATTTCTGACGGTGGAAAGCCATCTATGGATACAGCGCCGAACGCGGCGTTCCCCGCAGACTGGCGCCGACTCGAACTCGACGAGCCCATAGCGGTAGCGGCAGGCACGATCTATGTACCACGCCGGTTGCTCTCGCGTGACGATGTTCAATTGACGGTCCTTCTGGCGCATGCCATGGGACACGTTGCGCTACGTCATCCAACCCGAGGCATGACGCTGGGCGAGTTGGCCCAAGTAGAAGTGCAGGTTGCCAGCCGTTCCGTGCCGGAAGAGGCGCCACAGAAGGTGAAAGCCGTTGCACTAAAGCGGTTCGCCTTCGATCGCACTTGCGAGATCGAGGCCGATGAATACGCCGCCAAGCTCTTGAAGGACAGTGGGGCCGATCCTTCTTCACTGGTGGTTTACCTGCGAACGTTGCCGCCGGAACCAAGTAATCCGATGTCCGTATATCCGACCCCCTCGGAGCGTATCGATTCGGCGCAAAGGGCAATCGCAGCACTCAGGCGGTAACCCGCCCCGATGGAGCCAGGATTTGACCAAAATGAGAATGTCTTTTATGCTTTACCGCTGATAAGGATCGAACATGAGAGCTCTGCATCCATCGTTCCGCTGTTTCGCCGCCGCTCTGCTTACTGCTTTCTGCTGTACGTCCGCACTACACGCGCTCGAGGAGAACGATCTCAAGGACGACGCCGGTAAGGTCATCGTCCACTACTTTGTAGAGGCTCCCACCAACGCCGCTCCCGCCGATACTCCTGATCCCGCCAAGCAGGTAGGAGTGATCGTCTGCCTCCAGGAACACACTGAAGCCCCCGTCGCCGATCTCTATCCGGTTCGCACGTCGCTCAAGCGGTTGGGATTGAGCGACAGTTACGTTCTTCTAGCAGTCAAAGCTCAGGCATCGGGCGGAGGTCTCGGGGCGGCGGACATCGAGCCGATCAAGAAGCTGGTCGGCTGGGCACAGAGAACTTATCCGGTCAATCCTCGCCGCATCTACGCGTTTGGCAAAGGCTCCGGTGGAAGTCTGGCCGGTCAGCTCGCAACCTTGCACTCCAATCTCTTCACGGCCAGCATCTCCTACAGTTGGGGTTGGACGAATATGATCTCCGAGCTCGATAAACCAATCGACATGGTGAACAGTGCTCCGGAGTTGTATTTGGTCCTGGGAATGAGGGACTTCACGCACCATATCACGACGGTGCGAAACACCTTCGAACTCGTGAGAGCCAAGGGCTATCACATTATCTACCGCGAGTTTGAAGATCTGGGCGACAGAGCCTATCACCCCACCAGCAATGACGACGCTCTCAGATGGGCAACCCGTCTGCGCAATAAAACGGTTCCCGCTTCGGCTGAAGAGATGAATCTTCTGAAAGCGTTCAGCGCAATCAAGCCGCCGGCTCCGGTCTCGGGCTACTATCCAACTCTGGCGCTGGTGGGCGGCGTTCAAGCGGGCGAAGTGCTCCAGAAGCTCTTTCAGTCGAGCGATGCAACTGTACGCCTGGCTGCGGCCGAGACCTGCAATTATGGCATCTACGGTGACGCCACTACGGCCGCGCTCACCAGTCTATTGGGTGATCCTTCCGCGCAAGTGCGCAATGCGGCTCTCCGCGCGACCGCATCCTACGCCAATTGGCGTTACAAACCTGCTCAGCAGGCCCTGATTCAAAGGGCAACCGATCAGAGCCTGGAATTGGACGCTCGACTCGATGCAGCCGACGGGCTCGTCCAGGCGGTCAAGCTACAGGCGGCCGGTGTACCGCAAGATCCACCGATGTTCCAGGCGCTGGTTAGCCTGCTTCACGAAAAAGGAAAAAATGAACCACTGCAGGCCGCCGCGTATATCGCACTCGCTCCGATTCGCCCCTATATCGTCGGAGCCTCCGACGAAGGCCAATTTCCTCCGGAAGTCGGGTGGGAGAAGTGGCTGCACAAAATCACGACGGAAGAGGCCGGCGACGGGATCTATTACCGCGTTTGCGGCTCGGGAGGCAGTCACCCGGGGACGGCACCGGTGGATCTATTCTGTGCGGGAGGTGATTGGTTGAATATGAACCCCGCTAAAGCGTTCCAATCAACGCTGCAAGCCGCTCAGGCCGGTTACGTTCCAGCACAAGAAGTGGTCGGGATGATGTACGCCGTTGGAAAGGGCGTCCAGCAGGATTACCACCAGGCAGCCAAATGGTTTCTCACGGCCGCAGAAGCTGGCAATTTTCGTGCTGCTGCCAATTTCGTCGCCACGTCGAGGAACCTGCGCGGCGACGTCGAACTAGCTCCGCGTTGGAACAAGTTCTTGTTAAACCACCCCGAATACTCTCCCGTTCCCGGACGGTAAAGGATGGAGGCACTATGAAAACTATGAATCGATCATTGCGCAATCTGACGGCTATTCTGACCGTGGCAGGCTATTGCGCGCCGGCGCTTGGCGCGGCCGGAGTGACCCAGCTCAAAGATGAAGGCGGCAAGACAATCGTCGAGTACATCGTAGAAACCCCGGCTAATATCGCTCCAGCGGGTACGACCGATCCCACCAGGCAGGTGGGCGTAATCTTCTGCTTGCAGGAACACGGGAATCCCACCGGAACGGATATTTACCCGGTTCGCGAGTCCCTCAAGCGACTGGGATTGAGCGAAAAATTCATACTGTTGGCCGCGCATTCGCAAGATCCCGCCGGGAAAATGGCCCCCGAGGATCAAGTTGCCTTCCTGAAGTTGCTCAACTGGGCGGAGAAAAACTATCCGATCAATCGCCGCCGCATTTATATGTATGGTAAAGGCGAAGGAGGCAAGATTTCGGGCGAGTTCGCCGTCATGCATCCAGATGTGGTCACCGCAGCCATCTCTTACAGTTGGGGTTGGTGGAGCATGCCCTCGGAATTGGGGCAGCCCATCGATATGATGAACAGCGCCGCCGAATTCTATCTGGTGCTCGGCATTCGGGATCTCACACACCATCTCACGACCGTGCGCGACACCTATGAGCGGCTGCGAGCCAAAGGCTATCACACCATATATCGTGAATTTGAAGAACTGGGCGATAGAAGTTACCATCCGACCAGCAATGATGATGCTCTAAGTTGGGCGACCCGCCTGCGTAACAAGAACATTCCTCCGTCGGCTCAAGAGATGGATCTGCTCAAAGCATTCAGCAAGGGTACGCCTGCGCCGGAATCCGGATACTATCCAACCCTGGCCATCGTGGGCGGAGTTCCCGCCGGTGAAGTGCTGCAAAAGCTGTTCGCCTCAAGTGATGCCAGCGTCCGCGCCGCCGCGGCCGAGACGTGCACCCACGGAATTTTTGGCGAGGCCACCTCCGCTGCCCTCGGAAAATTGCTTGCTGATCCGTCTCCGCAAGTGCGCAATGCTGCCCTCCGTGCGACCGCCTCCTACGCCAACTGGCGCTCCCCGGCGGCACAACAGGCCCTGATCCAACGGGCGACCGATCGGAGCCTGGACTTGGACACGCGGCTCGATGCCGCTGACGGGCTCGTCCAGGCCGTCAAACTGCAGGCCGCCGGTGTACAGCAAGATCCCCCGATGTTCAAGGCGCTGGTTAGTTTGCTTGACGAAAAGGAAAAAAATGAACCGCTGCATGCGGCCGCGTATATTGCGCTCGCTCCGATTCGGCCTTATATCATCGGGGGTTCCGGCGCAGGGCAGTTTCCTCCGGACGGTGGTTGGGAGAAGTGGCTGGACAAAATCACAACCGAACAAGCGGGTGACCGAATTTATTACCGCGTCTGCGGCGCCGGCGGCAATCACAAGGGTGGAGCACCTGTGGAGCTATTCTGTGCCGGGGATGATTTGATGAGTAAGAACCCCGCTAAAGCGTTCCAATCAACGCTGCAGGCCGCTCAGGCTGGTTACGTTCCAGCGCAAGAAGTGGTGGGTATGATGTACGCCGTGGGAAAGGGCGTCCAACAGGATTATCACGAGGCCGCAAAGTGGTTTCTCGCCGCCGCCGAAGCGGGTAACCCCCGCGCCGCCGCCAATTATGTCGGGGCAGGACGCAGCGGTCTGTATAACCTCCGCGGCGACACGGAACTGGGAGCGCGCTGGGCCAGGTTCCTGGCGGTACATCCTGAATACTCGCCGGTTCCAGGGCGCTGATGAAATGGACGATCGTGTGCCCGGAACGGGCGCCTCGCTGTTGAATCGAGACCGTTAAGAACCCGGGGGCACGCTTCCTTGAGGACAGGGAGATGCCAGCCCGTGTCGTTCCGTTAATCATCGCGCTCTTACATGAAACAGACCCTGCGCGCCCGCTCGCGTCCAACTCATCTGTTGCTTCTTGCAGAAGCGCCAATTGATCGACTGGTTAACAGTTGATTCGACGTGGGCGGTTGAAATACGGTCGCCCTTGCGAAACCTTTCGTTGCCTGAGACAGGAGGCAAAGACCTGTTGAACAGGAAGTTTTCGCAATCTTTACGCGGTCGCAAGAAAAGCGGGCATGACCCTGCCCGCTTCTGCGCAGAAAACATCTTACCGGCGACCTTAGAGTGTTTTCGGACCCCTCGTGGATTTGGCATGAGCGATGCTCGACGCTTCATTGGCCTTAGCCGAATGGTCGTTCGCGATTTGAGAATGCTGTGACGCATCCGCGTGGTCACCCTTTTCATGGGCTCCCGCAGCGGTCCGATGGGCTTTGGCCGCTTCGTCGTGGTGCTCGGCGGCTTTATGGTGATCGTGTTTAGGCATTTGGCTCCTGCAATGGTTAAGCACTTCACTGGCCCATGTGTGGCGATCAGCCCTTCTTCCCGTAGGCGCGTACTTCTTTCCCTTCTAAACTGGACTCATGGGGTTCACGGCAGACCGGTTCAGAGCCGCCATCGTCGCCGATGGGCTATGGACCGCCGTGCGATCGCTGAACGCCGCGTCGTCATACGTTTCCCCGCCGTTTTCGCTTTCAATGCCGATTCCCGTACCTCAGGCTGGACGGCCCGAATCGGTATCCATACCGGAGTTTCAGGCTTGCCTCGATCTTCTATGTCGCTCCCATCTTGTTGATAAGACGCCGTGGCGACTGCCAACGGCTTGGTCGCAAGAGCAACTTTTCAAACACCCTCTAACGCTAAACAATGATGTCGGGCCAGGAATGTCGGTCCTGTACAAAATCGGGCGATTCCGTCGCACGTCAGGTCTTCCCGTGATAATCGACCCGCTCGCCCATGGGTCGGTCCTTGAATTCGCGCGCGAACGTCACGAAGTTATTGACTACGGCCTCGAAGATAACCTTACCTTTTTCCGCCGTCGCGAGCGTTGGATCACCGTTGACGCCCGATTTCGAAAAGCGCGTCCAGTAATCCATCATGCGAATCGGACCGGGGTCGGTGAGGTCGTTCCAGATGAAAGCCGACGCCGGCTGGTTGGTCTCCTTGCACGCTTTGTCCATCTGGACGCGTGCCCCATCGAGATAGAGATACACCGATGTCTCCAACTCGCAGGCGTGTGACATACCACTGCGTCCCGATTCGCGGACCTGGCGGATCTCCTTCATCGCCAGTTGTGGCCATAGAAAGGCCGCACACAAAGCGTCGGTCTCGAGGATCGTGCGCCGCGAAACCAGTTCGAGAATCGGCATATTCGAGCCATGGCCGTCGGCGATCAGGATGCGGCGAAACCCGTGATGGGCGACGCTCTTGGTCACATCCAGCGTGAAATGCAACAGATGCTCGATCTGGATATCGATGGTGCCGTGAAAATCCATGTGATGGGTCTCGTAGCCGAACGGGATGATGGGCATCAGCAGGATATCCCCTTCCGCTCTGCGCGCCGCTTCCTCGCAGATTTCCCAGATCAGAAAATTGTCGGTATCGAGTGGCAAGTGCGGCCCGTGGTCCTCCACCGAGCCGATCGGCAGCACGACCACTGGCTGGCGTTTCGCCATATCGCCCAGTTCGGGCCATGTGTAGTGCTGGTAGAGATAGGGTTTGCGAGTCATGTCGGGGCCTTTCAGGTTGTCGATGGTCAGTAGTCGATGGATTTGCGCGGATCGATGAAGAGCCACGTGATGGCGCCCATCAGATAAAATCCCGCGGCGACGTAGAAGACGGCGTTGAACGAACCGAACATCTGTTCTAGCTTGGCTGCGGCGAGCGGAGCGACGACGCCCGAAACGCTGGAGGCGAAGTTGATGAATCCGGCCGAGGAACCGCCGAATCTGCCGCCCGCATCGGTACAGGTGGCCCACAGCACGGGCAGCGTCAGATCGTGCGCCCCGGAGGCCAGCGCCAGGCAGGCGACGGCCATGCCGGGTGAGTGCATCGAGATGGCCGCCAGGTACCCGGCGGCGCCGAGCAGGAATCCGCCGCATCCTACCGTGCGCCGGCCCAGCAGGAGGCTGCCCGTGCGGCGTGTGATCGCGTCGGCGATCACCCCGCCCAGCAGGCATCCCACGGCGCCTACGGCCAACGGCAAGCCCGAGTAAAAGCCCGATTTCGTCAGGCTGATTCCGAACTCGCGCGTAAAGTACGTCGGCATCCAGGTGACGAAGAACTGGAATCCGAAGCCGGACGCAAAGTAGGTCGCAAACAACCGCAGCATATTGGCATCCGTGAACATGCGCGCCCACGGAACTGGCTCCGGGCCCTTGAGCGCGGGCGCGGCGCCCATGCGGACCAACTCTCGCTCGGCGTCGTTAACCGCTGGGTGATCGGCTGGATCGTCGCGGTACCAGAGGAAGCATACCAGAACCCAGGCAAGGCCCACCACGCCGAAACAGGCGAAGGTCCAGCGCCACCCCGCGGCGGCGATCAGCATCGCGGCAAGCGGAGGAGCGAACGCCCCGCCGGCCCGTGCGCCCATCCACAGTACACCGTTGGCCCGGCTGCGTTCCTCCAGGGGAAACCATCGGGAGAGTGCGCGCGATAGGGTAGGGAAGGCCCCGGCTTCCGCTCCACCGAAAATCGTGCGCATCACCAGCAGCCCTCCGAAACCGCGTACCGTGCCGGTGAGAATGGTGAACAGCGACCAGCAACTCACAATGCGGATCAGCATGCGACGCTGGCCCCAGCGATCGCCCAACCACGCGGACGGCATCTCCAAAACCCCGTAAGCAATATAGAAAACCGTGAAGACCCACGCGAACTGGATCTGCGACAGATCGAGATCGGCCCGTATCAATGGTGCCGCCACCGAAATGCAAACACGGTCCAGATAGGTGATGAAGCCGGCGGAGAAGACCATCGCCAGCACGGCATAGCGGACTTGTGTCGGACGGACGTCGACCGTCGGCGTCACAACTCGCCTTCCGCCGCGAGCAGTTCGAGGGTCGCGTCGAAGGCTTCCAGGGTACGCGTCACATCTTCCTGTGTGTGCGCCGCCGAAACCAGGCCGCCGGGCCAGCCGGCGATATCGACACCGTGCAGCAGAAAGCCGAGCCGGAGTTTGTGCTGCAGCGCGGACGGGGCGCCGGGTTTGAGCGACTGCCACCGGACACGGCCTGCGTAGACCTCGTCGGCCGTCGCGTTTCCGGTGAAGATATGAAATTCGGAGAACCGGCCATACGCACATCCTGCGAGGTTGCGTCGCCGCAGAATGGCATTCATGCCGTCGCGGATCGCGGCGGCGGAGCCGTTCGCGCGCTTGATGGCGTCGCTGTCCCGGATGATCCTCAGCGTGGTGACGCCCGCGGCGGCGGAGATAGGCGCAGCGTTAAAAGTCCCCTGGTGCGGGACTCGGGGAGATGTAATGACGTGGCCATCATGTCCAAACTCGAGCAGCGCGAGGACGTCGGCTCGACCCGCGACTGCGGCTCCCGGGTGTCCGCCCGCAACAATCTTGGCCAGCGTTGTGAGATCCGGTGTCACTCCGAAGAATTGTTGCGCGCCTCCTGGTGAACAGCGGAACCCGGAGATCACTTCGTCGAAGATCAGGAGCGCGTCGTATCGTGACGTGAGGTCCCGTAATGCGCGTAGTGTTTCGCCGCTGGTCGGAATTTTGCCGAAGGTGGCGCCGGTGGGCTCCAGGATCACAGCCGCGATGTCGCGGCGGGTAGAGAGCAATTCCTCCACGCGATGTAGGTCATTGGGGTCCGCGAACAGCACGTCATCAACCAGTCCCGGCGGGATCCCCTCCGCGCCGCCCTGCGGAAAGCTGACGTGGTCATGCCAGCCGTGGAAATGGCCGGCAAAGCGCACGATCTTGTTTTTGCGGGTGAAGGCCCGGCCCAGGCGTAGCGCGAGGTGCGTGGCCTCGGTGCCGGAGTTGGTGAACCGTACACGCTCCGCCGACGGTATCATCTCGTGGATCAACTCGGCCCAGGCGATCTCGAGTTCGTGCGACGCGCCGTAGTGCGAGCCGAGCGCCACCTGCTTCCCCACCGCATCGACCACCGCCGGGTGATTGTGTCCCAGAATCAGGGCGCCGTGCCCGCCGAAGTAGTCGACGTACTCGTTGCCATCG
>Ga0105240_10014264_pt1 | contig 10855 bp, 8 predicted proteins | sample KBSC54metaG_FD_80426 | JGI IMG/M metagenome (GOLD analysis project Ga0105240, IMG submission 80426) | Corn rhizosphere microbial communities from Kellogg Biological Station, Michigan, USA - KBS C5-4 metaG | ecosystem: Host-associated > Plants > Roots > Rhizosphere > Soil | place: Michigan, USA...
ACGTACAGCTGCCGAAAAAGCCGAACTAGAAAAGCTAGAACAAGAAGAACTGCAAGCAACTGAAAAAACTCTTGCTGAAAAGCAAGCTGCTCAACAACAAGCAGAAAAAATTGCTGCTGAATCTAAAGCGCAACAATTAAAAGCTGAACAAGAAATAAAAAATCTTGAAGCAGAAGAGACAACACTAAAACAAAAACATGCTCAAATTAAAGCTGAACATAATGCTGCAAAAGAACGCTTTGAGCTGGCAAAAACTGAATCAGAAAAACTACAACAGGAAGCGCTGCAAGCAACTGAAAAAACTCTTGCTGAAAAGCAAGCTGCTCAACAACAAGCAGAAAAAATTGCTGCTGAATCTAAAGCACAACAATTAAAAGCTGAACAAGAAATAAAAAATCTTGAAGCAGAAGAGACAACACTAAAACAAAAACATGCTCAAATCAAAGCTGAACATGATGCTGCAAAAGAACGCTTTGAGCTGGCAAAAGCTGAATCAGAAAATCTAAAAAACGAAGAACTCCAAGCTGCTGAAAAAGCTCTTACCGAACAACGTACCACCAAGGAACAAGCTGAAAACATATTAGCCGAATTGAATACACAAAAATTAAAAGCAGAAAAAGAACTCGCTGATCAAAAAGCCGCTTTAGAACAAGCAACAAAAGAAACTAATGCTAAACAAGAACTGCTCGATAAAGCAGCCAAAGAAGTCCAAGAAGAAGAGCAACAATTAGAACAACAATTAGTAAAACAAGCTGCCCTTGAAGCACAACAAAAAGAATTACAAACTCAACTATCTCAGCAAAAACAAGTAGATCTTGAATTACAACAAAAAAAAGAAAAAGAACTACAATATATTGAACTAGAAAAACAACAAGCTGCATTGGCAGAAAAAATGGCTGCTGAAATTAAAGCCAAACAAGCAGCAGAAAAAGCTCAAGCTGACAAAGAAACTGCAGAAAAAGCAGTTGCACAAGTGCGATTGCAACAAGATCAATTGGAGATTGCAGCAAAACAAGCAAACACAAATCTTGAACTTGAACGAGAAACTCTCAATGAACTTATGCGCAAACGAGAATTGGCAGAAATCGCCGAACGCGAAAAATTAAATGAACAACTCAAAGAAGCTGAAAATAATAAACGCAGAGAGCGAGAAAAAGCAAAAGAGGAATTAGAACGCAATAAACCAATGGTACCCGGCGGAGATGGCCCAGGAGATGATTCTAAAGACAAGGTAACAGTGCCTCCAATCGCCATGCCTATTCCTGATACATTACCTCCGGCACCATCTCCAAGACCATCAATTCCACCAACAAAAATACCTCCTCTCATGCCTCTTGCTCCTCGAGCAACAACAGAACCTGCTCAGACAGTGGTTCCAATCCATATCCCAGCTCCTGTTACGCCGCCGGTCGCACAAAATCTTCCACCGCAACTTGTGCTTCCACAACTACCAATACCGATAATCACACCACTGCCTCCACAACCACAATTACCTCCACAGCCACAACTGCCGCAGCAGCCGGCAGTAGAACCTGTACAGCCAATTGTTACTCTGCCAGAAGTAAAAAAAGAAGGTTCACCAACACCGCCTTCGCAAGTAAAACCATTTGAGCGGCCTAGATTTACCTCACAAAGACCTTCTCCAAGGCCTGCTCGTTCTTCTCAAGAAGCAGAACAACAAGAAAATACCTTTGTACCAGGCTCACCAATACGACCCTTTGTTTATGAATCTTCACACTCACGTATTCAGATAACTCCAGACAAACCAAGCAAACCATTTATACCTGCAGAACCAGAACACCATGCAACATATACCCCGCCTCCAATGCCAACACCACCAGCAACCGTAGTACCTTACATATCGAGCAACCCTGAAACTCCAGCATCATTCCAACCTATGATTGAGCAGCCAACTGCTGTAACAACTCAAACAATCAAAACCTCTAAAAAAAGCCAAAAGATTCAACCAAAGGCTAAAACACTGCTGGAAAAGTACAGAAAAGCAGCACAAAAACATCTGGTAGCACGAAAAACAAAAAAAAGAATAAGAAGCAAAAATGCTGCAGATCTTTTACGCCAACTTAAAAAGGCAAAAGATGCTGCTGCGCAAACAAAACCCGTTGAATCTGTAGAAGAAGAGCAACCCATCACACAAGAAGCTCCAAAAGCCGTGTGGAGTAAGGTAAAAAGCTTTGTTGCCGATGCTGTTGATTACATACGCCAATTGTTTGGTTGGGAGTAAAAGATCAGAGGGCGCTTGATTATCCTCAATTCCATTGAAGTCTTAATTGGGGTCCCCATGTGAAGAGAATCGAGCAGGGGGTTAAGCATCTGATGCACACGATATTTTGGCTTTTTTATTGATAAAACCATACAAAATCATTGCAATTATAAAATAGTTTATACGATACTAGAAGTAGTAATATGTTGTTATTATACAAAAAAGAAGGGTTTTTACATGAAATTATTTAAAAGCACACTCGCTATTGCAGCTCTCTTTACCATCGGCTCAGTATCGGCATATGTAGCAGGCGCAAAAAAAGCTCCTGCTAAAAAAGCTGCTCCTGCCAAAAAGGCTCCTGCTCCAAGACGTGGTACTAAATCAACCGTTGCACCTGTTCAACCTGCTCCATCAGCAAGCGGTTTCCAGCAACTACGCGCTCAAGTATTGGGCATGAGACAAGCTGATGTAATTGATAGTACCAAAAAACTAAGCAATCAATTTATAGGACAAATGTCACAAGCTGCAGCCGATGCAGGCCTTGGCGCTGTTGGAATGAGAGCAATCTTGGAAACAGCACGCGATAAATTTGCACCATTTACCGGCAATGATACTACAGATCTTCAATTGCTTATGACTATCAACAAACAAATTGATGATTCTGTTACGCGTCTTGGCTAATGCTTTGAATTAAAAATAAAAAGTACATTTTTATATATAAAAAAAGGAAATCGTAATGAAATTATTAAAAAATAGCCTACTCATTGTAGCTCTATTTACAATCGGCTCAGCAGGTGCATATGTAAAAACCTCTGGAAAAAAAGGCTCTACTACCTCTACTCAACAACCTGCCCCGCAAGCGCCTGCTTTACCAGACAGGTCATTACAACCAGCTGTCTCACAAGCTCCAGCTTTACCAGGCGCATCATTCATGTACCTCTTAGAGCAAGTAAGAAGAATGCCAGCAAACCAAGTAATCAATGCAAATGGTGTGTTTACTGATTCATTTACCAACATGGTTAAAAGTGCAAACCTTACACCTGAGCTTACAAGAGCGTTATTAGAAGCTGGTAGAAATCTCCATTTACCATTATCTGGAGATAATGATCAAAACATGGCATTAATGGGGTCTACAGACGGAAATATTAATAAATTTATGGCAAGTCTAGGAATCTTAGTTCCAGTACAAACAAGCAAAGAAGTAGTTGTATACGAACCATCTGAAAATGAAATCTATGCAGAATATTATAATGGATGGGAAACAACAATCAAACAAGATTATTTAGAAAAACGCATTAAAGAATTACTTAGAAACAAAACAGGTCAGCAAGTTAATGCTATTTTAATACCAGAATTATCTCAAAAAATGCGTCGCGCTTGGACTGCTGGCAATGTAGAAAACACAGTGTCTAGAACAAAAGAGCTAGAAAAAACTATTAAAGATACTGTTGCAAGATTAGAAAGAGAACAAAAACAACAAGGTCAAATAGTTCCATATCAAGGCCTTACACCGCAAACAGGAGCTATCGTTCCATATCAACCACTTACACCGCAAACAGGAGCTATCGTTCCATATCAACCACTTACACCACAAACAGGAGCAATCGTTCCATATGAACCAGCTAAAACATTGATGGCAAACTTTTATGACCCTGCAACCAAACTTATTAGACAAGATTATTTAGAAGAAAGAGTTAAAGAATTAGTAAAAATTAATAAAACTGCAGATGAGATCGTTGCTATTTTATCACCTGAATTAACAACAGGCCTTGGTGCTCAATGGAGAATAAGTAAAGTAAAAGTTACACCTGCTTTACTTCAGCAAGCAAATCAGCAAATTAAAGGAACTGTTGCAAAATTAGCCCCAGAGTATAAACAGATGTTAAAAACAGTAGATTATATAGAAGATTTAGTTCTAAGAAATGAAACAAACTTGAAAAAAGATCTTGTTACTGATGCTTATAAACAAAACTATAAAGCGTTTACTCTTGCAGCGATGGTAAAAAAAATCAAGCAAACCTACCCATCTTTGGACCCAATGATAGCGGGTAGCATGCTGCATGAAGCAATAGTCACAAACCCTCTTTTCAAGAAAAATTACTCACTCCCAAGATTGGATAGCTTTATAGAAAAAGTTATTGCAGAAACTTGGAATCAATAAGACGCAATAAGAGCAAACGCTAAGCTAATAAACAAAGAAAAGATGTTGTTTACGACAACCCTTTTCTTTGTTTATTAAATTAACACCATATTAAAGCATTGCTCTTTTTAAACAATTTGAGCAATACTAACAACAATAGCAATACTCTTTCCTCTCTCACAAAAAAGGTAAACTGTATGAATTTTTTTAATAACACCCTAATCATCACAGCCCTGCTTACCTTACCTTTTATATCTGCACGACAAGTAAAAACCAGAAAACCTGGTCAAAAATCAATTCCTACACCTATCCAAACCAAAGCGCCTGCATTGCCAGCGCAAGATGAAGCGTATCGCAAAGGCGCTGCCGCTCTCCCTGCAAAAACATATAAACAATTGCATGACGATATAAAAATACTAAAAACCGATCAGGTTATTAACCAAAATGGTTTATTAACTGACTATTTTATTGCGTTTGTAAAAAATAATGCACAAAAGTCTGCGCTTGCTGATGCCCTTACGCAGGCACTCCTACAAACCGGCGTGCACTTACATGCTAAGTTCTCTGGCGACAACGAAAAAGATACTCGGCAACTATCTGCAGTTAACCAACAAATTGCAAACATAATGAGTCAGTTAAAAACCCCAGCTCAACAAGAACTGGAAAAAATTAAACCAGTACCTACTGCTCCTACCAAAGCAATACCTGCTCCAGCAAAACAAGAAAAAAAACAACCTGAACCGATTATTCCCCCACAAAGTAAACAAGCGCAAACACAACCTACTCTTCCAGAACCAAAAACAAGTCCTTCCGAGCCAATCGCTCAACCAAAAAAACCAGGCACAGACTTCACTGTTGAAAAACCAATAGAGCAAAAAAAACTACCGTCCGAACCTGTTGTTATTCCGCAAAGCAAAGAAGCACAAGGTATTGCCGCACTACAAAATTTCCGCAAAACAAGTGCCGCTCAGCCAATGAGTACTTTTTACGCCAACGCACGGGTTAATGAGCAATGGTTACTTAACGGCTTGCAACTCGTTCTTAACGGAGCTCAACTTTCACCACAAAATAAAGCACAAATGCAAGGCGAACTTGTAGGCAATGCAACAGAATTGATGCGAGAATTCTTGGATAAAAACAAAATAGACCCTCAGCTGCACAGAACATTTCTGGACAATGTAAAAACACAAACTATCAACTTTATAAATAAGCAATTGCCAGCTCAGCTCCCTGCACAAAAACTTCCTGCTCCAAAAGCACCAAGCCAGCAACCTGTATCACCAGAAGGAAAAAAAGCATCTGCCGAACCAATTAAAAAACCAAGCACGCAAAAAGAAGAAAGTACACTCAAGCTGCCAGCCTGGATTGCTCCAAAAAACAATACTTTTATCGCTAAAGAGTTTGAGATAGAATTGCTTGCCTATATCTTTAAACATCAAGATGCAAACAATAATGAAATAATTACCTTTTTCACCCAGCAAATACCTTCTCAACTGTCAACTAAAAATAATATCATTAAAAACATAGAAACAACGGTAAAAAACATATCTCCAGAAGAACCGGTTACAAAACCAACCCCCCCTGCGCCATCCAATGTATCAAATAAAGATCTACCCGGTTGGATTGATCCAAAAAAGATTGCCCTTCGCTCAGATGCCTTTAAAGATGCTGCTTTGAGCTATTTTGCTAACAACTCCGATGCCGATAATGATGAAATCTTCAACCACTTCATAGACCAGCTGCCAAGCAGCTATGCGAATAATAAAGTTATCCAAGAAAAGATGAAAACCATTATAGCCAGAATCTTTGAAGGATAATACTCCCACGCAACCCCCTCTTACACCCCACCGACAAATTCAATTTGAATAATTTTACCAAAAACCCTTATAAACACTTGTTTTTAAGAAAAGAAATATGCAACACTAGTAGTGATATTTATATTGTTTTTCCCAAAAAAAGGAGTCTCTTATGAAATCTTCTAAAGCCATTATGGCTGTTATGGCGTTATTCGCGCTTAGCACATTTACGGTTATTACGCCTTCTGCGTACTGGAGCAAATCATCGGTCAAAAATATCAAAAAAAATAATAGCCAAGAAACGCTCGGCGACTTTATAGATAGGCTAGTTGCAGCCAATCTCTCTTTGATTCAAAATATTCTTTTTGACGAATACAGCGATGCTATCGTACTTAATGTCAATAAAGATAAGAATAATAAGGCCTTTGTTAACTATTTAATGGCAAACATAAAAACAGAATTCAAAAACGCAGATAGCGCTTTTTTTACAGCTCTATTAAGCAATAAGATTGAAGAAGCCGTACGACTCAATACTGAAAAACAGTTTGTATGTGATATTATGAAGCTTTTTAGATTGATCGACAAAGCCTAACCAACAAACTCAGTCTGAATAATTTTAGACAAAAAACCTTATAAACCCTTGTTTTTTATAAAAACAATATGTAATGCTAATAGTGATAATATATGGTTTTTCTCAAAAAAGGAGTCTCTTATGAAATCTTCTAAAGGTCTTATGGCTGTTGTAGCGTTATTCGCTCTCAGCACATTCACTGTTGTTACACCATCTGCATACTTGAATAGAGCAAAAGCTGCTGCAGAAAAAGCAAAAGCCGCTGCTGCACAAGCTCAAGCTGCCTATACTCAAGCGCAAGATGCAGTAAATCAAGCAAAAGGTGTGTACGGTCAAGGTAAAACTATGTATGGCAAATACATGGGTACTCCATCTGCTGCTCAACAAGCACAAGAAGAAGCTATGATGGAAGAAATGAATGCAGAAGCGCGCAGACAAGGCTTAGGAACAAACTAGGCCATCACAGCATTAGAAATAAAGAAAGAGGCTCGTTATTGCAACGAGCCTCTTTCTTTATTTCTAATATTTATGTCTTAACTATGGGTGCCCAACTGCAAGAAAAATGGCTTGCCCGCCGTAGCTTTAGCGTAGGAGGGGCTAAAATGACAGCCCTGTTTTTGCCCATAGAACCCATCTGCGTGGAGCAGCATCATTACTTTTTGAGAAAGTAAATGATCCACCAACGTTACCAAATAACGGATATTCCCTATCTTTCAGATCAAAACCAAGCGTACCATACAATGTATTGGTCAAGATAGCCGGTGTTGCTGCAGTGTTAAGATCGATATCATTTTCAGTAATTACTACTGTTTCGTATTTCGCAAGAGGTACGGGAATAAGTTCAAGATTATTCGCCATATTTTCTACGCGTTGCTCATAGTATGGGTTACCACTTATTGTGCGAATTGGATTAGTTTGCCCTGCTCCAAGGAAATGCTTAAGCGCTATATCTGTCCCAAATGGACATTTAAGCTCAACATTTTCACCTCTGCGCGCAAGGAAGTTGTAACCAACTTCAGCCTGGAATCTTCTACAGCTGAAAACAAACGCTGAGTTAACATCATGAACAAGGCCAGGAGTTACTTTTACTTCTCTGGTAAACACATTAATACCAGGAGTTGAGAAGTTTTGAGCATGCGCAGCTGGTGTTAACGTAGAAGCCTCTGCTGCTTGTTCTTCGCTAATATAAACCGGCAAATAACGGCTCCATGGTCTGTGTTTCAAATCAAATGAACGGACTTGGTCTCTTTGGAAAAGAAGCTCAGAGTGATTTGCTAATTCAAAACGAATGGTTTTATCACCCGCTTGGCTATTCCAAATTTCTAAACCTAAACTACTACCAAACATAATTCCGAAATATTTACCTCTACCCACGATTGGTTCAAAAACATACACACCTTCATTTCTGTTGCCAGTAGGTATCACAATCCCGAGGTATGATTCCATATGAGCTGGTTCATGTTGTAACCATTCGTAACCAACCTTAAATTCAATATCAGCGAGCCCTGTTTTTTTCATTGATGAAGAAGAACATATTTTACCGTACTTCCAATCTTCTTGTGCAAATGCTTCTGTCATACTGCCATACGCAAATTCATTTGCAGCTTCATCCACACCACCACCATCATTAACAATGAATTCACATAAATTCATACTGTTTTTAACATGTTGAATAGAAGTAGAAACACTCAACCAGAAACCTCTTCCTGTGTCATGGTTTTTCCAGAAGCTTTGTCTATCATAAAAACCTAAACCAATAACACTTTGTTGTGGAGCAACAGTAATTCTACTTTCAAAATTGCCATTTACCGTGAAAACATTAAAATCTTGCGCTAAAAGATTCTGAAATCCAAATCCTAATTCTCCTGGAACTGGCCCAACTTCTGCAGCTGTCAAAGTTTCTAATCCATCAAAAAAGAAATAGCGAGCTAAATCATTGCTATTAGTAGTGCGACTTCCAAACAATGTTGCACAAAAGAATCCACCTCTGCCATCTTCACGCTCATGGCTACGATCAGAACGGCAACTTGAAACAAGTTCTGGTTCTTGAGATACAAAAAGAGGACGAATTGTTAATGTTGATTTACCAGTTGCCTCTAGACGGGAACTATCATTATCACATTGACCAAAGAGGGTTGACCCCATAGTCCCTAATACTAATAATGCCCATAATTTATTATGTTTCATTCTTCTCCTTTTTTGTGATTACCAAACCTACATCCTAGACTCTTTGTTGTATTTTGTAACATGGAGGACACGGGTAAGTCAATAGCATTGATCCCATGCTACAGTCCCATTCTTTATTGCATGCCGAATGGGGACCCCGTATTAAGAAAATTTTTACATAGTTTTGTCGGGCTACTCTAGCGGAGTGTGCTATACATTTCATTATACCCAAACAATGCCCTGTTTCATTTTTTGATCTTTCAGATTTTTTGAGACATGATAAAACAAAAAACAAGGAGATTATCATGACTCATCGTATCATGCTATTTTTTCTTATCTGCTTCTTTTATTCAAATCCTTTTTTCGCCATGGATCTTAATAAAACACCATCCGAAAATCTTTCATCATGCGCACTCACACTACATACCACATTTACTGAAGCTATCAATCTCTTTGATCGAGAGCGTAAACAACAAATTCTCGTGCCTCCTGTTAATCCTTCTTTACCACAATCAAACTTTACTCGATCAACTCTCTTGTTGAATGATTTTATGAATAAAAATAGAGAGCTTTTTGGATCTCCTCTTTCAGTCCAAATGCTTCTCAGAATGGTTCATGAAGACCAATCTTCACAGCTTGGAAAAGCTCTTCAAAATTGTCTACACTACTGCAAAGATCAATTTATTGGAGTAACCAGCACTACCTTGAGAACTATAGAAGATCCCGAAAAAAACATGTTATATCAGAGCGATTTTCCACCACTCCTGAGTAAATCTATTACAAGAATGGCGTATAACAGCCTTGATAACAGGTACTTTCTGAGTATGGAAACTCACCCTGGATCGATCTGTGGCTATGATGTTTACGAATCCCTCCAGCTAGCGGCAACAGTGAGTAACCGTGGAACGCTGCAAGTATGGAATTTTGCAAAATCAAAACAAATTCTACACAATGAAGAAAATTCAAAATATGGCACGGTAAAATTTAGCTCAGATGGCTCTCTTGTTGCAAAAGTAATGCTTGATCAAGAACAGCAGAGTTGTTCCATAAAAATATGGGATCTGTCTGGCCATTCAGGCCAACCAATTTATGAAACAGTGATACCTCATAACATCAAACGGATACGTTGCATAACCAGAGCAGAACCATCTATCATATTAGAGCTCATCGATAGCAATAACAGAGTTATTCGCTGTACATGTATCCCAGAAAAAGAACTATTTATAGAGTCGGCAAATGAATATTTTTCAGCTACACTGTATTGCACTGATGCTGGTAAAGCAATCAACAAAATTTATGTTCAAAATAACAATACTTTAACTCTAGAAATTAACTCAACGCCTTTATTGTTTTGTTTATGGGCGATTAAAAATACACGAGAATCAAAAGACTTAGCCGCTATAAAAAAATCCCGCAGCTATTTTGAATTAGGATCTTCTTGCTTAAAACCGCTCGTGGATGAAGAGATAAACCTAGCAGCCTCAAGCGAAAAACGCAGCCCATATTCTCGAACAAAATAATGTGGTATAATTTGAATAAGAATTACAGGCACAAAAACTAGGACCTCTATCATGATTCCACGCGTAAAGGCACCCAAGATTTTATCGATTGTACGTTGTTTAATTTTATTATTATCTCGGTAAAAAAACATCTTTCCTTCTACCATTTTACAGAAATTCAAACTCCTATTTTGGAATCAGTCGACCTTTTTGTGCGTTCTCTGGGAACCCATACAGATGTAGTTTCAAAAGAAATGTTCATCATAGAACCTCGTCAAGAAAGCAGCGAAGGTCGCATTTGCTTGCGTCCTGAAGGAACGGCTCCTGTCGTACGCGCGTTTAATGAACATCACATACAAGCAACACCATGGAAAGTTTTTTCATGGGGACCAATGTTCCGCTACGAACGCCCACAAAAGGGAAGGTTCCGCCAATTCCATCAAGTAACTATGGAAATCATTG
>Ga0105240_10014265_pt1 | contig 10855 bp, 10 predicted proteins | sample KBSC54metaG_FD_80426 | JGI IMG/M metagenome (GOLD analysis project Ga0105240, IMG submission 80426) | Corn rhizosphere microbial communities from Kellogg Biological Station, Michigan, USA - KBS C5-4 metaG | ecosystem: Host-associated > Plants > Roots > Rhizosphere > Soil | place: Michigan, USA...
GCCGCGGCGATGCGCTTGTAGCCGGTGAAGTCCTCGGCGATCACCGGCTCCTCCAGCCAGTAGGGATCGAACTCGTCGATGCGGTGGCCGGCCTGGATCGCGGTGTCGGCGTCCCAGCCCATGTTGACGTCGATCATGATCTCGACGCCGCCGCCCATCGCCTCGCGCATCGCCTTCACGTTCAGCACGTCCTCGCGCCACGGCCGGATGTGCGCGACCTGCATCTTGATCGCCTTCAGCCCCTGCGCGGTGAAGCGCCTGGCGCGGTCGATCATGCCGTCGCGCCCGTAGCCGCGGAAGCAGCCCGAGCCGTAGGCCGGGATCTCGGTTCTGGCCGCGCCCCATAGCCGGAACAGCGGCAGGCCGGCGCGCTTGCCGACGACGTCCCACAGCGCCATGTCGACGGCGCTCTGGGCGAACACGGTGACGCCCATGCGGCCCAGCCAGAAGTTGCTCCTGTAGAGGGTCTGCCAGATGCCCTCGACCTCGGTGGCGTCGCGGCCGATGACGTGCGGCGCGATCAGCTCCTTCATCGCCGCATCGATCGTGTGCAGCCCGCCGCGCAACGGCATCATGTAGCTCATGCCGGTGAGGCCGCCCTGGGTCTCGATCTCGAGCACGTAGAGGTCGCGCTTGGGCGCTGCCAGGATGCCGGCCGGCGGCGGATCGCCCTGCCACGGCACCTGCAGGAGCGTCGAGCGCAGTTCGGTGATGGTGGTGACCGTCGTCATAGGGCATAACCTCCCGCAATATCGCAATTTTGACTGCATAGTGCCTGCCACCATGACCCAGTCCAACCGTATCTATCTGTTCGACACTACCCTGCGAGACGGCGCGCAGACGCAGGGCGTCGACTTCACCGTGGCCGACAAGGTCGCCATCGCGCGCGAGCTCGACCTGCTGGGGATCGACTACATCGAGGGCGGCTGGCCGGGCGCCAATCCGACCGACGATCGTTTCTTCGCCGATCCGCCGGCGTTCCAGAACGCCAAGTTCACCGCCTTCGGCATGACGCGCCGCGCCGGCCGCTCGGCCGCCAACGATCCGGGGCTGAACGCCATCCTGTCGACCAAGGCGCGCAACGTCTGCATGGTCGGCAAGACGTGGGACTTCCATGTCGACGTGGCGCTCGAGCTCGACCGCACCGAATACGTCGGCATGATCGGCGACTCGATCGCGCATGCCGTCACGCGCATGGACGAGGTGATGTTCGACGCGGAACACTTCTTCGACGGCTACAAGGCCAACCCCGACTATGCGATGGCGTGTCTTCGGGCGGCCGAGCAGAACGGCGCGCGCTGGCTGGTGCTGTGCGACACCAACGGCGGGACCCTGCCGCACGAGATCGAGCGCATCGTGGGCGAGGTCTGCAAGACCATCCCGGGCGACAGGCTGGGCATCCACACCCACAACGACACCGAGAATGCCGTCGCCAACACCCTCGCCGCCGTGCGCGCCGGCGTGCGCCAGGTCCAGGGCACGATCAACGGGCTGGGCGAACGCTGTGGCAACGCCAACATGATCGCGCTGATCCCCAACCTCGTGCTCAAGATGGGCTTCGACACCGGCCTCAAGGACGGCGCGATGGCCAGGCTCACGCATCTGTCGCGCCTGCTCGACGACCGGCTGAACATGCCGACGAACAGGAGTGCGGCCTACGTCGGCACGCGCGCCTTCGCCCACAAGGGCGGCCTGCACGTGTCGGCGGTCGAGAAGGACCCCAGGACCTACGAGCATGTCGATCCCGAGCTGATCGGCAACACGCGCGTGATCGTCGTCAGCGACCAGGCCGGCCGCTCCAACATCATGGCGCGCTTCCGCCAGATCGGGCTGGAGGTCGATCCCAGGGATCCCGGCGTCGCGCGCCTGCTGGAGATCGTCAAGGACCGCGAGAGCGAGGGCTATGCCTACGACGGCGCAGACGCCTCGTTCGAGCTGCTGGCACGACACCAGCTTCATACCGTGCCCGACTACTTCACCCTGCAGAGCTTCCGCGTGCTGGCCGAGCGCCGCCTCAACGCCAAGGGCGAGCTGATCGCACTGTCGGAAGCCACCGTGAAGCTCGACGTCGCCGGCCGCCGCGCCATGGAAGTGGGCGAGGGCAACGGCCCCGTGAACGCTTTGGACTCGGCGCTGCGCAAGGCGCTGATCCCGGTCTATCCCGAGCTCGAGGACATGCGCCTGGTCGACTTCAAGGTCCGTATCCTCGACAGCGCCGGCGGCACCGCGGCCACCACGCGGGTGATGATCGAGAGCGCCGACGCCGCCGGCCGGCGCTGGTCGACCATCGGCGTCTCGCCCAACATCGTCGACGCCTCCTACAACGCCCTCTACGACGCGCTCACCTACAAGCTCTTCCGCGACGGCGCCAAGGTGCCCACGGACAGGTAGGACAGCGCAGCGCGCGGCCCCTCACGTACACCCTCATCCCGAGGAGCGGCCGCAGGCCGTGTCTCGAAGGATGGGCGTCAGGTCCGGCGCTTCGACAAGTGGCTGATCGAATCGAAATCGCCGCGCATGAGCGCTTCCTTCTTGGCGCGGGACCAACCCTTGATCCGGCGTTCTGCCGCGATGGCATCGGTGATGTCGGGAAAGTGCCCGGACCAGACAAGTTCGACGGGCAGGCGCTTTGATGTGTAGCCGCCATATGTTCCGTGGTTGTGCTCCGAAACCCGACGCTCCAATCCCCGTCGGGCCGAGCCGACGTAGAAGCTGCCATCAGCGCATCGGAGGATGTAGACGTGGGCGCCTGGTTCATCGTTCATCGCGTTGCCCATCCTTCGAGACGCGCGCTGCGCGCGCTCCTCAGCGACTGTGTCTCGGGTCAAGCGTTTTGCCATGGCGTTTTGTCCCTGAGGATGGCGTTGAGGATGATGAGCAGCTTGCGGGCGACGGCGATGGTGGCGACCATCTTGGGCTTGCCGGCAGCGATGAGGCGGTCATAGAAGGCCTTCAACGCCGGGTTCCAGCGTTTGGCCGTCTGGGCTCCCATGAAGAGCGCGGTCCGCACGGCGCGGCGCCCGCCGCCGATCGAGGCCTTGCCCTTCCAGACGCCCGACTGGCGGGTGAACGGGGCCAGGCCGACGAGGGCGGCAATCCGCTTGTGGTCGAGCGTGCCCAACTCGGGCAGCTCGGCCAATATGGTTCTGGCGATGATCGGGCCGACGCTGGGAACCGATGTCATCAGGTCCTCCTTCTCGCGCCACACCGGCGAGCGGCGCACGCTGCCGTCGATGTCGTGGTCGACGCTGGCGAGCTCCTTCTCCAGCGCCTTCAACAACCGCTCGATGCTCGTGCGCACCCGCGCCGGCTCGGTGCGGTGCAGGCGTTGGCGCTCGGCCACGATCATCTCGACGATCTGGCGCCGACGGGCCACCAGATCGGCCAGCAGGCGGGTCGCCCGATCGGGCAACGGACGGATCTCCGGCTGCGTCGCCTCGGCGAAGCGGGCGATCACCCGGGCATCGATCGGATCGGTCTTGGCGCGCTGCCCGAGCGCGTTGGCGAAGGCGCGGACCTGGGCCGGGTTGACCACGACCACCGGCACGCCCTCGCTCGACAGGGTGGCCGCCACGATGGTCTCGTAGCCGCCGGTCGCCTCGAGGGCGACCAGACGCGCCGTACCGCCCAGCCGCCGGCACAGTTCACCAAGCCCCTCGCCATCGCGAGACACCGACCAGGTCTCTCCCGCGGGCAGGACATGAACGTCCAGGCGATCCTTCGATACGTCGATGCCGACAACGCTGATCTGTTCCATGGCGACCCTTCCTTGCGAAAGCGGGCTCGCGGACCGGCCCTGGCGACTGTTCGGGTTCACTGGAACGACCGGAGGGCGACCTCGCTGAGGAACGGGTTCAACCACCCTGGGATGAGACGATCTACCCTCCGGCACCGCAGCCGACACTCTAATCCCTGAGCATCTCGATGACTTACAAGGATGAGGATTTTCTCGCACAATTTCACGCACGACCTCATCCTGAGGAGGCCGCGGAGCGGCCGTCTCGAAGGATGGGCAACGCGATGAACGGCTTGTCCTTCTCCGATGGCTTCCATCGGTATTGCCGATAATACCGCCCCGGCGGCCTTGGCAGCCATGCCCCGCGCCGTGTTGACCGGTCGGGCGGGCAAGACGACCATATATGTTGAAATGGACGGGGAACTGCCCACGCCACCGACGCCACAGGCCCCGCCGACGATCGCGCCCACGATCGCGGTCGCCCCGACGCGCCTGCCGCGCCGCGGCCGGCGGGCGATCGCGCGGGCGGTCATGTGGTCGCTGCCGTTCGTGGCCATCGCCGTCGCCGTCTTCGTCTGGCTGACCTCGGGACGCTTCATCGAGACCGACAACGCCTATGTGAAGGGTGACCGCGTCTACGTCGCCACCGAGATCAGCGGCCCGATCGTCGAGGTGCCGGTGCGCGAGAACCAGCACGTCTCGCGCGGCCAGCTGCTCTACAAGATCGACGACACGCCCTACCGCATCCAGCTCAGCCGCATCGAGTCGGAGATGGACAGCGCGCGTGCCGACATCCGCGGGCTGAAGGCGCAGTGGCGCACCAAGCGCGAGGAGATCCAGGGCGCGCGCAGCCAGCTCACCTACGCCCAGGCCGACTACGAGCGCCAGAAGGACCTCGCCGAGCGCAAGATCGCGCCGACCGCCAAGCTCGAGGAGTCGCGCATGTCGCTCGACCTCGCCACGCGCCGCATCTCGGCCGGCGAGGAGGACCTGACGCGCATCGTGGCGGCGCTGGCCGGCGATCCCAAGATCCCGGTCGACGACCATCCCAAGGTCAAGCAGCTCGCCGCCCAGCGCGACGAGGCGCTGCTCAACCTGCGCCGCACCATCATCACCGCGCCGATGGACGGCCGCGTGTCGAAGGTGCTGGTGCCGGGCAGCTACGCCATCATGGGCGTGCCGTCGATCGCCGTGGTCGCCGACACCGACCTGTGGATCGAGGCCAACTTCAAGGAGACCGAACTCACGCGCGTGCGCGTCGGCCAGCCCGTCACCATCCTGGTCGACACCTATCCCGACCTGCAGTGCAGCGGCAAGGTGACGTCGCTCGCCCAGTCGACCGGCGCGGAGTTCGCCGTGCTGCCGCCGCAGAACGCCACCGGCAACTGGGTCAAGGTCGTGCAGCGCATCCCGGTGCGCACCTCGGTCGAGTGCAAGGAAGGCGGCCCGGCGCTGCGCGTCGGCATGAGCACGACGATCGAGATCGACACCGGCCACCGGCGTTCGTTCGGCGAGCTGCTGAAGGGCATCGGCCTGTGACGGCCTGATGACCGCCGAAGCGCTTCGCCGCCGCCGCTGGCTGACCGTCGTGGTGATGATGGCCACGATCATGCAGGCGCTCGACGGCACCATCGCCAACGTGGCGCTGCCCAACATGCAGGGCTCGCTGTCGGCGACGCAGGAGCAGGTCGCCTGGGTGATCACCTCCTATATCGTGTCCGCCGCCATCGCCACGCCGCTCGCCGGCTTCTGCGCCGTGCGCTTCGGGCTGCGGCGCATCCTGGTGAGCTCGGTGATCGGCTTCACCATCGCGTCGATGCTGTGCGGCGCCGCCCAGACGCTGCCCCAGCTCGTGCTGTTCCGCGTCCTCCAGGGCATCTGCGGCGCCTCGCTGGTGCCGCTCAGCCAGGCGCTGATGATGGATGCCTACCAGCGCGAGGAGCAGGGCAAGGCGATGGCGATGTGGGGCGTCGGCACCATGCTGGGGCCGATCACCGGCCCGACGCTGGGCGGCTGGCTGACCGACGAATATTCCTGGCGCTGGGTGTTCTACATCAACCTGCCGGTCGGCATCCTGTGCGCGATCGGCCTCATGATCCTGGTCAAGAACAAGGCGAGCGACACGCCGCGGCCGTTCGACCTGCTGGGCTTCACGCTGCTGTCGATCGCCATCGGCACCTTCCAGCTCATGCTCGACCGCGGCGAGCAGATGGACTGGTTCGGCTCGCGCGAGATCGTCGCCGAATCGGTCGTGGCCGGGGTCGCGGCCTGCATGTTCGTCATCCACATGCTGTCGAGCGATCATCCGTTCCTGCCGCGCGACCTGTTCAAGGACCGCAACCTGATGCTGGGCATCGTCTTCACGGCCATCACCGGCCTGCTGATGATCGTGACCGCGACCCTGTTGCCGCCGTTCCTGCAGCAGCTCAAGGGCTACCCGGTGTTCACCACGGGCATCGTCATGGCGCCGCGCGGCATCGGCACGATGATGTCGATGTTCCTGGTGTCGCGCATGATCGGCCGGGTCGACGCGCGCTGGCTGATCGCGATCGGGCTCAGCCTGTGCGGCGTGTCGTTGTACGACATGACGCTGTTCTCGCTCGACGTCAGCGAGGGGCGGGTGATCTGGAACGGCTTCCTGCAGGGCATCGGGCTCGGCCTGGTGTTCCCGCCGCTGACCACGCTGGCCTTCGCCACCGTGCCCGCCCGCATCCGCACCGAGGGCGCGGCGATGAACGCGCTGATGCGCAATCTCGGCGCGTCGATCGGCGTGGCGACGCTGGTGGCGCTGCTCGGGCGCAACACCCAGATCAACCGCTCGGCGCTGGCCGAGAACCTGACGGTGTTCAATCCGCTGTGGCGGTTCGGCACCACGCCGATCGAGAACGGCATCCTGGTCGACCGCTCGCGGATCGTGACGCACATGACGCCGTTCGGCGGCGGCTGGCCGTTCGGATCGGTGCCGGTCGACGACCTCTCCAAGCTGGTGGCGGTGTGGGGCGAGGAGCTCAACCGCCAGGCCGCGATGATCGCCTACCTCAACGATTTCCGCGTGCTGGCCATATCGACGGTGATCTTCGTGCCACTGCTCTTCTTCATGCGCCGCCAGGCCGGTTTCGCAAGACCGTCAAGGCGCTGAATACAACCGACGTTCGATTGCTGGTTGGGATGAAAAGGCCTGTCATCCTGAGAGAGCGAGGGACCTTTGATCGGCGCATGCACGAGTACCACGTCTACATTCTCACGAACGTGAAGCGGAACGTCATGTACGTCGGGGTGACGAACAATCTCGAGAACCGGGTGGCCGAGCATCGCGCCGGCACGGGAAGCGTCTTCACCCGGCGCTACAATGTGCACACACTCGTTTACGCCGAGGACTATCAGCAGATTACCGATGCCATTGCCCGTGAGAAGGAGATAAAGGCGTGGCGACGCTCCAAGAAGGACGCGCTAGTCGAGACGGTGAATCCGACCTGGGCCGACCTCTTTGCGCCCGGCGATGCGTTCAAGGATCCCTCGCTGCGCTCGGGATGACAGGCTTGCCGTAGTTGTCATTCCGAGCGCAGCGAGGAATCTTTTGCTATATGGCCCCATGGGACGAGCCTCGAAGGGCAGGGCGACGGCGGACGGCACGCCGGTCGTCATCATGGTGCGCACGCAGCTTGGCGAGAACATCGGCATGGCGGCGCGCGCGATGCTGAATTGCGGGCTGTCGCGGCTGCGCCTGGTGGCGCCGCGCGACGGCTGGCCGAACGAGAAGGCGGTGCGCGCGGCCTCCGGCGCCGACGTGGTGCTGGACCAGGCCGAGCTGTTCGACAGCGTGGCCGAGGCGGTAGCCGACCTCGAGCATGTCGTGGCCACGACCGCGCGCAACCGCGAGTTGTCGCAGCGCATCCTGACGGCGCGCCAGGCCGCCGGGGAAGTACGTGGCTGGATCGGCCAGGGGCTGAGGGTCGGCCTGATGTTCGGGCCCGAGCGTACCGGTCTCGAGAACGACGACATGGTGCACGCCGACACCGCGCTCTCGATCCCGCTCAATCCGCAGTTCTCCTCGCTCAACGTGGCCCAGGCCGTGCTGCTGGTGGCCTACGAATGGGCTGCCGCGGGCGACACCACGGCGCCGGTCCGCATGGCCGAGCACGCGACACGGCCGGCGACCAAGGAGGAACTGGCCAACCTGTTCGAGCATCTCGAACGCGCGCTCGACCAGTCGGGCTTCCTGCGCCACAAGGACATGCGGCCGTCGATGGTGCTGAACCTGCGGGCCCTGCTGCAGCGCGCCGACATGACCGAACAGGAAGCGCGCACCTTCCACGGCGTCATCAAGTTTCTGAGCAAGGGCAAGCACGAGGAATGACCATGTCCACGAAGACAAATACTGCGGCAAGGATCTCCTGGGTCGACGGCGCGCTGTTCGTGGCCGAGAGCGGCAGCGGCCACACCTTCACCATGGACGGCTCACCCGATGTCGGCGGCCGCAACCTCGGCGCGCGGCCGATGGAGGTCGTGCTGATGGGCATGGGCGGCTGCACCGCGATCGACGTAGTCTCGATGCTGAAAAAGCAGCGCCAGGACATCGAGGGCGTCGAGGTCGCGCTGGTCGCCGAGCGGGCCGACGACCATCCCAAGGTCTTCACCGCGGTGAAGCTGGTCTATACCGTGCGCGGCCGGAAGCTGAACAAGGCGCTGGTCGAGCGGGCGGTGTCGCTGTCCGACGAGAAGTACTGCTCGGCCACCGCCATGGTGCGGAAGTCGGCCGATATCACCCACGAGGTCGTCCTGGTCGAGGTCTGAGGACCTTTAACTCATTGATTTGACACAACTAACCCCTGCTTGACTGGCGCTGGTTCGCCAGTATGTTCCGGCCTTCTTCCGGAGAACGTGGTTGGCGGCCATTTGGGCTGCCCTCCCGCCCCAGGATTACCCGTAGGTTTTCCTGGACCAAGGCCTATCCGGACAACAGCGCGACAGCCTGAACAGGCGTCGCAAAACCGATGGAGTGCTGCGTGAGCAAGCGCGCGAATTCGAAGTACAAGATCGACCGCCGCCTCAGGGTGAACCTGTGGGGCCGTCCCAAGAGCCCGATCAACAAGCGCGAATACGGTCCCGGCCAGCACGGCCAGGGTCGCCAGAAGCCGACCGACTACCGCCTGCAGTTGATGGCCAAGCAGCGCCTCAAGGGCTACTACGGCTCGGTCTCGGAGCGTCAGCTCCGCCGCTACTACATGGAAGCCGTCCGCCGCCGCGGCGACACCGGCGAGAACCTGGTCGAGCTGCTCGAGCGCCGGCTGGACGCCGTCATCTACCGCATGAAGTTCGCCATCACCGTGTTCGCCAGCCGCCAGCTGGTCAGCCACGGTCACGTCAAGGTGAACGGCAAGCGCGTGAACATCGCGTCCTACCTGGTCAAGGACAACGACGTGATCGAGCTCACCTCCAAGGCCAAGGAAATGGCCCGGGTCATCGAGTCGACCCAGACCGCCGAGCGCGACGTGCCGGAGTATGTGACGGCCGACCATACCGAGATGAAAGGTACGTACGTCCGCGGTCCGAAGCTGGCCGACGTGCCGTACCCGGTCCAGATGGAGCCGTCGCTGGTGGTCGAGTATTACAGCCGCTGATCCCGCCGGATTGCCTCGAATGTATCTGCGAAAACCCGCCCCGCCAGGGCGGGTTTTTTCTGTTTGGGGGCGTTATTGGCCTCTCTCCATATTGCTGTGCGGATGCATTTATAATACCCACGTCGTGGGGATTTAGGGGTTTTCAAAGATGCGGATGGTCCGTGGGGCGGTCCTGGTGTCGTGCGTGGCCGCGGTGGGCATTTCAGCCTTCGTGTTTCGCGACGACATAGCGCGCAAGCTCGGCTTCACGGTGGCCAGCGCCGCCGAGACGACGGCGGCGAAGCGCGGCGCGGCCCGTGCGGCGACGGTGCCCGTCGTCGTCCACAAGGTCGACGCCAAGTCGATGCCGATCATCGTCGAGGCGGTGGGCACGGTGCAGGCGATCGCCTCGGTGCAGCTGCGCTCGCGCATCGACAGCCAGATCACCAAGGTGAACGTCGAGGAAGGCGCGCTGGTCAAGCAGGGCGACCTGCTGTTCGAGCTCGACTCGCGCACCTTGCGCGCCCAGCTCGCCCAGATCGAGGCGCAGGTCCGCAAGGACCAGGCGCAGCTCGTGCAGGCCAAGCGCGACTCCAGCCGCTCCGACGACCTGCTCGGCAAGGGCGCGGGCACCGTGGTCACGCGCGACAACAGCGTCACCAACCAGAAGGCCATCGAGGCGCAGCTCGAGTCCGACGAGGCGATGCGCCAGAACGTCCTGGCGCAGATCAGCTACACCGAGATCCGCGCGCCGGTCTCCGGCCGCATCGGCTCGATCCCCAACAAGGTCGGCACGATCGTGCGCACCGGCGACAACACCGCCACCGCGGTGCTGGCGACCCTCAACCAGGTCGATCCGATCTTCGTGAGCTTCGCCATCCCGCAGGTCATCCTGCCCGACCTGCGCGCCGCCATCGCTCGCGGCGAGGTCAAGGTGAGCGCGGTGGTCGACGCCACGCACCGGCAGCCCGGCACGGTGGCCTTCATCGAGAACACGGTCGACCCGATGACCGGCACCGTCACCGTCAAGGCCCGGATCGCCAACGCCAACGAGGGCCTGTGGCCCGGCCAGTTCATCAAGGCGGAGACCACGCTCGGCGTCGAGAACGACGCGCTGTCGATCCCTTCCGCCGCGGTCCAGCTCGGCCCCCAGGGCCCCTATGTCTTCGTCGTCGACGGCGGCAAGGCCCGGGTGCGCCCGGTCGCGGTCAAGCGCACGCAGGCCGGCGAATCGGTGATCGGCAGCGGCCTGGCGGCCGGCGAGCAGGTGGTGATCGACGGCCAGCTCCGCCTGGTCGACGGCGCGTCCGTGGCACCTCGTCCGCCGCAAGCCGAGGCGCCGAAGCCCAACCCGCCGCGCGGCTAGGAAACCCGCATGCTCTCCGCGCTCTGCATCCGCCGCCCGGTGATGACCATCCTGGTGATGGCGTCGTTCATCATCGCCGGCATCTTCGGCTACAAGCAGCTGCCGGTCGCGGCCATCCCGCGCGTCGACTTCCCGACCATCCAGGTGAGCGCC
>Ga0105240_10014268_pt1 | contig 10853 bp, 6 predicted proteins | sample KBSC54metaG_FD_80426 | JGI IMG/M metagenome (GOLD analysis project Ga0105240, IMG submission 80426) | Corn rhizosphere microbial communities from Kellogg Biological Station, Michigan, USA - KBS C5-4 metaG | ecosystem: Host-associated > Plants > Roots > Rhizosphere > Soil | place: Michigan, USA...
TACTACTTCGACAAGATGCTGCTGCAGCTTCCGGTGATGGGAACCCTGCTGCGCAAGATCGCCGTTGGGCGTTTCACGCGGACGCTGGGAACGCTGATCACCTCCGGCGTACCGATTCTCGAAGGACTGACCATCACGGCCAGGACGTCGGGCAACGCGGTTTTGGAAGAAGCGCTGATGAAAGTGCGCAAGGCGATCGAAGAAGGGCGCACGATTGTCGATCCGCTGCGGGAATGCGGCGTGTTCCCCAACATGGTGACGCAGATGATCGGCGTGGGCGAAGCCACGGGCGCGATGGATTCGATGTTGCAGAAAATTGCCGATTTCTACGAGGAAGAAGTGGACGCCGCGACCAAGGACATGCTGGCCATGCTGGAGCCGGTGATCATTGGTCTTTTGGGCGTCATGATCGGTGGCATCGTGATCTCGCTGTATATGCCGCTGTTCGCCATGATTTCGAAACTGGCAGGCTAAGGGCAAGCTTCAAAAGGGACAGGTTTCAAAGTTTCAAGCGCAGATGCGAAAGGAACTTTGGAACCTGTAGCCACGGGATCCCATGCAATCGACGTTCGATGAGCGCAATTGGCTGAGTTGGCTGGTCCGGGTCCGGATATTCATATTGACCCTGCTGCTGGCCATTGAGTTGGCGGTTGCGCAATTCAGCCCGGCGCCGCTGCCCATGCGGCTGTTCGTCAGTACGATCCTGTTCTGGTTCAGCCTTTCTCTGTTTTTCGCTCTCCTTCTGTCGCTATGGCAAGAGCACCGACTGCAGGCAGCGATACAGGTGCTCACCGACCTGGCGCTGGTTAGCCTCGTGGTGCATGAGACCGGGGGCTGGGACAGTTCCCTGAATTTTCTGTATCCGCTGGTCATCATTGTGGCCAGCGTGTTATTGCCGCGGGTATGGGCTTACTTGATCGCGGCTCTGGCGTTTATTCTCTACGGCCTGGTCCTGGAGCTGAACTACTACGCCGTAATTCGTTCATATTGCAGCACTCACCCGGGATTTCAGGCGTTACAGGCAATCATCTTCGTCAATCTGTTCGCCTTCCTTGCGGTTGCGTACCTGGCCGGGCTGCTGACGGCCAAGCTCCGGCAGGTGGGCGTGCAGCTGAAAGACACCAGCGGCGCGCTGGAAAGCCTGCAGGTGCTGCATGAAAACATCGTCCACTCCATCAGCAGCGGGCTGGTCACAACGGGGCTGGAGGGGCGCATCACGCTGGTCAATGCGGCCGGGCAGCGGCTTCTGGAACACACCGCGGCGGAGTTGGTGGGAACTCCGGTCAGCCAACTGTTCATGGATTCTCTGCCCACAGTGGAGTCGGAGCATGCGCATGCCGAAGTGCGGTTTGAAACTCCGGGGAGGTTTCGCAAGACGTTGCGCGTGCGGGTTGCGGCGCTCACCGTGCCGGAACGCGGAGATCAGGGCTACGTCTACGTGCTGGATGACTTAACCGAGCTCCGGCGGCTGGAGCGAGAGATCCGGATGCAGGATCGGCTAGCGGCGGTGGGGCGGCTGGCGGCGGCGATCGCGCATGAAATCAGGAACCCGCTCACGTCGATTGCGGGATCGGTCAGCATGCTTTCCGGCGTGCCTGAGATGAACGAGGAACACCGCCGCTTGCTCGATATTGTGACCCGCGAATCGCAGCGGCTGAATGCGATTATCACGGATTTTCTGGCGTATTCCCGCACCAAGCAGTATCACTTCGACAAGGTCGATCTCATTCAGCTGGTGGAAGACACTTTGACGCTGATGGATCACCGCATGAAGGCGGAGAATACCGGCATCACGATCAAGCGTTCCTTCCCGGTGAAGCAGGCGTGGAGCCTGGCGGATGGGGACAAGTTGAAGCAGGTATTTTGGAACATTTGCGAGAACGCGGTTCGCGCCATGAAACACGGAGGCATGTTGACCGTCAGCCTGGAAGACGCGGGTGAGGACTGGCAGATCGGGTTTGCCGATACGGGAGAGGGCATGAGCCCGCAACAAACGGAAAAGGTATTTGAACCTTTCCAGTCAAATTTCGAAGGCGGTACGGGACTGGGACTCGCGATCGTTTACCAGATCATGCAGGCGCATGAGGGCAAGGTATGGGCACGTTCCAAGCGCGGGCAGGGGACTACGTTTGTGCTGCGATTGCACCGGCTTGAAGCGGGGCGACCAGCGGTAGCCGCGAACGGACTCGGACAAAAGATGCTGACGGGCGCCGCCGCGGTGGGAGGTTCGCATGGCTAATATTCTGGTCTGCGATGACGAACGTTCCATCTGTGAAATGCTGGATATTTCGCTGCGCCGCGAAGGCCATAAAGTCGAGACCGTTCAGTCGGGGCAGGGCGCGAAAAACAAAATAGACGGCGCCTTGTACGACGTCATCATCACTGACATCAAGATGCCGAATATCGATGGCATCGAGGTGCTGCGCCATGCGCACCGCGTTTCGCCGGACTCCGCCGTCATTCTAATCACCGCGGTGGATGACTATGAGGCCGCGGTAGAAGCGGTGAAGGCCGGGGGAGCCTCGGATTACATCCGCAAGAGTCCGGGACTGGTGGACGAGATCAAGCTGGCGATGAAGCGCACGCTGGAGAAGCTGGTCCTCAGCAAACAGAATTTTGCGCTGCGCCGTGATGCCGCCACACGAAATTCGCTGGACAACATCATTGGATCCAGTCCCGCAATGGAGAAGCTGAAGCAAACCGTGCGCACCGTGGCATCGACGGCCAGCACCGTCCTGATCCAGGGTGAGAGTGGAACCGGTAAGGAACTGGTCGCGCGTGCGGTGCATGTCTGTTCGCCGCGAGCCAGCGATACGTTCGTCTCAGTCAATTGCGGCGCTTTCCCGGAAGCCTTGCTGGAGAGCGAATTGTTCGGCTACGTGAAGGGCGCTTTCACCGGAGCGAACCAGAACAAACGCGGGTTGTTCGAAGTGGCGGATGGGGGCACGATTTTCCTCGACGAGATCAGCGAGATGACCCTGGCCATGCAGGTGAAACTGCTGCGAGTTCTGCAGGAGCGGACGGTGCGCCCGGTGGGGGGAACGAGTGAGATTGCGATCGATGTGCGTGTAATTGCCGCAACCAACCGCGAGTTGGATAAGGCAGTAGCGGAGAATGTGTTCCGCGAAGATCTCTATTATCGACTGAATGTGATTCCGATCCGGGTGCCTCCACTACGCGAGCGCAGAGAAGATGTTGCCCTGTTAGTAAACCATTTCTTGAAGAAGTACGCCAGTGCAGCCGGGCGAAACATTTTGCGCCTGCATCCTTCCTCTCTGGAAATTCTATGCGGTTATGAGTGGCCCGGAAACGTGCGGCAACTGGAGAACACAGTTGAGCGCGCTGTAGCCCTGGAGACCAGCGACGAACTTCACGTAGAGCTTCCCATGGAGCGCCCCAAGGCCCGGGCCGCGGCTGCGGGGGCAGGGACGGGTAGCCTGCCGGAACTCGGCGCTGACCTTAGCCTGCCGGAAGGTATAGGGATGGAAAACTATGTGGCGGGCATCGAACGTTCATTGCTGCAAGGAGCGCTGAATCAGAGCGGGGGCGTGCAGACGAAAGCCGCCGATCTGCTTGGGATTTCGTATCGCTCATTCCGCCATCTTATGAAGAAGTATTCCCTGTAACGCCGTTTCACGCCTCCGAAACAACTCCAAATAAAAATGAACTTTGCGCTTTGGAAAGCGCCCACGGCGGTCTTCAGCGGTATGCAGACCTGCGGAAGATCGTGTAATTTGTGCCGAGGAGGACGCCCAGCGTAGGAACTTTCGTCTAAGGTATTTACCTGAGATGAGGCCTCAAATGCCCAGGCTGGGTGATCCGGTGCTACGACCGGGCGAATTTCTTCGCCGGCGCAGCTTGTAAGTAGGTGCGCGGAGCGGTGCAAGCACCAATCGTTTGGGGTGGGGTCTCCAGGCGTTTGGCGCGTGCTTTGGCGCTGTCCGCGTGACTCGGAGGGGCATATAACCAAATCTCCAGTTTGCGGTGGCACGATCCGGAATTGCGGAAGTCAAGAATTTTGTCCGCAAGTGCCTGTGCAAAATCAGCTTCCGGCGAATTCGACGCTCCAGAATTGAAAATGGCAAGCTGGATGCTATGAGGTTTAGAAAGCTTCCGTGCTGCTCGTCGGGCCACGGGAAACAATAAAACTACAATAGGGGGAACTGATGAAGGATCAGACTGTTCGGCTGGGGCCTCGCGAACAGCAGATTGTCGAACTGCTTCTGCAGGGTTGCGACAATGCCGAAATCGCCACCCAACTGAACATGGCGAGGCGTACCGTGAAGGCTCATTTCAACCGGTTGTTCTTACGTTTTGGGATTACTGGAGGTATCAAGCGAGTGAAACTCGCAACCCTACTTTATCGGAGGCAGACATGTCCGCAAGTGAGCGCTATGGGAACCGTATCCCCAGTGAACGTGAACACCGAGTCATCGAGCTCGTTGCCGAAGGCTTAAAGAACAAAGAGGTCGCCGACGCTATTGGAACGACCGAGCACGTTGTGAAGAATTACCTCCGGGTGATCTATGACAAGCTTGGGCTTTGGAATCGCGTCGAACTAGCCCTGTGGTACGAATCGAGACGAGGTGTGTCTACACCTGCTTTGATGATGCAATAATCCACGCTCGTGGAAGGGGTCGCGGCCAGATTGGCTGCGGCCCTGATCGTACAAGTCTCATTCAAACAACAAAAAAAGATTATTGGCAGCCGAATGCCGGCAGGTTGCGCAGGCGTTCGCCAGCGCCGCTGACGCCCTTGCGGGCGGCGGAATCGAGCAGGATTCGCGCCTGATCGCAATTCTTGGGCACGCCATTACCCTTGAGGTAGAGATCGGCAAGCAGCAGAGTGGCTTGCCCATTGTGCTTGGCAATGGACTTCCAAAGCCACTTGGCGGCTTCGGCGGTATCGCGGCGCTGGCCATTCGCTCCGTTTAAGTATCGTTGCGCTACGGCCAACTCTTCCGCGCCCCATCGATCGGCGGGAGGGGTGGGCTGTGCGACTCGATCGCTGCTTGCTGTGGCCGCAGGTTCGCCGGCAGGTACAGCTTTTGCGGTAGGAGGTGGCGTTGCAGGTGCTTCTCTTGCGGGCTCGTCAGCGTTTGCCTTCGCTGCTTCCTTGGGCGCGGCGGTCGCTTGGGCGCTGTCCGTTGGCTTGTTAGCCGCGGTATCCGGCGCATCGGACTTGGTCGCTAGTGGCTGATCTTGCCGAGGCGGCTCCGGAGGCGTTTCCTGCGCGGCAACTGGCGGGGGCGCCGAGACTCCGTGGGAGGCCTGCGAGTTCATTTGCCTCCAAGCCATGTAGCCCAATCCGAGGATCAGAAGCAACAACACAGCTCCGATGTACCAACGAGAGGAAGAAGAGGGAGCGGGCTCGTAGTTCCAGTCATTGGCATCATCTGCGTTGGTCTCGCGGTAAGCCTGGAACAACGACAGTTCATGTCTCGGGGCAGCATATACATCTTCATCCTGGAACTGCTGGGGTTCGCTCCATTGCTGGGGCTCGGGCTCATGAGACACACCCTGTCCATTGCCGTTCGCTGGGGTAGCGGGGCGATGTTCGATCTGGCGATCACCCTCGGCGCTGGTTGAGGCGCCGCACATGCCGCAGAACCTGTTGACCCCGGGATTGTCATAGCCGCAGTTCTCGCAACGAGACAGAGGTGGTTGCGCAGCCAGTTCGGAAGCCAGCGCCGATTCGCGACGCGCTTTATCAGCCTGGAGCTCGTGAAGCAGTTCCAGAACTGCCTGCTCGCGGCTCTCGGGAGGGGTCGTAAAATATACTTCGGCCCAGCGTCCCATATTCTCCGCCAGGAGAGGATTGATCAGGGGATTCAGCTCTGCTGGCGGCAAGCTATGTTCCTCTGCAGCGGGTTCGCTTGAATGTGGCAAGAAGTCTCTCCGACGCAAATGCGTCTCCACGCAGATTAAGCGCTAGTAGCTATGATTGCACTCCCGGGCTTTCTGGTTGTCAATTCTAAATTGTCTCGAATGAAAGACGTAAGTAGACGAACTTCTGCTTTAGTCGCAAACTTTGCGGTAGGCGGGAGCGAACTGATCGAGCTGGGCGTCTCGCTGAGAAGTATATTTCCCTTTAGGGGTTTTCCCGTATGGATCGGCGTTGGGGCAGTAATATAGCCCGGTTTGAAGATCGACCCAGACTGCCGTAGAAGGGTTGCCCTTGTCTTCCGGTGCGGGGGGAGCCTCGGCCAAGCCGAAATGAATCAGGACGCGATCGAAGAGGGGAAGCTCGCGAGCTGCTGGTTTGTGGACTGAAATCGCAGTGGGTGGTTTACGGGTGGCATTCACTGGACGATTGCTCCACAGCCCAAAGCGGAGAACGATCAGCACAACCAGGACTGCGACCGCAAGGTAGAGATCTCCGCGGTGATTGTTCCAGAATGCGCCCAGCCACGTGCGGTACGTAGCTCCGGCAACCTGCTGCAGGTAATCTCGCGCGGACTGGGCAGAAGTCCAGTCCGCGGAAGGGGCGAGCGCGCTTTCGCTAGCTACTTCGATAACGTCTTCGACGGGCTGCAGCCGGGTAACAATGTCCGAATTGTGCTGAGATTCGGGTGCGGGATCTGGCGTAGTGGCGACGGACTGCTGCAATGCTCGCAAATTAATCGGAACTTCGGCGGCGACGGACGCCGCATCCGAGAGTTGATCTTGCTTCTCGTCTTCTTGGGCCGCGCTTGATTGCTTCATGTGCCAGAGAGAGGCAAGCTTACTTTGCATACTCGTGGGCTCGCGGTCCTGGCTGCGTGCGGCACCACATTGTCCACAGAACTGTTCTCCGGCTATCACTTCGTGGCCGCATTTGTAACAACGCACCGAAGTTGCGAATTCCTGCTGTTCAGCGGGCTCTCGCCGTGAAAGTTGCGCTACCAGGGCGGAGAGTTCTGCGGTGGCATCAAGGAACTCTGGCTCGCGAGGTGGTGAGTCAGTCACGAGGCCTGCCATTGGCGAAGGCTTCTGACTACTGGCGGCGGGTTCCGGAGGAGCCGGATTCTGGTCCGGGCGCGCTTCGAAATCAGGTATATTTCCGGATCGCGATTCCTGACTGCGCGTGAGCCCGAGTTGGGATTCCAGTACCCGGAGTTCGTCGCTGTGTTCCTGCAGGACGTAAGCGGCTTCGAGCAGCCTAGCCAGGGTCTGCTCGTCGTATGGCGGTTTCTTGTTCTCCTCGGACACGATTACGTTTTCTATCCCAGAGCGGTCATTTTATTGCAAATCCCGCGCCAACACCCATACCTAAAGAGAGGTTGATTGGGATATTCAAAGGGGGTTCGGCACCTGCTCCGTGGGATTTGGGGGACTTGGACATAGTGTACCGCTGAATCTGCCGAGTTGGTAACGCGTTGTTAAAGTTGCGACCGGCACAAGGAGAGCCATTTGCCTCAGTCCTAACCAGCTTCTGGTAATCGGGCTGGAATCTCGGCTCTGGGCCGCGAAGAACTTCTGCTCCCAATGTAGAAGTGGACGGCGGGGGTGATTACCAGCGAGAGGATCATGGAGATCAACACGCCTCCAATCACCGCGACGGCGAGGGGTTGCAGCATCTGCGACCCGGCCCCAAGCGCAAAGGCTAACGGCAGCATGCCAGCGACGGTGGCGAGCGCGGTCATGACGATTGGTCGCAGCCTGCGGCGCGCGGCTTGCAGCATGGCATCTTCCACCGACAGGCCGAGAGCACGCATTTTCTGGTCGGCATCCAGCAGCAAGATTCCATTTTTAGCTACGATGCCGATCACCATGATCATTCCCATGAAGGAGGAAATGTTGAAAGTAGTACGCGTGATCAGCAACGCGATGAAAACGCCCGAGGTCGACAGCAAAGCAGAGGAGAGGATGGCAACCGGTGCGGCGAAGCTTCCGAACTCAAACAACAGAACGATGAACAGCAGCAACACGGCCAGAACTAGGACAATCGAGAGGTCGTGAAAATTCTGGCGCTGCTCCTGGTATTGGCCGCCATATTCCACGCGAATGCTGGAAGGAATGTGCAGCCCGGCAACAACTTTCTGCACGTCGGCCATTCCGCTGCCCAGACCACGGCCTTCCAATCGAGCGGTGATAGCGACATCCCGTTGCAGATTCTCGCGACGGATTTCGGTTTGCCCGGGAGTTTCGATAATGGATGCGAGCGAGCCGAGAGTGGCGGTATGCCCCGTGCTGCTGACCAGCAGCGTGTCGCCCATGGCTTGGAGGGAAGTACGATTTTGCGCCGGGAACCGGACGCGGATGATGTAGGCGCGGTCATTGGTGATCACGGGGGTGGGCGAGGGCTCGCCCTCGAGGATAGCCGAGGCATCGAGCGCCACTTCTTCGGCGGTGAATCCCGCTCGGGCGGCAACACTGGGATCCACCTGGAAAGTAACGGCCGGGCCGCTGATCGTGTTTTCGATTCCGTTAAGGACATCGACGACGCCCTCAACCTTGGCGATTGCGTCCGACACTTTGGGAGCCCATTCGTCGAGCTGCTTGGGGTCTTGAGAAAAGAGTTTGATTTGCACTGGCTCTGGAGCCGAGGTCAAGTCGCCGATCATGTCCTGGAGTACTTGTACGAATTCAACCCGAACCGCAGGTTCCTCGCGGGCAATACGGGCGCGGATATCGGCGATGATGTCCTCGATGCCGCGATCGCGCTTACGCTTTAACTTGGCGAGGATGTCTCCTCGATTCGCTTCCGTGACTGCGGCCAGGCCGAGTTCCAGGCCGGTGCGGCGCGACGTGCTTTCGATTTCCGGAACTTCCTTCAGCATTTGCTCCAGGTGAGAGATCATGCGATTGGTTTCGGTGAGTGAACTTCCCGCCGGTGTCCAGTAGTCAAGAACGAACCCGCCTTCGTCCATCTCGGGTAGGAGATCGGTGTCGGTGAGCATGAAACAGATGACCGAGACTGCAATCAGTCCGGCGCTGAATAGAAGCAGCAGCCAAGGGCGCTCCAGCGCACGTCGCAGCCAGCGTTCGTGAAACTGGATGACGCGCAGGAAGAACCCGCTCAGGTGTTTCTCTTCCGCCGCAAGAAGCTTGTTGGCGTCGATCTCAGCTGCATTCGCAGCCGATTCAGTATCTCCTTCGTTGCCGCCGTTCGCGTGCTCTTGTTCGTGCTTTCGCCGGATGAAGTACTGGCTCAGCGTCGGGGTCCAGGTGAGCGCCAAAGCTAAGGAAGTCGCCAACGAAACAGTCATGGTGACTGCCAGGGCACGAAAGAAAACTCCATACACCCCGGTGATCACAATCAGGGGAACGAATACAACTATGGGAGTCACGGTCGATCCCAGCAGAGGGATGGTGATTTCTTTCAGGGCGCTGCGAATGGCCTCGAGGCGCGACTGTCCCAGATCGCGGTGGAGGACGATATTTTCGACCACCACAATGGCATCGTCGATGACCAGCCCTACGGCCGCCGCGAGACCGCCGAGGGTCATGAGATTGAACGTCTGGCCCATCAGCTTGAGTGCGATGAAGGTGACCATGACGGTCACGGGGATCACCAGGCCTGCAACGAGCGATGTGCCCCAGTCGCGAAGAAAAACGACCAGAATTATCGAGGCGAGGATCAGCCCGATGAGGATGGCATCGCGCACGCTCTTGATGGAATCGGTGACCAGGATCGACTGATCGTAGAACGGCTCGATTGTGATGCCGGCGGGAAGAGTCCGCCGGATCTTCTCAATTTCGTCGTGGACTTCGCGTGCGACCTCGACGGTATTGCCGTCGGGTTGACGATTGATGTTCAGCAGAACCGCTGGTTTGCCGTTGGCGGTGACCACGGTGTACACCGGCTTCACACTCGGACTCACAGCAGCAATATCGCCGACGCGTATGGGAATTCCCGCCGGAGTGTTCTTGACGACGGTATGGGCGATTTGGTCCGGGGTGCGGACTTGTCCATTCACTAATCCGAGATAGAGCTGGTGATTCTGCTCCAGCAGGCCGGGAGAGTCGACTAGATTCGTCCGGCGCACGACATCGAGTATGTCGGTAACGGTGACGCCTGCGGCCAGCAACTTTGCGGGGTCGGGCATGATCTGGAACTCAGGTTGCTGACCGCCCTGCACAATCACAGTTGATACCCCATCCAAACGATTCAGGCGGGGCTTCATTTCATAAGTAGCCATTTCCCAGAGCCTGGTCTGCGGCGTGGTGTCGGAGGTGACGCTGTAGGCGATGACGGGAAAGGCCGCGAATGTCAGCCGGTCGGCTCGAATTGCGGCCGTCGGAGGAAGCTCAGGCTGAATGCGGGAAATGGCTGCATTGACGTATTGCAGGGTCTGGAACATGTTCACGTCCCAGCGGAAATAGAGATCAACTTCCGCCGAGCCGCGGCCGGTAACGGAGCGTACCGTCAGCAGGCCCGGCACGCTATTCACCGCCTCCTCGAGTGGGCGGGTGATGGTGACCATCATCTGATCGATCGGCATGACGCCGTTGTCAACGCCGATCAATACTCGCGGAAAGTTGGTTTGGGGAAATACCGAGACTGGGATCGTGAAAGCGAGATAAGCTCCCAGCAATCCCAGAGTCAGGATCAGGAAGATGACCGGGCGCGAGTGCTGGGATACCCAATAGGGGCGGGGGCCCGTGGTGGTCGCGGTCTCACGAACTCCCACCGTGTTACTTGTCATCCGATCCCCCGGTGGGTGTCTTTGCATCGCCGGCAGGAGGCTTCGCGTTTTCTCCTTCCGCGGGAGCCTCGGGCGCCTGAATCTTGATTTTCGTCTTGTCGGGAAGGCCGTAAGCGCCGTTCGATACAACTTTGTCGCTTGCGCTGAGACCTTCCAGCACCTGAACATCTTCACCGCTGCGGATACCGAGCTTCACGGCTTTCTGATGAGCGCGGCCATCCGA
>Ga0105240_10014272_pt1 | contig 10852 bp, 12 predicted proteins | sample KBSC54metaG_FD_80426 | JGI IMG/M metagenome (GOLD analysis project Ga0105240, IMG submission 80426) | Corn rhizosphere microbial communities from Kellogg Biological Station, Michigan, USA - KBS C5-4 metaG | ecosystem: Host-associated > Plants > Roots > Rhizosphere > Soil | place: Michigan, USA...
AGCGCATGCCGGGCACGAGGGAGACCATCTGGATGGAGTCGCGGCCGTTAAGGGGGAGTTCGCGGATCTGGGATTGCTCGACGGAACTGGCGATGCCGGACTGTTCGGTTTGGACGAGCTCGACGCCGCCGGTGACGGTGACTTCGGCCTGAGCGGTCCCGACCTGGAGGACGGGGGAGACGCGCTTATTCTCAGAGGCAGTGAGTTCGATGCTGGTGAGACGCCAGGCGGAGAAGCCGGGCTTCTCTACGGTGACCGCATAGAGTCCGCGGGGAAGGGCCAGCATCTGGAAGGAGCCGGAGGAGTCGGTGAGGGCTTTTTTGGCGATGCCGGTTTCGTTGTTGGCGATCGTGACGGAAGCACCGGGGACAGCAGCGCCGCTGGCGTCGCGGACCTCGCCGAGGATTGAACCCTCCGTACCCGTTTGGGCGGAAGCAGTGACCGAAAGTGCGAATAGAACGGTGACGAGACGCGCAACCTGCATAGAACGGCCCCTCCGGTTAGATATCGAATAACTCTACGGGGTTGAGAGATAGGTGTCAAGTCGGAGCAGACAGAGTAGGGAGCAGAGAAATGAGTGGAGCATTCCCGTGCAGGTTGCTGGAAAAAAAGCAGTCGAAACGTCACGACATCGAACTGAGCCAGTTACATCGTTGGGGGAGTGATTTCGCCACACGCCGTGAGCGGCCAAGACGCTGATTGGGCCGTGACAGATGGCTGCGGTGGGTTTGTTGGCACCGTGGAAGTAGCGCAGCACCTCGCCCGCGTCGGGGTCCTGCATCACGTCGACGATCGGCCCGTGACCGCCCGGAAAGAAGACGCCGACAAACCGATCGAGGCGCGCATCGGAATCCTTGTCCATATGCGGCTTCTCGCCGGTCGGGGTGGTAGGACGAAGTCATAGCCAGCCGTGGCGAGCGTCATCAGAGGCACGACGGTTTCGTTGAGGAACTGGCCGATTGTGATCGTGCCACCGCCCTGCGCCTCGAGCTGCGTGGCGTTAGATCCGACAACGAGAATAGTACCTTTGCTCATGATAATCTCCTGTGTTGAAAATGAAGCTCGTGGTTGTTGCTGATGGTGCGGAATGGACGTTTAGCTGCCTCTCGGCCTGGCCTCCTTGGGTACGCCGCATTGGGCCATCGTCACGTCGCTGAAATCGGCCCAGTCGGGCTGGATGGGTGTCAGGCGGCCATCTTGGCGGCTTCGATCATGCGGCGGACGGTCTCTTCCGTGTTCCACACGGCATTGGCCATGAAACGCCAGTTGATCATCGCGGCATCGTAGCCGGCACCTTCCTCGTTCGTGGCGGCCGCGACCGCGTCGCGCACCATCACGGTTTCGAAACCGTCGCGGATGAGGTTGCGCATGTGGTCTTCGAGGCAGAGGTTCGCGACCGGCCCTGCCATGATGACCGTCTCGATCTTCCGGCGGCGCAGCAGATACGCGAGGTCATTGGTCGGCGCGTAGGTGACGTGGCGAGACACGATCGTGGTGTTTTCATCTTCCATGTACGGGCGAAAACGATCGGGAACGTCCGCACCGCCGCCAGGAACGTCGTCGGTGTGAAGCGGGCTCTGGCGTGCCACGACGCCGCCGTGGAGCGCGAGGTCTTCCATCGGGCTCAGACGGGTCTTGCCCTTGTGGTCGTGCGGGAAGAAATAGTGCGGCGACATGAACACAGGGTAGCCGTGATCCTTGGCGGCCTGGAGGAGCGTCTCCAAGTTGGCGTTCACATTGTTGCTCTTCATGAGCTCCTCGATCATGACGTAATACTTGCCGCCATCGGTGAGGAAGTCGTTCTGGATATCGACAAGGACCAGAGCTGTATGCGTCTTGTCGAGTTCCATTGTTACGCGATGGGTGAAAATCATAGCCTCTCCTAAACGAACGGACCGCGCAATCTCGTTCGACCTCGCTCACTCAAAGATTGGTCAATCGCTCGACGTCAACACGTTCAAGAATGCCGGACCTGCTTCTATTAGGTCATCGTTTCGGAAGGCAGAAATGCCAGTTTTCGTGCAGATCCTGCCACAGCCTTACCCCCGCGGTTCGGGGGTGCAAACCGTCCGGTGATTCGAAGGACAACGAGATGACGTCAGAGCTCTCCCGCTCCACCTTTGTGACTCGCAGAGGCCGAAACCCAGACCACGCTGGTGGCGCTCCTCCGGAGTTCGTGAGGCCGGGGTTTCCCTTCGTTGATGAATCCTGATCGACGAGCGCGCGCAACGAACTCTTCCAGCCAGAACTCAGCGCTGGGATTCGCAATGCATGTTCAAGCTGGTCGCGCGAGCGGTCTGGCAGATAGAGTAAGGCGTCAATTGCTGCTACAGTGAGGTGCTCGGGGCCGTCCGCGATTCTCGTGATTTCGTCACCCGCGCCAACCTCCCCTTCCTCCAGTACTCGAAGGTCGAACCCGGGCCGGTGGTGAGAGACGAGTAACGCGGCCATTGCTGGTTCGGCCATTCTGATGCCTACGCGGTAACAGGTGACGCGTGGCTGTGTGACCTCGAAGACCGCACCGCCGATCCGATAGCGGTCTCCGATGCAGACCGTGTCATCGGACAAGCCCTCAACTGTAAAATTTCTCGCCGAACTGGCCAAATTCGAAATCGCCGCGGCCAAGCTGAGCCTGCCAGTAGCGATAGGAGTCCATCTGGTGGACCATGACCGCGCGATGTTCTCCTCCATGCCCCGCAAGATCTCCCTGCCCGTCTCCATCGATGTTCAGTCGCCGGACCATCCGGCGGCCTTCGACCGGCTGTTTCCAGATCGCGGTGCGAACCGTCTGTCCCTTCCATTCGAGGTCGCGCGGAAGGCCGACGTTGACTGACATAAGGCGTCCGATCATATGCTCTTCATTGCAATCTATTGGGGCAAGACATCGCCGGTTGTACTAAGCGTTACGCCGAAATTCGCCCGGTGTCATTTCAAGACGGCGTCGAAACACGCTGGTCATATGCGACTGGCTCGAAAAACCACAGGACACAGCGACGTCGATTATGCTTGATCCGGCCTGCCTGAGGCGCTCCTGCGCCCGTCTCAATCTGAGATCCAATACGTATTGATGAGGTGTCAGACCAGTGGCCGCCCGGAACATCCTAAGGAAGTGGGCGCGGCTGTAGCCGCTCTCTTCGGCCAAACTTTCAAGGCTCAAATCCGCTTCGAGGTTCGCCTCGATCTTTCCGCGCACTCGACTCAGGATGCGGGGCACAAGACCTGTCACCCGAGATTCGTGTCGACCTCTTGTGTCGATATCGAGCAGTACATATCTCGTAGCAAGAGCGTGAGCAAGCGAATCGACGTAAAGCCGGCCTGATGGCCGTTCCGCTTCGAGTTCATCCACCAGCATCCCCAGGATGCGCTGGATCGAATTGTCATATATCCCTGCGCGGAACTTTGGCCTGAAAGCTACATGGTCCAGTTCGTTGATCACGCTGCGCACGAATCCGTCTTCCAGCGCGCAATGTGCAATCTCAACCGATGTATTTAACCGCATCTCAAATACTGGGCCGGCGGGCGTGATCATGAGCGTTCTCGGGCGAGTGACGCTCTTCACAAAGTCCCCGGACAGGTTGCGGTGCTCCAGACGGGCCGGAGAACCAGGGAACATGGAAATGACATGACAGTCGATTGAGGACGATTTCCTCTCTCCAGGGAAGCAGCGATGCTGCTCAACAAGAATGCCTTGCCATGCCAAAGACAAACTCGACTTTACAATTCGGGCCGGCCCAGGAGAGATCGCGAGAAGCGAAGGTACGAATCTGTTCTCGCTGTTGGCGCCGGATCGGTTAACAATGGTATTCGCGATTGATAGTTGAGCTTCCATTGCGGCATCCTTTTACCTGGTTCATCGTCGGCCGGGCCCTCGCCACAGGACCACAACTTTCAGTGCCTCACAACAACGTTTGAAGCTTCGGGAGGCTACATAAACCTCCAGGGATTGGAGAATCACGGAGATGGGATTTGTTGGCCGTGGCCCTTATCCAGCTTCCTCGATGAGATTACCAGGGGCACGGGGCAATCGCTATTACATCTTTCTATAAGTGGGCAACGGTTCGAAAACGCACCGGTGCGGGCTTTGATAATTCACGCGGCGCAGACTTCCTGATCACTCGCTTGCGATTTTGGCCAGATCCGCTATCCCAGCGATGCTCTGTGCAAGTTCCTGCGGGAAACCGTGCCGAGACTGTATGTACCCAGGGCTGTTGTAACACGGCCACACGTCGCCCGCACTGTCCTCCGATGCCAGCGCTGGGCGCTGCGAGAATGATTGGGGTTCCGCTTTCGGATGACCGAAGATGAGGAGTTTGGTATTCGGCATACGCAATCCGACCCGTTCCGCCTCTCCGCTGTGATCGACCGTAGCGAACAGGTGATCCCGTGGGCCCTTAGCGCCTCTTCAATCCGCCCGACCGTCCCATTCACTGAATGAGCGCTCTTCCGCGCAACGATTCCAGAACTCAGGTCCGTGGTCATTCTCTATCCATAGCGCGGAAGAGGTCTTCCTGGACGCGCAGCCCCGCCATACAAGCGAAGTCGCCGCACCATCTCGGCAGAATCGCACTTTTTCGCAAGCCCGAATCGACAGGTTTCCTTAATGTGGACACAGGATGCTTATTAGCCAGTCGAGAAAACAAGGAGAACAACATGACAGCCGCAGTTATTCCTGAGACCCGTACGCAGTTCCCGGTTCATTACAAGACCGCTCGCGTGAATGACCTGGACGTCTTTTACCGGGATGCTGGTCCGCAAGCCGCACCCGTGATCCTGCTCTTACACGGATTTCCAACTTCTTCAAACATGTTCCGTAATCTTATTCCACGCCTCGCCGGCGCTTTTCGCGTCATCGCACCCGACTATCCTGGTTTCGGTCAGAGCAGCATGCCGGATCACAAAGCTTTCGAGTACTCCTTCGAGAACCTTGCGCAGGTTGTCGACGGCTTGGTCGAGTCGATCGGGCTGAGTAAGTACTCGATGTACGTGATGGATTACGGCGCCCCGATCGGCTATCGCCTGGCGCTGCTGCATCCGGGGAGGATTCAGGGGCTGATCGTGCAGAACGGCAACGCATACGAGGAGGGACTTCTTGAATTCTGGAATCCGATCAAGAAGTATTGGGGGGATCCGATTCCGGAAAATCGGGCCGCCCTGCACTTCCTGAGCGAAGCCAAAGCGACCCGTTGGCAGTACGAAACGGGCGTCTCGGATACATCACTTCTCGACCCTACCACGTGGCTTGTCGACCAGGTTGGCCTGGATCGGCCAGGAAATCTCGATATTCAGATGGACCTCTTCCTGTCGTACGGGACGAACGTGCCGCTCTATCCCGAGTTCCAGGCCTTCTTTCGGAAGTATCAGCCGCCAACGCTAATCGTCTGGGGAAAGAATGATTTCATCTTCCCTGCGGAGGGTGCCGCGCCCTATGCACGTGATCTGAAGAATCTAGAGACACACTTATTGGACACCGGACATTTCGCCCTCGAAACGCACGGCGAGGAAATTGGCAATCGGATCGAAGAGTTCCTGCTTAAGAATCTGAAGCGGTAGCGAACTCCGGTTCAGCGGGGTATGGCACACAACTTTGGATCGCTTGTCTTCACTCCGCTCGTTAAGGCGCTACAGGAGAAGTATGGCAGCCGCCGCCAATATGCGCGTATGGAGGCGGCCGCGGGTGGGCCGGACCGACTGGGTCTTGACGAATCTGCATTTATCGCTGAGCGCGACAGCTTCTACATGGCGACGGTGGGCGCGGCAGGGTGGCCGTACGTTCAGCACCGAGGGGGTCCCAAGGGCTTTCTGAAGGTCATCGACGATCAAACAATCGCCTTCGCTGACTTCCGTGGCAACAAACAGTACATCAGCACCGGCAACCTGGCCAGCGACGATCGAGTGGCGTTAATCATGGTCGACTACCCGGGCCAGGCGCGCTTGAAGATTTTAGGTCATGCGCAGATTTTCGATGGTGAGCCGGCGCGAGAGTGGATCAACCGGCTTCGGGAACCGGGCAGCAAGGACGTCATTGAGCGGGTGTACGTGATTCGGGTGGAGGCGTTCGATTGGAATTGCCCTCAGCACATCACACCGCGCTTCACGGAGGAGCAGATTCGAGAAGCGCTCACGCCGTACGAGCGCCGGTCGGAGGCATTGGAGCGCGAAAACGCAACACTGCGCGAAGCGGCGCGAGCAGTCTAATAGCAGCAACGCAAAGAAAGAGGCCTCACTATGGAGCAATCAGAATCGACAGTCATCTCGCGCCGGCGGCTTCTCGCAATGGCTGGCTTTTCCGCGGGAGCCGTGCTCCTCGCACGGCGCCCGCTACTCGCGAAGGAAGAGGGAATCGTCCCGACGATGGTCAACGCGGCGGCCAAAACAAAGATCACTGTCCATCCTGTTCGGCGTAACATTTCGGTCCTTGAAGGATCGGGCGGCAATATCGCCGTCCTAACCGGAAAGGACGGCAAACTTCTTGTCGATGCCGGTTTCTCGGTGTCCCGGCCGGCAATCACTCAGGCTTTGAGATCGATCAATGCCGATCCGATCAAGCACCTGATCAACACACATTGGCACACGGACCACACAGACGGCAACGCGTGGCTTCACTCCGCTGGCGCCGCCATCACCGCCCACGAGAACACGCGAAAACGTCTTTCGGTGGCCACTCGTGTCGAGGGTTGGCAATGGACGTTTCCCGCAGTCCCGCCCGGTGCGCTGCCGGTAACGGTATTCGCGACCGAGCATGAGGTTCGGCAGAACGACACGCGAATCACACTGAAGTATTACGGATCTGCTCATACCGACAGCGACGTGTGGGTCAACTTCACGGACGCCGATGTTGTCCACGTTGGTGACACATGGTGGAACGGTGTCTACCCCTTCATCGATTACTCGACAGGCGGCAGCATTGACGGTCAGATCCAGGCGGCTGAGGCGAATCTCGCGACGTTCACCGACAAGACCATTTTCATTCCAGGACACGGTCCCGTGGGCGGCAGATCTGACGTGGCCGAGTTTCGAGACATGCTCGTAACGATCCGAGGGAACGTCGCCGCACAGAAAAAACAAGGCCGGTCTTTGGACGAGACCATTGCCGCCAGGCCGACAGCGGCCTTCGACGCCAAATGGGGCCAGTTCTTGATCACGCCAGCGGCCTTCATCGGGCTGGTATACGCAGGAGTCTAAAAACCAGCCACGTCTTCTATCGATTCGAACCAAGAGAGGGAATATGCCGATAATCACGACCAAAGATGGAACGCAGATCTATTACAAGGACTGGGGAAAAGGCCAGCCACTCGTTTTCAGCCATGGTTGGCCCTTAAGTGCGGACGCGTGGGAAGACCAAATGATCTTCCTCGCTGCGCGCGGATACCGCTGCATCGCGCACGATCGCAGAGGTCATGGACGTTCCTCGCAACCTTGGGAAGGCAACGACATGGACACCTACGCGGATGATCTTGCCGAACTCGTCAACGCGCTCGACCTGGACGATGCAATCCATGTCGGCCACTCAACCGGCGGTGGCGAAGTGGCCCGTTACATCGGCCGCCACGGCACAAAGCGCGTCGCCAAGGCAGTGCTCATCAGCGCGGTCCCGCCCCTGATGTTGAAGACTGATAAAAATACGGGAGGCTTGCCTATGGCAGCATTCGATGAAATTCGGGCCGGCGTCTTGACCGACCGCGCGCAGTTCTTCAAGGACCTCAGTCTTCCCTTCTACGGTTTCAACCGGCCCGGCGCAAAAGTCTCCGAAGGCTTGCGCGACTCCTTCTGGCTGCAAGGCATGCTGTGCGGCCACAAGGCGGCGTTCGACTGCGTCAAGGCTTTCTCAGAGACGGATCTCACAGAGGACCTTAAGAGGTTTGACGTGCCCACACTGATTCTTCATGGCGACGACGATCAAATCGTGCCGATTGGCGCCTCCGCGCTGCTCTCGTCAAAAATCGTCAAGGGCGCGACGCTCAAGATATTTCCGGGCGCGCCGCACGGAATGCCCTCGACGTTGAAGGATCGGGTGAACGAGGAATTGTTCACTTTCATCGCACAGGGCAAAGTTGCGACCGCCTGACATGAAAATCTTAATCGGCGCGATCGTAGCGTTCTTGATCGGAGCAGGATGTCGCTATTTCGACATCCCCGTGCCGAGCCCGCCGATTCTGCCCGGCGCGCTTCTTGTGGTCGCAATGACCCTTGGATATTCGGCCACAGATCGCGCGTTAACCCGCAAGTCGCAGATCGCCACAACCAAACATCTGTGCGGTGGACCAAGTGGCGCCACCATTGAGCACGCGTTGATTTCGAAAACTTCGAAAAGGAGAACATGAAATGCAAACGACTGCCACGGTTAAGGTCGGGATTTCGGATCTGGGCCAGGATGCGGTTCGAGAGATAGCCGAAGAGTTGCGGCGCCTGCTCGCCGACACATTCGCGCTCTACATAAAGACGAAGAACTTTCATTGGCATATTAAGGGCCGCCATTTTCGCGATTATCATCTCATGCTGGACGAGCACGCCGAACAGCTCTTTGGCATCACGGACGAGATCGCGGAACGGGCGCGAAAGCTTGGCGGGACTACGCTGCGCTCAATCGGCGACATCATGCGGCATCAGCGGTTACAGGACAACGATCGGGAACACGTCGCTCCGGAGGAGATGTTAAGCGAGCTTATGTCCGATAATCGTCAACTCACAGCGTTCCTGCGCGCTACCCATGAGGTCTGCGAGCGCCACAATGACGTCGCAACGACCAGTTTGATGGAAGTGTGGATTGATCAGGCCGAGCGCCGGGCGTGGTTCCTTGCAGAGATCGTAGAGGGATTATGAGCTTCCTGACGTATTGTTTCTTCGGGCTGTCGATATTCGCCTTTCAAGCTGAACTACCTGCCCAGTCAGCGCCAGACCTTGCGCAGCAGATAGCCGAAGTCATGGCACAAGGACCAAGTGGAAAGGCACATCAACGGTTTGTGCATGCGAAGGGTATTGTCTGCCAGGGCACATTTCAAGCCTCATCCGGCGCTAAAGCTATTTCGCAGGCCACTCATTTCGACGGCGAAAGCGTACCCGTCATCGTGCGTTTTTCCGACGGAGCCCCGAACATGAACGTTGCCTATAATTCTTCGGATGCCGCCCCACGGGGAATGGCGATCCGATTCGGAACCGGGCGCGGCACCGATATTATGGCGATTTCGCACAATGGCTTTATCGTCGGGACCGGGGAGGATTTCCTTGCCCTGCAGAACGCCATCGCTGCCACGGACTCGTCGAAGCCACACCCCTGGTCCATTGAGTCGTTCCTTGGGAACCATCCCAAGGCTCTCAAATTCGTCCAGGACCTGAATCCCGTGCCAGCCAGCTTTGCCGCGGAATCGTTCTACAGTAACAACGCCTTGATCTTCATTAACGGCAAGCACGAAAAACAAGCAGGCCGTTACCAGATCATTCCAATGAACGGCCCCCACTACCTCGACGAGGCCGCGGCAAAGGTCATGCCGCCGAATTTCCTCAGCGACGAACTCAGAACCCGGCTCGCCACTTCTTCTGTTCGTTTCCGACTGCTGTTGCAACTTGCCGATCCCAGCGACCAGACCAGCGATGGCTCGGTGATATGGCCGGACGAGCGAAAGAAGGTCGATCTCGGCGTCATAACCATCACTTCAGTGGTTCCGGACTCAGCGGCAGCCGAGCGCCAACTTGCCTTCGATCCCACGCGCCTCGTGGACGGCATTGAATTGTCCGATGACCCGTTACCGGCGCTCCGCTCCCGCGTGTACGCCTATTCAGTGGCCGGACGCCGCAGCAAGTAAATCAGAAGAGCCCATGCCTAAAACAGTTGTCATTACCGGCTGGTTGTCCGGCCTCGGGAAGGCATATATCGCCTTGATGAGTTGTCAATTCGGCGACTGGCTGGATCGGAGGAGTCGGTCATGATCGTCCGAACCGTTTCTGGCATGGCGCTTCTCTTTCTTCTTTTACAGTTGTTGCGACCGCAGTTGACGAATCCACCAGCGACTGCGGACTTCCAGGCACCCTCCAAGGCAAAGCAGATTCTGACGAGGTCGTGTTATCCGTGTCATTCCAATGAAACGCGTCTCGAGTGGTTTGACCGGATTGTGCCTGCGTATCAACTCGTTGCGCTCGACGTGACGAAAGGCCGGATGGCCCTGAACTTCTCAGAGCTGGGCGCGCAGACCGGAATACGGCAGAAGGCAGTTCTGTTTGAGGCCATAAGTCAGATTGAAATGGGCGCAATGCCCTTGCCTCGCTATCGACTTCTCCATCCGGAAGCCGACGTCACGCCGGAAGAACTAGCCGTGCTGCGGGACTACACCCTTACTCTTTCGCAAGCCAGGCCCGCGGCACAGCCGGATATCGAAACTGCGGACGCTCAGTATTACCAGTGGATCGCGGAGGCCTCCAAGGCGCTCCGTGTACAAGCCGCGCCGAACGGAATCGCATTTCTTCCTGGGTACAAGAACTGGAAGGCAATCAGCAGTACGGACCGGACCGACACAAACACTCTGAAAATCATCCTGGGGAACGATGTCGCAACCCAGGCGATCGCGGATCACAAAATTAATCCCTGGCCCGACGGCACAGCATTCGCGAAAGTCTCATGGACGCGGCAGATTGATCAGAACGGAGTGATTCGGACGGGAAAATTCGAACAAGTAGCGTTCATGATCAAGGACCGCAAAAAATACGCGTCTACTGCCGGATGGGGATGGGCGCAATGGATGGGGGCCGAGCTTAAGCCGTTTGGGAAGGACGCGAACTTTGCGAAAGAGTGCGTAGCTTGCCACATGCCGCTGCGCAGCAATGACTATGTCTTCACGGCGCCAATCGCCATAACGAGACC
>Ga0105240_10014273_pt1 | contig 10852 bp, 12 predicted proteins | sample KBSC54metaG_FD_80426 | JGI IMG/M metagenome (GOLD analysis project Ga0105240, IMG submission 80426) | Corn rhizosphere microbial communities from Kellogg Biological Station, Michigan, USA - KBS C5-4 metaG | ecosystem: Host-associated > Plants > Roots > Rhizosphere > Soil | place: Michigan, USA...
AAGCCCTACGTCACCGGAGCAATCCTCGCAGCAGCATGGCTCAAATCCCACAAGAATTACTTCGTGAACCCGGACGGCAGTTCCGCCCTCGGGGCCTGGTTCAAGCCCGAACAACCGAAGTAATATTACATGTGGTCATCCCGGGAGGGCGGAGCAGGCGGACTGGATCTTTCGAAAGCATCCTCCCTGGCCGGGCCATACACCGCAGTCACACCCAGCAGCATCCGGGCGTTTCCGTCTTTGAACATTGAAGGCCCCACGATGTTTTCGACCGGGCCGAGCTCCTGGCGTTTGATCTTTGAGCAACTGCAGACAGCTTCTCCAGGACACAAGTTGTGGTACAGCGACTGTAATACTTTCTACCCTGACGCCTGCACATGGACTGCTCCTGCAGCCGTTGTGGAGGATCAACTGTACCGTCACGGCAGCATCATCCCAACCCCGGGGTGGGCGATGTTTCCGATGCCGGGCGCCGTAGCGACTAACCGGTGACCCCGGAATTCCCGCCCGGCGCGCTCCTGATCCAGTAGATATCGGCACGGGTCCGTCATCCGTACACCCGGCTTCCCATCGGGAGCCGTCCGCACTGTTTCTCTTCAAAGAAAGAGGCTCCATGAAATCCCTACAACGTCTGGCCTTGTGCCTCTGCCTGTGCGTTCCCTACGTGGCAGCCCAGAATGCTCTATCTTTCCCGACTCCCACTTCCCTGATTTTTGTCGCCTCTAACCCCTCGGGAAATGCATGCGCCTCGACCAGCCTGCCGCTGGAATACTATACCGGGTCGGGGAATGTGTACTACTGCTCCGGCAACCCCGGCGTCTGGACTGTCACTGCGGCGGGTCCGGTATCGCCGGACATCATCGGGGTGACCACCGACCCCACCGGGGCGTGTTCGGCGGGAGAACTCTTTCAGAACACCCTGACCGGAGTGCTCAGCGGCTGCATCAATGGTTTCTATGGCCCTCTCGTCCAGAACGGAGCGAATGGAACCAATGGAACGAACGGCGCCCCAGGGACGCCGGGATACTCCCCAAATTCGCTCACAAGCGGAGGAGGAGTCGTCTGGGTGTCCGGCTATACCTACTCCGTTTCGGCGGCCACGTACACAATTCAAGGGGCTTCTTATTCTTCGGCGCTCACCAGTCTGACGCTGGGAGCAGCGGACCCCTCGCTGAACCGGATCGATGTGATTGCGGTAAACTCGTCGGGTGCCGCGGTAGTGATCGCGGGGACAGCGGCGTCGAATCCAGTCACCCCGTTCGTCGATCCCTCCTTGCAGTTGGCCCTAGCGTATGTCTCCGTGCCGGCCGGATCCACTCAGCCCGCCAATATCACGAGCACACTCGTGTATGACGAAGATTCCGGCCCGTCCAGCGAGTGGACCGCAACCAGTACCGGGAGCACGGTATCGCTCGCCTCGACAAACAATCCCTACCACCTCACACATGACGTTGAGGTCACCAGTTCGAGCAACGCCGTCCTCACGTTCACGATTGGATCTGGCAGCATCTCTCCAGGAAGCTACAACAATCTCGTTTTCTATGTGCGGTCCAAGGGGTCCTGGTCGAAACGCAGCCTGACGCTGTCTTTGCTCAACAGCAGCAGCGTGCAGCAGGGCTCAACCGTGACTCTTGCCGATGGGCAATTCGGCTTTAGCTCGTCAACCACGGCGGCGTACCAGCAAATCGTGGTCCCCGTCAATCTGTTTGCGGCGCTCGGATTGACCGTGACCAAGCTGCGGTTTTCCGTGGCGGGCTCAGGCAGTGGCATCGGGTTCTATCTGGACTACGTGCAATTGCAGGGGGGGGTGACCAGTTCCACCGCTCCCAGCAGTATGCAGTGGAACGGCACATGGACCAGCACCGCGGCGTACCCCGTGAACGCGACCGTGATCGACTCCCACGGGATCACCTACGTGGCGCAATCGGCGAACACCAATTCCGCGCCCAGCTCCAGCAACGCGAACTGGGCACAGGCAAATACCGACCCGCGTTCATTCGGCTGCAGCTTCTCGGGAGCTGGTTCGGCCCTCACCAACGGCACCACCGCCGGCACGAGCCTCTGTTATCTGCCTCCGCTCCCGATGGCCTGCACCGCAACGGGCTGGACGGTAACCGTAGATCAGGGCACAGCAGGATTCCGCGTCTGGCGCATCGCCGCGGGTACAGCAATTCCGACAGTCTCAAATACCATCACCACGGCAGACCTGGCCATCGCCACCGGCACGAACCTCAGTTCCACCACCTTCACGAATTTTTCCGGGAGTGTCGCCCCGGTCTTCGCCCTCGGGGATCTGGTCGCCGTACAACTCAACGCTGTTTCGAGCGCGACCTACGCGACGTTCAGCATTCTGTGCGCGAGGTAACCACTCATGAGAAAACTACTCACTCTCTTTTTCGTTGCTCTGCAACTTTCTCTTGCGGCGATCAACTCCAATTCACAGTGGGATATCGGCCCCTTGGGTAGTGACCTCAACGGCGGGTTATTTGCCCCCACTGTTGGCGGTAAGGACGTAACAGCCTCGGCAACGCTTGCGGTGGACGGAACGAGCCCATGGATACTTTCCAGCAGCGCACACAATTTTGTCTCCGGTGACGTGGGGAAGTATCTCTGCGTCACGGCGGGGACCTACTGGCAATCTGGGTGCTTCCGCATCAATTCCACCAGCAGCAACAAGGCGACAGTCTCCGGCGGGATCGGCACAGGTGGGCTGGTCGGACTGGGAAACGGTTTCGCCCCCACTTGGACCGGCAATGCCAATCTCGGCACGTACGATTTGTATTCCCCCATCGACTACTCGATGCAGAACTCGGCGCAAGTCAGCATCGACAATTCCGTGATCACGGCCACCTGCGGAACTAATACCATCACTTTCACTGGAGGTTATGTCCCCACAGCGGCGGATGTGGCAAATGGCGTACACCTCACGGCGACCAGTGGAGTCACGGCGGGATACTACGAAATTACTGCATTTACCTCGACAACTTGGACCTTGACCGGCGCGGCTAGTGCCTGCACCGCTGGGCCAAATAGCGGAGTTGTAGGCAAGATGGGAGGCAGGCTGGCCTCGATTCAGACGGCGAATACCGCAGCCCTCGCGCTCAATGTCCTGCATATCCTCACTGGCTCCTACAGCCACAGCACAACCACAGCGTTGACTACTGGTGGAATCACGTGGGAAGGCTACGCGACCAATCATTGGGACTACGGCAGCAGACCCACAATCACGATGACAGCGGACTCCACCCCCTTAATTTCCACCTCGGGGAGCGCTAATGTCATGTCCCTCAACAATCTAATCCTGACAACCACCGCCAGCATTAAGTCCAGCGGCTTGGTGCAGTTGACTGTGCATGGAACGGGGGAAACGTGGTTTGTGAATAGCGTAAAGTTCTCGGCGTTCGTAAAGTGCATGAACGCGGATAATGTGGGAGCGGATGACGATGTGTCCCTCATCCTCGTGCAAAACTCCGAGTTTACTGGGTGTACGTCTTTCGCCATCGACTCAAATACCGGGACCATGGCCATATCGGGATCGTACTTCCACGGGAATGCGAACGATGTCAACACCTCTAGCGGACAAGTCAACGGCGTGTCCGTAACAGAATCCGTTTTCGTCAGCACCACGACCAACGCAGTATTCGACAATGCTTCTTCCCCTGGCGGAATGTTTATCGACCACTGCGTATTCATTAGCGTTGGAGTAGCGGCTGTGAAAATGGGCGCGGCTCAAAGCATCATGTCCATTCAGAACAGCGTGTTCTACAACAACGCCACTGCGATCAATGGGGCATCGTTCGCGACAGGTTACATGTCTCGCGGTAATGCCTTCGGTAACAACACGACGGACATCAGCGGGACGAACGTAGACTACTCCCAAAACAAAGGATTCACTGGCAACCCATTCACGAACTCCGCAGGGGCGGATTTCACGTTGACTAAGGCGTCCGGGTTGAGAACTACAGGCTGGCCGGGTACAACCTCTTGGGGGGCTACGGCTGGACTCACCGATCCTGGCGCGATCCAGTACGTTGCCGCTGGAGGCGGGCAGACGTCCTCCCCGATCCTGAAATGAGCACTCCCCTCTGTCTCCTCGGATTGATCTTGCTGCTGCCGTTGCTCGTAATCTGTGCAGTTCTGGTCGGCGCGGCGGCCCTGGCGTTTATCCTCATGGACCGCATCGCTACGAGGCTGCCCATCTAAGCAAAGCAGCGGAGGCATCTTTCCCATGGCACTCATCGACATCCTCGACCCCAAAGTCACCGGCCCGTTGCTCGATAAGCTCTCCGCCGAAGAGCAGGCTATCGTTCAGAAGTTCCTGGACGATGCAAAATCCTTAGCGGATAGCGAAGTAGACAACATCGCGAGCAAGATCGAAGTCCCGTTACTGGAACAGCTCGCGGCCTTCAACCAGACAGCCGCAAAAGCAGTGGAGCAGATCACGCGGGCAGCCGACGTCCTGGAGCGGATCTCGCAGAAAGGCTTCGCCGTGGAAGCCAAATTGACCATCCCCGAATAGGAGCCATCCTCGATGAGAACAGCACTTCTCTACCTGAAACTGATTGGCCGTGGAATCTTCGGTCTGATCACCGGCCGCAAAGTCTTCCCCGGCCAGTAGCCCTTTAAAAACAAAAAGGCCGCTCGGTCCACGGTTGCGCCCGGAGACCTGCGGCCTGATTTGTCTTTGGTGGAGGCTTTCTCTACTTTGCCTTCTTCTTGTTGCCCGCCGCCTTGCCCGTGGTTTTCTTCGCGGGTGCTTTTGTCGTTTTCTTCATCGAAGTGATTCTCCTTTCCTTGGATGGTAACAGTGCTTGATTGTTTTTTCGAGGAAAATATTCCGATTTTCGAATTGTTGAGTTGGGATCTTCCGGGGAGAAGAAAACGATTATGCGTTGAACAATCTGGTGCGAGGGCACGTCTGCGCCAGGGGCAGTCCGGCGCTTGCGCTCGATATCAGCACGCCTCGGCGTCGAACATCGGCAGCACTGGGAATTCGCGCTTCACGTCCTCGGGCCGATAGTTCGCGCCCATGAACTCCTGCCAAGACATCTTCAGGTCCGCCCGCCGCACCACCCACCGCTGAAACCCTTTCAACTGTTTTCTCTGCTCAGGAGTAGTGTGTTCGTCGATGTAGGCCATGGGGTAAGGACGAGCTCCGAAGTCGCGCAGCCTTGCGCGGCGATACTCGCGGTCCGCCTGCGTCTCCCCCTGCCAGTAGCCGCAGAGCATGTAGACCATGATCTGATCGGGCTTCAGGCCGTACTTCACCATCCAGTTCAAGCCGCGAAACAGCGCTGATTCGTCGCCGCGGCTATCCCACGCCGTATAGAATCGCCGGTCCTTGAAACCATCGTCTCGCAGGTCCATCGCGCACAATGTCTCCGCCAGTTCTTCGAACATGAGCCGCGCATTGATTCCCTGAAAAAAACTGACCCGGAATTTTCCGTCGATTATTTCGCGAGCGCGAGCGCGCCAGGTGGAGTGCCCGCCGAAGTCGTTATCCAGCAGGAGCAGATTGCGGGGATGCGGATCGCCGCGCCAGATGTCCGCGATGACCTGTTCCGGCTTTACGCGGCCCTCCTTCTCCGGCACGCCACAGAACGAGCAGCTCAGGCGGCACCCTCGAAACACAAATCCCGTGGAATAGTTGCAGGCTGGATAGTCAGAGTAGTCCGTCGCCAGCGTCGTGATACCCGCGTCAGACAACTGGCTCGTGTTCCGCCAGCCAGTCCCGCCGATAATGGCAGCCGGATACACGTCGCGCAGCCGCAGCGCGAGCGGTTTGGTTTGATCGAAGATCAGGCTCGCGTACACGCGATCAAAGTTATCCCACAGACCCCGCTCGATGCCCCGTGGGTTTGAGATTCGCCGCACCTCGACATGGTCGCCCTGCGCCCGATGGTGCGCTGCAATGCGCATCAGGGCCAGATTGGGGAGCTTGCCGTCGAGCTGAAGCAAAAGGACGTTCATACCGCTGCACCCCGCGCATTCATCCGTGCCAGTCGAACCTCTCCATCGCCGCGGTGTACGCGGCCCGACTTGGATGCCGCGGCGCTCCGGTGTGGGTTAGGCCGATACAGAACATCTCTTTCCTTCGCGCGAGATCTCGGAAGCGGAGGATGTGCTCAGATAGCGCCGTCTTGCGATAAACCGCCGCGGGCACCGTTCCCCAGGCAACCACCATCGGTCCCACGTTCAGGGCGTGAATGAGGAAGACATCGTTGTCCTCGTAGATGCCATCCCAATACGGAAGGTCCCACGGTTCGGTAGCAATCACGGGTATCAGGTTCACCGCCACGATCCCGCCGAAGCCCCATCGCGTCGCAAAGCCTATGCCTTTCCTCACGGTCATGTCGTTCTTTTCCGCGCCTGCATCGGATGGGTTCAACATGCCGAACGCGAGCACCGGCAAACCTTCGTCCCAGACCCTCATCAGCAAATAGCGCCGCTTCCGGTCCTTGGAGAAGATGGCGGCTCCCTTCATCTCGCCGACTCTTCGTGGAACCACCGCCGTCTCGATCAGCAGCGATGCCCCATCGAATAGATTGTTCAAAGCATTAAAGGTGTTCAAGCTACCGCCTCCCATGCGTGCCAGTGATCCGCGCAATATCCCCGGCCTTCGCCGACTTCACGAAGATGGTTTTCGCAAACTGACGTTCGACAGGACTGCGACTCCAGGCGCACGCACAACCCGTGTCCTCTTTCGACGGCGGTCTTCAACCTTCCTTTGATGCTCATGACGATCCCGACGGCATCAATGAATCCTTCGCGCTGCGTCTTCTGGATATCGACAACCTCTGCCGGCGCTCGCTGCGCGAGTGAGCCAAACTCGATAAGCCGCTTGATCCGGTCGCCAACCTTGAGCTCGCTGTAGCGGACAGTCTTGAAGCGCTCGACCGGCCACTTGCATTCGGCGGCGGCGGGCTCCCCACAGAAGCGGCATGTTGTCGAACCTGCTCGCGGATTGTGCGGACAAAAGAATTCGCAGTGCCGGTCGTCATAGACGGTGATGCAGACTGGGCAGTGGCGCTTCATTTGGGTGCCGCGTCTTTCCGCTTACGCGCCTTCGGCTTCTTCTCCTGATCCCCACACCGATGCTCCGTCCCGGCGGCAACACTTGCGCCGCACCGTGGGCATGCGAGCGGGATATTGGTGTTCCCCTCGTAGGAAACGACCGCCCCCGAATCCGTCCAATCCATCCTGATATTTGTCAGTTTCAAAATAAAACCTCCTGCTTCTCATCCCCCATCACCACAACCTCACCCCTCTCCAGGTAAACCGGCTCTCCCGCTAAACCCTCCCCGCCTGATTTACTAAGTACCCACCGAATCACATCCTTCGCCTCCGCAAATTGAGACTTCGGCATCGCCAGAGGCTTGTCCCGCTCAACGCCCTCCCAATTGGCAGGCTCTCCCGTGGTCTGTACTTGCCACTTCACCAGCTTGTCCGGTTGATGCCACGTGTAGATCCTTCCTGACACGTTGAAGCGGAAGCAGTAGAACCGCAGTTTCTTCGCACTCAGGTACTCGCCAGTCCCATTGCAACGCTCGCACTCTCCTCCATCCCCACTCCCACCGCAATCCCAACATGGCTTTGCTGGCAGCGTCAGCACATGAATCCAGCACTCCACGCAATACCCGGCACGCCAGAGCAGTTCCACGAGTTCATTCTTTAGCTGGTAGATCTCCGTCTTATTCGCCGTGCTGATTCCTTGGTGCTTGGCATACCGATTCAAGGAATGCATGCCCTTGCAGGCGTCGGGGACCGCATTGCGCCACGTCTGGTACTTCCTCGCGAAGTTGGCCTTTCGCTTTTCCGGTGCCGCCGCGATCTTCTTCCGCCGCAACTGGCACTCGCGAAATTCTCCCGACTCCATGGCCGAAGCAACTCGACTGCGGAGGTACAGGTAACGGTAGCCCCATCGCGCTTTCTCGGTCGCATCCGGCTTGGGCAGGAGTTTCTTGATGAGGGTATCCGTGAATCCCAACGGGAGCAGATCGGCGCGTTTGATGAGGTCCGCGTTCTTCACGCTGAGCATGCGTCAGACCGCTCCTCTGACGGCCCGCCTGATGCCGTACGAAACATCTTCCGGCACCTTCACCTCTTAGCTACCTTTACAGGCTTCACGGTCACGTCAAACCAACGGCGCGCCACATCCACCAGGAACAGCGGAATGCTCCGATCCGTCAGGAACAAAGCAACCCGCGATATGGCAGGCGTCACACTGAAAGCCACCAGCGCCATATTGTGAAACGTCGGCGCCGGCGTGCTCTCCGCATCCTCGTCACGCTCGAAGATGTGAATCAGCGTAGCTTGGCAGGAACCGGATTCGCAGGTGAGGGTGAACTGGCTCATTACTCCGTCATTTCAGAAACAGCAGATCGCGGGCGCGCACATTTCCGGCCGAATATTCAATGAGCCCCAAGGTGCGAAGCCTTCCTCGTGGATTGTTGTAGGCCCCTCCTCCCAACGCATATCCGGCGCGCTCGGCGCATTCCGCATTCGAAAGCCCTTTCGGGTAGGCATCGATCAGCACGGAGAGGATCTTACGCTCTGGCCCTGGCAGCCGGTCGAGCACCTGGCGCTGCAATCCATCGGTTGTAAGAGGAGAGACAGGCGAACGAGCCAGCGATCTGCCGGCATCGGTCAACAGGATCGAATCCCCGGCGTACTCAACTAGCCCCTTCGTGCGTAGAGCGCCTCGTGGGTTGTTAAAGGCCCCGCCTCCGATGGTATAGCCGGCCAGAAAAGCGACGGCAGTTTGTTCCGGTCGATCAATTCCGATGCTCTCCATCCATGCGATCGCGTCCAGGATTCGTTGCTCCGGTCCAGAGAGGGCGCCGTTGGTCGCAACATTTACATCGGTTGGATGCGCCGCCTTTCGGGGAGCAGGCAACTGCGGCCGCTGCACAGACTGCGGCTGTTTTGGCCGTTTCGGCTCCGTGATCGTGTCGATAAAGCGCGCTACGTGGTGAGCCATCTCCAGGGCTTGGTGCAGACTGTCCGTGGCCTTTCGAATAGCCTCAAGCGCCAGCACTGCGTCTCCGAGGGGTTCCAGGTATTGCTGATGGGCGGATCGAGCCGCTTCCTTGCGGATCTCGGATTCGCGTTCCGCGGTGATTGGCGGCGCGGGCTTGGGTTTTTCCAGTTGTCCGATTTTTGCGGACAACTCAGAGATCTTCGCGCGCAGCGCCTTCGGGTCGTCAGCCTTCGCGCGTTCGATGGTTTCGGCCATGTGGGTCCGCAGTCCGTCGAGGTCGACGGGCGCCAGCCCCTTGGGAGCAGTGATCTTATCGCCGGCCTTCGGGGTAGCCGAGGTGTCAAATGTTTCGCGCTCCCTCACGTGGATTCGCTCGAAAATACCCAGCCACGACGGAGACCAGATCCAGGCGTCCCCGCGACCGAGAGACGCCAGCGACGCAAGAAACTCCTCCTGGCGCCCCTCGGTGTCGTGCGCCTCGATCCATGCCTCCAGCGCCTTTCGGTCGAGTTTATGAAGCACGCGCATTCCGATCAGCGTCTCGACCTGGCTGAGCACGTCTTTATTGACAACCTGCGCGCGCTGACTGATGAGAGTCACCCCAATACCGCTCGACCGACCGCGCCGCACTAGCCGGTCGAACGCGCCGAACATCGCCTCGTGGCCATGGGGCAGCCGTTGGGGAACGAATTCATCGGCTTCGTCAACAATCAGCATCAACGGCGACCGCTGCTGACCTTTTCGCTCATAGAGGCGCTTGGCGAAGTCGCCGGCGAATCGGCGCTGCTCGTTCATGGAAAGGTGGCGCAGTGAGAGGATTACCGATGCGCACGAGTCGGCTACAAAATCAGCCAGCACCGGGCCGGCACTCCCATCAAGAGGTAAATCCGAGTGATCGCCGCCGATCACCGGGACAGCAAACCCCGCCCGCTTCCCATCCTTGGAAGACTTTAGACCCCACCAAACATCCACCGGATCAATGACGACCACCTGCTGACCGGATTTGAGTAACTCCTCGGCGAGCACAACTCCAGTGTTCGTTTTCCCGGAGCCACGGATTCCGAGGATGGCGAACGTTTGCGCCACAGCCTCCGCGGGTAAAGCGAGTTTGTCGGCTATGTGTAGTTTCATCCGGCCTTCCTTTCGGTCGTCTTAACCCGATCCTCAAAAGCGTCAACCCCATCCCGAGCGATAGCCTGCGACAAAGTGAACAGCCGTTCCAGCGCCTCTGTAGCATTCTGGAAGGTCAGTACAATCCTGCCCGGTTCCAGCACCACGCCCTCCAGCAAGTCCAACCCATACACCGCAGCCCGCTTCACCGGCGCCTTCGACACAGTAATGATCTCGCCGCGATGGGGCATCTTTGCCACTTCCTGTTCGATGCCCTTGAGCTTCTGAGCGAACTCCCGCCGCCGCCGGCGCTCCATCGCCTCCAGCTCACTCCCGCCGCAGCTCCGCAGGTACCGGACCAGATTCTCCCGCGTCACGGCCTGCGCCCGCCCGACCGCCTCGGGACCGGCCACGGAGATAATCTCCTGCGCCCGGCGCCGCTTCACCCCCAGCAGCGCTTCCAAATCCACGGCAAACCAGAGGTCCTTATCCTGGCTGGCGATTACTTCCAGTGCTTCCGGAATCTGCGTTGTCCATGTGGCTACGTCAGGCATGTTCCCTACTTGTCGTCCAGTGCCGAGAAGGAGCAGTAAACCGCTCCGTGGCCCAGCATTCGGCAGGTTCGATACCGGTCTCGCGTTCGCGCACAACCATAGAGGATGAGCGCCAAGATCAGCAAAAGCCCCAAAGCGACACCCGCGCAGCCTCGCATCATTTCTCCTTAACCTGTTGATTTATCTCAGAAACGGAAGAATTCTCAGA
>Ga0105240_10014274_pt1 | contig 10850 bp, 7 predicted proteins | sample KBSC54metaG_FD_80426 | JGI IMG/M metagenome (GOLD analysis project Ga0105240, IMG submission 80426) | Corn rhizosphere microbial communities from Kellogg Biological Station, Michigan, USA - KBS C5-4 metaG | ecosystem: Host-associated > Plants > Roots > Rhizosphere > Soil | place: Michigan, USA...
TCCTGTCGTGTTCAAAACAGCTTTTCGATGCGTGCAAGAGCGGTCGAGGACAGCGTGACGGAGGTTGCTGCCAACGCCCGATCGATGTGCGCCGGCGTACGCGGCCCGATGATTGCCGCATCTACACGCGGCTGGTGGAGCACCCACGCGAGAGCGAGCGCGCTCATGTCGACGCCGAATCCGGCCGCTTCGGCAGCGAGGGCGTCGAGACCGCGAAAGATACTATCCGAGACCAGGTGCTGGTACGGCTCCGGCCTGAGCGTCATCCGCGAGCCAGGCGGATAGGCGTCAGCCGATCGATATTTGCCGGTCAGCCAACCGCCGGCCAGCGGGCTGAACGCCGTGAACCCGACACGTTGATCGCTGCAGAGCGGAAACATTTCCCGCTCCGCCGACCTGTCCAGCAGGCTGAATGAGTTCTGAACGCACTCGAATCGGACCAGCCGGCGCACATCGCTGATCCAGAGGCCGCGCGCGAGACGCCACGCTTCGATGTTGCTGGCGCCGACGTACAGGACTTTGCCTCCGCGAACGAGATCGTCGAGCGCATGGAGCGTCTCCTCCAGCGGTGTGGCGGGATCCGGCTCGTGAATGAGATACATGTCGAGCCGATCCGTCTGCAGGCGCGAAAGGCTCGCATCGACCTGTTGGAGAATATGTCGTCGCGACAGACCGCGGTCGTTCGGTCCCGAACCGACGGGATTGAAGACCTTTGAGCTGAGAAGAAGCTCCTGCCTGACCGCGGACCCCTTCGTACGAAGCCAGTTCCCGACATACGTCTCGCTGCGGCCGCCGCCGTACGCATTCGCCGTATCGAAGAAGTTGATCCCGGCGTCGTACGCGCGGTCCATCAGGGCAAAGGCGTCCGCCTCGTTTTCGCCCATGCCGAAAAACTCGGGCGCCGATCCGATCCCGCCGAAATTCCCGCACCCGAGGCCAAGACGCGAGATCTTCAGACCGGTGGATCCGAGAGAGATGTAGTCCATAGACGTTGTTCGCTCGGCTGAAGCCTCGCGCTACGACGAGCATCTCGCGCTGCGACGAGCACCTGCGCGACGACGAGCACCTCGCGCGACGACGAGCGCAAAGCGAAGCGTATCGCGTTTCGCCCGCCGGAGTAATATCAGCGTGTCTCCCGGAGGGCTTCATGAAACTGATCGTGGCTGCCGTCGCGCTCGCGGTACTCCAATCGCCGCATGCGGCGGTCGTTTTGAACAATCCAACGGTTCGCGCCTATCGGACGACGGCCGGCGCCCTGGACGGCGTCGCTCACGGTCCCGGTGTCATCGTCTGGCTCCAGGGAACGGCGACCGAGAAACCAGGCCGCGCCATGTGGGTGGACGATGCCGCCGTTCCGCCGCCCGGGGGTGTGGGCGATGGGCCGATTGCGATTATTCAGCCTCGCGCGCGAGCGGCGGAGCCTGCGCCACCGTCAGCGTCTAAACCCGGCGAAGCGCCGTTCACCGGCATGAGCTTCGTTCCGCAGTTCGAGAATGCGCGCGTGTCGGTTCTCCGCGCGCGAATGGACGTCGATGCGCGCGAAGGCTTCCACACGCACGCGTCGGATACGGTCGTCGTGCACTTGTCGGGCGGCGAAATCGAGGACACCGCGAACGGCAAAACGGTCGTGAATCGATGGAAGCCGGGCGACGTGGAATTCGAAGCCCGCGGCTCGAGCCATTCGGCACGCAACATCAGCCATCCGATTGACGTTGTCCTTGTTGCCCTCAAGCCTTAGCGCGGCGCCCTCCGCTGGTCTTCGCCGCGTTCTCGGCCTCGGCTTCGGCCTCGCCGTGATCGTCGGCAGCACGCTCGGCATCGGCATCCTCAGAACGCCGGGCCTCGTTGCCGGACAGTTATCGACGGTCTCTATCATCCTGCTCGTGTGGCTCGCGGGCGGGCTGTACACGCTGCTCTCGGCGGTCTGCTTCGCGGAGCTTGGAACCACGCTGCCGGAAGCCGGCGGCTACTACGTCTACGCGCGGCATGCCTTCGGCAACACGGTTGGGTTCGCGGTCGGGTGGACCGACTGGCTGACCTACTGCGCGGTGCTTGGCTACGTCTCGATCGGGATGGCGGAGTTCGTCGCGATCCTGTTCCCGGCGCTGTCGGCGCAGGCGACGCCGGTCGCGGTCGCCGTCCTCGTCAGCCTCGTCGCGCTGCAATGGGCTGGTGTTCAGGTGAGCAGCCGGTTCCAGCAGGTCGCAACCGCCATCAAGTTCGTCGCGTTTCTCGCCGTCGTGATTGCGGCGTTCGCCGTGCCTCATGCGTCCCCGTCGGCGAGCGCAGCTTCAGCCGCCGCCTCCGTCGCCGGCATCATCGTCGCGCTCCAGGCTGTGGTGATCACGTACGGCGGCTGGCAGAGCGCGCTCTACTTTTCGGAGGAGGATCGCGATCCGAGCGCCAACATCCCGCGATCGATGATCGGCGGTGTGCTCGCCGTCATCGTCGTCTATCTGCTGGTGAATCTGGCGCTGCTGCACGTGCTCGCGATTCCCGACCTCGCGCAATCGACGCTGCCTGCGGCCGACGCGGCGCGAGTGCTCGTCGGTCCTCGCGGCCGTCAAATCATCACGATCCTGTCGCTCGTTTCGCTGCCGCCGATGCTGAACGCCGTGCTCATGATCGGCACGCGCATCCTCTTCGCGATGGGCCGCGACGGTATGGTGTGGAGGCGGACCGCCGAAGTCAGCGCAGGCGGTACGCCCACCGTGGCCACACTGATCACCACGGCCGTCGCCGTCGCGCTGATCATGAGCGGCACATTTCAACGCCTCGTCGCGATCACCGCGTTCTTTCTCGCGTTCAACTACGGCGTGTGCTGCGTGGCGCTCATCGTCCTCAGACGACGCGAACCGATGCGCGTCCGCCCGTTCGTGGCGTGGGGCTATCCGTGGTCCGCGGCCGTCGTGCTGTTCGGCGCGGTGGCGCTGCTTGTCGGAACGCTCAGCGGCGACACGCTGAACGGAGTGGCCGCGATGGCGCTGCTTGCGGCGGGTCTCATCGGCCGTGCAGCGTGGCCGGTCGGGACGCGCGAGGCTTAACTGCCGAACAGATACGCATCGCCGAGCGGGCACCAGAACACATCGAGCACCTCGGCGCTGGTTTCCGAGTACGGATTGCGCGTCCAGCTTCGCAGCAGATGCGGCACCGACGAATCGATGTAGCACGCATCGCCTGCCCGGAGCGTCTCGTGAACCTCCTCGTTGCCGGCGTACGTCGTGAGCTCCAGCTCGCCTTCGAGCACGTAGATGAATTCCTGCCCGTTGTGTTCGTGGAGCGTCAGCGTTTCCAGTTGCACGTTGAGCATCCGCAGGAAGCAGGGATACATCTCCTGCGCTGGAAAACCGCCGATGAGCGGCTGACACGTTTTCGAGAGCGGCGCGTGCGGACGCTCGACCGGCGTCCGCCGCTGCCGGCTCGGAATCGAGGAGATGTCTTTCGACCGTTGCACGAAGTAGTACGGTTTCCTCGCCACCGCGAGACCAATCAGCTCGCGGAGCGGCTTTCCGAAGGCGCGAGCGAGGTTCAGCACCGCATCGAGCGGCATGGCGCGGTCGCCGCGCTCGATCGCGAGGACGTGTTTATCGCTCAGCCCAGCCGAGCGCGACACTCGATCGAGCGACCACCCATGCTCTTCGTGCAGCAGGGTGAGCTTCGCCCCAATCTGTCGCTGCTGGAGGTTCGTCGTGCCATCGCCGCCGTACGCGATCGCGCGCGAGTGCGCCCAATCGAGCCCGCCGTATGTCGACACCGACGGCGAGCAGAACACGTGGATGCTGTCGGCCGGTTCGCGTTCGAGCGATCGGAACCGGTGGGGAAGGTCCGAACGAAAGTAGACGCAGTCCCCGCGCTGCAGCTCCTCGCGGCACTCGCCCTCGGGCGTTTTGATTCGGAATTCGACGGTCCCGCGCAGCACGAACGCGAATTCTTCCTCGTGGTGATAACAGAAGCATCCTTCCGCTTCACCTGTCGGCATGATGCGCCCGAGTACCGGCTCGAGATGTCGCCCCACGAAGAGGTTTGCGAGCGGCCAGTACTGATGCGGCGACGCGACGCCGTCGCCCGCCGGGCTCGTGAAGAGCGTCGGCTGCGGCGCGCGGCCGCGCGTTTCCGCGTCGCGGGTGATCTGGTAGGGCAGGACCACGTCGGAGGGAATCAGGGTTTCGACGGGGACATCCAGCGCCGTCGCAACCTGCACGACGTCCTCGAGGCTCAGCCGCAGCCGTTCGTTCTCGATTTGCGAGAGCCGTGCGGTCGACGTCCGCAGCCGCCCCGCGAGTTCCCGTAGCGTCAAATCCTGCTCCTGGCGGGCCTCGCGAATTCGAAAACCGAGTTTCAGGTCGGAGTATTCAAGCAGATGAGAGCTGTAAACCGGCATGAGGAGTCGACAGTTTATGTTTCAGCGCCAATAAGAGTCAATTTATGAAAATCATCACTTCGACGCCGATGTTTAGCTCCGAATAATAAAAATTTCCTCTTGACAGCCGAATCCGCAGCATCCATATATGCACGCACACTTGGGAGGCACTTCAGCCATGCGGATCAGCGCACGTCTTTTCCTTACTGCCGTGCTTGGCGTTCTCGCTGTCGCAACAACAGCGCGCGCACAAACGGCCCTCGGCACACTGCGCGGCGTTGTCGTGGACCAGCAGGGTGGCGCGCTGCCCGGCGTCAACGTCACCATCCGGCAGATCGATACCAACACGCAGCAGACGACGCAGACAGGCGCGGAAGGTCAGTATTTTCTGCCGAACCTGAGGCCCGGCGCGTACGAAGTCGCCTTGGATCTCCAGGGGTTCGTGCCGACCAAGCAATCGCTCGATCTCCGCGTGGGACAGGACCTCACCGTCAACTTCTCGATGAAGGTCGGCGGCGTCTCCGAACAGGTCAACGTCGTCGGCAAGAGCGTCGCCGTGGAAACCCAGAGCACGCTCGCGACGGTGATCACGAACAAGCAGATCGACGATCTCCCCACGGTTTCGCGCGACTTCAGCGCGCTGGCCACCATCTCGCCTGGCGCGACGACGTCGACGGCCACGGGCACGGGACAGGGCACCGGCGTGTCGATCTCAGGCCAGCGGCCCTTCACGAACGGGATCGTGGTGGATGGCGGATCGAATCAGATGCAGTTCTACGGACGGCAGTCGAACGATTTTCCGCAGGACTGGATTCAAGAGTTCCAGGTGCTGACGAATTCGTTCACCGCGGAGTACGGCCAGGCCGCCGGCGGGATGCTCAACGTGATCACGCGCAGCGGCTCGAACACGATCTCCGCCCGCGGCTATGGATTCTTCAGAGACGCGAAGTTCGATCAGCCGCCGTTCTCGGGACGGTACGATGCGAACAAGCAGCCGATCTTTCTCGACACGACGCCGCCCTTCAGCCAGCAGCGTTACGGCGGCTTCGTGGGGGGGCCGCTCGTGAAGAACCGCATTTTCTTCTTCGGCGGGCTCGAGCGGCTCTCGCTCGACTCGTCGGAGGTCCTCGGCATCTCCGACTACTGGCGGCAGTTCGTCAAGGACACGGTGATCCCGACGGGCGAGTCGCAGACGGTCGGCATGGTGAAAGTGGACGCGGACTTCAGCGACAAGAACCGCGCCTATTTCCGCTACACGAACGACTACAAACGTTTCCCGAACGTCGGCGGCACGACGCCCGGCGGATCGGCGCCGCTCGAAACGCTCGAAACGCGAGAGACGTTCGGCGGCCCGCTGTGGAACATTCTGGGCAACTGGACGACCACGGTGAACAACCGAGCGTTCAACGAACTCCGCGTCACCTACGGCGTGAACAAGCCGTGGATCCTGGCGAACATCGCTGGAGGTCTTGGCGGCTCGCAATTGTTGACGGCCGCCGGCTACACGCCAACGCTCGGCAACCCCTCCGGGCAGTTCTCGCGGAGTACGTTTCCCGGGGCGAGCTTCGGGTCTACGTCGTTCACCGGACTCGAGGGCGAGGGCAACCTGTTCCTCGTCGACAACTTCTCGTTCATCCGGGGGCGGCACCAGTTCAAGTTCGGTGGGGTGGTCGCTCGGCAGCAGATGTACATGGACGTCGAGGCTGCGCACATCGGCCTGTGGGGATTCAACCAGGACCTGAAGTTCGATCCGGCAAATCCGGCCAGCTACCCGAACACGTTCAGCGGCAACTTCGGATCTGGCGTATTGAATCCCGTTGTCTGGAATCCGTCGGCGTACATCCAGGACACGTGGCAGGCGACCAACGATCTCACGTTCAATCTCGGCGCCCGCTACGATCTCGACCTGACCCCGACGTCGGTGAACGACCTGATCGATCCCTACAACCAGCGCATCGTCACGCGGCTCGGCGGCGCGCCGCCGCTCCAGAAATCCGTGGCCGACAAGAACAACGTCTCACCGCGCGTGGGCGTCGTGTGGGTGCCGACGGCGGATCGCAAGACGACGCTGCGAAGCAGCTTTGGTCTGTACTATGACCAGAACCACTGGAACTTCACCGACATCTATCTGAACGAAACGCTGCTCGCGCTGCGGCGTGTATCGCTGAACGCGAACACACAGGGCGGCAACCCGTTCTGGACGCCGGCGAATACCTCCATCGGCATCGCGCAGATGCGCGCCTTCCTCGCGAAAACGTATCCGGCGTATCCGGACGTGAGCGGCCTTCCATTTTCGACGGAGACGATTCTCGGCATTCAGCCGGACTACAAGATTCCGTACTCGGCGAACTTCGCGGCCGGCGTCACGCACGACATCGGGCAGCGGTTGACCCTCCGTGCCGATTACGTGCACTCGCGCACCTACGACGCGAACATCGGGCCCGATACGAACTGGACGTGCAACCCGTGCGGTCCCAACGGAACCTACACGCGGAAAGACCCGCGCTATTCGAACATCACGCTCGTCGGCAACGGTGGTTCCATCTGGTACAACGGCGTGGAATCGCGCGCCGAGCTGCGCTGGTCCGCGAACGCGCGCGTCGGCCTCTCTTACACACTGTCGAAGACGACCTCGAACACGTCCACCGGTCTGAGCACCGGCGGAACCACCAACTTCATGGACCTGAATGAGGATCTGGGTCCCGACGACAACGATCGGCGGCACAACCTGGTGCTCGATGCGGCGTACCTGATTCCGAAAGTCGACGTGCAGGTGGCCGGTTTGTCGACGTATCGCAGCGCGCTGCCCTACAGCGTCAGCACCAGCGTCCAGCTCGACGCGGATCCGTTCAGCGATCGGCCGGAGCCCCGCGGCTCGCGGCGCGGCGGGTCCGAGCGCAGCACCGATCTGCGGATCGCGAAGATCATCAGGTTCGGCAGCAGCAAACGATCCGCGACGGCGTTCTGGGAAATGTTCAACGTGTTCAACGTGGACAACTGGCTGCGCTACCAGGGCAGTCTGCAGTCCGCACAGTTCGGCCTCGCGCTGACCGAAGGGCCCAAGCGTCGTCAGCAGCTCGGCTTCCGGTTCGATTTCTAGGAGGAGTGCATGATGGTGAAGGTCGTCGTCGTTGCCGCGCTCGTCGGAGTCGCGACGCTGGGGATGGAAGCGCAGCGCGGCGCTCCGCCTCCAGGTGCGCAGAAACTGACCGCGATTCGCGCCGGGCGCGTCATCGATCCGGAGACCGGCACCGCGGCTGCCAATCAGGTCATCGTCGTCGAAGGCGAGAAGATTCGCGACATCGGTCCGAACGTGGCGATTCCGGCCGGCGCCGAAGTCATCGACCTGTCGCGGCTGACCGTCGTGCCCGGCTTCGTGGACACGCACACGCACGAGGCGATGACTTACAAGGAGATCCCCGAAAACAACATCTACTACTACACCTACATCGCTGATCCGACGGCGCTCCGCGCGATCCAGGCTGCGTCGAACACGATGCAGCTGCTGTCATCCGGCTTCACGGTCGTGTGCGACGTCGGCAACAACGGGCTGTACGCGGATACGGCGCTGCGGCAGGCGATCGAGCAGGGCTGGATTCCCGGTCCGACGGTCATTCCATCTGGATTGATCATCAGCACCACCGGCGGGCAGTTCACTCCATCGCCCGAAATGTACAAGTACCACAGCATCGTCTACCCCGAGTACCTCGAGGCGAACAGCCACGACGAAATCGTCAAGGCCGTCCGCGAAAACCTGCTGTTCGGCGCGAAGGTGATCAAGATCTGTCTCGACTGCAAGCCCTGGGGCTACTCGGTCGACGACATCAAGCTGTTCATCAGCGAAGCCGCCAAAGGCGGCGCGAAGGTGAACGCGCACGTCCAGACGCGCGATGGCGGACAGCGCGCGATCGACGCCGGGCTGCACGTGATCTCGCATGGCCAGCAGCTCACACCGGAGCAGCATGCGGAGATGGCGCAGAAGGGCATTTACCTCGCGAGCACCGACACGCCGTTCACGAACTATCGCGGTTCCGACCAGGGCGAGAAGCACGCCGCCGAGCAGCTGCGCTCGGCGTGGCAGAAAGGCGTCGGCGTGACGTTCTCGACCGACATGGACTATTGGAACGAGAAGATGAAAGGCGAGAACGGCGAGTGGCTCGATCGCGGCGAGCTGACGATCGCGTTCCTGAAGACGTGGAAGGCCGCCGGCATCCCCGCAAAGGACATTCTGAAGGCGCTGACGATCAACGGGTACAAGGCCGCCGACGTGCTCAAAGACCAGCGCGGGCCGATCAAGGCCGGCTATTTCGCCGACATCGTGGCGGTCGACGGCGATCCGCTGACCAACATCGACACGGTGCGCAACGTCCAGTTCGTCATGAGAAACGGCCAGGTGTTCAAGAAGAACGGCATCATCACCATCGACAAGCTGCTGCATCCGGGTCCCGTCAACGGCTTCCGCCGGCGATGACGACGACGGCGGAGGCGTACGGGCTGTTCATCGGCGGCGCGTGGGTGCCCCGGCCGGGATCGATCGAGGTGACGAACCCGTTCGATGGACGGCGGGTTGCAACGATCGCGTCCGCCGCGCGGGAGGATGTCGACGCCGCCGTGGCGGCGGCGACGGCCTCGCTGGCCAGTCCGTTTCCGCTCCACGCGCGCTACGACGTGCTGATGCGCACCGCCGCGCGAATCGACGCGCAGAAAGACGTCTACGCGCGAGCGATCGCCCTCGAGGGCAGTAAGACGGTGCGGGAGGCGCGGCGGGAGCCCGGACGCGCCGCAAACATCCTGCGCCTCGCGGCCGAGGAGGGGCGGCGGCTTGGCGGTGAGACGCTGCCATTCGACAGCCTGCCCGGGTCGGAGAACCGGCTGGGGTACTACTTTCGTTTTCCAGTCGGCGTCGTCGCCGCGATCACGCCGTTCAACGATCCGCTCGCTATGGTCGCGCACAAAATCGGTCCGGCGCTGGCCGTTGGAAACGCCGTCGTTCTGAAGCCCGCCTCTGCGTCACCGCTCTCTGCGCTTCGGATTGCCGACGATATGGCGGCCGCGGGCTTGCCACCGGGGCGCCTCAACGTCCTCACCGGCTCCGGCGAAGAGATCGGCCCGGCCCTCGTGTCGGATCGGCGCGTGCGCCTCGTCACGTTCACGGGCGGGGTGAGCACGGGCGAGGCGATCACGCGAACCGCCGGCCTGAAGAAGTTGTCGATGGAGCTCGGCTCCAATTCGCCCGTCATCGTGCTGCCGGATGCGCGTCTCGATCGCGCCGTTCCCGCGATTCTCGCCGGCGCCTTCGCGCAGGCGGGCCAGAACTGCCTCGGCGTCCAGCGCGTCTTCGTCCACGACGCCGTCTACGACGCGTTCAAGCGGACGTTTGTCGAGCAGGCGGCGCGGCTCACGGCCGGCTCGTCGCTCGACGAAACGGTGGACGTATGCGCGATGATCGCTGAGCGTCAGGCGATCCGCGTCGAAGCCTGGATTCGAGAGGCGGTCAACGCGGGCGCACGCGTGCTCGCCGGCGGCCGCCGAGACGGCGCGGTGATGTGGCCTACCGTGCTCGAGCACGTCCCGCACGGCGCACGGCTCGACTGCGAGGAAGTCTACGGACCGGTTGTCTCGCTCTATCGCGTGGCGTCCCTCGAAGACGCGATCGAGCAGGCGAACGCCGTCGAGTACGGTCTCCATGCGGCGATCTTCACCGAAAGCCTCCGCGATGCGTTCCTCGCCGTCGAACGGCTCGCGGTGGGCGCTGTGATCGTGAACGACTCGACGGACTACCGGCTGGACGTAATGCCATTCGGAGGCACGAAGCTCAGTGGCATTGGCCGCGAGGGCGTCCGCTTCGCCGCGACAGAGATGACTGAAACCCGCGTCGTCTGCTTCAATCTGTGAGATACACCGCTCGGCTGAAGCCTCGCGCCAGCGATCCATTATCGATTATCCATCCGCCGCAGTTCCGCTTCTGCGCGCGCGCGTGTCGCCGGATATCGAAGCGCCACGTCGAGCGCCTTGCGCGCACTGTCCCGGTCCCCGCTATCTGACAGCGCGATTCCAAGATACAGGTACGGCTCCGGTGTGAACTCGGCCGGCGGCACACGCGCGAGCGTCTCAGTTGCGGCGCGATATTGACGAACCGCCTCGGGAAGCTGGTGGCGCGCGAAGTACAGATTGCCAAGGTTCACCTGCGCATCGACCTTCCAGCTGAGGTGATCGATCGCGGCCAGATACGCTCGCTCTGCTTCGTCGTTCCGGCCGACAGCCTTCAGGCTGTTCGCGAGGTTGTACCAACCGTTGCCGGCTTGTGGCCGGATCGCCAGCGCGTGCTGGTAGCTCGCGATCGCCGCATCCAGATGTCCCTCGGCGCGCACGGCCTGGCCGTAATTCACGTACGCGACGTAGCTTGGGTGGCCGGTGTCGATGGCGTGGGACCAGAGCGTCGCCGAGTCGTGCCAGACTTCGGTTTGCTTCCAGGTCAGCGCGCCCAGCA
>Ga0105240_10014277_pt1 | contig 10849 bp, 6 predicted proteins | sample KBSC54metaG_FD_80426 | JGI IMG/M metagenome (GOLD analysis project Ga0105240, IMG submission 80426) | Corn rhizosphere microbial communities from Kellogg Biological Station, Michigan, USA - KBS C5-4 metaG | ecosystem: Host-associated > Plants > Roots > Rhizosphere > Soil | place: Michigan, USA...
CTTCAGGCCATCTGCCCAAGTAAAGCTTTCGCCCGCTGCCCCTCACAGAACAAAAGGTCCAGGATGGAAAGATTGGGAATGAATCCCGTGATCTCTTCGAATACCTGGCGATAGATCACGGGGGGCCATCGGGTGGTATCGGTGATATTCTTTGGAAGGAGCTTCCCCCTCCAATCCACACAGTCCTTTTCCTCATAGACGGGCCGGTAGGCATTCGTGACCGACACCCGGGCAGACAAGGAAAGAACCCGGCATGTCCATTCAAAACAGGCCAGGTTCCAATCCAACAGAAAGTTATAAGACTTGCTATAAAGCCGATGCAGCTCGTCCCGGTAGAACTCGAACCAGGGGCTCCGGCTATAGCAGGCAAGGAGGGTCTTCCAGTGCTGATCCTGCCAGCGATAGGTTCCGGCAATCTTTACATCCTTCATCAGGGTCTTTTGATCACGTCCTTTCTCCAGGGGAATGCTCAGATCGACACGCCCCTGGGACCCGGCTATCTGACATCTGTTGCGAAAACTCATTTTCTGATAGAAATCATATTGTTCAAATAGTATATTCGATGAATTAATTGAGATTTTATATGATATAATACTTGGAAAATATTGTAAATCAGATATTAATATCATCTATATACTATTTAATTACGTTTTGTTTAAGTACGGTCGGATTACACGGTCATGATGTGTTTTCAAAGGTCGGAAAGGCAATATATAAATTGGTGATAAACAAATATAATGAACTTTATATCAATAAATTAAACAATTATTATTTCAGCTAACGAGCTTAGTTCGATCTTTTGGGGCGTTTTGCGGGTTTTTGCGGTCTGAAAACCAAAGAAATTAGCACTGCTGCCGCCCCAAAAAACATGTAGGATCGGGCATGTCCCCCACTCTCTTTCAGGGTCCCGGCGACAGCCGCATAGGTGTCGTCTGGAGGAAGGGGTCTCTCCTCTTCCGTCCGGGTCAGGTCCCAGTCGGCCACTCCCTTGCCTGTGAGATAGGTCAGCATCTCCAGCTCATCCTTACGGCGCTCCTTCAGCTCAACCAGGTATTTCTTCGCTGACGGGCAGTTCAGGTCCCCGGTGGCGGGATGGGTGATGATATACCGGGCCTGGAAGTTTTCCGTATTGGCCGTCTCCTGGAAGAGCAGGTCCTGTGGGAAGGCCTTCCGGTTGTACCGGACATGCAGGCGGGTAAAGAAGACATTTTCCGACAGGTCTTCGTCATCAGTCTGCCGGCCATCTACCCACCATATCCCGGCTTGTACCAGGTCCTGCCGGGAGGGGGCAACGGCAACGCAGGGATCGCATTTCAGGTAGGTGCTGGGACTGACATTCCAGGCATACTCCAGCATAGCCACCGACCTGCCCTCCATCTTCCACTGGTGTTGAAAAAGGTTGGAGTAGAAATTCGAGAAATTGTTCTGTACGAACAGGGGAATATTCTTTCCGGTGGGCAGGGAGACGGTGCGGTAATTCGCGCATTCGATCCTACCCTTTTTGCTGAATGCATATACGATCATATCCTGGTCGCCGTCCGAATTGGCCATACCCAGCCGGATGGGCAGCATAAACCGGGGGCTCTCGAATGAGATCTGTATCGGACGCAGGAAACTGCCTGGCAGTTTTTTCTTTTCCTCCTCGTTGACCTTTACCACAAAGAATTTCAGGTTGCTTTTGATATAGGGTTCAAGCACCTCTTCCGCCCCTTGCGGGATCTTATAGCCATTCTCCGTAAGCCAGGTCTTCAGACCCTGGGACTCTTTGGCGCTGAGGATAAGGATATCATATTCACCGACCAGGTATTTGGCTTCTACCCGTACACCGTGGTCTTTTTTCCTTGTTGTGCTATATTCACTGAGGGCGACACCAGGTATGGCACCCATAAGCGCGCTTTTATCCGTATCGTACAGACGCCTTTCACATGGATTCTCATCGTAATATTCCACCAGGCGCGGTTGGCTATAGTCATTCAGGGTTTGAAATATCTTTTGATCCACCACCTTTATATCCTTTTTGGCCAGGATCACCGGCACGGGCACGACCATGGCAAAATCTTTCAGATCGCCCTTGAAATCGTTGTACATGGTGATGGTATTCCGCTGCCCGTCGTGTACGATGATGACCTGGGAGGTCTTGTTCTTCAGGGCGCCGTCGGCCTTGCTGACATAAAATCCGCAGAATGCCGATGCATCGTGGGTGATCATGGTGAGCATGACGACCATGGCGGATAATTTCCTTGCGGAAATTGTGGGAAAACTGCGGGCCGACCATTTAAATGTGGTGGGTGACCATTTGAATGGCGTGGCCTTGAATATCCGGTCAAGGACAGGAACAAGCGGCGCCGCTGCCACCATTACCCATATCGACGTATTGTATTTCCATTCGTATGTGGCAAAATAGAAGGATATCGCGGCGATAAGGGATGCCCATAGTATCCTCGCGAGGGGATGATCGGGTGATGTGCGGGGATCGCTGATCATAAAAAAGGCGAATATGAGGAGGCTGCCTGTGGTGATGGAATGAAGAAAATGATCCATGGGCCATCCCAGCACATAGACCTGCCGCCACCAGGTGAGAAGGACAAAGGTCAGGAGGAACGCAAGGCTGGTATCCAGTTTTTGGACCCTGGTTACGACGATGGTCCCAACTACGATGGTAAAGAAGAATAATACGATGTCGCTGCCCCATTGCCCCGGGGACAGCCAGGCGTCCTTTGAGATAAGGAGGGTCGCCACGATGCCAAAAGCGGAGGGGTTGAATATATGCTTCCCTCCGACGCGGATGATATATTTGGAAGCCACTGTCAGTCCTGCGGCCAGCAGGCTGGTATACCAGTGTCCTGTTTTTAACAGCAGACAAAGGCTCATAGCGCTGACAAGCGCGCTCAATCCCCAGGAACGCCAGGCCGTCAAAGCTGGCCATTTCTTTTGACGGAACCTTTCGGCCAGATAGTTAAAGGTCAATGCTCCTGCAATACTAAAAAGGTAATGGTCCCACTCTGCTGTCCATCCCAGCCATAAAAGTCCATATGACATGAATACAAGCTGGAAACAAAGCTGAAAATAACGGGGGTCGACGGTAAATTTATTAACGGACATAACGGTTCATTTGAATAAGGATGCCCGGATGGGAATATTTACATAAAAAAAAGGGGACCCGATATGGATCCCCTTTTTTGGGCGGCGCCCTTGGTATGTTTATTCTGCCAGACTTGGTCGTTGTTTTTGAAGCTCTTCCAGTTTCTTCTTACCATATGCCATTCGCGTGATCACCACGAAAAGCACCGGCACGATAAATATAGCCAATCCGGTGGCGGCAAGCATCCCTCCGAATACGGTGAACCCGATGGTATTACGAGCGACGGCGCCTGCTCCGGTGGCGAATATCAGGGGCAATACCCCCAGGATAAAGGCCATCGAGGTCATGAGGATGGGACGCAGACGCAGCTGTACCGCCTCCAGGGTAGCCGTGACAAGCTGTACTCCTCTGTCAACTCTCTCCTTGGCAAACTCCACGATCAGGATGGCATTTTTGGCCGCCAGACCGATGAGGGTGATCAACCCGATCTGCGCATATACGTTATTGGTCAGACGAGGGACGAAGATCAATGTCAGGATGGCGCCGAATATACCGATGGGCACGGCCAGCAATACGGAGAATGGTACAGACCAGCTCTCGTAAAGGGCAGATAGGAAGAGGAATACGAACAGCACGGACAGTGAAAAGATATAGATGGTGCTGGAACCCGACTCGATCTCCTGCTTGCTCAATCCGGCAAATTCATAACCATATCCTTCGGGTAATACCTGTGCCGCCACTTCCTGGAGGGCCTTGATGGCCTGGCCGCTGCTATAGCCGGGTTTGGAGCCTCCATTGATCTCCGCCGTACGGAAGATATTGAAGTGTGATATAAGCGGAGCGCTCTCTGTGACCTTGTAGCTGACCAAGGTGCTCAGGGGTATCATCTGCTGGCTGCTGTTGCGAACATAATACCCGCCGATGTCGGAAATATCACCTCTGTAGATCGTGTCGGCCTGCGCCACAACGTGAAAGTTACGGCCATAAATGGTAAAGTCGTTGATATAGCTGCTACCCAGGTACATCTGTAAAGTAGTATATACATCCGCGAGGGATATGCCCAGCTTTTTACATTTATCCCTATCCACCGTCAGGGCGTAACTGGGGGTACGGGCGGTGAAGAAGCTGAATGCCTGCCCGATTTCGGGACGTTTGTTCACCTCTGTCAGGAAGTTGCGGACCACGCGTTCGAATGTCGGCAGGTCGTCATTGCTTTGCCGCTGTTCCAGCTCAAAGGTAAAACCGCCAGTAGAGCCCAGACCAGGGATGGCTGGGGGTGAGATCACCACCACGTTGGCTTCCTTGAACACGGCAAAGCGTTTACGCATCTCGGCCATAATGCCTTCCCGTTGCAGGGCCTTGTCCTTCCGCTCGTCCCAGGGTTTCAGCTGGCAGAAGACGGTACCGCTGTTGGATTTGGTGGCAAAGCTCACTACGTTGAGTCCCCCCAATGCGGCATAGTGTGCAACGCCCGGCATACTGTCTATCACCCTCATCATGCTATCCAGGACCTTCAGGCTTCGGCTGGTGGAAGCCGCCTCGGGGATCTCATAGGTGACATAGACACGTCCTTCATCTTCCAGGGGTATAAATTCGGTAGGCTTTTTCTTAAAGAGCGCCAAGGCGCCGACAATGATACAAACCAGCAGCACCAGGGCCAGCGGCGCCCGTTTGATCCATCCCCGGACATTGTTGGTATAGCGTATGGACACCCGGTGGAACCAGTTATTGAAATGATAGAAGAACTTGTTCAAACCGCGGGACTCTTTTGTCAGGTGCATAGGTTTCAACAGCAGGGTGCAAAGAGCAGGTGTCAGCGACAGTGCTACAAAGGCGGACAGCAACACCGAGATGGCGATGGTAATGGCAAACTGCTGATACAGCCTTCCCGTAATGCCCGGTATGAACCCTACCGGCACGAACACCGCCGCAAGTATGAGGGCAATGGCTACCACAGGGCCGGAGATATCCGCCATCGCCCGCTGGGTAGCTTCCTTCGCCGAAAGCTTTTCTTCATCCATATAATGCTGTACGGCCTCCACCACCACGATGGCGTCATCCACCACGATACCGATGGCGAGCACGAAGCCGAACATGGTGAGCGTATTGATGGTAAAGCCCAACGGTATGAATAATATAAAGGTCCCGATGATCGACACAGGTATGGCCAGCACGGGTATAAGCGTAGCCCGCCAGCTCTGGAGAAAAAGGAATACCACCAGTATCACCAGTCCAAGCGCTTCCAGCAGTGTGTCCACTACTTCGCTGATAGATACGCGAACCACCGATACTGCTTCGAAAGGCACGAGATAATCCACGCCGGCAGGAAAATATTTTCTTAACGCATCCATGGCCTTGTACACTCCATCCGCCGTAGCAAGCGCATTGCTGCCCGGCGCCTGATAGATCAGCAGATAACTGGCCCGTTTATGATCCACAAAAGAGTTGCTGGCGTAACTGAACTTACCCAGCTGTATGCGCGCTACATCTTTCAGATAGACGATGGACCCATTTTGTGTATTACTGCGGATGACAATTTCACCAAACTCTTTTTCCGAGCTGAGGCGACTGTTGGTAAATACGGTGTATTCAAAAGAGGAGGTCGGTTCCTGTGGTGGCACGCCAACGGAGCCGGCGGCGATCTGCAGGTTCTGTTCCTGGATGGCGCTGGTAATATCCTGCGCCGTCAGTCCTAACTGCGCCATCTTATCCGTCTTTAGCCAGATACGCATGCTGAAGTCATCGGCGCGGGAAAGCACATCACCCACCCCTTTTACGCGGAGCAGGGCGTCCCGGACGAATATGTTGGTATAGTTATCCAGGAAGGGTACGCCATGTGAACCATCGGGTGAATACATCGACACCAGCATAAGGATGCTGGGATTTCTTTTACGGGTGACGATACCCAGGTTCTTTACCACAGCAGGCAGAGGCGGAGTGGCGATGCCTACCCTGTTCTGAATATCGAGGGCGGCGATATCCACATTGGTGCCGACATCCAGGGTGACGGTAATGGTGGACTGTCCATTGTTGGTGCTATTGCTCTGCATATAGGTCATGCCGGGCACACCGTTGATCTGTGTCTCGATGGGCGTCGTCACGGTCTGCTCCACGGTCTGGGCATCCGCTCCGGTGAAATTGCTCGTCACCTGCACGGTGGCCGGTGTGATGTCCGGATACTGGCTCACCGGCAGATTGAATATAGCCAGCACCCCCACGATCAAAATAACCAGTGATATAACGATAGCCGTTACCGGCCGTTTGATAAAAGTATCTGCAATCATAGCTTTAGTCTGTTGTCTGTTGATGATTATTTGCCTTGTGGTGCGCCTGCCTGTGCGGGTGACTTAGCACCCGGTGTTCCTACCTGTACTTTGATCCCATCCCTTATCTTCTGGACGCCTTCGGTCACTACCTTCTCTCCCGCCCTGACACCGTCACGGGCGACGATCTTATCGCCTACACGGGGGCCCAGCTGGACCTTGCGCTGTGACACCTTGCTGCTATCGCCAAGAACGTAAACGAAGTATTCACCCATCTGCTCGACCACTGACTTGTAGGGGATCAGGATGCTGCCGACTGCGCCCTTGTTCTCTACTCTTACGTTGCCGGTGATACCGGGACGAAGCGCGTTCTTTGGATTGGGGAAAGTGAGACGCGCCTTGATCGTACCGGTCGTAGGATCCACGGCCCGATCCAAAAGAAGGATATGACCGGGGAAGGGATAGACGGAGCCATCCGGCTGTACGAATGTAAAGGTCGAATCACCCGCCACAGACTTTTGCTGCAGCAAAGTGGAGAAACGGGCTATCTGCTTTTCATCCAATGCCACATCTACAGCCAGCGGGTTGTCAGATGAGACGGTGTTCAGCAGTGTCTGCGGGTAGACGGCGGTCCCAAGCTTCACCTGGGAGATGCCGATGGTGCCGTCGAAAGGCGCATAGATCATGGAATATTTCAGACTGGTCTGTACGTTGGAGGCATTCGCCTGTGCTGCCTCTACCTGGCGTTTGTTTGCTTCGAGGTCGGCCAGTGCATGATCCAGCGTTTGCTTGGCAATGGCGTCCTTTTGTGCAAGGTCGGTGTATCGATCCGCATCCTGCTGCGACCTGGCCAGGTTGGCCTTGGCAACATTCAGATTGGCTACGGCTGCCTCATACTGCGCCTTGTACTGTTGCTGATCTATCTCATACAAAGGTGCGCCCTTACGTACGTGCTGTCCGTCCTGAAAAAAGATATGGGTGATATTACCCGACACCTGTGGCTTGATGTCCACCTGATTTAACGCTGCTACCGTCGCAGGGTACTCATCATGATAGGTCGCGTCGCCAATGGCCGCCGTGTACACCCCTACCGCAGTGGGCGGAGGCGTCGCGGGACCAGCGGGCTTATCATTACCGCAAGCCATTAATCCGGATACGATGATCATTAGTCCTGTCCAACGAGTAATATTTTCCATATAACGAGATGATTTTTTGCGTGTTAATTAATGTCTGTCCTTTGGACGAGGCCCTTTGGGGCCTCTAGTATTTGATAGTGCCCAAGGCTTTTTGTACGTCCAGCTTGCTGCTCAACACCTGATACAAGGCGTTGGAGAAATTAAGTTCCGCGGTATGCAGGTCTGTCTCGGCCGTGATCAGCTCAAGATATGCCTTGATACCACTCCGGTACTGAAGCTGGATCGTGTTGAATACATCCTGCGCCAGGTTGAGGTTATCCTTCAATATATAATAGTTGTAAAGATTGCTTTTGTAGGCAGCCAGCGCCTGTGCATATTCCGTGCTGATAGAGTTCTGCAGGTTGATGATATCCCAGTCCGTGCGGGTCAGCTGCAGCTGCGCGATCTTGATATTCTGTGTTCTTTTTGTACCCTGAAAAATAGGGACGCTGAGCTGGATGCCTGCATAGGAGTTCGGAAAATCCCGGCTGTACAGCTTGGAGAACTGATTGTTGAAATAATAGAGATTATATGCCCCAAACGCCGACACGGAAGGCAGATAGCTCCATTTTTCATACTGCAGGTCTGTCTGCCGCAGTTTCTTTTGTGTCAACAGCGACTGGTATTCTATTCGCAGGTTGTAATCCACGGTCGCCGTGGTGTCGATGTATATATCGGCCGCCATCTGCGCGCTGTCATATTCCAGGTGAAGGCTGTCCTTCGATGTATAGCCCATCAGCTCTTCCAGGGCCGTGTATTTGGCTTTTAAGGCATCTTCATTGGCCTTGCGCTGTGCCTTTGAATTGTTCAGGGAAATGGTAGCCCGTTTATAATCCGTCTTGTCCACCAGACCTCCCTGGTATTGGTTATAGGCGTCCTTGAGGTTCCTCTCCAGGCGCTGCAGATCGACATCCAGCACTTCGATGGTCTTTTGTGTCAGCAATACGTCGTAAAAGGCTTTGCTGACGTTGACCACCAGGTTGATCTTATCGGTAGCGGTATATTGCCGGCTGAGCTTCAGCGCATCATTCTTTGTCCGGCTGGCCAAAAGGACATCTCTGTTAAAGATGTTCTGGGTGAGGCCGAGGTTGATCAAAGAAGTATTGTATGCCCCGCTGCGTAGTGCGCCGGTGCTGGTATAAAAAGTCTGAAGCTGAAAAGTATTCTGATAATTGGCGTTGAGGTTCAGCTGGGGGAGCCAGTCGGCCAGCTTGCTGCGGATCTGTCTGTCGGTGATCTGCTCGTCCAGCAGCGCCTGCTGTATAAGGGGGTAATGCTTCAGCGCAAAATCCACTACCTGTGGCAACGTTGCCTGTTGTAATAGCGTATCGGGAGTTTTTTGGGCATTGGTCGCCGGAGATAACACAATCAATCCACTGCTGACGAATAATGTATATAATATTTTTCTCATAATATAGAGACTATAGATTTATTGATCTTCTTTACAAGCAAATCCCTCCAGGTCGGTCTCCTTTCAAAAATAGCCCGCCCAGGAGGGATGGCTAATGATTGACCTTCGGTCGGACCTGCGGTCCTTTACCTTCGTAGGGGCCAGAACAAGGATTTCGGATGGCAAAAATCGCGACAAATTATCGAAGCACTCCACCACTGATGGATTTATGCGATGAGTCCATCTAAAACTGGGGTGGCTTTTAAGGGCACAAAGTTAAACAAACGTTTAAATTAAACAAACGTTTAATCAATTTTTAATTAATTTTAATCTTCAATACCTCCACTATGTCAATTCACACTATCCTGGGGGCCGGAGGGGTGATCGCCGATGGGCTTACCCGCAAGCTCGTAGCGCATCAAATACCGGTCCGTATCGTATCCCGTCGTCCCGCTGCCTATCCGGGTGCCACTGTCCTGGCGGCGGATATTACCGATGAACGCCAGACACTGGAAGCCATCAAAGGCTCTTCCGTCGTCTATTGTTGCATAGGTCTCAAATACCAGTATTCCATCTGGCGGCACAGCTGGCCTGCCATCATGAATAACCTCATTTCGGCCTGCCGGCAGACACAGGCAAAGCTTCTCTTTTTCGACAATGTCTATATGTACGGATTGGTTAGGGGCTTTATGACAGAAGAAACTCCCTATGACCCCTGCAGTCGTAAAGGCGATCTGCGCGCCCGTATCGCCACGCAGCTGATGAGCGAGGTTCGCAAGGGCAATATCACTGCCAGCATTGCCCGCGCAGCAGATTTCTACGGTCCGGGGGCCGACAGGACCAGCGTGTTCAACCTGCTGGTATTCCAGCGTCTTTACAAGGGTCAGAAAGCTCAATGGCTGGTCAATCTGCATGCCCGGCACTCTTTTACCTATACGGGGGACGCCGTCAAAGGTCTCTATCTCCTGGGCAATGACGAAAGCTCCTGGAACCAGGCCTGGCATCTCCCCACGTCCTCCTCTCCTCTCACGGGCGCGGAATATATCGACGTGGCGGCGGCAGCCCTGGGCAAATCCCCCCTCAGCATGGTGCTTCCCAAATGGATGATCCGTATGGGAGGACTATTTGACAAGACCACTGCCGAGCTGTACGAAATGCTCTATCAATATGAATATGATTACTTATTCGACTCTACGAAATTTGAAAAGACATATGGATTTCAGCCTGTATCCTACGCAGAGGGTATAAAAGAGACTGCTAATGCGTATATGAACAACACCGCCCTTTGAAGCTACAGAATTAATGTCAACGGGGCAAATAAATGCAGGGACCCTAACTAACCAGCAAAGCCGGCGGGAACGTTTCCGTAATTAAATTTACTGCCCACGACGGGATCAGCTAACTTCCCGGTCATGAAAACATCCATAACGAGATTGCTACTGCTGTATATCGCATCCTGTCCCTTTGTCATCCGGGCGCAGGAACCTGAAAAGACGCTCTCCTGGTATGTACAGCATGCCCCTTTTCACATGCAGGCGCCGGAACTTCCTGCCATCCCCAACCGAACTTTCTCTCTGCAGGATTATGGTGGCGTGGGAGACGGTCATACGCTCAATACCGCGGCATTTGAAAAGGCCATTGCCACCTGTTCGGCCGCCGGAGGCGGCCGGGTGACAGTTCCGGCCGGGGCCTGGCTCACGGGACCCATAGCATTGAAGAGCAACATAGAGCTCCACCTGGAGCGGGGCGCCATGATCCTTTTCACCAAAGATCATGCGCAATACCTGATAGAAACATCCCACGGTGTATTGCAGACGATGTCCCCTATATCGGGGCACGACCTGGAGAATATTGCCATCACCGGCGAAGGCATCGTCGATGGAGGAGGTGAAAGCTGGCGGCCTGTAAAAAAAGAAAAGATGACGGCCGCGCAATGGAA
>Ga0105240_10014284_pt1 | contig 10845 bp, 10 predicted proteins | sample KBSC54metaG_FD_80426 | JGI IMG/M metagenome (GOLD analysis project Ga0105240, IMG submission 80426) | Corn rhizosphere microbial communities from Kellogg Biological Station, Michigan, USA - KBS C5-4 metaG | ecosystem: Host-associated > Plants > Roots > Rhizosphere > Soil | place: Michigan, USA...
AGCCATGTGATTGTTACACGTGGCGCATTAAATCCAATTCGTAATGAAAACCGCCATCAAAAAGACCGAATTTTAATTGCTTTAGGTGGTTCATCTAAACGACATCAATGGAACCAAAACAAAGTATTAAGCAGTGTTCAAAAAATTGTTGAGAATAATCCAAACGCTGAAATTATTTTAACAACTTCACGTCGCACGCCAGCAGAATTTATCGATACTTTAAGACAGCAAAGTTTTGCTGGGCATTTACAAATATTTCCAGTTGATCAAACACCTCAAGGCTGGATTTTTGAAGAAATGCAAAAAGCAGAAGCTGTTTGGGTAACAGAAGACAGCGTATCTATGATTTTTGAGGCGCTTACCGCGGGTTGTCGAGTCGGTGTAATGGCAATGGATCGGTTGAAAGACGACCGGATTACCCACTCAGTTGATCAAATGTTAGAATCAAAATTAATTTCACAGCAGACTTGTGTTGTACAGTTACCACAACCTTATGCTTTTAAAGAAGCAGACCGTGTGGCAACATATCTTTTAGCGAAAAATTAAATTTTTTATTTTGAGTAAATAAATGAAAATATTGCATATTGCGAATTTTGGCTTTAATAAACAAGGCGCCCATTTTTACTGCACAGACCGTAAAATTTCTGCCGGATTAATTGAAAATGGCCATTTCGTTTATGACTTTAGTTTTCGTGACATGGCTCGAATGGGTACCATTTTTAAAACAAAAAAACTGGGCGCCAGTTGGGCTAATAAAGAAGTACTAAAGGTCGTTAATAATATTGAGCCTGATCTGGTACTTATTGGACATAGTGACTTAATGAGTCCAGATGTTCTTAGACAGATTAAAGAAGCTTATCCAAATACTAAAATTGCATTTTGGTATGTTGACCCGCTTTATCTTGAAAGCAAACTCGACTTTGTTAAAGCGTTCTCGCCGTATTTAGATGCTATTTTCTGTACAACAGGTGGCGAATATCTACAAAAATTAAAACAGCCGCATTTAAGCGTAGCCTATCTGCCAAATGTGGGTCACCGTAATGTAGAAACACTACAGCAATTTTCAAATGTGAATACGGATAAGACCTTTATTTTTTGTGGCGTAGTCTATAAAGAACCTGAGCGTGAGAAGTTCTTAAAGGACTTAGCAGATGCGTTGCAACAAGGCCATGTGAATTACCAATATTATGGTTGTTTTGAACAGCCTGGTGTCTACGGTAAAGCGTATTATAAAGTTCTATCTGAAACAAAAATGGGACTTAATTACTCACGCCGTAATGATGTAACTCTGTATAGTTCTGACCGTATTGTACAGCTGACTGGTAATGGTTTATTGACTTTTAGCCCAAGAATTCCGGGCTTTGAGAAGCTCTATACCGAACAGGAAGTGGTTTATTTTGATGATCAATTTGATTTGGCCAAGAAGATCCAATTCTTTGATCAAAACCCAGATCAGGCTGAAAAAATAGCGAAAGAGGGTTGGGAGAAAACACGTAGGTCTTTCAATGCTAAACGCATCACCCAATTTATGGTTGAAGTGACATTTAAGCAGCCCTTTTCAGAAGATTATGAATGGTCACATGAGGTTTATGCATGATGTGGTTTTTGTACGTTGCGGTAGGCCTATTAGTACTTGCTGCACTGTTATATGTGCTGGGTAATTATACTTTCTGGCTTCCGTTCCGTTCGAACAAACTACCACGCATTGTGATGTTGCATCAGGTTACCCCTAAAGATGCAGCCTCTGGTATGAACATGCCTCCTGAAAAGTTTGAACAACTCTTAAAGTTGTTGACGCGTAAAGGAGCTACTTTTTGTTTTGTCTCTGAGCTTGAACAATATCGTAATCAAAAGAATGTCGTTGCTTTAAGTTTTGATGATGGCTTTATGGATAATTATCTTTATGCCTATCCATTACTTAAAAAATATAATGCAAAGGCAACCATTTATTTGGCGACGCAAATTGAAGGAATCGAAAAGCTAACTCATGAGCAAATTCATGAAATGGCGAATTCTGGTTTGATTGAATTTGGTGCGCATACCCAACATCATGTGAACTTACTTAAGCTTGATGATCAAACTGCTTTTGATGAAATGCTTCAGTCTAAACAAGATGTTGAAGCATTAGTTGGGAAGTGTCCAAGCTTTGCCTATCCATTTGGTCGATTTAACGAAAAGCACCAAAAAATGGCTCAAGAGATTGGCTTTAAAAACGCAGTATCGACGCGTAAAAAAATCGAAGCCTATGAAGCTGTTAACCAATTTAATATTCCACGTGTCAGCACGCATGGTGCCATGAATGCTTTACAGATGCGTATCGCCCTTGCTAAAGGACGTTATAAGTTATGAATAAAATTCCATGTAGTGTCTATATTGTCACTTTAAATTGTGGTGCTTGGTTAAAGCGAACTTTGCAAAGTGTTAGTGAATTTGATGAAGTTATTATTTTAGACTCTGGCAGTACTGATAATACTTATGAAATTGCTCAGCGCTTTGAAAATACGCAAATCTCTCACCAAGATTGGCAAGGTTATGCTGGGCAAAAAAGTTTGGCTTTAGCAAAATGCCGAAATGATTGGGTGCTCAATTTAGATGGTGATGAAGTCTTATCTAATGAGTTAAAACAAGAAATTGTTGAGACCATTCAGCAGAATAAACTTGATGCTTTAATCACACCGATTAATGACGTATTTTTAGGTGTTCCCAACAGCAAACATACTAAAAAACATGCAAAGGTGCGTTTTTTTCGTAAGTCTAAAGGGCACTATGATCTTGCCAATAAGGTCCATGAAAATGTGATTGTAGAAGGTGAATCTCAGCGTGCTCAACATGATATCTATCATTATGGCGAGTCGAGCATTTTCGTTAAAGTCGAAAAAAATAATCAATATTCCAACCTCAAAGCACTAGAGAAATACCAAAAAGGAAAGTCTCCAAGCGTTGCAAAATTGGTTTTGGTAATGCCAGTGACTTTCATGAAGTCTTATTTTATTCGCCGTAGTTTCTTGAATGGTTGGCGTGGTTTCGTAAATAGTATGATTAACGCGTTTTATGCTTTTCTAAAAGAAGCCAAACTATTTGAACAGACCATGAATAAAGATAAAAAATAAGTAGGCAAGCTATGAAAATTGTTCAGGTATTGGCAACTAGTGGTGGAGTTGGTGGTTTAGAGCAGCACACTTTTAACCTTGTTAATGAGCTCGCTTTAAACCATGAAGTACATGTGATTGCACATCCTTGCTATCTAGACAAGTTTAGCCAACAAGTACATTTTCATCCGGTTGATTTTGCACGTAGCCGTTGGAATATTTTTTTACTCTGGCAACTTAAAAATCTTATCCAGCAAATTCAACCTACTATTATTCATGCACAAGCAGGAAAGGCGGCTGAACTGATTGCCCGAATTAAGCCATTTTTATCTGGCCCAAAATTTGTGACAACAGTACATGGTACTAAAAAGAATAAGTCTGCTTATTTAGCAGGTGATGCTGTTATTGCGGTGAGCCAAGCACTCACGCAAGGCATTCCTGAGTCTAAAGCACACGTGGTTTACAACGGGGTCTATCCTCAACCCGTACTTACAGTTGAAAATAAAGAAAAGTTACTTCAATCGATTCAAAAGGATTTTTCTGAGCTAGACACAAGCAAAAAAGTTATTATGTGTATTGGACGTCTAGAGCCAGTAAAAAATATCAGTTTACTGATTGAGTCGATGCAACAGATTGATGCCAATTTATGGGTTATTGGTGATGGTTCACTTCGAGTAAGTTTAGAAAAACAAGTCAGTGAATCAAACATGCAAGATCGGGTCGCTTTTCTTGGGTTTAGAACGGATGCTCGAGATCTGGTGCAATTAGCAGATATCGTGGTTTTATCATCAGATCGTGAAGGTTTTCCACTCGTCATGGTCGAAGCTTTACAGGCCGATAAAGCAATGGCTTCAACCAAAGTGAACGGTGTGATTGAGTGGTTGCCGGAGCAATATCTGGCAGAAATTGGAGATGCACAAGGTTTAGAAAAAGCGATTGAATATGCACTTCAACCTGAGGCTCAACACGACTTTGGCCCTTTATATGCAAAAGCCAAGGCTGAACTGACTGTACCAGCCATGGCTAAGCAGACGCTTAATATTTATAAAGGCCTGCTGAAAACTTAATTATTCTTCGGTGTAAGGCGGATGGCATCAAGTACCACGAAGTTATCTTCGACATTAATGGTATGGCAACCGTCATCTGCTTGATTCCAGTCAGGTAAAACTACTTCTAGTAATTTTTCTTCATAAGCTGTCGGGCTAAGCTGAGTAATCGCTTTTAATTCGATATTACCGCCATAACGTTTTAAAGAATCTTGGCTTGGACGAACCAATTGGCCTTTATAAATAAAAGGTTTACCCGCCATACGGAACTGCTGACTGCCTCGGCACACTGGGTTTACTGGGTGCTCTTGCCAGTTCGGATTTAAAATATCTTCGGTAAAGAATAGATCTAAACGATCACCAAATTTCTTACAGTCACGACGTGTTGAAGTAAAAAGATACCATAAGCCTTCATGATAGAAAGGGGTGCTGTCGACTGCTTCGATATTCTCGATCAGATTAGAATGCTTTTCCCATTTCAATGGAAATTCACTACATTTCCAAAGTTCTATCGTCTTGTTGGCAGAAGTCTCTGGGATCATGTACCAAGTGTTTTCTAACTTAAATACACAAGGATAAGAAAGGTGATAGTCGAGCTTTAAGATTGTCTCTGGTGGTGTGTAGGTGCCATCTTTAAAGACTTCTAAAACAGAAAGAAAACCTACTGGATGTTCGTCATCAACTTCTTCAAAAAAAATGAAATGACGGCCATTTTCATAAGCATAAAAGCTATCTGCAAATGTAAACTTTTTAGGGGAGTGGATCTCAAAGAGAGAATGTAGTTGTTCAAGTGTTGTAAACGGTTGTTCTAACCAGCCAAAACGCATATACCAATGAGAGTCAAAAGATTTTGCTTTTTTTGCTTGTTGGTATTTATACCATTTTTTTTGAAGACTGCGAGTGATTAACATCTAAGTACCTGTTAGCTGCCCGTTTTATGTGATTGTGTAGAGTTTAGGAAAAAGGCTAATCGAATAATTTTTTTGAAAATAAATAAAGATATAATTCGAGAAATTAAATCATTTTTCATTTTGTTAAAGTTCTTTTTAAAACGATTTGGTTTTTTCATGTATGCTTTTCTATCAGATGCAATATGACTTTGCATCTCATCATCATGTTCAAAGCAATAATAAAAGGGTGTAGAAACATCGCCAGCTAATAAGTACTTCCAGTCATCAATATAAGTCAATTTATGAATTTGTTTAGAAACAAAATTTTTGGCTGTTTCTGTAGTTAAAGAATAAGCATATGTTGCCGTATAGAGATCTTTAGGCCCAGTCATATTGAAGTAAAGTTCATCATTACTTGTATAACCTCTTATTCGACGTCTCGAAGGTTCAGAGTGCCCTCCTAGGAATGCGAATGAAGGATTGGTTTCTAATAGAGAGTGCAGCTTCTGCTGTATATGTTTAGTTTGAAAAATTACATCATCTTCAATTATGATGACACGATCATAAGCTTGATAATCACCTTGAGCTAGGCGTTGCCAAATTATCATATGGCTTAACCAACAGCCTAGTTCACTTGGCCCTAGTTCGTGATCACATAATCCAGAAAATTGACGACTTAAATTTAGAAAAGTTAAATATTCTTGAGGAAGTTTTTTTCCATAAATAGCGTCGAAAAACTCAAAGTCAATTTGTATATCAGAAATAACCGATTGTAAATCTTGATGTTGCTGTTTGATTTTTTCTTGACGTTCATTACTTCCTTGCAAAGAAACGCATAGAATAAGAATCTTTTTCATGTTTCAACTAACTTGATACAATACAGTTTAGATATTCTATACTTCTGTATTTGTTGTTGATAGTCCTTCTACATATTCATCTAGCTTAGCTCTAAAAATTTAGAAGTTAAAAAGTAATATTGGTGGTTACTTGTACCTCTGGTGAGGGTAATCATATTATGTGAAGAGGCAACAATAACATTATGGGCAAAAAAGATTTATAAAGGCTATACCTAAATGATGTCAAATAATTTACCTATCATTCATGCTTTGTGGATTGGAGAAAAACTCGGAGCAATTTCTAGATGTTGTTTACATTCTTTTGTAATGAGGGGGCATGAGGTCCATTTACATACATACGCTGATATTGTAGATGTACCAGAAGGCGTAAAATTGGTTGATGCAAATAAAATTATTTCTAAAGATCAAATTATAAAGCATAAGGAAACAGGGAGTTATGCATTATTTTCAGATATTTTTCGTTATGAGTTAATGCGTAAAGTTGATGGAGTCTATGTTGACTGTGATGTGTATTGTTTAAAACCTATTTCAATACCAGAGCATGGATACTTATTAGGCTTTGAAGATGATGAATGGATTAACGGAGCTATTTTGCGCATTCCTAAAGAAAGCGACTTACTTAAAGAGTTATTAAAAGCCGCATATGACCCATTTTTTGTACCGCCATGGTTTTCTACGAGTAAAAAAATTAAATTAAAAACAAAAAAAATAATGGGAATAGGAAAAAGTTTAGCGGATATGCCATGGGGAGTTATTGGCCCTAAAGCTATTACTTATTATGTTAAACAGTTGGAGTTAAAAAATAATATTCAACCAATTGATATTTTTTATCCTGTTCACTATCAGTGTATAAGTCAGCTTTGTGATCCTGAGCTTACTATAGATGATATTACTACTTCTCGTACTACTTGTATTCATCTATATAATGAGATGTTAAAGGGTATAAAATTAGATGAATTAGATGACTGTACTATTATGTCACGTCTTTTAAAATGTGATATTTAATTATTTATTAAGATAAGTAAAGAAATTTTTAATTATACTTTTATTGATATATTGAGAGTGTTTAATGAGTGGATATAATAGACCAATTAGAGTTGGTTTAATTATTGATGAGTTTTTTGGTGGTGCTAATACTGCTTTTGGCGGTTACGGATTTTTAGCGCGAAATCATATAGCTAAATATATTCCAAATGCAGATATCCAAATTGATGTATTATTGGGTAAAGGAAGTAAAAAGCTTTTTGCGGAAGAGTATTCGGTAGATAATGTTAAATTATATCGACTGCCACGTAGAAAATGGTTTGCTCGTCGCTGGCTTAAGAAAAAAAATTATGACATTTATTTAAGTGTCGAATTAACATTTAATTATGTATTAGAAAATGAATTAGATAAAACAAAAAAATTAGTTTTATGGATACAAGATCCAAGACCAACCTATGAATGGGAAGAAATTAATACAGTTAAATTATTTCCTGAAACTAATTATTATAATCAAAAAATATATGATCTAGTACATAATTGGTATGTTAATGACCGTGTGAAATTTATTTCGCAAGGACATTTTCTTAATCAGAAAGCTATAGATTTATATCAATTAGAAAATAGCGTACCCATAGAATATTTGCCTAATCCTATTGATATTGATTTCAATTTTGATGTTAGTACTTATGTTAAAAAGAATATAATCATTTTTTTAGGTCGTTTAGAATCTGTAAAACGGGGGTGGTTATTTTGTGAAATCGCAAAAAGAATGCCGCAATATGAATTCTATGTATTAGGACAGACATTTAGAGAGGAAAGTAAAAACAATGAAATTATGAAAGGTTATCAAAATATTGCTAACTTACATTTTGCGGGCCATGTTGAAGGCGGTGAAAAAGAACAATTTTTAAAGGATGCTAAGTTACTTGTTAATACTTCTATTCATGAAGCATTACCTATTTCATTTTTAGAAGCCCTCTCTTTTGGAACTTTATTAGTAAGTAACAGGAATCCTGAAGAACTAACAAGTAAATTTGGAATTCACGTAGGGGATGTATTAGGAGATGGCTTTGAAAAAGTTCATTTATATGTTGAGGCTATCGAATCCTTAATGGAAAATGAAGAAGATAGACATCTTTTAGCAATACAAGCTCGAAAATATATTGAGGAATATCATAATGTAATGGATTTTACTAAAAAATTAAGAAATATATTATTTCAAGAAGTAAAGTCTTAAGAATAAGATCCCGTATTTAGGAATACGGGTAATTTCTTACTCTCTATCCGCATTTCCTTTTAAAACCATATAAATCAGTGCAACAAAAATAAGCAATGCACCAGCCAAGCTACTTACACAAAAATAAAGAATACGTTGATTGGTAGTGATATTAAATAATTCATTTGCAAGGATATAGCGCATGAAAAACCATTGTGCGAGAGAGAATACAATCACGACCAAAGCATGTCGACGTACATTAGGGCGCATAGCCATAAGGTTGACCTCTAAATTAAAAGCAGCCTATTATGCCACCGACCCGCTTATTCGCAAAGCATAGCTTATTTAAGCAATCTATATGTTTGATATTTCAAATTAAAAAACCCTGCATAAGCAGGGTTTTTTAATTTGAGAATCTAAAAATTATTTAGATTCTTCAGCTTTTGGCTTCTCACGTAAGCGGATGCCCAAGTCACGAAGCTGATTTGCTTCAACAGGAGCAGGTGCTTGAGTAAGTGGACATTCAGCAGTCTTAGTTTTAGGGAATGCAATAACGTCACGAATAGAAGTCGCGCCAGTCATTAACATCACTAAACGGTCAAGACCAAATGCCAAACCACCGTGAGGAGGAGCACCGTAACGAAGTGCATTTAATAAGAAGCTGAATTTCTCTTCTGCTTCTTCATCAGAAATACCAAGCGCTTCGAAAATCGCTTTTTGCATTTCTAATGTATAAATACGTAGAGAACCACCACCAACTTCAGTACCGTTCAATACCATGTCGTAAGCAACAGAAAGTGCTTCACCTGGATTGCTCTTCACTTCTTCTACACTTGATTTTGGTAGAGTGAATGGATGGTGAACAGAAGTCCATTTGCCATCGTCAGTTTCTTCAAACATTGGGAAATCAACAACCCAAAGTGGAGCCCACTCACAAGTTGCAAGATTCAAATCATGGCCAATCTTCACACGAAGAGCACCCATTGCATCATTTACAACTTTAGCTTTATCAGCACCAAAGAATACGATATCGCCATCTTGCGCACCAACACGTGCCAACAATTCAAGTACGATCGGTTCAATGAATTTCACGATTGGAGATTGAAGACCTTCAATTCCTTTAGCGAGTTCATTAACTTTGATGTAAGCCAAACCTTTTGCACCATAGATGCCAACGAATTTAGTGTATTCATCGATTGCACTACGTGGCAATGACGCTGCACCCGGAACACGTAAAGCAACAATACGGCCTTTAGGGTCTTTTGCAGGACCAGCAAATACTTTGAACTCTACTTCTTGCATTAAATCTGCAACGTCAACGAGTTTCAACGGAATACGCATATCAGGTTTGTCTGATGCATAGTCACGCATTGCATCTGCGTAAGTCATACGTTGGAATTTATCGAATTTAACGCCAAGAAGTTCATCGAACATCTTCACAGTAAGGACTTCCATTAAGTCCATAATGTCATCATCACTCATGAACGATGTTTCAACGTCGATTTGAGTAAATTCTGGTTGACGGTCAGCACGTAAATCTTCGTCGCGGAAACATTTCGCGATTTGGTAGTAACGATCAATACCACCCACCATCAACAATTGTTTGAATAATTGTGGTGATTGTGGAAGTGCATAGAAACTACCATTTTGTACACGACTTGGTACTAAGTAGTCACGCGCACCTTCAGGAGTTGCACGTGTCAAAATAGGTGTTTCAACGTCTAAGAAGCCATTATCTTCGAAATAGTTACGAATAAGATTGGTCAATTTAGAACGGAAGCGTAAACGATCCAACATTTCAGGACGACGAATATCTAAGAAACGATATTTCAAACGAATTTCTTCAGAAATATTGGTATTTTCATCATTTAAAGGGAATGGAGGTGTTTCTGAAGCGGCAAGAACTTCGATGTCTTTACCTAAAACTTCAATTTGACCACTCACCATGTTGGCATTTTCAGTACCTTCATAACGGCGACGAACACGACCTGTAATTTTTAATACATATTCAGAACGTGCTTTATCTGCAGTTGCAAATGCTTCTGGAGTATCTGGGTCAATAACCACTTGAACGAGACCATCACGGTCACGCATATCAAGGAAAATAACACCGCCATGGTCACGGCGACGATGTACCCAACCGCATAGTGTAACGGTTTGGTCGATTTGGGCTTCAGTTAAAGAGCCACAGTAATGAGTTCGCATCATGATGAAAAATATCCAAACTATATTGGCTGAAAAGACGGATGCGTAAACCGCGCACCGTCAAAAAAATAAGTTTTCGATTATGCCCTGTTGCATGGTTTGCCACAAGAACTAGATCAAAAAACCGCGGAAATTAACCTGAAAATGAGCAATTTGGCAGCAAGTTTCCTGATTCATCCCATTCTTTGTTGCCGATCTAAAAACAAGAATAATAAGCATCCTAAGCTAAAGGTGCTTAACCAGCCCTGCATAAACTCATTAATCGAACGGCCTGTAAAATAATAGGTATCGGCATGCCAAACCTCATGGGGTATGTAACGTGCATAATCCCAAAATGAAAATAAACCTAAGACTGTAGATAGAATAAACAGAGACCATGCGAAAATTTTAATTTTTTTACTTACTTTCCAGTGTTGTTTGTAGCACTGGTAATAGTGAATACCCATCCAACCAAGAAAAGGTAAGGCAAGAGCAGAGGAGCCAAGCTGTAAAAGACGATGCAAAGGGTAGGGATGACCAAAAAAATGAATAGTTGTAGCTAATACATCTTTAAATACA
>Ga0105240_10014286_pt1 | contig 10844 bp, 8 predicted proteins | sample KBSC54metaG_FD_80426 | JGI IMG/M metagenome (GOLD analysis project Ga0105240, IMG submission 80426) | Corn rhizosphere microbial communities from Kellogg Biological Station, Michigan, USA - KBS C5-4 metaG | ecosystem: Host-associated > Plants > Roots > Rhizosphere > Soil | place: Michigan, USA...
CATGGGGAAAGTACGAGTGGCAGTCAGTTGATCCCCAGCCGCTCCATCCGGTAACGCATCGACCGGAACGTGATCCCCAGCACCTTCGCCGCCGCAGTCCGGTTGTTCTGCGTCTGCTCGAGCGCCTTCATGATCGCGCGCTTCTCCAGCTGATCCAGATAGTCCTGCAGCGCGAGCTGTTCGCGCGGCATCGAGCCGAGGTTCTCTTCATTGCGCGACGGCGCCAGGTGCAGATCTTCGACGGTGATCCGGCGCGGATCGGCAGCCAGCGCCAGCGCGCGCTCGAGGATGTTCTCCAGCTCGCGCACATTCCCCGGAAACGGATAGTTCTGCAGCGCGGCGATTGCCTCGGGCTCGAACGCAGCCTGGCCATGCTTGTCGAGCCGCGCGAGCAGCGACGCGGCGATGTTCGCGATATCGCCGTGCATTTCGCGCAGCGGCGGCATCGGCAGTTCGATCACGTTGATCCGGAAATACAGGTCCTGGCGGAACTTGCCCTGGTCGACCAGGTCGCGCAGCCGCTGGTGCGTCGCGCAGATGATGCGCACGTCGACCGGCTCCTCCTGCGTCGCACCGACCTTGCGCACCTTTCCTTCCTGGATCACGCGCAGCAGCTTTACCTGCATCGTCAGCGGCAGGTCGGCGACCTCGTCGAGGAACAGCGTGCCCTGGTGCGCGGCCTGGAAGAAGCCGTTGCGGTCCGCGTCGGCGCCGGTGAAGGCGCCCTTGCGATAGCCGAAGAACTCCGACTCCATCAGGTTCTCGGGAATCGCGCCGCAGTTGACCGGGACGAACGGCGCGTTCACGCGCGGACCCAGCGTATGCAGCATCCGCGCCGCAAGCTCCTTGCCGCTGCCCGATTCGCCGTGGATGTAGACCGGCACGTCGCTCTTGGCGAGGCGCGCGATCAGTCCGCGGACATGCGCCATCGCGGTCGACTGTCCGAGCAGGCGCTGGTTCAGCGCATTGGCCGGCGAATCGGTGTCGGGCACCTTCAGCGCGGACTTGACGAGGCTGCGCAGGTCGTCGAGCGACACCGGCTTGTGCAGATAGTCGAACGCGCCGGCCTTCAGCGCGGCGACCGCGTTTTCGGTCGACGCGTAGGCAGTCATCACCGCGACCGGGACGTCGAGCTTGCGGCCGGCGATGAACTCGACGACATGCATCCCGCTGCCGTCGGGCATCCGCATGTCGGTCAGGCACAGATCGAACGGCCTGGCCATCAGCTGCTCGCGCGCCGTCGCGACCGAGGTCGCGCGGGTGACATCGAGGCCCATCTTGATCAGTGTCAGCTCGAGCAGCTCTAGCAGGTCGGGCTCGTCGTCGACGATCAGGATATGCGGACGCTTGGACTGGATCATGGTGTGCTCATTGCGACGCGCTCGGCATCGTCAACCGGAAACGCGCGCCGGCCCCCGATTCTAGCAACTCCAGCCTGCCGCCGTTCGCTTCGGTCAGCTCGCGCGCGAGAAAGAGGCCGAGGCCCGTCCCGCCGGTGCGCGTGGTGAAGAACGGCTCGAAGATCTGCGTGCGCAGCTCGGTTGGTATGCCGCGACCGTCGTCGCTGAACTCGAGGATCAGCGTGCCGGTGACGTGTCCGCGCCGGCCGTTGATCTGGATGCTGCCGTTGCGTTGCTGGCAGTAATGGACGGCGTTGCGCACCAGGTTCCACACGATCTGCCCGAAATGCCCCTGGTCGAACCACGCGACCAGGTGCGGCGGAATCTGCGTGGCGATGATCGCCGGCGAAATCTGCTCGGCCGTCACGATGTCGTTGAGCAGCCCCGCGACGCAGGCGTGCACGCCGATCTGCTGCGCCTGGCGATGGTCCCGCCGGTTCAGCTGCATCACTTCCTGCAGCAAGCGGGAGATGCGCTGCGCATTCGCGTGAATGATCTCCAGGAGACGCTTGTCGGCATCGTCGACGTGGGCGCCGCGCGCCTCCTGGTTCTCCTTCAGGAGCTCGGTCGCATGGTTGATCGCCGACAGCGGGTTGCGCACTTCGTGGGCGATGCTCGCGGTCAGCCTGCCGAGCGCGGCCAGCTTGATCTGCTGCGCATGCGTCTGCGCGCGGCCCAGATCCTGGATATAGAGCAGGCAGCCGCCGCGACGCACGGGCGATATCGAGGCGAGCCGCACCGAAAGGCTCCGCGTCGGCTCGTTGAGCTGGATGTTCGCATTCGAAGAGCCGTTGTGCGTGAACCACGTCTGCCAGATTTCGTCGAGCGCCGGCGAGAAGTCGGCCAGCCGCGTGTTGCCCAGCGGGAAATTATCGCGTTCGAGCAGGCGGTCGGCCTGCGCGTTGCGATTGCGCACGACGCCGGTTTCGTCGACGACCAGCACGCCGTCGTCCATGTCGCGGATGATCAGCTGGTTCACTTGCTCGAGATTCGCCAGGTCGATCCCGCGCTGCAACGCGAGCTCTTCGCTGGCGCTGTTGTAATTGCCGAGCAGCAATCCGAGACCGGTGACGACGAAGTACGCGAAGCTTTGCCAGGCCAGCTGCAGCAGCACCGGAGTCTCGGCCGGCGCAACGTGCGCATAGAACGCGACGCCGAGCAGCGCCAGGCTCGCGAGGGCCGGAAACACGAAGGCGCTGAAGCGGCGAACCAGCCAGCCGATCGCCGCGAGCTCCGGCAACAGCAGGATCCCGAGCGACTCGCTGCCCTTGAGCTTCAGCAGCACCGGAACCAGAAAGGCGAGGTCGCCGATCAGCACGGCCAGCAGCCACGGCATCGGCAGGCGCCGCATCCGGTCCGCGATCGCGACGCAGAGGAAGCCGAACCCGATGTAGGCGATGCAGGCGGGCAGCAGCAGCGTTCCCTGCGGCGCCGGCAGCCAGCGCACGTCGCTCGCATAGGCGACGGTCAGGAGCAGGATCCCGCATGCGATCCGGTACATGCAGACGAGCAGGAACACCCGCCGCCGAGGGGCTGTCGAGGCGCGAATCGAGGGCGAGCGGTCGGCGATGGCGGACATCGTTGCGATCAATGCGCCGCCGGCCGCGGCGGGGCGCTTATGCGCACTCCTTCTCGTGGCAGCGCAGGGTTCCGCCGATGAGCAGCGCTTCGGAGCGCGGGAGATAAACGCCGCAGCGCGCGCAGCGCACCATCGATTCGGGTCGCTTGGGCGCAGCCTTGTCCTTGCGCGCCTGCCGCTTCTGCTGGCCGAGGTTATACAGGCGCAGGCACGTGAGGACCGCGAAGATGACGACGATCCAGAAGATTACTTTCCCCATGCTGCGCTCAAAGAACTTTCCCCGGGTTCATGATCTGTTGCGGATCGAACGCGGCCTTGATCCGGCGCATCAGGCCGAGCTCGAGCTCCGACTTGTAGCGCTTGATCTCGTCGCGCTTGAGCCGGCCGAGGCCATGCTCGGCGCTGATGCTGCCACCATAGCCAGCGGTCAGATCATGCACGATGTGGTTCGCCGCCGCGGTGCCCGCCTTGAACGACGCCCGCTGTTCGGGCGTTGCATGTTCCGGCTCCGAAAGATTGTAATGAAGATTGCCGTCGCCGAAGTGGCCGAAGGTCACGAAGCGGACGCCCGGCAATGCAGCGGCCAGCGCTGGCTCGGCGCGCTCGATGAATTGCGGTATCGAAGACACCGGCAGCGAAATGTCGTGCTTGATCGAATAGCCTTCGGGCCGCTGCGCCTCGGACACGTTCTCGCGCAGCGCCCACAGGTTTTTCGCCTGCGTGTCCGACTGGGCGATCGTCGCGTCGACGACGAGGCCCTCTTCGAGCGCCGTGCCGAGCAGGCCTTCGAGCAACGACTGCAGATCGGCGCCGGCGGCGCTGTCGTCGATCTGGACCAGCGCATACCAAGCGTGGCCTGGCAGCGGATCCTGCGTTCCAGGCATGTTGCGAACGACGAAATCCAGACAGATCCGCGCCATCACCTCGAACCCGGTCAGCCGGTCGCCGAACGCCTCGCGCAGCCGTTGCAGCAGGCGGACTGCGGCGGCCGGATCGGCGATGGCGAGGAGCGCCGTGGCCGACGAGCGTGGCAGCGGCTGCAGCTTCAGCACCGCCGCGGTGATGATGCCGAGCGTGCCCTCGGCGCCGATGAAGAGCTGCTTCAGGTCGTAGCCGGTATTGTCCTTGCGCAGTCCGCGCAGCCCGTCCCAGATTTCGCCGTCGGGGAGCACCACCTCGAGGCCGAGCACCTGTTCGCGCATGTTCCCGTAGCGCAGGACCGCGGTGCCGCCGGCGTTGGTCGACAGGTTGCCACCGACCTGGCAGGTGCCCTCGGACGCCAGCGAGAGCGGGAACAGGAAGCCGGCGTCGCGCGCCGCCTTCTGCGCGTCGGCCAGCGTGAGGCCTGCTTCGACGGTCATCGTCGCATTCTCTCCATCGATCGCGCGGACGCGGCGCATCCGCGACAGCGACACGACGATCTGGCTATGGTCTTCGCTCGGCACCGCTCCGCCGCACAGGCTCGTGTTGCCGCCTTGCGGAACGATCGCGATGCCTGCCAGGGCGGCGACCCGGACCACCGCCGCGACTTCGGCGACCGATGCCGGACGCACGGCGGCCAGCGCATTACCCTGGTACCGGCCACGCCAGTCGGCGTTGTACGGGACCAGATCCTCCGGGTTCGTCAACACCTGGGCGGGGTCGATGCATGCCCGCAACGACTCGATTACGGATGCGGATTTTTCATTCATCGTGCGGCATAATAACGGATAACCCCCAGCCGGAGATTCGCAATGAGCAAGGAAATAACGCCTCAGGATGCGATGGAATTCTTCCAGAAAATGTGGAACCCGCTGGGCCTCCAGTTTCCGGGCATGGCGCCGCCGGCCGCTGGCGGACAGGCAGCCGGTCCGGCGATGCCGCCGTTCCCGTTTCCGCCCGGCCAGGCCAATCCGTTCATGAATTTCGACCCGGCCGAAGTCGAAAAGAAGATCAACGAGTTCAAGGCCGTCGAGACCTGGCTCAACATGCAGATCGGCATGCTGCAGATGACGATCAAGACGATGGAAATGCAGAAGGCCTCGCTCGAGGCGCTGCGCACGCAGTCGCAGAACTTCCCGGGCGCGGCGCCCGGCAAGTCCGACAAGGGGAAGAAATAGTGCTGCAGCTTTATTACGCGTCCGGCTCGCCGTACGCGTGGCGCGCGCAGCTCGCGCTGGAGCACAAGGCGCTGCCGTACGAACGCATCGTGCTTTCGTTCTCGAAGGGCGACCTGAAAGAGCCGGAGCACATCGCGCGCAATCCGCGGGGGAAGATCCCGGTGCTGGTCGACGGCGATTTCGCGCTGTACGAATCGGCGGCGATTCTCGAGTATCTCGACGAGGCCTATCCGGCACAGGGCCGGCGGCTCTTCCCCGGGGATGCGAAACGACGCGCGGTCCAGCGCCGGGTAATCCTGGAGATCAACGATTACCTGGAGAAGGCGGCCGATCCGCTGTCGACCCAGGCCTTCTCGGTCGCGCCCGGGCAGCGTGACCCGGAAATCGTGGCGAAGGCGCGGGAGGACGTGCGCGCCGAGCTCGCGTACATCGCTCGCGGATTCGCCGGCGATTATTTCGGCGGCGATGCGCCGGGCGCCGCGGATTTCACGCTCTACACGATGCTCGGATTCCTGCGCCGCTGCGAGCTGGTCAAGCTGCCGGAGATCGCGCTCGCCGACCTGATGGGCCAGAAGTTCGGCGCGTGGATGGAGCGGATGGACAACCTCGCCTTTGCCGATGCCTGCGTTCCGCCCCACTGGAAGGCGGCGGCTTAGGCAGTGGCTGGCGCCAAGGGTTGACGAGAAGCCGCGACGACGGCAATCTGTCGAGCAGGGACGATAGAACTCAAAAGAAAAATAACACTCTCACCCACTCTTTCTCGAAGTAGTACGGGGGGTTGCATGAGATTCACGACCACCGCATTTTCCGAGCTGGAAGCGATTCCGGCGGAATATGCGTTCGGCAAGATTGACGCGAGAGCGCACGTTTCGCTCTCGGAGAACCTGAATCCTGATTTTGCATGGAACGACGTGCCGGTCGGCACGCGCTCCTTCGTGCTGCTTTGCCACGATCCGGACGTCCCGTCGAAGGGTGACGACGTCAACCAGGAAGGCAAGGTCGTCCCGGCGAACCTGCCGCGCGTGGATTTCTTCCACTGGGTGCTGGTCGACCTGCCGACGACGATGACCAAGATCGCGTGCGGCGAATTCAGCAATGGCGTCACCGCCCGCGGCAAGGCCGGCCCGCAGGCCGCGCATGGCGCCCGCCAGGGGATCAACGACTACACCGGGTGGTTCGCCGGCGACAAGGACATGGCCGGCAACTATTTCGGCTACGACGGGCCGTGCCCTCCATGGAACGACAGCATCGTCCATCGTTACGTGTTCACGCTGTACGCGCTGTCGGTGCCCAAGCTGGCGGTCGAGGGCACCTTCACCGGCGCCGACGTGCGCAAGGCGCTGCAGGGCCGGATCCTGGCCCAGGCGAGCGTCACCGGACGCTACTCGCTGAATCCTTCGATCAAGCTCTAGTGGACTGCAGCCACGCGTCGCGCAGCGCAATCGCCGCGGCGGGCACATCCGCGGCGAGCGTCAGCCAGCAGGTATCCTGCGGGGCCGGCGTCAATGTCACCTCGAACGTCATCAGCTCATCGCGGCGGAAGGCGAAGAGCTTCGCCGTGGCGCCGGTAGCCGACCGGTCGATCATCGACTGCAGGCTGCCACCGGACACCTTGAGACCGTCCCACGCGATGATGACGTCGCCGGCCGACAAGCCGGCCGCCTGCGCGGGACCGCCGTCGAACACGTGCGACAGCCGGGCGTCACCCGTCCCCCAGCGCGCGCCCAGCCACTGGCGCTCGCCCGCCGGCTTGCTGCCGTTGGCGCCGCTGCGCCCCGGCTTTCCGCCCTTGTCCTTGTTGCCATCGGCCGGACGCAAGCCGAGTTCGATCCCGAAGCGGCCGAGCGTTTCGGCGAGCGGCAATTCGTCGGTGCCGTCGACGTAGCGCGCGAAGAAATCCGACAGGTCGAGCCCTGACAACTCGGCGGCGAGCCTGCGCACTCCGTCTTCGGGCACGCCGATTTCCTGTTGCCCATACCGCTGCCACAGCGTCCGCATCACGTCGTCGAGCGTCGCCTGCGAGCTGCAGCGCAGCGTCAGGTCGAGTAGCAACCCGACCAGCGCGCCCTTCACGTAGTAGCTGACGATCGCGTTCGGCGAATTCTCGTCCTGCCGGTAGTACTTGATCCAGGCGTCGAAGCTCGAGTCGGCAACGCTTTGCTTCGATCGGCCGCTGCCGCGCAGCACCTTCGTGATGTCCTGTCCCAGCAGTTGGAGGTACGTGTCGACGCCGATGAGGCCGCTCCGCAACAGCATCAGGTTGTCGTAATACGACGTGAAGCCCTCGAAGATCCACAGTTGCCGGGTATAGCTCTCGCGCGTCAGGTCGTGCGCAACGAACGCTGCCGGCTTGATCCTTTTTACGCACCACGTGTGGAAGTACTCGTGGCTGGCGAGGCCCAGGAAGTCGATGTACGGCTCGTTCGGCTCCTTCATTCCGTCATGCGGCAGGTTCTGGCGCGAGGAGACCAGCGCGGTGCTGGCCCGGTGCTCGAGTCCGCCGTGCGCCTCGCCGACCACCGTGGTCAGGAACACGTAATAGTCGATCGGCGGCTTCGAGTCCAGAGCGCCGCCGAAGAAATCGATCTGCGTGCTGCACAGGCGCGCCAGGTCCGCGATCAGCCGGTTCATGTCGCAGTCATGGCGGCCGGTGATCGCGATGTCGTGGCGCACGCGGTTCGCCTCGAAGCGGCCGAGCGTGAACGTGCCCATCTCGACCGGGTGATCGAGCAGCTCGTCGTAGTCGGCGGCGCGATACAGTCCGAACTCGTATTGGACGGCGCCGGCGCGCGGCAGGCTGGTGATCACGCGCCAGTCGGCGAAGGCCAGGCCGGCGGGACGGACGATCTCGACGAAGCATTCGTTGTCCTCACGCCCGACCGGCGCGAGGAAGACGCACGGGCCGTTGAAGAATCCGTGCGTGGTGTCGAGGTGCGCGCCGCGCACCGACAGGTCCCACGCATAGATCTCGGATGTCACCGTCAGCGATCCGCTGCACGGCGCGCATCGCCACGTGTCCTTCGCGGTCTTTTCGATCGCGACCGGGACGCCGTTGGCAGTCGCGCGCGCCGAGACGACGTGCTTGGCGAACTCGCGGATCAGGTAGCTGCCGGGAATCCATACCGGCATCCGGAATGACTGGCCGCCGGGCGCGGGATCGTCGACGGTGCAACTGACTTCGAACAGATGCGCGCCCGGGTTCTCCGGGACGATCCGGTATCGAGTCGGCGCGATCATTTCAGGCAGGTCGTCCCGGCGGAAGCCGGGACCCAGTGTCGTTCGGCGAAAGTCGCTGGATTCCGGCTTGCGCCGGAATGACAATTTCTTGCGCTCATTTCGCGGGCGTCAACACGATCTTCATCTCGGTCGCCTTCTCGATCGCCGGCCGCGAGTACAGCAGCGGAAATGCGGTGTCCTTCGCCCACAGGTCGATGAGGTCGCTGTAATGCGGACTCTTCGGATCGCCGGATTGGCCGGGTACGTTGAACGCGAGCGCGTTGTCCCAGTTGCCGACATCGATCGCCATCCGGAACGACGCGCCGCCGGTGACCTTCATCGAGCCGGACGGATAGCTGTTGGCGTTGACGGTGAACGCGCCGCCGCCGCGCGGGCGCGGCGCGATGTTCAACTGCTTCGCGGTGTCGACGTCGAGCGCCGCCGACAGCGGATGGGTGAACTCGATCGTATGCAGCTTGCCCCAGCTCCACTGCAGCCAGTTGGGTCCCTGGCGCTGTTCCATCTCGGCGACCGCAGCGCGCAGCGTGCCGATGAACAACTGGTCGCGTTGCGCGCGTCCGGCCGGCTGCTCGAGCGCGGCGAAGAGCGCGATGCTGTCGATTTCGCCGATCAGCCGGGCGGCTTCCGGCGGCGCGCGCAGCCGCACGACGGCGGGACCGAGATGATGATCGACCCACACCTGGAACAGCGCCGCCGCAGGCGACTCCGGCGTCAGGCGGAAATCCCAGTTGCGCAGCATCTCGATCGCTTCGGCTACGCGCGAGTCCTGGGTCTGCGTGTCCTTCAGCAGCAGCACAAGGCGCCGCGCCGGCAGCGACAGGTAATCGGTCTGCATCGTCACCATGTCCTGCAGCGATTTCTTTTCCGGCCGCTCGATCATTTCCCTGATCCGCTCGTAGCGCCACATCGGCACCCACTCCATCCCGAGCTTCGTTGCCGGCACCGGATTGTTCGGTGGAATGTTCATCGCGTTCGCGGTCGCGATCCAGCCGCGCGCAGGATTGGCCTCGACCGGAAGCTGGTCCATGTCGTAGAACCCGGACCATTCGTAGCGGCCGTCGCCCGGCACCGGCAGCAGCCCGTCGTGATGCGGGCGGATCGGCGCGAGCCCGCCCGGCTTCCATCCGATGTTGCCGTCGACGTCCGCGTAGACCTGGTTCTCCGACGGCGCGCCCCAGCGGTTCATCGCTGCGAGAAACTGATCCCAGTTCTGCGCCCGCATGTACTCGACCGAGCCGAAGTACGGCGCCATCCCCGGCTCGAGCCACGCGGCGCGCACCGCGTACGCCTTGTTCTTCTGCCGATCGGTAAAGATGACCGGGCCATGGCGCGTGAAGCGCAACACGACCTTCACCGGCGCGCCGCCGCGCACGGCAATCGTCTCGTCGATCGACTGGATCGGCTCGAAGTGTCCCTGCCATTTCACTTCGTCCTGGTTCGCCGGGTTCAATTCCTCGACGTACAGGTCTTCCTGGTCGATGTAGAAGATGGTGAGGCCGAACGCGATCCGCTCGTTGTGGCCGATCGAGATGCCGGGCAGTCCCGGCTCGCCGGCGCCGATCACGTTGAGCCCCGGCGCATTCAGGTGCGCGATGTAGCGCAGCGACGGCAGCGAATGCGCGCGATGCGGATCGTTGGCGAGGATCGGCCGGCCGGTCGTGGTCAGCTTGCCGCCGAGCACCCAGTTGTTGCTGCCTTCGCTGTCGGTCGAGCGCGATGCATCGGCCGGTTGCGCCGAGGCAAGGATTCCGGCGGCGACGCCGTCGCGATCGCCGCGCTGTGCCGCCCGGATCGTGTCCTTCGAGAACGTCACGCTGCCCGTCGCGAGGTTGTACAGCGCCAGGACGTCGTCGCGCACGTCGCAGACGTCGAGGCCTTCCGGCATCTGCGGCGTGTGCTCCGGCTCGAGCCAGCGCCGGGTCAGGTCGGCCTTCACTCCCGCGAGGCAGGCGACCTGCGCCCGCTTCACTTCGCTCGAGACGTTGCGCCACAGTCCGTGCGAGCGGATGCGGACCACGTCTTCCGGCTTCCACATCGACGGCCGATAGCCGAGCTTCGCGAACTCGACCGGCAGCAGTTCCGGCTTCTGCTCGATCAGCTTCACGTACGAGTTGATTCCGGCGACGAACGACTCGGCAATCCGCTTCGCGTCGGATCCGTAGGCGAGCCATTCGCGATACATGTCGCCGCGATAGAGGAAGAGCCGCGCCGCCTCGTCGCGGCGGACCATCGACGGACCGAACACTTCCGACAGCGTGCCCAGCCCGCGCCGGCGCCACAGGTCGATCTGCCACAGGCGATCGCGCGCGGCATTGAAGCCCTGGACGAAGAATGCGTCGTACTGCGTCTTCGCATAAATGTGCGGGACGCCCCACTTGTCGATCAGGATTTCCGCCGGCGCTTCGAGGCCCGCCAGCGCGTACGACTGCAGCCCGGGACCGGCTGCAGCCCTCGGTGGAGGCGCCAGTGTGGCTCTGGGCTGCTGGGCCGAGACGGTCGCGGCAGCCAGCGACACGAGCATAAGAATGG
>Ga0105240_10014287_pt1 | contig 10844 bp, 8 predicted proteins | sample KBSC54metaG_FD_80426 | JGI IMG/M metagenome (GOLD analysis project Ga0105240, IMG submission 80426) | Corn rhizosphere microbial communities from Kellogg Biological Station, Michigan, USA - KBS C5-4 metaG | ecosystem: Host-associated > Plants > Roots > Rhizosphere > Soil | place: Michigan, USA...
ACGGCTTCATCGCGGTCAACGCCGACGGGTCGGTGACGATCTATTCGGGCAAGGTCGATCTCGGCCAGGGATTGCGCATCGCGATTCCGCAGATGGCCGCCGAAGAGCTCGGCATCGGCGTCGCGCGCATCGTATTGATCGAAGGCGACACCGCGTTGACGCCAGACCAGGGCGCGACCGCCGGAAGCAGCGGCATCGTGCGCGGCGGTGTGCAGATTCGGCAGGCGGCGGCGACGGCACGCGAGGCGCTGATCGCGCTCGCAGCGGCGCGCGCCGGCAAGGCCTCGACGGAATTCGATGCGATCGACGGTGAGGTGCGTCCGAAATCCGGCGGCGCCGGCATTCGCTACGCCGAACTGATCGCCGGCAAGCACTTCAGCGTCAAGGTGGACCCGAAGGCGAAGGTGCGCGATCCCGCCTCGTACACCGTCGTGGGCAAGGCGCTGCCGCGGCCCGACATCCCGGGCAAGGTCACCGGGCGGCACGTGTTCATTCACGATTTCATCGTCGACGACATGCTGCACGGCCGCGTGATTCGTCCACCGGCGGTGGGGGCCAAGCTTGTCGACGTCGACGAGGCATCGATCGCTGCGATTCCCGGCGCGCGCGTCGTGCGCATCGCGAATTTCATCGGTGTCGTGGCCGACAGCGAGTGGGATGCGGTGTCCGCGGCGCGCATGCTGAAGGCGCGCTGGTCGGCTTCGGCCCCGCTCGTGAGCGACGCAGGTGTACGCGCGTGGATGCGTACGGGCCCCTTCGATGCGGACGAGACAATGGTGAAGAAGGGCGACGCGCGGGCGGCGCTGGTCAACGCGCAAAAGGTGACCGCGGAGTTCTACTGGCCCCTGCAATCGCATGCGTCGCTGGGCCCGTCATGCGCGATCGCCGACGTGCGCGACGGGCGCGCGACGATCTGGTCGGCGTCGCAGGCGACGCACCGCTTCGGTGAAACGATCGCCACGGCGCTCGCGTTGCCGAAGGATGCCGTACGCGTCGTCTATCTCGACGGATCGGGCTGTTACGGCATGAATGGCCACGATGACGCCGCGGCCGATGCCGCGCTGCTGTCGAAAGCGGTCGCACGTCCGGTGCGCGTGCAATGGTCGCGCGCGGACGAGCACGGATGGGACCCGAAGGCGCCGCCGCAACTCCTGGCACTCGAAGGCGCGCTCACGAGCGACGGCAGCATCGACGCGTGGCGCACCGAGATGTGGATCCCGAAAGCGACGGCCAGCCTCCCGCACATGCCGCTGCTCGCGCTCGACGCCGCGGGCATCGTGCAACCGCCCGGAATCACGACGGGCCTCATCAGCCAGAACGGCGGTCCCCCGTACGCGGTGCCGCATCAGGAAGTGCTCGTCCATTGGCTGAAGGACGCACCGCTGCGGCCGTCGAACTTCCGTGCGCCGGGCAAGGTCGCGAACTGCTTCGCCGTCGAAAGCTTCACCGACATGCTCGCGGCCGCCGCGCACCGCGATCCCATCGAATTTCGTCTGCATGCGCTGTCCGATCCGCGCGGCCTCGAAGTGATTCGGCGCGCGGCGGCGTTGATCGATTGGCGGCCGCGGCCATCGCCCGCGCGCGATGCGGCGGGCATTGGCCGCGGCTTCGCGTACATCCACTACAAGCACAACGAAAGTTACGTGGCGATTGCGATGGAGGCTGCGGTCGACAAGGCATCCGGTGCGATTCGCGTGCGCCGCGTCGCATGCGCGCACGATTGCGGTCTCGTCATCAACCCCGGTGCGCTGCGGACGCAAATCGAAGGCAACATTCTGCAGACGCTGTCGCGCACGCTGTTCGAGGCGGTGGCCTTCGATCGCTCACGCGTTACCAGCGTCGACTGGGCAAGCTATCCGATTCTCCGGTTCCCCGATGCGCCGGAAATCCTCGTCGACATCGTGAATCGGCCGCACGAACCGCCGCTCGGCGCGGGCGAGGCATCGGCCACGCCTGTGCCGGCAGCGCTGGCGAACGCGGTGTTCGACGCCGTCGGCGCGCGACTGACGACGGTGCCGTTCACGCGCGAGCGCGTGCGTGCGGCGATGGGCTGACGCGCTACGCCGCGTCGACGAGTCCCTCGTGCACGAGCGCCTCGAGCCGCTTCGGCGTTCTCAATGGCGTTCCCGCGTGCTTCTTCCCGTCCGTGCAGGCGACGGCACGTTCGTCCGCGGCGGTGATTGCCAGCGGCCTTCCCCGTGTGCATGCGGTTCCGCGTTGCGGTGCGTTTGCGCGTTTCCCATCACCCGCTTTTGACGTTGCTGCACCGGCTTCCCCGGCACACTCGCGCTACCGGTCGTTTGCAAACGCTTGCGTCCCCCTGCGTGCGGTTGCGAGGCACCCGGCCGCTGGCCGTGCGCCTGTCCCCGCCCGCGCTGCGTGAACACCGTTTGCGCGACCGCGTTCGGGTCCGGCTCGAATCCGGGGATCACCTGCTTCGGCACGGGGCGCTTGATGAGCCGCTCGATGTCGCGCAGGAACACGTGCTCGTCGACACACACGAGCGAGATCGCCTCGCCGTCGTTCCCCGCGCGTCCGGTGCGGCCGATGCGGTGGATGTAATCTTCCGGGACGTTGGGCAGATCGTAGTTGACGACATGCGGCAACTGATCGATGTCGATGCCGCGCGCCGCGATGTCCGTGGCCACCATCACTTCCACGGCGCCGGCCTTGAAATCCGCCAGGGCGCGGGTGCGCGCGTTCTGGCTCTTGTTGCCATGCAGCGCCACGGCGCCGATGCCGTCGGCGTGGAGCGATTTGACGAGCTTGTCGGCGCCGTGCTTGGTGCGCGTGAACACCAGGACCTGCCGCCACTGGTGGTGACCGACGAGCCACGCGAGCAGCTTGCTCTTGTCTTCGCGATTCACCGGATGCACGCGTTGCGCGATGATGTCGACCGTCGAATTGGGCGGTGTCGCTTCGATGATGCGCGGCCGATCGAGGAATTTATCCGCCAGCGCCTTGATCTCGGCGGAAAACGTCGCCGAGAAAAGCAGGTTCTGCCGCTGCTTCGGAAGCAGCGCGATCACGCGCTTGACGTCGTGGATGAAGCCCATGTCGAGCATCCGGTCCGCCTCGTCCAGCACGAAGATTTCGACGCGGGAGAAGTCGACGTGGCCTTGTCCATGGTGGTCGAGCAGGCGGCCGGGTGTGGCGACCAGGATGTCGATCCCGCGCTTCAGTTGCGCGGTTTGCGGGCCAAGCCCGACACCGCCGAACAACACCATCGACGTCAGCTTCAGATGGCGGCCATAGGTTTTGATCGACGCTTCGACCTGCGCCGCCAGCTCGCGCGTGGGGGTGAGAATGAGCGCGCGCAACGGTTTGCGCGGTCCCGGCGTATGCGGCGATGGCCGCGTGGACAGTTGCTGCAGCATCGGCAGCACGAATCCGGCCGTCTTGCCGGTGCCGGTCTGCGCGCCTGCGAGCACGTCGCCGCCGGTGAGGACCGCGGGAATGGCCTGCCGCTGAATCGGCGTGGGCGTTGCGTAACCCTGATCGGCGACCGCGCGCAGCAGCGCATCGGACAGCCCGAGTGTAGAAAAGGACATGAGAATGCTCGAGTGGTTGCTCGGCCGTTCGCCCGACAAGGAGCGGCCAGTCACAGCCAAACAGGAGGAATTACGGAGGTCGGAATCGACTGCGGCAAGGGGACTGGAACAAGGGCCGCAACCGCATTATACCGCGAATGCGCTGCGCGCCGCTGACGCAAAGTGATGCGTGACAAAGCGGCGACGCGGGCAGGCTGGTAAACTGCCCGCCCTGCCAGAGAGGTACGCGCCGTGATCGATACCCTGCAATGCCTGAAGAAATACGGTCAGCGGCTCGATTCAGAGATCGCCAAAGAGACCGGCTTGCCGCTCGCAACCGTCCGCGAGCGTTTGTCCGCGCTGATCGCCACCGGGGCGGTCATCATGTGTCACCTGACGCGCTTCGAAAAAGGCGTACGCATCGATGCGTGGCTTTGCCGCGTATCGGGTTACATTCCCCCCGCGGCGCCGGGCAGGAAGGCCAAGCCGGCGACGTAACGCCGGCCGTTTGCGCAAGCAGTCCGCACCGCCGCTGTCCGTGCCCGACGCGCGCGTTTGCGTAGCGCCCGTGGCTACGGCGAGTCCGGATGCGTGGCTGCGCAAGCACCGCAATCGCCTGCTGTCGCTCGACGACTTCGAGATCGCGGCGCGGCGTCACCTGCCTCGTCCGGTTTTCGGCTATGTCGCCGGCGCGGCCGAAACGGACTGGTCGCTCGACGACAACCGCGCCGCATTCGCCGAGTTCGGCTTCCTGCCGCGCGTGCTTGTCGACGTGTCGAAACGATCGCCGCAGACCACGCTCTTCGGCCGCACCTATGCGGCGCCGTTCGGAATTGCGCCGCTCGGTATCAGCGCACTCTACGCGTACCGTGGCGATCTCGTGCTCGCGGCGGCGGCCGAAGCGGCGAATATCCCGATGATCGTCAGCGGCTCGTCGTTGATTCGGCTGGAGGAGGTCGCGCGCGCAAGCCCGGGCGCCTGGTTCCAGGCGTACCTGCCCGGCGATGTGCCGGGAATGACCGCGCTGATCGATCGCGTGGCCCGTGCCGGCTTCACGACGCTCGTCGTCACCGTCGATTCGCAAGTCGCGGGCAACCGCGAGAACAACGTTCGTGCAGGGTTTTCGACGCCGTTGCGGCCGACGCTGCGCCTCGCCTGGGATGGCATCACGCATCCGCGGTGGCTTTTCGGAACGTTCCTGCGGACGCTGGTCCTGCACGGCATGCCGCACTTCGAGAACAACTTCGCGACGCGCGGGCCGCCGATCCTGTCGCCCGACATCCTGCGCGATTATTCTGACCGCGGTCATCTCGCCTGGGAGCATTGGCAACTGATCCGGCGGCTGTGGAAGGGACCGCTCGTGATGAAGGGTATCCTCGACGCGGCGGATGCCCGCATCGCGCGCGATGCCGGAGCCGACGGCATCATCGTGTCGAACCACGGCGGACGCCAGCTCGACGGCGCGGTGGCGGCGCTCCGGGTCCTGCCGGGCATCGCCGCCGCGTGTCCCGATATTCCGGTGATGCTGGACGGCGGCGTGCGCCGCGGCACCGACGTGCTGAAGGCGCTCGCTCTGGGCGCCAGAAGCGTATTTGTCGGCCGGCCCTTTGCGTATGCGGCCGCGGTTGCCGGCGCCGCGGGCGTCGAGCACGCGATCGACCTGCTGTCCGGCGAGATCCTGCGCGACATGGCGCTGCTGGGGATTACGGGCTTGCGCGAGCTCGACGCCGGGCGTCTTGCAAGGGTCCGGGGATTCGCATCCGGGTAGCGACGGCGTGGCTTCCTTGTACGAATCGGCAACGCGATTCGGCGGTATGCTTTTCGCCGTGACCGCGGCTTCTTCCCGGGGCACGGTTATTTTGCGGTCACCCTGCGAACCGGAATCGGCGCGACCCTCTCTAACTTGCGCAATTGATCAGCTTGATCCGGGCGCCGAATCCATCAATAAGGAAAGGTGACAAAATCATGAAGCGAATTCCCCATGCAGGTTTGCTGGCGGTTGTCCTTTGCGCAATGCTCTCGGCATGCGCATCGACGGGTACGCGCGTGACCACCACGTCGGACACCTACAAGGCGATGGCCAGGAGTCAGCAGGCGTGGTGCTCGCAGTTCGGTTGCGGCTGCTCGCTCGACGGCCAGCAAGCGACGTGCACGCTCGTCGGCACGTGCATGCAGACGGGAAGTTGTCAGGCCTCGCAATAACGGTCTTGCGCCCGGAGCATCCCGCGATGCTCCGGTAGCATCCGAAACGTCACGCCCCCGGCGGCGAACCCCGCCGGGGTTTTGCGTGCGCGTTCTCCGGATCGAATTGTCCGTTATCGGAAAACGCGCGCAATTCATCCAATGTCCGATCTCGCCGCTTTCCTTGCCCGGCACGCCATCGAGGCGCAGCGCTTCGAGCACCCGGCGGTGATGACCGTCGAGGAGTCCGAGCGTCTCGTGCCGAAATTGCCGGGCGCCAAAACGAAAAACCTGTTCCTGCGCGACAGGAAGGGCGCGCGGCACTTTCTCGTCACGGTTCCGCATGACCTCGCGGTCGACCTCAACGCGCTGGGCTTGCAAATGGACGCGGGTCGATTGGGCTTCGGCTCGCACGATCGGCTGATGAGGCACCTGGGGGTCACGCCCGGATCGGTCAGCCTGCTCGCACTCGTGAACGATCCGGCGCACGCGGTCGAGTTCGTCATCGATCGGCGATTGTGGGAGGCCGATGCCGTGCATGCCCATCCGCTCGTGAACGATGCGACGATGGTGATTCCGCACGCAGCGCTCGCGCGCTTTCTCGCCGCGACCGGACACGCGCCGCGCATCACCGACGTGCCCGGACGGCGCGCGTCGGAGCTCGCGTCGGCTTGACCGCGGGAGACGCTTGCGCAAATCCCCGGCGATCGGATCAGGATGGTCGCCATTCCGGGTTGGCCAGGTGCCACGCAAGGTGAAGCGCGGAAAAGCTGAACAGGATCACCCACAGCCACCAGAACAACCGGATGATCGCCGTCTCGGACGCATGCGCGGAGGGCGCCCCGACCAGCGTCTCGTAGGGATCGTTCGGAAGGTTGCGCGCGCCGAGATAGCGCGCGACAAGCTTTTCGTCGCGTCGCGACAATGCGCCGAATTGCTCCTGATAGGTCGCGAAGTGATCGTCGGGGAAAAGCCGCTGCCACTCCTGCTCGATCAGCAGCAGCCGTGTATTCGCCGTATCGACGAACGCGCGGCCGCGCCGGTCCAGGCGCAGAAAGTAGAAGGATATGAAGAGCGGCGGAATCGGCACCACGGCAAGCATTGCCATCGTGATGAGCGAGAAAACGCCGATCGCGTCCTTCGCGAACAGGCCGAACACCGCAAGGAACGCCGTCTCGATCGTGAGGAAATGCGCGAACCGCTGCTGCTTCAGCGTCTCGTAGAACTTGAGCAGATCGAAGTTGGCTTTCCACTCCTCCAGCAGTCGCGTGTCGCTCCTTGCCATCGCTCGATCCTCATTTCCAGGGGCGGTGATCATAGCGCCAATCGGCGCACGGACGCGCGAACGGGTAAGCTTTCGCCGATGCACGCCATGCAGGCGAGGAGCCGACGATGAGTGAGCCCAACGAGGCGAGCAGCGATTTCCGCGAGCACCTGATCCGCTACGGCGGCGACACGTATCCAGAAATTGTCGAGCGTGCGCAAGGCTGCTACGTTTTCGACGCGGCAGGCAGGAAGATCCTCGACTTCACGTCCGGCCAGATGTGCGCGACCGTCGGCCACAACCATCCGAACATCGTCGCCGCCATCAAGCGGAGCTGCGACAGCGCGCTGCACCTCTTTTCCGGCATGATTCCGCGCAGTGTCGTGCAGTTGGCCGACGCGCTCGCGAAGATCGCTCCGAAGCCGCTTTCCCGATCGCTCTTCGTCAACACCGGCAGCGAAAGCAACGAAGCGGCGATCAAGATGGCGAAGCTCTGCACGGGCGGCTTCGAGGTCGTCGGCCTCGGCGGCTCGTGGCACGGCGTCACCGGCAGCGCGGGCTCGGTCTCCTTCGCGAGCGATCGCAAGGGATACGGGCCGGGCATGCCGGGAACGTTCGTCCTGCCCGAGCCGAATGCGTATCGCTGTCCCGTCAAGCACTGCCGCGACCGGTGCGACCGCACGTGCATGAACATCGGCTTCGAGCTTTACGACATGCAATCGACGGGCGCGCGCGCGGCTGTCATCGCCGAACCGGTGATCAGCGCCGGCGGCGTCATCGTCCCGCCGGAAGGCTACTTCGACGCATTGCAACAGGAAACCCGAAAGCGCGGCATGCTGCTGGTTTTCGACGAGGCGCAAACGGCGTTCGGTCGCCTCGGCCACTGGTTCGCGGCGTCGCATCTCAACGTGACGCCGGACCTGATGACGGTGTCGAAGACGCTCGGCGGCGGCATTCCTCTGGCCGCGGTGATCACCAACGACGACATCGAAGCGACCTGCCACGCGCGCGGCTTCGCGTTCTACACGTCGCACGTTTCCGATCCGCTGCCGTCCACCGTCGGCCTCGCCGTGCTCGAGACGATCGAGCAGGAGCATCTGCTCGCGCGAAGCCGCGAGATGGGCGACTATCTCGCCGCCGGCCTCGCATCGCTGCAGCGGCGGCACGAGGAGATCGGCGACGTGCGCGGCATGGGGCTGCTGCGCGGGATCGAGCTCGTCAAGGACCGCGAAACGCGCGAGCCGAACCACGAGCTTGGCGCGCTCACGACGGAACGCTGCCTGCAGCTCGGGCTCAGCATGAACATCCGCCGGCGTCCCGAGCGCGGGTCGGTATGGCGCATCGCGCCGCCGCTCACGGTCAAGCGCGAAGACATCGATCTCGCGATGGCGATCTTCGACGAGGCGTTGACGCAGATGAAGGACGTACTCGCGAAGCGGTCGATCGCCGCGGCTATCAGGAAGCCGCCGGCTTCCACCGCCTCGGACAGCGTCGCGTAGGGCCGGCGGTCGTCGTTGCAGCAACCGATCCCGCGTCCCTTCACAATCGGGCACAATTGGATCGGCGTCCGGGAGCCGAGGACCGGTTTCCGGCAGCGATCCCATAAACAGGTACAGGAGGAAACATGCGTAAGAGATGGCTAACGGTCGTCGCATCCGCGCTGGCGCTGGGGATGCTGGGTGTCAGCGTCGCGAAAGCGGACGAGTTGCAGGACATCAAGAAGAAGGGCGTGCTGATCGTGGGATCGAAGGCCGATTACCGCCCGTTCGGCTACCTCGATCCGTCCGGCAAGATCATCGGCTTCGAGCCCGATCTCGCCGCCGACGTGGCGAAGCGCCTCGGCGTGAAGCTCGAGCTCGTGCCGGTCGTCGCGTCGAATCGCATCCAGTTCCTGCAGCAAGGCAAGATCGACCTGATGATTGCGACGATGAGCGATACGCCCGAGCGGCGCAAGATCGTCGATATCGTCGAGCCGGACTATTACGCGTCGGGCACGAACGTCATGGCGAAGAAGTCCGAAAACCTGAAAAGCTGGGATCAGCTCAAGGGCAAGAAGGTGTGCCTGATCCAGGGCTCGTTCTACAACAAGGAGCTGCAGGAGAAATACGGCGTCGAAGGCGTCGCGTTCCCCGGAACCGCCGAAGCGTACTCCGCGTTGCGCAACGGCAACTGCGTCGCGTTCGCCTATGACGACACGGCGATCGTCGGCGAATTGCAGAAGCCGGAGTGGAAAGATTACGAGATGCCGCTCGATTCCATCCTGATCCAACCCTGGGGTCTCGCCGTCAAGCAAGGTGAGAAGGCGTTCGCCGATTTCATGTCGAAAACGGTGACCGACTGGCACAAGACGGGCTTCATCGAGCAGCTCGAGAAGAAGTACGGCATCAAGCCGACGAAGTTCGCGCAGGAAATGCACGAGAAGTACAGCAAGTAGACTGCGGAGGATCGCCCGGCGCGGCGCGAAGAATCTTCGCCCGGCGCCGGGCAGCGGCGTCGTTCGCGGGTGAAAGCCGACGGGGGAGCGGGCGATGCAGTTCGTCTGGAACTGGTTCCGGTGGTTGTACGAAACCACCGGCATCAATCTGACGATCTTCTACGACGCGTTCGATCGCGGCCGCTTCTCGAGCGGCTTCTGGATGACCGTCAAGCTGTCGATCATCTGCATCGTCCTCTCCGTGGTGATCGGGATCGTCGGCGCCTGGATCCAGCGCTCGCGCCTGCGCGTCGCGCGCACGATCGTCTATTGGTACATCCAGGCGTTCCGCAACACGCCGCCGCTCGTGCAGCTCTACTTCTTCTACTTCGGGCTCGGCAGCCTGCTGAAAGCCGTCAGCGGCGGGCCGCTCGTCACCAACGTGACGTGGGCCATCGTGTCGCTGTCGTTCTTCGCGGGCGCGTTCAATGTCGAGATCTTCCGTTCCGGCATCGAGGCGGTGCCGCGCACGACGATCGAGGCGGCCGAATCGCTTGGCTTCAGCCGTTTGCAGACGTACCTGCGGATCGTTTTCCCGCTGGCGTTTCGCATCAGTCTTCCCGCGCTCAACAACAACCTGGTGAACCTGGTGAAGACGACGACGCTGGCGTACGCGATCGCGGTGCCGGAGATGCTTTATGTCTCGAGCCAGATCTGGTCCGACGAGCTCAACGTGCCGGTGATGATGAATGTGCTGCTCGTCTGCTACTTCGTGCTCGTCGGCATTCTCGTGTACGTGATGCACCGCTGGGAGCGCGCGATCCGCGTGCCGGGGTTCGGGGTATGAGTGATTCAAGCGGCGCCTCGGAATCTCGCGTGCTTGCCGTTCTCCTGCCGGCGGCGGAAAGGATCGCACGCACGGCGCTTCGCGAGCGCACGCAGGGAATGCCGACGCTGCGCCTCACGGCTTCCCATGGCGTCGCGCTGGTCGTCGTGTTCCTGGTTGGCTGCGGCCTCGCCCGCGCACAGGCGCAAACGTACGACCCCGACATCCTCGCGACGATCTGGAAATGGACTCCGCTCCTCGCGCGCGGCTTCGTGTTCAACCTGGCGATCAGCTTCCTCGCGATGGCCATCGGGACGGCGGTGGGATTTTTTCTGGGCTTCGCGCAGATCTCCCTGCTGCGGCCGGTGAAGCGCGGCGCCTGGCTCACGACGCATTTCTTTCGCAACGCGCCGTGGCTCGTGCTGCTGTTCTATTGCATGTTCCTGCTGCCGTTCCAGGTGACGATCGCAGGTATCACGATCCCGATCCCCGATTGGACGAAGGCGACGCTGGGTCTCGCGCTACCGGTGATGGCGAACGTGTCCGAGATCGTGCGCGGCGCGGTGCAATCGATCCCGACGACGCAATGGGAATCGGCGGCTTCGCTCGCGTTCAACCGCCGCCAGACGC
>Ga0105240_10014289_pt1 | contig 10843 bp, 11 predicted proteins | sample KBSC54metaG_FD_80426 | JGI IMG/M metagenome (GOLD analysis project Ga0105240, IMG submission 80426) | Corn rhizosphere microbial communities from Kellogg Biological Station, Michigan, USA - KBS C5-4 metaG | ecosystem: Host-associated > Plants > Roots > Rhizosphere > Soil | place: Michigan, USA...
GCGCGGCCGTCGCCTTCGCGCAGCGCCGTCTCGAACGATTCGGCCAGGCGCTGCTTGAATTCCGGATTCACGCGCAGCCGGTCGACGACGACCTCGATCGTGTGCTTCGTGGTCTTCGCGAGCTTCGGCGTGTCGTCGATCTCGTAGACCTTGCCGTCGATGCGCAGCCGGACGAAGCCCTTCGCCCGGAGCTCGATGAACATCTCCGCGTGCTCGCCCTTGCGATTGACGACGACCGGCGACAGGATCATCACCCGCGTGTCCGCGGGCAAAGCGAGCGTCGCGTCGACCATCTGCGAGATCGTCTGCGCTTCGAGGCGGATCTCCGGATGATCGGGGCAGTACGGATCCCCGACCCGCGCGAAGAGCAGCCGCAGGTAGTCGTGGATCTCGGTGACGGTGCCGACCGTCGAGCGCGGGTTGTGGCTGGTCGCCTTCTGCTCGATCGAGATCGCCGGCGACAGGCCTTCGATCAGGTCGACGTCGGGCTTTTCCATCAACTGCAGGAATTGCCGCGCGTACGCGGACAGCGATTCGACGTAGCGCCGCTGCCCTTCCGCATAAAGCGTGTCGAACGCCAGCGAGGATTTTCCGGACCCGGACAGGCCGGTTATGACCACCAACCGGTTACGGGGTATATCCAGGTTGACGTTCTTGAGATTGTGCGTGCGCGCACCGCGAACTCGTATGTATTCCATCGCTCGATCTTGCGGAAAGTCCGCTGATTTTCCCCGCCCGCGCCCCTTCGGACCCCGTGATCGCCATCGATTTCAGGAGTGCCGCGCCGGAAAGGACCAACCCGCGAGTATAGCCGATCGGGAGAGCGATTCGAAGGGGGCCGGCTACGTCGCCGCGGGAGGGAGGGCCGCGCTTTTTTCCCGTTGGCGGGCAGGCCTGCAGGTCCGCGACCGGCGCCGGCATTCTCGCCTGTACGGGTTGGACTCGGCCGGCGACGAACAGACCTGGCGGCCTGCCGGCCGGTGCAGCGATATAATTCCACCTTCGATAAAAGGAGCGCCCATGGCCTCAGTGAATAAAGTCGTCCTGATCGGCAATCTCGGCCGCGACCCGGAAACGCGCTACCTGCCCAACGGCGACGCGGTGACCAGCATCTCGGTCGCGACGACGGAAACGTGGAAGGACAAGAACGGCGAGAAGCAGGAAAAGACGGAGTGGCATCGCGTCTCGCTGTTCCGCCGCCTCGCGGAAGTGGCCGGCGAGTACCTGAAGAAAGGCAGCCAGGTCTACATCGAAGGCCGCATCGAATACCGCGAGTACGAGAAGGACGGCATCAAGCGCTACAGCACCGACATCATCGCCAACGAGATGAAGATGCTGGGTTCGCGGCAGGGCGGCGGCGAGCCGATGGATCGCGACGGCGGCTCGGGTGACGAGCGTCCGGCGAGAACCTCATCCGCAACCGGAGCCCGGACCGGCGGTGGCGCCGGCGCCGCGCCGGCCAAAAAGAAGTCCGACGACTTCGACGACGATATCCCGTTCTAGCCGTCTGCAGGTGTGCCCGGAATCCGGACCTGCGGACCGGGCAGATTCGACGGCGATGGGGCATTGGATGCAGCACATTGACCGAAACCGGCGCCATGTCCGAGGCAAACGCCGCGACGACTTCGGCTAGAATTGAACATCTATCGCTGTTTGCGCATCCAATCGGCATGAACATCAAATATCTGCTTGGCGCTCTCCTCGTCGCAGCCATTCCGTTGTCGGCCGGCGCTGCGGTCGATGCGAAGTACAAGTCCGACATCGAGAACTGGCGCACGAAGGCCGAGAAGTCGCTGCGCTCCGACAACGGCTGGCTGACACTGGCCGGACGCCATGAGTTGTCAGTGGGCGTGAACACGGTAGGCACCGCCGGCGACAACAAGATCGTTCTCGCGCCGGGCATTGCGCCTGCGCATCTCGGAACGATCACCGTCGATGACGACAAGGTCACGCTGAAGTTGGCGCCCGGAATCGAAATGTTCAATGCGCGCAGCGACACGCTCGGATTCAGCGAGCGCACGCTGAAGACCGATCTCGACAACCGCGACTGGGTCTATCTGGGACGGATGTCGTTCCACGTGATCAAGCGCGACGACAACCGTTTCGTGCTGCGGGTCGCCGACCAGGAAAGCCCGGTGCGGAAGAATTTCGCCGGGCGCATCTGGTACGACATCAACCCCGCGCTGAAAGTGGACGCGAAGTTCGTGCCCTACGCCGGCAAGAGGATCGACATCGTCAATGTTCTCGGCGAAGTTTCGGAGGAGGAAGTGGCCGGCTATCTGGAGTTCAAGCTGAACGGCAAGACCTACAAGCTCGATGCGCTGGCCGATCCGGGCGAGCCGCTGTTCGTGATCTTCGGCGACAACACCGGCAAGAGCACGACCTATCCGTCAGGACGGTTCCTGCAAGTCGAGACGCCGGTGAACGGAAAGACGGTGATCGACTTCAACAAGGCGTACAACCCGCCATGCGCGTTCTCCGCGTATACGACGTGTCCCCTGCCGCCGCCGCAAAACATGCTTAAGGCGAGCATCGCCGCCGGCGAAAAATTCCGCGGGCATTGAGCGTCATTCAGGCGGACGACAGTCACACGCCCGCCAGCGTCCGCAGATCGCCTGCCAGCTCCGCAATATCCGCCTCCCCCGTTTTCCACGAGCACATCAGCCGCGCGCCACCGCCGATGAAGCGGTAATAGCGCCATCCGCGCTGGTTGAGGCCTTCGTGATAGCGGTCGGGCATCTCTGCGAACACGCCGCTCGCCTCGACCGGGTGCAAAAGGCGCACGCCCGGCACGCGCTGCAATTCCTCGCCGAGCAGACGTGCGAGCCGGTTCGCCTGCGCGGCATAGCGCAACCACACGCCGTCCTTCAGCATCGCCGCCCAGGGCGCGGCGAGGAAGCGCATCTTCGAGGCGAGCTGTCCCGCCTGCTTGCAGCGGAATTCGAATTCGTTCGACAACTCGCGGTTGAAGAAAACGACCGCATCGCCCACCGCCATCCCGTTCTTCGTCCCGCCGAAACAAAGCACGTCGACGCCGGCCTGCCACGTCATCGCTTTCGGCGACACGCCTGATGCGGCGACCGCATTGGCGAAGCGCGCGCCGTCCATGTGCACGTGCATCCGGTAGCGCCCTGCGAGCTTCGACAGCGCCTCTATCTCGTCGAGGCGGTAGACCGTGCCGCTCTCGGTCGCCTGCGTGATGCTGATCACGCGCGGCTTCGGATAATGGACGTCGTTGCGGCGGGTGACGATCCGCTCGACTTCGAACAGGTCGAGCTTGCCGTGCGGTCCGGTCGCAGTCAGCAGCTTCGTGCCGTTGGAGAAGAATTCCGGCGCGCCGCATTCGTCGGTCTCGACGTGCGCCGAGTCGTGGCAGATCACGCTGTGATACGACTGGCACAGCGTCGACAGCGCCAGCGAGTTGGCGGCCGTCCCGTTGAACACGAAGTAAACGTCGCAATCGGTCTCGAACAGTTCGCGAAACAGGTTGCTCGCCTCCAGCGTGTAATGGTCTTCGCCGTACGACGGAACGAAGCCGGCGTTCGCCGCGTGCATCGCGTCCCATGCCTCGGGACAGACACCGGCGGTGTTGTCGCTGGCGAACTGCAGCTTCAGTTCACTCGTCGATTCACTCAATCACGCCTCCCCCGAGGCAGACCTTCGATTCGTACACGACCGCATACTGCCCCGGCGTCACCGCCCACTGTGGCTCGGCGAATTCGACCAGTGCGCCGCGGTCGCGAATCCAGCCGAGGCTGCACGGCGCGTCCTCCTGCCGGTAGCGCGTCTTGGCCGCATACACCCAGTGCGTGTGCGGATCGAGGCCGGAGATCCAGTGGGTGCCGGAAATCTCGACGCAATCGCGCAGGAGCAGCGGATGATCGTGGCCCTGCACGACAGTCAGCTCGTTTGTCTGCGGATTCTTCGCGGCGACGAACCACGGCGATCCGTCGCCGCCGGCCTGCCCGCCGATCTTCAGCCCGTTGCGCTGGCCGATCGTGTAATACGCAACGCCCTGGTGCTCGCCGACCACTTTTCCTTCAGGCGTCTTCGCGACACCGGGCGTTTTCGGCAGGTAGCGCGCCAGGAAGTCGCGAAACGGCCGCTCGCCAATGAAACAGATCCCGGTGCTGTCCTTCTTGTCGTGGGTCGGAATCCCTTCGCGTTCGGCGATTGCGCGAACCTCGCGCTTGGTCAGCGCCGACAGCGGAAAGATCGACTTCGACAACTGCTGCTGATTCAACCGGTGCAGGAAATAGCTCTGGTCCTTCGTCCCGTCCTCGGCCTTCATCAGCTGGAACAGGCCGTCGACTTCGCGAACGCCGGCGTAGTGACCCGTCGCGATGCGGTCGGCGCCTATCGCGAGCGCGTGGTCGAGGAACGCGGCAAACTTGATCTCGCTGTTGCACAGCACGTCCGGATTCGGCGTGCGGCCGGCTTCGTATTCGGCGAGGAATTGCGCGAACACCCGTTCGCGGTATTCGGCAGCGAAATTGACCTGCTCGATGTCGATGCCGATCACGTCGGCTACGCTGACCGCGTCGACCCAATCCTCGCGCGACGAGCAATGCTCGTCGTCATCGTCGTCTTCCCAGTTCTTCATGAAGATGCCGACGACGTCGTGCCCCTGCCGCTTGAGCAGCCACGCGGCCACAGAGGAGTCCACACCACCGGAGAGGCCGACGACGATCTTTTGCTTGGTCATTTCAGTATTGTACGAGGCTCGACGCGGACACCCACAATCGGCATAGGGGACGGTAATCCTATCTCGCTCCGGCTCATCACCGTCGCCCTTTCAGGCATCAGGCGAGATCTCCCCAGGTAAGAACGCGATCCTTCCCCGCACTATCGCCGCATTTACGCTGCCGGACCTTGACCACTGAAGCTTTGCAGTTACATGCCTGCTCGCCTCGTCCAACCTCGCCTCAGATGCAGTTCGTGTACCTCGACACACGGTTTCGCTCCACGCTTCCTTCCCACACTCGGTCACCCTGGCGCAGTTGCGCTTCGCTTCGTTCGCAGTGGTCTACTTACGGGAGGACTTTCACCTCCAAGATCGCGCCCATGCTGGGCGCACATGAAAAAGGCAGGGCGAGCGCCCTGCCTTCGTCACAGCGGTAATGCGAAATTACTTCTTCGGCGCGTCGGCGGCCGGCGCAGCAGGAGCGGCGGCGGCAGCAGCCGGCTTTGCAGCTTTCTTGGCCTTCTTTTTCTTCGTCGCCTTTTTCGTCGCCTTGGCGGGCGCAGCATCGGCCGGAGCGGCAGCAGCGGGCGCAGCACCGGCTGCGGCGGCGGGCGCCATATGCGATGCGGCAAAAGAGGTCATCGAAACCGCGGCGAACGCGGTGGCGATCAAGGTTGCAAGCAGTTTGCTCATTTCGGATTTCCTTTGGAGTGAATGACGAGTAATTTTTTAAAACCCGCCACAGTCTCGTGACAAGCGGCGGGCCGATTTACGTTGGACGTAAACCTGCTGATTATATTGCGTTTTTTCGAACCACGCAACAATCTGCGGACTGAGTCCAATCATAAGTCGCGTCGGTGCAACATTTGGGATTACTTGGCGGGGTTCGCCTTGGCAATCTTCTTGTGTTTGTGATGCTTCGCCTTGGTGCTTTTCTTCACCGGCGTCGTAGCCGCCGTCGTCGCGGTTTGGGCCGTCGGCGTGGTGGTTGCGGCGGGCGGAGCCGTCTGCGCGGATGCGGCGAAGGCGGCGATGCCGATCGTTGCGCCCAGCAATGCTGCAAGTAGCTTGTTCATTTTGCCTGAGTCCTTGTGGGGAGTGACACAAAGCCGTGTCGACTGCCAATAACGCCGGGTGCATGCGACCGGTTGACGCACCACGCGCAAGTCACTCTCTGCTCGCGGGCTTGCGCAGCGAAATTCGCGGCCATCCGCGCCGTCCGGCTATCTCCGCCAGCTCGCGATCCGGATCGACGACGACCGGCCGGGATACGCGCTCCAGGAGCGGCAGGTCGTTGATCGAGTCGCTGTAGAACGACGATTCCTCGAAGTCATCGAGGCGCGATCCGCGCGCGGCGAGCCATTCGTCGAGGCGCGTGACCTTGCCTTCGCGAAACGCCGGAACGCCGACGACCGCGCCGGTGTAGCGGCCGTCGCGGATCTCGGGCTCGCTGGCGATCAGGTGCGGCACGCCATAGGCGCGCGCGATCGGAGCTGTGATGAAGCGATTGGTGCTGGTGATGATGGCGACCAGGTCGCCCGCGGCGATGCGCTCGTCGACCAGCGCCCGGCTCGCTTGCGTGATCATCGGCTCGATCGTCTCGCGCATGAAGAGCCGATGCCACTCGCCCAGCTCGTCGAGCGAATAGCGGGTGAGCGGCTCGAGGCTGAACTGGAGGAACGCCAGCTGGTCGAGCTTGCCCGCGCGATAGTCGTCGTAGAACCGCTGGTTGCGGCGCCGGTATAGGTGGGGGTCGGCGAGCCGGTGACGCACGACGAACTCACCCCAGCCGTGATCGCTGTCGCCGGCCAGCAGCGTATTGTCGAGATCGAAAAGAGTCAGGCGCATCGCGGGCAATCAGTCGGGAACATCCGGGGTGTCGCGCGGATCGAGAGCCATCTCGGGCTGCAGCAATTCGCGAACCAGCGGCACCGTCACCGGCCGCTTGGTCGACAGCGAATGCCGGTCGAGCGCGCGCAGCGTCGACAGCAGCGTGCCCATGTCGCGACGCACGTGCGACAACAGGAACGCGATGACTTCGTCGCCGAGCCGGAAGCCATGCTCGGTGGCAAAGGCGGCAAGCGCCGCCGGCTTGTCCGCATCGGCGAGCGGCTTCAGCTCGAGAACGAGTCCCCAGCCGACGCGGGTGCGCAGGTCGTCGCGCAAAGGCGCCAGCGCGGGCGGAACGCGCGCAGTCAGCAGCAGCCGCGCGCCGCGCTCGCGGCACGCGTTGTACAGCGTGAACAGCTGCGCCTGGCCCGCATCGGACAACGCATCGACCTCTTCGACCGCGTACAGCGTGCCGGGCACGACCTCGGGCAACGGGTCGCGCGCCAGATGCAGGATGCGCGCCGCACCGGCCGCGCCGGCCACCGACGCGGCGACCAGATGACTCTTGCCGCTGCCGTGCGCGCCCCAGACCAGCACCGATGTCTCGCTCATCGAGCCGCCGGCGAAGGCGCGCAAATGCGCGATGACTTCGCGGTTGCCGCCAGCGAGGAAGTTGTCGAAGCCCGGCGCCGCTTCGTGCGCCAGCTCGAAGATCAGTTGTCGCGGCACAGGGGATCGCTCACGGCAGCTTCGCTTTATCGATCGTCGCTTCGAAAGTGGCAGCCGTCGCTGGGAACAGGGCGGCAGGTTGCGGTTCGGGTCGGGTCATTTCGCGTAGAATTCGCGTTCCATCAATCGCCCGGACACACGCTCATCGCCTGGGAGCGCGGTATTTTACCGGTTCCGGCGCCCACTTCCCGTGTCAAACACTTCGGCCAGCCTTTCCTACCGCGATTCCGGCGTCGATATCGATGCCGGCGACCGTCTCGTCGAAAACATCAAGCCGCACGCGAAACGCACGATGCGCCCCGAGGTCCTCGCCGGCATCGGCGGCTTCGGCGGCCTCGTCTCGCTGCCTTCGCGCTACCGCGAGCCGGTGCTGGTCGCCGGCACCGACGGCGTCGGCACCAAGCTGAAGCTCGCGTTCGAAATGCAGGTGCATGACACGATCGGCATCGACCTCGTCGCGATGAGCGTCAACGACATCCTCGTGCAGGGGGCCGAGCCGTTGTTCTTTCTCGACTACTACGTCTGCGAGAGTCTCGACGTCGCCGTCGCCACCGACGTGATCAAGGGCATCGCGCGCGGTTGCGAGCTCGCCGGTTGCGCGCTGATCGGCGGCGAGACGGCCGAGCACCCGAATGCATTCGTCCCCGGCGAATACGACCTCGCCGGATTCGCCGTCGGCGTCGTCGAGAAGTCGAAGGCGATCGACGGAACGACGATCGTGCCCGGCGATGCGTTGCTCGGACTCGCTTCGAGCGGGCCGCATTCGAACGGCTTCTCGCTGATCCGCAAGATCCTCGAGCGCGCCGGCGTCGACCTCGGCGCGCGCATCCCCGAGCTCGGAGACGACGCCACGCTCGGCCAGCGGCTGCTCGAGCCGACGCGCATCTATGTGAAGCCGGTGCTTACGCTGCTGGAGTCGGTCGCGATCAAGGGCATGGCGCACATCACCGGCGGCGGGCTCCTCGAAAACGTGCACCGGATGTTCCCCGACAACGCCGTCGCGCAGATCGACCGCTCATCGTGGGACCGGCCGCCGATATTTTCGTGGCTGAAGCGCGCCGGCAACGTGCTCGAACATGAAATGCAGCGCACCTTCAATTGCGGCATCGGAATGGTGCTCGTGGTGGCCGCGGCCGACGCCGAGCGCGCCGCCGCAGCGCTCGCCGCAGAAGGCGAGACTGTCCATCGCATCGGCCAGGTGCGCGCGCGCATCGGCGATGAAGCGCAGACGCAGGTCGCATAACCTGGATCGGATGAACATCGTCGTACTGATATCCGGCCGCGGCTCGAACCTGCAGGCGCTGCTCGATGCGGACTTGCCCGGAACGGTCAAGGGCGTCGTCAGCAACCGCGCCGATGCCGGCGGCCTGGCGATCGCCGCGACGCACGGTGTCCAGACCGCCGTGGTGCCGCATCGCGAGTTCGCCACGCGCGACACGTTCGATGCGGCGCTGATCGCCGCGATCGATCGCTTCGACCCGGGGCTCGTCGTGCTCGCCGGATTCATGCGCATCCTGACGCCCTCGTTCGTCGCGCACTACAGCGGGCGGCTGATCAACATCCATCCGTCGCTGCTGCCTGCCTTCCCGGGGCTCGACACGCATCGGCGCGCCCTCGATGCAGGCGTGAAAGTGCACGGATGCACCGTGCATTTCGTCACCGATGCGCTCGACCACGGCCCGATCGTCGCGCAGGCCGCGGTGCCCGTGCTCGAAGACGACGACGAATCGGCGCTGGCCGCGCGCGTGCTCGCCGAGGAGCATCGCATCCTGCCGCAGGCGGTGCGCGCGTTCTGCGAAGGCCGGCTCGTCATCGCCGGCGGCCGCGTCCGCGTTACTGTCGCACCGAAGGATGAACCATAACTCTCGTCCCCGATCGAACACCGATGAACCGATCCCCAGCAGTGAGCAGATCTTCCGCGTGGCGCGTTGCGCTCTGCGCCATGTTTGTCGCCGTCTCGACGCTTGCGGCTGCGCAGCCGCCGACCGGAACGACGACACTGGTGTACGAGTTTTCGCGCAGCGGCCTCAAGCTCGCCGAGATGACCGACACGCTGAAGGTCGATGGCTCCGAGTACGAGCTGACGAGCAACGCGACCGGCGTCGGCATCGTCGCCCTGCTCGCCCGCGGCCAGTCGATTCGCCGCGAGAGCCGCGGCGCCATCGGCGCCACAGGTCTCGCGCCGAAGAGCTTCACCGAGCAGCGCGGCGACAACTACAGGCTGTCCGCCGAGTTCGACTGGCCCGCGCGCCAGGTGCTGTTGACCAATGCGCAGGGCGAGCGCTCGCGCGAGCAGGTGCCGCCGACTGCGCAGGACCGGCTGTCGTTTGCGTACCTGATCGCATTCGTCCGCGGGGCGCCGCCGGCGGAGTTCCAGGTCGCCGTCGCCGATGGCCGCCACGTGACGCAGTACGCGTTCCGCCTCGTCGGCACTGAAACGGTGTCGACCGGCCTGGGCGAGTTGAAGGCGCTCCACTACACGAAGATCCTGACCGGCGACGACACCGCTTTCGACATCTGGCTCGGCGTCGACAATCAGTTGCTGCCGATCCGCGTCACGTATGCCGACAAGGGTGGAGCGCGCTTTGAGCAGTATCTCCGCGCCATCAATCCTGCGCGCAGCTGACCGCGAGCCGGCACGCCGGGCACGATTCGGAAGCCGCCGCGAGCGCGTCCTCGCCATAGCGCTGCTGCTTTCGCTCGCGCTGCACCTCGCAGGCGGCAGCGGCGCGATCGACTGGCTCTCCAGTCTTTATCGCTACGAGGAACCCGAGGCTTCGCCGCCACTGCGCACGGTGCTTAAACCGCCGCCGCCACCGGTGGTCCAGGAAGAGGTCCGTCCATCGCCGCCACCGCCGCCGAAGCGGAAGCCGCGGCCGCACGTGATGCCGCCGCGGCCGGCAGTGGCGCCGGTCGAAGAATCTCCCGTCGTGGCCGACTCGGCCATCACCTCGCCGGAGACACAGCCGGCGCCGGTTGCCGAGGCGCCGAAGGAGGCTCCGAAGCCGGCCGCCGGGCCTGCGCCTGCCGAAGCGGCCGCGGCGCCGGCCGAGGAGCCGCTGCCGCCCCCACCGGAGATTCCGGTCCCGAAGCGGCTCGACATGGTCGGGACGCTGACGGTGGGACCCAGCGAGATCGACATCGGCACCGGCGGCTTCAGCCTGCGCCATGACGGCAACCGCTATGAGATCTCGGTGCTCGGCCGCACGCGCGGGCTGGCCAGGATCCTGATGCTCGGCGAATACAACGGCATCTCGCGCGGCGCGATCACCGCCGACGGGCTGCAGCCGTCCGAATACATCGAAGAGCGCGGCAGCGCCGATCGCCGCGAGTCGGCGGTCCTCGACTGGGAATCCGGCGTAATCCGGCTGAAGGACGGGAAGATCGCCCCGCTGGAGGCGCCGACCCATGACCGGTTGAGTGTGATCATGCAGTTCTACTACAAGCCGCCAACGGGCCGCGAGCTCACCACGCGCGTGACCGGCACGCGCTACGTCGATTCGTACACGTTCAAGCGGCACGACGACGAGGCGATCGAAGTGCCGATGGGCATCGTCACCGCGCAGATGTGGCGCGTCGATTACGAGGACGGCAGCCCGC
>Ga0105240_10014290_pt1 | contig 10843 bp, 7 predicted proteins | sample KBSC54metaG_FD_80426 | JGI IMG/M metagenome (GOLD analysis project Ga0105240, IMG submission 80426) | Corn rhizosphere microbial communities from Kellogg Biological Station, Michigan, USA - KBS C5-4 metaG | ecosystem: Host-associated > Plants > Roots > Rhizosphere > Soil | place: Michigan, USA...
CGCACCAGGAGTTCCGTTGATGTTAACAGGCTTGTCAAAGTCGGAAGACAGACGGTCTCTGTACAGCCACTGACGCACCTCATTATAGATCTTGTTGCCATGGAACCAATCCCACTGGAAGGACAGGGTCAGGTTCTTCTTATACGAGAAGGTATTGATAAAGCTGGCAGTGAAATTAGGATAGGCATTCCCGACAGCCTTTTGATCGCCAGGGTTGCCCATCAGTACCTGGTAAGTGGTCTTGTTAACCACATTGCCATTCACGACCACATAATTATCACGGTCGGCAGGCTGGATATAAGGAGTCTTCCCATCCTCTTGTAGCTGATCCAGGCTGTGTACGGGCGCCTGATAGGAGAAATAACCCAATGGCTTGCCCTGACGGATGGTAAAGATACCGTTCACGATGTCGGCGCCATTGTTGATCTTGGTAGCCACGCTGCGGGAAGTTCCCAGACGGAAACCGAAATCCCATTGCAGGTCAGGCACCGTCAGCATGGTTGCATCCAGCGAAAGATCGATACCTTTCGAATCTATCGTTGTCAGGTTGTCCAGCTTTTGCGTATAACCCGAAGAAGCCGCCAGATCCGCCAGCTGGATCACGTCTGTATTCTTATGATGCCAGTAGGAGAAGGATACATTCAGGGAAGGCAGGAAGTTAGCCCAGCCCGTCTTTATCGTTGCATCTGTACCGAGTTCCAATTCCTTGGATTGCTGAACCTTCAGACCGGTGTTGGGTATCTGGAAGGAGTTGGAGTTGGTGGTGAGTGAACCCAGCTGCGCTACGATCAATGCATTCTGGCGATCGTAAGTCCCGGGTTGTATACCGGCCTCTCCATAGGCTGCTCTCAGTTTCCAGTCAGGCAGCCATCCCCATTTGACTATCTCCGAAGGACGGAAATAGATCGTTCCTCTTGGGAAGGTGAAAGGCGTATGACCGGAGCCAAAGGCGGAAGAATAGTCCGAGCGGAAGCCACCGGAGATCCCGATCAGGTCGTTATACTCGATGGTCTGGTTCAACAGGTATCCGTACGTAACGAATGTATAGATGCCCAGCGGATCACCCGGATAGGTTCCATCACCCGAAGTATGGCTCTGCGCTACAGAAACGTTGAAGGGAGGGAAGGTAGGTATGTTCGTACCATACGCATACTGCCCATCCTGGTCGGACCTGCGCCAGTCATAAGTGAATTGGGTCACCGTCCTGATAGGGATGTCCAGATGGAAGTCCTTTTCAAAGTCCGTCTTGAAATAAGCCGTTAGCAAAGAGTTTTGCTTGGTCAGCTTGCTGCTGGACTTCAATATGGACCCCGTCTTGGCCTGACCCCAGAAAACAACGTCGGATTGAGGCGCATCGCTTTGGTTATGGTAAAAGTTGAAATTGCTCGTATTCCATATTTCTATACCATACTTATAATCGATCTCCAGGAATTTGGGGAACTTGTAGTTCAGATTAGCATTCTCGATGATACGATCGGAAGACAGATTCCTGTTCCTCCATTGTTTTTCCGACAGGGGATTCTTCACCGTATTGTCTGCCTGGTTGGCGTTCACGACAATAAACTTATGCGTGGCGCTATCCGTTGCGTCGAAATTGACAAAAGGATAGGAGTTGAACAGACCAAATCTGTCGGAGGAAGTACCGCCGATAGAAATATCCGCATCCCCGCTCAACAGATTCTCATCTGTAAAGATGGCCGATACGGAATTACGGAAGGTCAGACCCGGAGCCAGCATAAATCCAACATTGGCCGCAACACTCGTGCGGGTATAGTTATTGCTCAACACGTTCTGCTCGCTATACCTCGACAGGGTAAAAGCATAATCCGACCGATCGCCTCCGCCGGTGACAGATACGCTGTTATTGATAGTTGTCGCTGTCTTGTAAGCTTGTTTGAGATGGTCATAAGTTTGCTCCTTGTAGGGCTTGTTCTGTACCACTGTCGGATCAGCGCTGGGGTCCAGCAGGTCAGGCGAAGGCCAGCTCCCGAACTCATCCGGCTGTATCCTCGCACCACCCTGTGTGGCAAATCCATTGCCATCCGTTACAAAAGAATGCAGCTTGGCTAGCTGGTCGTTCTTTCCTTTTAGGATATTACCCTGGCTAAATTGTGAAAGCACATTGACCTCGAGCTTTTTTCCATGCATGCCATGTTTGGTGAATATCTGGATGACACCGTTGGCGCCTTGCGCACCATAGAGCATACCTGCAGCGGCGCCTTTTACGACTTCCACCCGATCAACCGTTCCAAGGTCCAGGCCGGTGAGGGTCGAGACCTCGATACCATCCACCATGATCAGGGGATAGGATGCCCCCAGGGAGTTCAGGCCACGCAATATAATATTGGCCCCTGTACCAGGCGTACCCGAGGTAAACTGTACCTGAGCACCCGCGATCTTACCCTGCAGGGCCTGTTCTACGCTGCCGATGGAGCTCTTTGCCACGTCCTTTGCACTTAACGATCCAACGTCGATAGGCACTTTCTTCCTCGAAGTGGCCACACCGACACCCGTTACTACCACCTCACTCAGGGCCCGGGCGCTCTGAAATAATCTCACTGACACGGTATTGTCACTGCCAGGACGTATCTCCTGCGGATCAAATCCGATAGAGCTGATCACAAGTACTCCTCCGGGAGGAACCTGTATCCTGAAACTGCCATCCGGACCCGCGCTGGTCCCCCCTCTCTTTCCTTTAATATTAATAGATGCCCCTGCAATGGGAGCACCCGTTGAATCGGTGACGGTACCCGTCACCTCCCTGTTCTGAGCACGGCTCAGAAAGGCAAAAGCAGTTAATAGAATGGTTAAAACCAGACATTTTCTCATTTTGCTGTCTTTTTTTGTTTATTGTTGTGTGTTACTCAAGGTTACAGCCGTTCATCGGGCTAACGCCGCCGTTTGTAAGGCCATCTAAAACAGACAAAAAAATTAACTTTTATGTGGCTTATGAAACATCTGTCATGTCTGAAGCAGGAAAATCAGCAACTGAAGGCGTAAAAATCGACTCCCAAAAAATAGACAAATGTTAAAAAAGGGGGTTATCCAGATAGGCTTAATAATAAATTAATTATGCTGGATGCAAGATAGGTTCAGCCTGGTGGAGCAAGCACGCACCCTGGTGGAGTAAGGGGGCCAAACAGAGCAAGGGGCTAAAAAAAGAGCAGGTGGTAGAAACCACCTGCGAGTCACATGAGAAAACTTCTATCGGCAACTTTAAATAATCCGAGGAAGTTGCCTTTTAGAAAAATTTATTCCCTCGGAAGAAGTTAGATGTGTGTCAAGGGTCAAAATAAACACTTATTACCTTTGTTACGGACGGAATATGACCGAAGGCGGTTATTCGGCTACTGAAAGGTCTATTTGACCTGCCGAATGGTATTATGTCAGTCACACGGCTTCCTCATCAGGACGCCGTCAGGAATATCCGGGCCTTTATCCAAAAAAACCGGCTTTTGCAATAAATTAACTTTTCTATTACAGGGTAATTGAGAATCTTCCGTTATCGTTATTCTACTACTACACTAGGCTTTCCAGCTTCCAACAAACCATTTTAACCATTTTCATTACGTAAGGCAAACAGGCCCTAACCCACTGCTATGGACAATAAAAATGCTTTCAACGACAGGATGGTCAAGCTCATCGGCATACCTGTATTGGGGCTTTTTATTCCCAATATCTCCGCACTGATTACCAATCGGCTTTATACCTACCCCGAACTACTGGGCAATTACGCCTATTTCACCCTCCTTTCCTTTATCGTCTGGCAGGGCAATGTCTGGCTCATGCACTTCATCCGGAAGAAATACATGTGGTCCTTCCAACAGTACCATAAGATCATCATTTCCCTGTTTCTGGTCAATATCGTCTATTCCGGGTCCGTCTCCCTCCTCATGGTCAGCCTGTGGAAGACCTTCTCCCACGAACTGGCCGACCACAAGGGCCCTATGATCAACGCCACCCTGATCATCATCATCGCCGCCTGCTTCATCACCAACATATACGAGATCATTTTCCTCAACAGGGAAAGAGAGGACAGCCGCAGCACCGTCGAACAGCTGAATATCGCCAAAGCCCAGGCAGAACTGGAGGCCCTGAAAAATCAAATAGACCCCCACTTCATTTTCAACTCCCTGAATACACTCTCCTTCCTTATCACCCGTGACCCGCAGAACGCCCGGCTCTATAACGACACCCTCGCCAAGGTTTACAGATATATCCTCAGCAACAAGGAAAAAGACCTCGTCCTGCTGAAAGAAGAGATAGAATTTATCAGCAACTATTTCTACCTGCTCAAGATCCGCTTTGGCGACGCCATCAATATGATCATCGAGATCACCGACCTCGCTTCCGAAGATTTCCTTATACCCCCTATATCCATGCAGGCCCTGGTGGAAAACGCCATTAAGCATAATGAATTCAATGACAAAACACCCTTATTCATCAACGTATCCATCAGCGCCAATTACGCTATCGTCAAAAATGTGATCAACCTCAGGAACTACGCCGCTCCAACATCCCGGATCGGACTGGGCAACCTGGACAACCGGTATAAGCTTATAACCAAACGAAACATCATTATTGAAAATAATTTCAAAACTTTCACGGTAAAATTGCCGATCATCAAATTTTAGGAGGTCATGCAACGTTTTAGACGGCCCCATTGTAACGTTTTAGCATGTCGGCACATCCTATTAAAAAGCCCTATGCAACATTATGTTAGAAAGCGCGATTTTATATATAAGCGGTAATGAAAAGGACATCAAAGAATATTATTTTTACAACGTCTAAAACCGAGTCACATGAAAGTGCTTATTGTAGAAGATGAGCGACCCGCTTTTGAGAACATGGTGGAAGAGTTGCTAGCCATAGATGAAAGCATCAACGTGATGGCAGGCTGTACGAGCGTCGATGAGACCGTACGGTGGCTGAACAAAAATCCCCAACCCGACCTGATCCTTATGGACATTCAGCTCTCGGACGGACTGTCCTTTAATATCTTCAAAGCCTGTCATATCACCTGTCCCGTAATTTTTACTACTGCATACGATAAATACTTAGCACAGGCCTTCGAATATTGCAGCATCGACTATTTGCTGAAACCCATCAGCCAGGACAAGCTGAAAAATGCTATCCGTAAATACAAAAGTCTCCAGAACCATTTCACCAATAATCATAATAACCTTAATGAATACCTGAACACGCACGATAAGAAGCGATCCAGGATCCTTGTAAAAAAGGGAATGGAGTTCCAGACCGTACGCGTGGAAGACACAGGTTATTTCTTCACCGAGCACAAGCTGGTATTCCTCGTAGATAAAGAGGGCAGGAAATATATGGCTGAAAAGAGCAATCTCAGCGAGCTCGAAGAAGAGCTCGACAGGAATGTTTTTTACCGGGCCAACAGGAAATATATCATCAATGCTAATTATGTGAAACGCTTCAAACCCCTGGAGAGAAGCAAGATCAGCGTTGAGCTGACACTGCCCGTCAATGAAGAGATCATCATCAGTCAGGAGAATTCCGCGTCATTCAAAAAGTGGATTGGCGAGATTTGATCCTCTGAACTGAGCCGACACATCGGTCCTGAAGGACCGGCCATTTCACGGACGCTAACCGATTGTCCTTCGGACGGTCTCACTGTGTTCGACCAGCCTAGAACTGCATCAGGAACGCACTTCCCTCACCTTCTATCGACTGCACCTGTATATTCCCTTTATGCAGCAGCATGATCTGCTTGCAAAGACTCAAGCCTATACCGCTGCCCGTCTTTTTTGTACTAAAGAAAGGTATAAAGATATTATCCATCACCTCCGGTGACATACCCGTCCCATTATCCGCCACCTTGATCAGCGGCCTGCCGTTATAGGTCGTCCCCGACAAAGTGATCGTGGGCTCCGCGCTGTCCTTTATCGCCTCGACAGCATTCACCACCAGGTTGATCAGCACCTGCTCGATCAGGCTCACATCCGCATCGAGCGTCATATCAGGGTCCTTCAAAATGATCTCCATCTCGATATTCTTCTGCGCGAACGTGGGCTCCATCAGCACATGCAGATTCTCAAAAAGATCCCGCACATACACTTTCGTCAGGTTCAGCGTGGTGATCTTGTTCAGGCTCCGGTAGGTCTCCGCAAACTTCAGCAGTCCTTCGCTCCTCCTACGAATGGTCCCCACTCCTATCTGCAGATCCTCCAACGCCCCCGGCTGCCCATCCAGCAATGCCGCAGACGCCTGCAGCCGGTGTGACAAGGTCTCCGCCAGCGACGCGATAGGCGCCACCGAATTCATGATCTCATGCGTCATCACGCTGAGCAGCTTCTTCCAGGACTTAGCCTCTTGTTCATCCAATGCCTCGTTCACATCCTGAAAGGCTATCAGCTTGTAGATCTTTCCGTCCGTCTGGAAGGCGGTGGCTGCCATCAATGTTTTGAAACTATTGCCATCCTTCACCAGCGGTACTACCTTATTCTCCCCCGGACGGAGGTTCAGTATCTCCTGGTACAGCGTTGTATCCCTTCGCTCCAGCGAATGAATGGTCTTGAGATAAGGTATCCCCAGCATATTCTTGAACGCCTCGTTCATCCAGCTGATGTCCCCGCTCTTATGCTCATAGGACAGGATGCCCGTATTCACCAATTCCAATATCTTCTGCAGATACTGATACTGTGTCTCGCGTTCACGGCTGATATGTTTGAACGTAGTATTGATCTCGTTGAACCCCTGCCGCAGGGATTGCAGCTCCACCGGCGCCTGCTTTACATCAAAGTAGCGGGAGAAATCCCTGTAATGAATGGACTCCACGAACTGCTCCACTTCCATCTGCGCCTTGCGGTGAAAATTATAAAAATCCACCAGCTGGAAAATGATCACAGGCACCAGCGCCGAGAGGAATTCGTACCGGCCCTTTACCATGAGGAAGCTGGCCCCCGACAGGGTAATGAACATAAGCAGCACCCTTATGAGGATCCTTTCCTGGTATCTCTTGAATATCATAATAATTGCTTGAGGCCCCCTGTCCTGCCATTCTCATGTGCGGGGGCAATGCCTAAATATCGTATTTACTCAGACGTCTGTATAAGGCCGTCCTCGTCAGTCCCAGCTCCTTGGCAGCCTTCGAAATATTGCCATTGTGCTTCTCGATGACCTTTAGAATGGCATTCTTTTCAATGGTGCTGAGCTTGAGCTCCTGAGGTTCATCCGCCGCCTGCGGCCGGCCCGACTCGATGGGGGAAAAGATAAGGTCCTTGGGCTGCAGCACATCGCTGTCAGCCATGATCACCGCCCGCTCGATCGTATATTGCAGTTCCCGGACATTACCCGGATAGTGATAGCTCTTCAGCTTCTCGATCGCCTTTGTATCGAAGTCGAGCGACGGCTTCATATATTTTGACGTATAGTTCCGGGCAAAATGTCTTGCCAGCAGGACAATATCCTCTTCACGCCGCCGCAGAGGCGGTACCATGATCTCCACCGTATTGATACGATAGATCAGATCCTTCCGGAACCTGCTCTCGTTCGCCAGCTCGCTCAACGGCACATTCGTAGCGCAGATAAGACGTATATCTATCGGAGTAGGCTGGTTGGAGCCCAGACGGGTCACCATCCTGTTCTGCAGCACAGACAATAGCTTGGCCTGCTGGTGTAAGGATATATTCCCAATCTCATCCAAAAAGAGCGTCCCGCCATTGCCCGTTTCAAAACGTCCCATACGATCCTCCCGGGCATCCGTAAAGGCTCCTTTCTTATGTCCGAACAGCTCGCTCTCGAACAGGCTCTCGGTCAACGCTCCCACATCCACCTTGATATAAGGCTTCTCCGCCCGCAGCGAATGCTGGTGGATGGCCTTTGCGATCAGGTCCTTGCCCGTACCATTCTCTCCCAGGATCAGGATGTTCGCATCCGTGGGCGCGATCTTCTCCACCTTGAAAAAAATATCCTGCATCGCTTCCGACTCGCCCAGCAGCTCCGATCCAATCACCGACTCGCCCGACGCGGAATACCCCGTTCCCGCCTTTTTATTGTCATTCTTTTTGAGCGCCTCCTTGATGGTAACGATCAGCCGCTCGTTATGCCAGGGCTTGACGACAAAATCCGCCGCCCCCTCCTTTAAACAGCGTACCGCCAGATCGATGTCCCCATATGCCGTGATCATGATCACCGCCGCATCGGACCCAAATTCGGTCTTTATCTTCCGCAGCCAGAAAAGCCCCTCATTCCCTGTATTAATACTGCTGTTGAAATTCATATCAAGCAGGATCATGTCAAATTTCTTTTTGGACAGCAGGGAACGGATATTCTCCGGGTTCTTCTCCGTGACCACTTCAGCAGCTTCCGTCTTTAATAATAACCTTACAGCAGTAAGTACATCCGGGTCATCGTCTACGGCCAGTATCGTGGCATTCTTTAAGTTCATAAGATTCGTCTGTGAAAATTGTTTGAAAATGATGCAACAGGTGGACAGTTTCGCCGTCCTTTTACTTCAGCGATCATGTGCTAATTCCTATTAGCAATGATAAGCTAAAAACCCAAGCGAAATCCAGGCGAACGTACACTACAAGTATACCTTAAATATAACCCTTTGAAAATTAGCTCTTTGCATAAAGCCTCTCTGGAACCTAAGTGTATCAAAACCGTACACTTCCTGTATCGAAAGTGAACTATAAACCGGCCGAATCTGGGCTAACAGCCTGTAAATCATAGGTGTTTCATTTCTGGCATGTGATTGCTATGTATTCGATAAGAATTTTCTCATGTGTAGTAGACCTCCTGGCATTTCTATGCTGGGTGGCTTTTTTAAAAAGGAGCTGACGAACCAAAGGTTCGTAGTCCGAAGGACAGACTTAGATGGCGGCACAATTGGACTATTTTTTCGAAAGACCAATTGGGCCGGACCAAAAAACGGATCCGGACGAATCATAAGTTCGCCGGCCAAAAACGAACAACTAAAAAAATTTTCTTATCGTGGACAGAGTAATTCCAAAAAAGAGATGGACAACCAAACGCCTGATGACCATAGGCGGTATTTCAGCATTAGTTCTTTTAATTGCCGGCAGCTTTTATTTTACCTCTGGAAAATCCAAGCTTAACGTTGATCTTGAGCGCATTACGATTAGTGAAATCACCAAGGGCCCCTTCCAGGAGTCCATTCCCCAGAATGGTACCGTACTCCCCCATACCACCATCTATCTTCCAACACCGGATGGCGGGCGCGTGGAAGAAAAATATGTCGAGGACGGGGCCGTCCTGAAAAAGGGCGATCCGATCCTGCGGCTTTCCAATACAGACCTGGAGCTGAACCTGTCGAATCAAATGACAAGCGTCTCTTCAATGCTGGCCCAGATACAGTTCTCCAAGGTCAATGCGGACCAGAACACCGTAAGCAAGCTGAACCAGATGGCAGACGTGGAAAGCCAGTATAAAGAGGCCGAACGTATCTACAACCTGGATAAAAAGCTGTACAGCCAAAAGGTAATAGGCTCACAGGAATACAAACAGGCAGAAAATAACTATAACTATTATCTGCAGAAAAAACAGCTGACCCAGACCATCCTGAAACAGGATACTGTTTCCAGGCAAGCCCAGGAAAAGCAGGATAGAGAATCCTACGCCCGTGCTCAAAACACCATGATGATCCTCCAAAAGAAGGTGGGCGGCCTCATTATCCGCGCACCGGCGGACGGCCAGCTGACCTCTCTGGATGCGGAGATAGGACAAACCAAGACCCCGGGCATGACCATCGGCCAGCTCGACGTACTGGATGGATTCAAGGTGAGACTGTCCGATATAGACGAACACTATATATCCCGTGTATTCACCGGCCTGACAGGTACCTTCACCTTCGGCAATGACAACAAGACCTATAAACTGAGGATATACAAAGTCTATACACAGATCGTCAATGCACGTTTCCAGGTGGATATGGAGTTCGTGGGAGATGTGCCCAAAGGCATCCGTAAAGGTCAGACCCTTCAGATCACCCTGGCGCTCAGCGACGAGACCACCGCCATACTGGTACCCAAAGGAGGCTTCTTCCAGCAGACGGGCGGCAACTGGATCTTCAAGCTCAGCGAGGACGGCAAGACGGCCTACCGACAGGAGATCACGCTGGGACGCATGAACACCGACTACTATGAGGTGCTCTCAGGCCTCAAGCCCGGAGATAAGGTGGTCACTTCCAGCTACGAGAACTATGGCACTATGCAGGTGCTGGTGTTGAAAAAATAACTGTAACATTTGACAATCATACATCGTCCCTATTACAACGAAAATGTACCATTGGCCGCAAGGCCATCACAACAAAACAGATAACCATGAGAACACGACTTCTTTACACCCTGGTCTTCATCTTCTGCCTGAGCGCTTTCGCCTCGTCGAAGAATGAATGTGCGTATCCCCTCCGGGATAGCAGCCCCTGTATGGATGGTGGGAAAGGATTACCGTCCAAGGAAATTTCCAAAGATGTCACTGAAGAAAAACAAGATTTCTCTACCTTTCAGCTGGTAAAGTTTTTATACATATAACCCAACAACAACTTAAACTACACACTCACTTAAACGCTAATAACATGATCAAGATCAGTGACCTTCAAAAAGTATACCGTACCGAAGAGGTGGAAACCGTCGCGTTGAATCACCTTAGCTTCGAAGTCAAGGAAGGGGAGTTTGTCTCCGTAATGGGCCCCTCCGGCTGCGGAAAATCTACTCTTCTGAATATTCTGGGCCTGCTGGATGATCCCGATGGCGGGAGCTTCGTGTTCAATGGCGTAGAAGTGGCTCACTTCAACGAACGTAAAAGGGCCGACCTGCGCAAACGCAACATCGGCTTCGTATTCCAGAGCTTC